>VFQN01000136.1_pt1 | contig 161445 bp, 132 predicted proteins | sample 3512371 | NCBI WGS metagenome assembly VFQN01 (sample SAMN10412370, study PRJNA504923) | tailings metagenome | isolation source: Replicate 2 from Balatoc abandoned mine | place: Philippines: Itogon, Benguet | collected 2017-08-28
TACCACATCCGTATCCTCTATTAAAAACACTTTGCGCTTATTCTACCTAATCCTATATATTTAAAATACCGATTAATTTACAAATTTTACCATTTCCCGGTTCGTTGGTTATTAAAAGAGGCTGCCTCTAAAGAGACAGCCCCTGCTACTAATTGTTTACCCAAATGGGTGGAACAGTATATCTTATGGTTTTTTCGCCCACCAGAGGGGTGTAAGTACACCATCAACCCCGCCTAGCAGAGCAACAGCCTGTTCATATCCCTTTGGATTGCTGTTGGCAAATGATGAGGGATAACGCACGCGTTGTGGGAAAAACTTGACACTACTTGTCATGTAATTGGCGGAAGTCAGGTCCGGCATGTTTACCAGCGGATTCTCAACAGCCGGATTTTCAAAGAATGGCAGCCCCAATCTTCTGTGATCACTCCATGTTTCGAGCGGTAACCAGGGGTTTTGTGCAATGAATTTTTGAGTAATGATCTTAGTAAGGTGATCATTTTTTACTGTACCATTTTTATACAAGGTGTTTTCAGGGTATTTAATTTGAGCAACACCGTTTGCATTGGTATAACCATCCACATAATTCATCGCATAGGTGGCTGGTGGCTCTGCCGTATGTCCCCAGGCTACTGATGTGCCCGCTCTGTTGTAGGAATCAGAAGTCAGGTAATTATTCACAAAAGAACTAACGCCCCAATATTCAAAACTGGATTTAACTCCTTCTTCATAAGCCTGTTGACCGCCCATGGGAACTGTCCAGTTGCGGACTGCGGCTTCTGCTACCAGGAAATAGGATTCCCAGGCAGCAAAAAATATCCGTCTGTTGCTACTGTTCCTGAAATTATTGGCAAGTCTGGGCATGGTTCCAGGATACGCACGCACCTGGTTCCGGGATCCTTTAACACCCCAATCGCCATTAGCTGATGCATTCCAACTCAAAGCTGCGTCCACCGTTTTCCAGGCAGAACCATCTTCTCCCAACAGGTTGCGTGAAGTAGTTCTGGCATCATTGGTCCAGGAGGGATAGTAGTTAAAATTGGAATTTGTGAAATCGCCCGGAATGGCAAAAGTTTTATAGGCGCGGGGATCAATTACATTTGGTAAACCATCCAGCCAAAAACCTGCAGAGGGATCATTCGTTTTGGTGGCGAAGTGATTCTCTAAACGGATACCCATATAATCAGCAGGCTTGATTTTAGCAGCATAGGATGCAGGCAATTGGTCTTCTGATTTTACTCCACCCAGGTTCAGATACAGGTTATTAAGTGTTGCGGAAATGAAGAATGCATTCCATTCACGGGTCATCACACCAGTAAGGGCATCCCAACCCGGTTTTTCTGCCACCTGGAAAGTTTCACCAAGGGTAGTAATAAATGGTCCGGCAGCTGCGGCCTCAAACTCAGCTTTTGCCTTGGCAGCATCTACTTCGGATAGACGCATTGCAAACCGCATACGAAGAGAATTGGAGAATTTCTGCCAATTCGCCCAATTGTATCCATAAACCGGATCAAATTTGGCAACTGCAGCGGGACTAACAGCAAGGTCTAGTTTAGCACTTGCATCTTTCAATTCATCCAGCATAAAATAATAGACATCTTTTTCACTGGAATAGGTAGGTGTGGAACCCTGAAAGCCATCCAGCGGAATAGGTCCGAAAGTATCAGCCAGTTCACTCATCAGGTAAGCACGCCAGATACGGGCAACCTGGAGCAGGTTATTGGTATAGGGTTTAATGTTACCTGATGCAATTTGTTCATTGGCTACCGTAATACCAGAGTTCACACTGGCCAACCAGCCTGCAGCATATCCTCGGCTCCAGTAGTCGGATGACCAGCCGTCGTTATAACCACCGCTTGATATACCACCGCCAAATTGCTGGTGCCCCGCAGTTTTCCAATACAATACAAAAATACGCTCAGCGATATGCGGATCCTGTTGAGCTCCAATGATGGAGCCGTTGATAAAATATTCAACCTGAACCTGCTGTGAACCGGCTCCATAAGGGTTCTCATTAATCTCGTCGAATTTGCTGCACGAAGAAAAGAGTCCCAATCCGGCGACTGCTGATAAGGCAATTGTTTTCAAATTATGTTTCATACAATTTTTTTTTGAGGTTAGAAGCCTAATTGAAGACCAAAGAGGAAAGAACGCATGGTTGGAGGTGCTCCATTTTCAAACCCAACCGCATTGGAACCTGTAGCAAACGTAGATTCCGGATCAATACCCTTCATCTTGCTGGATATCATCCAAACGTTGTTGCAGCTAACGGTAATCCTTGCCCGAAGTATGGGAGAATTGCCCAAAACAGACTTAGGAAGGTTATACCCCAACTGAACATTTCTCAAACGGATATTGCTTGCGTCAAACAAATAAGCTTCATGAATACCCAGGTTATTAGCAGTAGATACAGCCTGGTAATAAAGTTGAGGGCTGACTGCTACGGTACTTTTTGTATAACCACCAGCACCATCACTAATTACACCATCAACAACAAAATTTTCCCTGGCACCATTTTTAACAGTAGCAGCAGCGTTTCCAAAACGCTCCAATGCCACATGAGTAGCAGAGAACATTTTTCCACCGAAACGTCCATCTACCATAAAGGAGAAGTTGAACCCTTTGTAGTTAAAGCTGTTGGTAATACCTAACATAGATCTTGCCTGCTGGTCTCCCAGTAATTTCTGAACCGGATCACGTTGTGGTACACCTGCTCCACTTAACAGAAGCTGACCGAAGAAGGGGCTGTTTTCATCATCCACTCTGAGGAATCCATGTCCCCAGATCTCACCATATAAACCTCCGGCAACGGCACGGATTGCCAGATCATCAAATCCACCCAGAGAGTATTGAGTTACACCCAATGATTTTTCAATATCAATCACTTCGTTAAGGTTCCGGCTAAAGTTTGCCTGTATATTCCAGTTTAATCCTTTTGGATTATCTAAAACACGCGCATCAAAAACAATTTCAACACCTTTGTTCTGGATATTACCAGCATTGATTTTGCGGGCAGCATAACCACTCATTGGATCCAGTGGCAGATTAATCAACTGATTTGTTGCGTTTGATTTATACCAGCTAAAGTCGAGTCCAAAGCGATTCCGGAAGAAACGTAATTCAGCACCGAACTCAAGGTTTTTAATCAGCTCGTTGACTACATTTTCATCAAAGAAAACGCCGCCCGGACCAGCAGTTGTATTACCATTCGGATCTTTACCTACAGAGTACAGGTTGTATAATTGATAAGGACCCATATCATTACCTACCTCAGCATAAGATGCTCTAAGTTTAGCATAACTTAACCAGCCAGGTAAATTGCCACCCATATTTTCGATCATATCTGTCACCACATAGGACAAACTCACAGAAGGATAGAAATAGGAACGGTTGGCTTTGCTCAAAACGGAGCTCCAGTCATTCCGGAAAGTCGCATCCAGGTAAAGCCAGCCATCATAATTCAATCCAACAGAACCAAATACTGAATTAATCTTTTTCTCACTGAAACCTTCTGAAACGGCCGGATTATTGACTCCATTATTCAGTGAAAACAGGTTGGGGATTTCCAGTAATCCTACACCTGCGCCAATTGAACTGCTGCGCTGCGTCATCAGGTTTCCGCCTGCAGTAAGGGTACCGCCCAGTTTTCCAAATACATTGTCTTTTTTAGCCGTGATCAGTGCCTGATAGTTGGTTTCGACAAAAGTTTCTTTTGACGTACTATAACTTCCGGTAGCGGCGGCCGGACTGCCAGCATAGAGTTTGCGGGATGCGTTATTGGTAAACATATCGGCACCTGCTTTAATTTCAGCATCCAGCCAATCGGTAAACTGATATTTAGCTGATCCGGTCAGAATGAAACGATCTCTTGAATCGCGACGATCATCGTATTTGGCCTGCCAGTAGGGGTTAATAGCATTGAAACCACCGTACCAGATCATGTTTCCGAATTCATCCCTTCCTGCAGAAAAATCCCGGATATCCAAAGAACGCGGATGTGTAAGCAGGGTATAGATCCGGCTGTTATCACGACCATTAGAGGGACGGTTAAATCCTGCAGTATTGTTGTACTGAATTTTTGTATCAGTCGTCCAGCGATTGTTTTTACCAAAGCGGCTGGTTGCTCTTGCAGTCATATTGGTACGTGTCAGTTTGTTCCCCGGAAGAATACTGCGATCTTCCAACCGATTCAGAGAAGTATAGACACTTGTATTGCCAAATTGCTGTTGGAAGGAAATATTGTAATTCTGATTGGTTCCATTTCTTACAAAATTGCCAACATTGTCAAAGATTTCAAGCGGAGCCATAGTACCATCCCATTTTTCTACCATCTGGCCTTCAGCCTTAGGGCCCCAGCTTTGGGCTTCTCTTTCATTGAATACTCCATCCAAACCCTGTCCGAATGTATTCTGAAGCTCCGGCTGCAGGAAGATACTTTCTACACCAATATTGGTACCAACAGTTAAACCGATGCCATTTTGTTTGCGACCTGATTTGGTTGTGATCAGAATGACACCATTACCAGCGCGTGACCCGTAAAGAGCAGCAGCAGAAGGACCTTTCAGCACAGACATACTTTCAATGTCATCTGCACTGATATCACCCAAACCATTACCCATATCATAACCAGCTCCCCAATATCCATTTTCAGTGGTACCGGTAAAATTGTTAATGGGAATACCATCAACAACAATCAATGGCTGGTTATCGCCGGTTAGAGAAGTGAACCCGCGTAATACAATTTTTGCAGAACCACCTGCACCATTACTGGACCGAACCACCTGCAAACCAGCTACTTTACCAGTAAGTGCATTGGTCATGTTGGTTTCACGTGCATCTGCCAGAACCGTTCCTTTTACTTCCTGAACCGCGTAACCCAGCGATTTTTTCTGGCGTTTGATACCAAGCGCTGTTACCACCACTTCATCCAGGTTGCCAGTACCGGCTTCCAGGACAACTGAAAAGCTGGACTCCTGGCCTACTGTGATTTCTCTGTTTGCATAATTGATTGCGGAAATTACAATTACCGAGCTGGGACCAGCAACGGTAATGTTGAACATACCGGCATCATCAGTTGTGCCGCCGTTGGTAGTTCCTTTTTCAATAACTGTAGCCCCGACGATAGGGGTACCTTGCTTGTCCTTGACGGTTCCCGACACCTGCCTGGACTGGGCCATAGCTGCTGTTGCAAAGCAGCTTACCAGCAGGAAGAGCAGAAACTCCTGGATCCTTTTTTTCATTGCAGTTGTTTTTGTTTGGTTATTAACGAACAGCACGTCTTTTGAAACTAGGCTACAAAAGGACGTACTGATATTGCCTTTTTAGTTTTTGTTTGTGTATCTATATTTTCTACTACCAGGCAGGCAGCACCCATCAATTCTGCTTCTCTGCTAAGTTTGGAAATTTCCATATGTGTATAGGCTGCCAGCCTTGGAATACAATACCTGTTAAGCGCCTGTTGAATAGGAGGCAGCCAAAGATTGCCAGCCGCTGCACCACGACCACTTAATATGATGAGCTCCGGATTCATGATATGTATAAGGATGGCAATCCCCTTTCCAATGTGCATGGCGGCTTCAGATACCAGTTCTACAGCAAACTGATCGCCCCTTGTTGCAGCTTTTAGTACTTCCTGGCAGGCTTCTTCTATTTCATCCGGAAGCTTTTTCATACTTGTAACACGACCTTCTGTAATTCCATGTCGCGCTTTTTCAACCACAACTTTTAGGGAAGCTTCTGTTTCCAGGCAGCCGTTTTTACCACAATCACAAAGTTTGTTGTTGTTGAATATGGGAATATGACTGAACTCTCCTGAAAAGCCATTAAAACCCCTGAAAAGCTCTCCATTAACAATCATTCCTAAACCAATTCCCCAGGAAACATTGATCACCATAGCATTTCCACGGGATTTTGCTCCTCCCAGTTTAAACTCAGCCAGAGCAATAATACTGGAGTCATTGTCTATATATACCGGTATTCCAATCTCATCTTCCATTCGCCTTATCAAGCTTGTTCCCCGGTTATCGAGATAAGAGTAATTAATACCTTTATTGATATCAATGAAACCAGGCATTCCAATACCAATTCCTATTATTTTATCCGTATCAATTGTTAAACCTTGAATGAAATCATTCAGGTTGCTAATTAATTGCCCAAGCGAGGCATCGTTATCCTTAAGTTGTAAATTGAGCTTCTTTGATTCAAGAATCGTAAAGCTCTGCAGGTCAACCAACGCAATGGTTGTGACCAATTGGTCCATTGCGACTGCAATTCCATACATTTTGCCCGCAGCCAGTGCATACATAAGTGGACGGCGACCACCAGTAGATGCAGCATAGCCCCTTTCTTCGACTGTCCCCTCCTTTACCAGTTCGTTCAATATCCTTAAGGTCAGTGGCAGACTCCTGTCAATACGGAGACTGATATCAGATCCTGATAGCTGGTTACCCAAACAGAGCTCCTTTATTATTTTACTCTTATATAAATCTGACTTACCAGCCATTGTTGCTAAATCTTTTCTGATGTTCGGGGAACTTTTTAACAATTTTATTTAGATTGTTAAAATAGGGTAATTTTTGAAAATTTAAGGGTAATTAATAAGTAATAAATGATAAAAAACAATCAATGGTTCACTTTTAAATAAGTTGTTAAAAAGAAATGAATTGATAATGAGGGAGTTTGGAGGTATATAAAAAAACCTTTTAAAAAGCCTGCTTTTTAAAAGAAATTTTGAAATCGCTTCATTTTTTGGATAAAAATCAGGAAGTATCAGACAATTGTGATTAACTCAGACTCCCTTTCAGGTATTAAATGGCTGAAGATTTGAACCAGCGAAGAAATAAAATTTATGTTGCTAAAACTTAGGCATGGTTTTAGCGGAAGTTTAACGTTCAATTTTTCAGGGATAACAATAAGGAAGAGAGAGAAAGTTTATTCGGTTCCGGGCATAAAAAAAGGGGTCAGAATAGACATTCAACCCCGTTTTTAAAATCCAATATCCTATGAAAAACCGTTACAATAATACTAGTTTTCTCTTATATATGCAAGTGTTTTTGAAAATTGCGTAAAAATACGTAGGATTTTCCTAGTTCTTAATCAGCTTCTCCGTTATTTTTCTACCGCTCTCTGCCTGTGTTAAAGTGATGATATACAACCCTTTATCCAGGGAAGAAACATCTACTGTCTGCAACCCTGCCTGAAGTTTTAGGTTGATCCGGACTTTTCCATTTCCATCCGACAAAACGAGGTCAAGGGGCTGTTCCGAACGTACAATCAAAACATTATCTACGGGGTTAGGATAGAATTTACAGGTCATATCACCCGCCAGATTTGCCTGCACGATATTGGAAACATGCCTGGTCCCATCTTCCAACACCCATTTCAGCCGATAAAAGTTTTTCCCTTTCATAGGTTGTTCATCCGTAAAATTGCTTTCTAATGAATCCTGGCGGATAACTGCAATGACTTCAAATGGTCCCTCCTGAAAAGCTGCTCTCTCCAGATTCACATAACCACCTCTTTTTGCGGAAGCCAGTTCCCATTTCAGCAAAATTTTGGAAGGCACCTGGATAACAGGGTCGGCCAACCGAATTGATAAAAGATTGCGAACCCCCATGGTTGGAGTGATCGGAGCTCCTGAAGTGGGCTGAGCAGCAAGAGGAAATAAACGGCAGATGATCGCCACCGTTAGAAAGGGGGTTAGTAAGTGCATGGTCTTGGTCCTTGGGTTGTGGATAACTTGTTAACAATTACTATGCCGAAGAATAGCAAAGCCCATGCTTTAACAGGAATATAGCGCAAACTATTCTACATGGTCACCCATCGAAGCTTCCAGCCCAGAAAGCGAATTGCTATGGTCGCACACGATAAGAAGAAAAAAGAAATGGTGGACTGGGCGGAGAAAAACAAAGTAATACTTGCCCGCCATGAGTTGCTCGCAACCGGCACCACAGGCAGATTGCTGGAAGATCAATTAGACCGGCCGGTTAAAAAATTACTCAGTGGCCCCTTAGGCGGGGATCAGCAGATTGGAGCAATGATAGCGGATGGTGAAATTGATATTCTCATTTTTTTCTGGGATCCGATGGAGGCCCAGCCGCACGACAGTGATGTAAAAGCTTTATTAAGAGTGGCCATTGCATGGAATTGTGTGGTAGCAAATGACCCCGCCACGGCCGACTTTATCATAAGTTCACCACTTATGTCTGACCACTACCAGGCAGTGATTCCCGACTATTCGGGTTACCTGAAAAGAAAGATTGAAGATTAGTTCTTAGTCCCCCAGCACGGATTTGCCCTTGCGCAAAAACCAGCGGTCAAATAAAAAAGGTCCGAAGGGAAGCAGGGAAGCCAGGAAAGCCAGGAAGATGCGGCCAAACTTCCATTTCAATGCTTGTCCGGCTTCAATTACCATATAACAATACCATACGAACAGGATTCCATGAACCCAGCCGACATAGGTAACTGCTTTCGGCATATCCATCATATACTTGAGGGGCATAGCCACGCCCAATAATACCAGAAATGAAATCCCTTCAGCCGTTCCAATAGCCCGGAACTTTTTTACTACCGCCGGTTCCTGCATGAGTTGTGAATTTGAGACGAAGGTATGGAAGAGGAAACAAAGGGCATGGAAGAAAGGAAGAAGGAGGAGGGAGGAAGGGTGGAAGAGCACCATGCTCATCTTCCATTCCCCCTTTCTTCCCTTCCTCCGGCTTCCCTACCTTTGCTCCATGCCTTTCCTTCTTAAATCATCCTATCAACCGGCGGGCGACCAGCCCTCTGCTATTGCACAATTAACTGAAGGGTTAAAAGCAGGAGAAAAACACCAGACCTTACTTGGTGTAACCGGTAGTGGTAAAACCTTCACCATCGCCAATGTGATTCAGCAGGTGCAAAAACCGACCCTGGTTCTCACCCATAATAAAACGCTGGTAGCACAGCTTTATGGAGAATTCAAACAGTTCTTCCCGGATAATGCAGTTGGCTATTTTGTTTCCTATTACGATTATTACCAGCCGGAGGCGTATATCCCGGTTTCTGATACCTATATCGAAAAAGACCTGGCTATCAATGAAGAGCTGGATAAACTGCGCCTCCAGGCAACTTCCCAACTTTTAAGCGGTCGGAGAGATATCATCGTAGTGGCTTCTGTGAGTTGTATCTATGGTATGGGTAACCCTACCGAATTTGAAAATGGAATCGTTCGAATTCATGAAGGTCAGCTGATTTCCCGGCAGGGATTTCTGCACGCCCTGGTGAACTCCCTCTATACCCGCACGCAAACGGATTTCACAAGAGGAACCTTTCGCGTAAAAGGAGATACCGTAGATATCAACCTCCCCTACCTCGATATTGGCTACCGCATCATTTTCTTTGGTGATGAAATTGAAACCATTGAGAGTTTTGAGATAACAACCGGTAAGCGTATTGGCAAACTGGAAAACGCTGCTATCTTTCCTGCCAATCTCTACCTCGCACCCAAGGACATGATGCAACAGGTGCTCAATGAAATCCAGGATGAAATGGTTGCCCAGGTGGAGTATTTCAAAACACAGGGACGATTCATTGAAGCCCAGCGAATCAGTGAAAGAGTCAACTATGACCTGGAAATGATCCGCGAACTGGGCTATTGCAATGGGGTTGAAAACTATTCGCGATTTTTTGATCGCCGTCAGCCAGGCACCCGCCCCTTCTGTTTGTTGGATTATTTCCCCAAAGACTTTCTCTGCGTAATTGACGAAAGCCATCAAACCATTCCACAGGTAAGTGGCATGTATGGTGGTGATCGAAGCAGAAAACTGAACCTGGTGGATTTTGGCTTCCGGTTGCCATCAGCACTGGATAACCGTCCGCTTAACTTCCATGAATTCGAAAGCCTGCTCAACCAGGTCATTTATGTTTCGGCTACTCCCGGTGAATATGAACTGGAACAAACAGGCGGTGTGGTAGTAGAACAGGTAGTTCGTCCGACCGGCCTTCTTGATCCTCCTATTGAGGTTCGCCCGAGTATCAACCAGATTGATGACCTCCTCCATGAAATTGATCTCCGTGTTAAAAAAGGGGATCGCGTACTCGTAACCACCCTTACAAAACGTATGGCCGAGGAAATGGATAAATACCTCCAACGCATTAATATCAAATCCAAATACATTCACTCGGAAGTGGATACCCTCGACCGGGTGGAGATCCTCCGGCAACTGCGCCTGGGAGAAATCGATGTCCTGGTTGGAGTAAACCTGCTCAGGGAGGGATTGGATCTTCCTGAAGTTTCACTGGTTGCCATCCTGGATGCCGACAAAGAAGGCTTTCTTCGCAATGAGCGATCCCTCACCCAAACAGCGGGCAGGGCTGCCCGTAATGTAGACGGACTCGTCATTTTCTATGGGGATAAGATCACGGAAAGCATGCAGCGAACCATTGATGAAACCACCCGGCGCAGGGAAAAGCAAATCGCCTATAACCTGGAACACGGCATCACTCCAAGAACGGTGAAGAAATCCATAGAACAGGTAATGGCGCAAACCTCAGTGCTGGACATCAAGGGATATGATATCAAAAACCCCTATGCGATGGCACCGGATGGGGAACTGGTGGAAGTGGCAGCAGAAGATCAGGAGCAGTATAAGACCATCCCGCAAATCGAAAAAGCGATCGCCCAGACCAAAAAATCCATGGAGAAAGCTGCAAGGGATCTGGATTTCATGGAGGCGGCCCGACTTCGCGATGAAATGTTCCGCATGCAAAAGGAATTGGAAAGCATGAAGAAATAGGGTATTTTTCCAATATGATTTCCATCGCACTCTACCATTTAAAAGGTGGCGTTGGTAAGACCGCCACCTGTGTTAATCTTTCTTACCTGGCAGCGCAGGACGGTTACAAGGTGCTGTTATGGGATCTTGACCCCCAGGGCTCAACCTCCTTTTACTACAATGTGCAACCGAAAATCAAAAGCGGGACACAGAAGTTGTTTAATGAGCAACTCGACCTGGATGAACTGGTAATGGCTACCGGTTATGAAAACATTGATATTATTCCCGCTGATCTGACTGCACGAAACCTGGAAATCATCCTGGAAGAATTACGCAGTTCCAAACGACGCTTCAAATCCATTCTGAGCCAGCTGGAAAAAGAATATGATTTTGTATTTATTGATTGTCCGCCTGGCTTTTCCGTGCTCTCCGAAAATATCTTTTATGCGGCAGATATCATCCTGATGCCAACTATCCCTACCACGCTCTCGGTTCGGAGTTATGAACTGGTGAAAGACTATTTCGCTGAAAAAAACCTGGATGAGTCCAAGTTAATGTGCTGTTTCACGATGGTAGATATCCGGAAAAACATGCACAATGAAATCATGCAGGAACTGATTCGGGATAATAAGTTTTTCCATAATTATATTCCTTATCTCTCGGATGTCGAAAAAATGGGCGTCTATCAGGCACCCTTACACGCTTTCGCACCCTCTTCGTATGCAGCACAATGTTACAGTGATTTGTGGGAGGAGATTAAGGAGGGAATTATGGAATAGGAGACGGGAGACGGGATACAGGAGACGGGAAGAAGGGAGGAATGGAAGATGGAGGATAGGAAGATGGAGGAATGGAAGAAGGCTTTAGCGGCGCATGCGTTTAGGTCCATACCAGAGCCAGAAACCGGTGATGGTAAAACCTAACAAAGCCAGTCCTGATACGGAGGTAAAAATCAACTTAAATACATCACCACCATTCAGCAGCTTCATATCTACAATAGATCCATCATGGATTTTTTCAATGAAGTCGGAGCGCCTCTTTTCAATTTTTAGTAACTGCCCGGTTGCACCATCTACTTGCACGCCCCAGAAATGATCGGCAAATATAAATTTAGCTACTCCTTTACCAGCCCTGAGGTCAATTTTATCCAGCTTAACAGACAAGCCGGCATCCACTGAATCCTGGAGGTATCTGCAGGCTTGCTTGTATAAACTATCCATTGGCAACCAGTTCGATAATTCGCCCGAACTACCGGAAGCCGTTTCAGCCTGAATCCATTCACTGTTTTTTTTCCATCCTAGCAGCAATCCGGTTATGGAAATTACCAGGAACAGAAGAAACAATGACGCACCCAGTGCGCGGTGGACTTTTCGCACGATGCGCAATACCCGCGCCTGCTCCACTCTCTTTGAATTTACATTCATACCAACTGGCAAGTTGCACCAAAAGGATCAGATAACAATAACCCTGATTTATATTACCAATTAAGTTTATTTATCTTAGTTCCCATGCAACTGAGTTTACTACAACATGCTGCCCGCTGGCTGCTTGGAATCTTCTTGCTATTGGCAGGTATTGGTCACCTTACCTGGGCAAGGGCAGAATTCCAGGCACAGGTACCCCGCTGGCTACCCCTGGAAGCTGACCTGGTAGTATTGCTTTCAGGATTTATGGAAATTGGACTGGGGCTTGCATTGCTATTATTAAAATCACGCCGGCAACAGGTTGGCTGGGCTGTGGCGCTTTTTTTTCTGCTCATCTTTCCCGGAAATATTTCTCAATACATCAACAAAGTGGATGCATTCGGACTGAACTCTGACACCACGAGACTTATCCGGTTATTTTTTCAACCGGTATTAATGGTATGGGCTCTATGGTGTACTGGCGCATTAACGGGCAGAAAAAAACAGCTGGCTGATTAACCAACAGCCGCGTTCAGATACTCCACCGGATTCAAATAGAACATCTTTTTCCAACCCTGTCTTGATTTATCTGCTTTCCAGAAATAGGGAATCCAGGTTTTGATGGAATAATGCAGATGGGCTGGTTTACCCTGAGCATTACCGGTAGTGCCAACAGTTCCTATTTTGCTCTGGTGATTTACATAAGATCCCGTGCTGGTTTCAATAGCATCGAGATGTGCATAATAATGAAATCTCCACTTGGGTCCTAAAATCAATACTACTTTTCCACCTTTACTTAACTCGCCCGTATACACTACAATTCCTGGTGTGGCTGCAGTCACCGTCTTTCCTTTTTTTGCGAAAATATCAACTCCTTTATGGGTGATGGAACTGCCCCATGGATAAAACCAGAAGGAATTCTGCGCATAACTTTTGCGATCGGCCCCACTAACCGGCATCCGGAAAGATTCGGGAATAAGGAAGCCAGCAACCAAAAGACAGCAAATAATTAGTCCACCTTTTTTCCATTTATTCATAGTACTATTCTTTCCTGCTGTTCAGCAGATCTCTTGTATTTTTTTGAACTGTGATCGCTCCAAATAAACCCAGTAAAAACGCAAACGCATAAAAGCCTTTTTCGCTGGGCAGTAAACTCGCATTCCACAATCCGATAATCAATAAAGCAATAGACAGCAGTGTACCAAACCAACAGAGTCCGTAGTAAATTTCAGTAACCTGAATTCCTTCCAGTTTATCGCGTACTGATTTTTGCAGAGAAACAACAGCAAACAAACCAAACATTAAAACAGTAAAATAATAGCCTTTTTCATTTAGCGGCATATCGGCTCTCCATAAGCCAACCAGGTAACCAACAACACCTGTACCCAGGGCAACCCAGGATGCCCCAACAAAAGCATTGGACGGTTTTTGAGTCATATCATTCGGTTTAGGAAGGAAAAACTACTCATTAGAAAAGTTTCGTACACTATTCAGGTTCTTAATGTTTTCTCAAGATTTTAAACTGCGCCTGAAAAACAGTACTTTAGAGAAACAAGTTAACCCTTGCAGAAGCTATTATCAGGCTTACTGTTTCTCCTTTTCACCTGTATATATTCTACGGGATGGTCACAGTTATACTTAAATGCAAAACTGCTTACAACAGCCAATGGCTTAAGTGATAATCGGATTACATCTGTTTATAAAGATGCAAGGGGTTATATCTGGATCGGAACCAAAAATGGGTTAAATAAATACAACGGTCAAAGTTTCACGATTTACAAACCAGGCAGGGAAAATTCAATTTCAAACGAAATCATTAACTGCATAACAGGTGATAAAGAGGGTAATATTTGGGTAGGCACCATGAATGGGCTGAATAGATTGGATGCGGTTACCAATACCTGGACAAACTGGCTTCCGGACAGTCTTGGAAATAATGAAAACAATCTTCACAATTTTCTTATCTGGGATCTGAAATGGGATGAAAGTGGCGTACTCTGGATAGCCTGTGATATAAAGGAATTTACTTCCTACAATCCCTCTACCCGCAAATTCGAGTATTATGATTGGCCTGGTTTTGTGAAAACCATTAGTGGCACCAAAACGAAAGAAGGCTATCATGCCATTCAATCCTTTGCACAAAAGAACAGAGAGGAGTTCTGGCTGGCTTCCAATAAAGGGTTGGTTCATCTGAATACAAGAACCCGAACATTCACCTTTGTCGGAGGAAACTATTATGCCGATATCATCGATATTCAATATGATTCAGCCAGCCAGCAGGTATGGGTTTCGCTGGAAGGCGGACAGGTTTTTCGTTATAAAGAATCGTCCGGCAGTTATGAGGAATTGTTTCCTGAAAAAGAACCCTATCCATCCAGTTATCTTCCCAATAAACAGGAAAAAGAAACCTGGATCGCATCAGAGCAGGGGGTGCTGAAAGCAGCAATCAATACAAACACCCTAAAGCTTCACCGTAATATTCCTTCGCTTAGTTTTTCATTACCTCCGGGGGGTGTGACTACAACCTATATCGATTCAACCGGAATTGGTTGGATTGGTACTCCGAATGGGCTGTTTATGCAGGACCAGAAATTCACCTCCTCTTCTTTTCTTCCGTTGATAGCAATTCCTGACAGGGAAGGAACCAATCGAATGGGGGGAGTTTTTTTTGATGAACTAACTGATACCTATTATGTCTGCAGTTACGATCCTGCAGGACTATTTGTATTATCCAGAAATTCAGAAGAGATCCAGTTGATTTCTAAAGACAATAAGGGAAAAGAGCTATCGCCCTGCTATGGAATAAAAAAACTGAAAGATCAGTTATGGCTGATAACAAGAGATCGATTGTACCGAATCAATAAAAACGATCATTCACTACAGCATTTTCCAACTCCCCACGATGCAGCATTTCCGATATACCGCGACCTGGAACTGGATAACGAGGGAGTAATATGGATTACTTCTTTTAACCAGGGTGTGCTGCTCTATGATACGAAAGTATCGCAGTTTTCAAGGATAAAGGCAGCTGGCGCGGAAAGGCTCAATACAGCAGGCACTTCGCTAGCTTATGATTCCATCCAGGGTAAAATGTGGATAGGAACCTATGGGAATTACCTGGTTGAATATTCCTATAAGAATAAAACACTGCAGCCCTATTATGAAAAGAATGGATTGGTACGTTATGCGAATCTGAACCTGGTGCATGATTTAGAAATCGATTCGCGGGGGCGCCTTTGGGTTGCTACGAATGCTGGTGGTATCTACCAACACAACCCGGCTTCCGGATTTGATCAGGCTTTTAGTCCGTTTGATATGCGAAACGGATTAAAACATAATCAGTTTATAGCAATGGCCAAAGGCGAGGATTCGATTCTTTGGCTATTATCCGAAACTGGTCTTTCCTACATCAACATCCATCATCCGGATGTAGAACATCTTGTTCAAAACATCCAGTCAATATCAACTTTCGGTTCTGATCCCAGGTATCCACACAGCGTTTTTTATAATGGCAAAAACAAAGAAGTTGGTATAGCGGTGGCCGGGGGGATGTTATTATACCATCCGCCAGCAGGAGTAGAAACAAAACATTTTCCCCTGATTGTGAGAAAAGATAAAACTAACATCCACAGCTTTAGTTTCGATGCACTTTATTATGGAATGCAACCCCTGCACTTTGAATATCAGTTAACAGGGTTATCAGAAGCCTGGAATACAGTTGCCAGCAAACACATCGCCTTTCAAAATCTTTCACATGGTTCCTATAGTTTCAGGATCAGGGCGAAAGACAGTGATGGAAATATTATTACAACCAGTTCACCCATTAATTTCTCCATTTCTGCACCATTGTGGAAACAACCATGGTTCCTGTTTACTCTTATACTAGCTGGAATAGGGGTGCTGTTTTTGATCATTGAACCCCTTCGGCAAAAAGTCAAGGATGCAAAAATTCTGAACCAGTTTGCCACCTCCCTTTATGGCAAAACCAGTATAGATGATATCTTCTGGGATGTTGCTTTGAATTGTGTCCGACTGCTGGGATTTGAAGACTGCGTCATTTACCAATATGACCCTGAAAGAAAAGTAATGGTTCAGCGGGCTGCAGCCGGACCAAAAAGTCCGCATGTAGCAAGAGAAATTATCAATCACCTGGAAATACCACTGGGTAAGGGTATAGTAGGAACAGTTGCACAAACCGGTAAAGCAGAACGAATTGGAAATACTGCCCGTGATTCCCGGTACCTTGTTGATGACCAGCGTCGAAATTCAGAAATCACTATTCCTATTTGGGTAGATGGACAGTTATTTGGAATCATTGACTCCGAACACTCAAAGAGAAATTTTTTCAAAGCACGACATAGCAGAATTTTAAAAAATATTGCCCAGATCTGCGCAGAAAGAATCTCCAAGTATATCACGGAAGAGCGACTCAGAAGTAAAATTTCCAGGGACCTGCACGATGAAATGGGATCCACACTTACGAGTATCAATATCCTGAGTAAAGTAGCGATGTCAAGGGATGGAGAGAGAGCTGAAGTAGTGGAATATCTGCAAAAGATCAAAGATTATTCCGGGAATATGATGGAAAGTATGAGTGATATTATATGGGCCATCAATCCGGCTAATGATAGTCTTGATAAGGTATTGATTAAAATGAAGGAATTTGCTGCTGAAATGCTCGAGCCTGTTGGCATCAACTATTATTTTGAAACGCGGGATTTTTCCAGGCAGGCTGCACTGAATCTTGAAGAAAGAAAAGATCTGTATCTTGTTTTTAAGGAGGCCATCAACAATATTGTTAAGTACAGTAAGGCTTCGGAAGTGAATATCGTGCTCAGGTTCGACAAGGAAGAGCTAAGCCTTACCATTACAGATAACGGGCAGGGGTTTGATTCCGCGCACATAGGTTCTGGAAATGGCATCAACAACATGAAAACCAGGGCTAAAGCTATGGGAGCGGAATTTCGGCTGGAATCCATACCTGGTACAGGAACAAGTATATTTCTGAAAAAAACAATCACCTGATCAGGGTATTTTAGGCTGGTTGGAAAAACTTAGTTTGCAGGCATCCATAACATGAAAAAATCCATTCAGATACTTATCTATGAGGATAATGTGCTTTTGAGAGAGAGCCTTACCAACCTGCTGGCACTAACCGGGGAATACGAGGTGCTGGCAAGTTTTCCCGATTGCTCTGATGTATTGAACCAGGTTCGGCAGCTTGATCCTGATGTTATCCTGATGGACATTGATTTACCCGGCATCAATGGTATTGAGGCGGTAAAGTTAATTCGCGGGTTCAATCCGCAGGTTCAAATTATCATGTTAACCGTATTCGATGACAATACCCATGTGTTTGATGCCATGTATGCCGGTGCCAACGGATACCTGCTGAAAAAATACATTTCCGACAAACTGCTGCACGCCATACAGGAGGTACTGCAGGGAGGCGCACCTATGAGTCCATCGATAGCAAGAATGATCATTACCAGTTTGCAGCAGCCGACAGTTGCAGCAAAGGATTATTCACTCACCAACCGGGAAAAAGAAATTCTTCAGTTATTATCTTCCGGCAACAGTTTTAAAATGATTGCCGCCGAACTATCCATTAGTTTGGATACAGTACGCACGCATATCAAGCATATCTATGACAAATTGCATGTGCGTTCACAAATCGAAGCAGTCAGTAAAGCGATCCAGGAAAAACTGGTGAAATAAGCTACTCGTACTTTGAAAATATTCCGGAATCAAAGGCAGTCCATAAACAGGCTTTTTGTCCTGCTGCTTTCAACACATTATTCGCCCATGTATTGCAGGTAGTAAACAGGCTATAACTACCCACCGCTTCATAAAATGCATCTGAATTTCCATAAACCGCATTGGTCACGATGTGTTTGGGGGAACCGGAGTCATCTCTGTCAAAACTTGCCAGGATATGATTCACCAGGCGATCGTATTGTTTTCTGCTGATATGAATTTCACGACATTGTTCAGAAATATTCAGCTTCCTGTAATAGGTAGCATGAATGGCGGAGCTACTGAGTCCGAATGCTGCTTTAAAAGCAACAGAGGGCTTCAATTCTGCCCAGGTAGGAGTCTGAAGATAGAAGCCCTTATCGCCCCAGCCCATGGCAAGCCAGCCTGCAGTTGAATCTTTTCCTACGGTGTGATGGTACTTAACCAGGTTTGTCCAGTTGAACTGGTCATTTTTAGCCGGCACCACGATATCGGTATGGACTCCATTGGATAGAATGTAAATCTTTACATCCTGGCCCTGATCCGGTTCTCTGTCAATTTGGATGGAGGAAAGCACATAGGCTATTCCAAGATACAGGCAAATGAAGCAAACCAGGAAAAGCACCAGTTTGCCAATCAGTTTAATTACCCAAAGCAGCTTTTCTTTCATAACTCTTTTATCGGGATCCAGACTTCTTCTTCAGAGTCGGGATCATTGTTTTTGTAACGATCACCCAGGATTTCAAAATGGGGGCGATTATCTAAGTGGTAACCGGATCCTGGTAACCAATTTGTAAAAATGAACTGCAGGGTATTGGGAAAGCTGCTGGTATCTCCCTTGTGAATAAACACGGCATAGGTTCCCGCAGGGAGCATAAAGGGTTCAATTCCTTCCGGCAGATTTTCCAGGGAACCGACCTCTGTTAATGCCCATTTGGTGAAGATAGTCGCAGGATCGAAATTGCTGAAATAGTTTGCCGGATAGACCTGGAGAGAATAAAGAGCTGTTCCTATACGCTCCCGGATTTGACTCCTCAATGGCATAAAACTCCCCCACAAACTACCGGTTTGGTTGTTGATGAGCGACATGCTGATTTGTTTGCCAGCAAGTTTCCTGGCCTCAATAGTTTCGATCCGTGAAAACATAAGGTATTGGTTCCTATAATTCCTGAAAATACAGGTAGTCCTGAATTTTTCAATTCTACCGGTTCCGGTTCGTACTTATAAAACGGGTTTTTGTACCAGAATGAGGGGAGTTAGTGTATTAAACTTTTTCCCGGACAGGCACCGCAGTACATTCGTCAGGCAGTTTGGTTTAATGAATTTTTTTGTCGGTTGTTACAGATTCCAAGTCCTATATAACGATTGTTGACAGGATTCTCACACATGATGTTATAGATGGAAACCATGAGGCAGGTCTTTCGATGGGGTGAAGGCCTGCTTTCATTTTACCCCCATCCTACAGTTTACCCTACCTTCCCCAACTCCTGAATTGTTTTCCTGGATGCTACTCCTTTTTTCTTAAACTCAGACGGTCTTGTACCCGTTACTTTTTTAAACTGATTTGATAAATGAGAGACCTGTTTATAGTCCAGCTGCTCAGCAACCTCTTTTAAGCTTTTGTTTTCTACAGCAAGCAGTTCCTTGGCTTTTTCAATTTTCAATGCAATGGCATATTGTTCAATTGTTGTACCGGTTAAGCCTGAAAAATAAGTTGCCAATTGAGCATATTCCATCTCCAGCTCTTCTGCGAGGTATGCTGAAAGATTTTGCTTGATGTTTTTCTTATTAAACACATAATCCGCGATGGCTCCTTTAATCTTATCAATCAGTACCTGCTCAGAGGAATCAACCAGCTCAAGTCCACCACGTTCAATAGCCTGCGCAAAGCTTTCCTTTTTTTCATCTGATATCAACCCCCTGATTTCAACTTCACCCAGATCAATTCGTTTATGCTGAATACCCAGCTTGTCAAGTTCCTGCCGGACCAGTATCATACAACTTTCGCAGGCCATGTTTCGGATATATAAAATCATATCTTGGTTTTATACCCCTATTTGCAACTTAAATACCAATAGTTGTTTCTCAGAAAATTGTAACATTTCAATAAAAACTTGTGTAATTTTTTCAACAATTTCGCTCATCCCTTGCTATTGAATGAAATAGAGAAACACAAATCTGTTTAACATTTCACAGCTGACTACAAAAAATTAATTAAACGTAATTTTGACGCTGATCTATTCTTAATGCTTCATCCTCATTTACGTTCCAATACAGACACCGCTCACCGGCAACTTGAAAAACAATTTATTTCAAGGCTTCAATCGGTGAATAGTCCGGAAGACTATGAGGGATTCCTGAAAATTATTGCCGCCTTTCTCTTGCCAATGGAAGAGGTTCTTCATCAGTTTCCTCTAAAAACACTGGTTCCGGATATAGATGGCCGTAAGAGATCAAAAGATTTACTGGAAGATATCAGGCATTATGATAAAAAATGGGAACTGATGCAAACTGCTTCGCTTCCTCCAATTCACACGATTTATCATGCAATAGGAGCACTCTATGTGCTGGAAGGATCTACACTTGGCGGCCCGCTTATCGCAAAGATGATAAGAAAGCAAACGGGCCTTGATTCTACGCTGCTGTACTTCGAAAACTACCAGGAAAAAAGAAAAACCATGTGGGATAATTTTCGCATGGCACTTGACCAACCTGCTTTACAACCTCATACAGACATCATAACCGCCTCCGCGATTGGTTGTTTTACAGCTTATCAAAAGTGGTTGGAAATAAACAACAAACCTTCCTATGCAAAAAATTCCAACTCATCCATGTGATCGCGAACTGATTCAGTTCCAGGGTAAAATTCAACCGCATGGTGCTACCCTGGTTATAGATAAAAATTCATTGGCGGTAAAGCAGGCAAGCTCTTCTATCAACCAGTTTTTCCCACTTACTGCTGTACAGATTCTTGGTAAATCAATTCAGGAGCTGCAGCAATATATACCTTTCAGTATTTCGTTTGAACATGGGAGTTATCAGCAGATAAAAAGCCTGGCTGGAGATTGTTACCTGATCTCCCATCAGACCGCTGATCATATTTTACTGGAATTTGAACCAGTTCTGAATTATGCGTATTCCTCTGAAATGATCATGGCGGATATGCTTGATTCAATGAGTACTTCAGCTTCAGTGATACAGGCCCTGGAGGCTGCTGCTCAAAAAGTAAAAATGATCAGCGGCTTTCATCGTGTGATGGTTTATATGTTTCATGAAGACGGTCATGGAGAGGTTGTTGCGGAAGTCGCGGACAAAGGCCTGGATCCCTATCTTGGTCTGCATTATCCGGCATCAGACATTCCAAAGCAGGCGCGCGAACTATATAAGAAAAACCTGGTACGGCTGATTGCAGATGTGAACGCAACGGATAGCCTGCTGGAAAAAAACGAAGAAGATGACACAGGCGCTTCCATCGACCTATCAGATTCGGTCCTTCGTTCTGTATCACCCACACATATTCAATACCTTAAGAATATGGGAGTAGCCGCCAGCTTCAGTATTTCCATTGTGTCGCAGGGGGAGTTATGGGGCTTAATAGCCTGCCACCACTATACAGCAAGGCATATTGATTACCGCCAACGCCTGCATGCAAAAATGGTCGGACAGATGTTATCTTCTATTGTAAGGTACCAGGTGGAGGAAGAAAAACAACAGTTACACCATTACTGGAGAGAGAATACGGCAGGACTGGTAAGACAGATGCGTCAATTCGAATCCATTGCAGAAGGCGTATCCACTGGAAGTCTTGACCTCCTATCCATCAATGGAGCAAAGGGGGCCGCGCTGATCTATGATGGACAGATTACATTGGTTGGTCAAACACCTGACAGGAATTTCCTGAAGGACTTATCTGAATTCCTTCAAACAGCTCCAACTAACCAGGTATTTCAAACCAATCATCTATCTTCCATTTATCCAGCTGCTGGCTCAGCAACTTTAACGGCTAGCGGAATGTTATGCGCACCATTGTCTACAGATCTGAAGGATTGTATACTCTGGTTCAAACCCGAATTGGAGCAGGAAATTAAATGGGCAGGAAACCCCGAGAAGGCAGTCGTTCTCAATCCCGATGGTGAAACAAGAATTGAACCCCGCAGTTCCTTTGCCATTTTCATTCAGTCACTCAAGGGAAGATCTGAAAAATGGGCAACTGCTGAGTTATCCAACGCTTATAAATTACGTGAAGAGATACTGCTGCTCATTCAGGAAAAAACCAATCAGTTGAAGCGGCTGAATGATGAATTAAAAAAAGCATACGAAGAACTGGACAGTTTCAGTTATACGATATCGCATGATCTGAAAACACCACTTGCCACCATCTATAATTTTGCTGAATTGCTGCTGGAGGAGGATCCGAACCTGGATAACAGGTTGCTAACTGAAAAGATTAAACGAAATGCGGAGCGCATGCAGCTGATGATCAAAGAGGTATTTCGTTATACCAAGCTGGGGCGGGAGCAAATCAGCCTGCAGCCGATTGATATGAAAACCTTGCTGAATCAGATCAGGGAAGACCTACTGGATGCCTACAAGGATACACAGCCGGAGTTTCAGATTGGAGAAACACCTGAAATCTATGGCGACAGCACCATGATAAGCCAGGTGTTCAGCAATCTGTTGGGCAATGCCTTGAAGTATTCATCCAAAACAGACAAGCCACTGGTTCAGGTGACAGGATCGGCGGAACAGGATGCTATTCTTTACACGGTAGTAGACAATGGTATCGGGATGGATCCAAGGCACACCGGAAACCTTTTCAATTTATTTTACAGACTGCCGGGAGCCAGTAACTACGAAGGAACAGGACTTGGATTGGCAATTGTAAAACGCATCATTGAAAAACACCAGGGGCAGTTGTGGTTTGAAACAGAACAAAATAAAGGCACCCGTTTTTACATACGGTTGAAAAAAGTAGAACAGCCGGAATTGGTTTAAGGCCGTACTTCCAATTTGTAGCCCTTGCCATGTACATTTATTAGCTGAACTGCAGGGTCCAATTCCAATTTCTTTCGAAGTTTTGAGATATACATGTCAAGACTCCGGCCAACTATAACGCCTTCATCTTCCCAAACCTCTTTTTGGAGCCTTTTGCGATCTACGAGTTCGTTGAGGGAGGCTGCAAAAATCTGAAGCAATTTTGTTTCTTTCCCTGTCAGAGAAAGGATGGTTTCTCCAAAGTGAAGCTCCTGCGCTTCAGCATGGAACTGATAATGGCCTATGGACAGGCTTCCAGGCAGGATTTCCTCCTGCAAAGCCTGATCCTTGTCTGTTTTGGGCATGCGCCGGGTTCTTTTCAAATACAGTCCGGCCCCTATTCCAAAAGCAAGAACTATCCCTGCTATCCAGAAGGCCGTTCCTGAATTGTTATGAGGTTCCCATCGAATCAGTACCGAATATTTTCCTACTGGTTGTTCCCGACCCAGGCAGGGTATGATATTCTCCTGTTCGGACCCAATCATTGCATAACCAAAGACAATTTTATTAGCAGGTTGTTCCAGTACATTTACCATATATCGGTTGGATAACCCATGTTGCTGAATTACCTGATTGATGATATTCACCAGTGAATCGGGATGAAAAGAAATGGCTGTTTCCATGGGAAGCAGGTATTCAGTTTCAGAAATTTTCTTGATATCGGGCACGCGGGAACTACTATCGCCTGCGGCCTGCAGCAATTTGTGCGAAATCTTCCGTAAAATGATTTCTTCCCGTGCCTTCTTATATTCAGCATTAGCGGAGTCACGGTGCATAAATGCTGCCAGTACCAATACCGGCAACAGCAATACAATCCCCCAATACAGCTTCCATTTCATATGTCAAATATATGTTTTACAGGATGCTGTAAAATTTCAAAAAATGGTTTTTACAGGTCGTTTACAATCAATTTACAGTTGGTTTACCCTATTTGACAAAATCACCTGCTAGATTGGGCCTGAATCAATTTTTCAAACTAAACAATTTCCCATGAACTCGATTTTAATTTCCCTGATCTGGTTGTTTTTGATCAATGACCAGCAGGAATTACCTCAACCGGCGGATGCTGCACCAACCAGCATCGGAGTATGGACAGGTCCTGATTTTATGAAGAAAGAACTTAAACCAGGGCCAGAAGAATTTCAGATCAGTCAATCAATTCAGTATGTTTTGCAGGATAAAACCGGGACAGTCTGGATCGCAACCGGAGAGGACGGGGTTTGCGTTTTTGATGGAACTGATTTTACTTATTTTACCAAAAACGACGGACTTGCGGGCAATGCGGTTCGCACCATCCTGCAGGATAGCCAGGGGAATGTATGGATGGCAACCAACGGGGGTATCTCCCGAAAAAACAAGCAGGGTTGGACATCCTATACTACTGCAAATGGATTACCTGATAATGAGATACTTACTCTTTATCTTGATAAAAAGGGGATTCTCTGGGCCGGCACGCGCAAAGGCCTGGCGAAGTTTGAAAATGAAGCCTTTACCACCCTTCCAATGTTTCGTTCGCCCAGGAGTCCCAACGACCAGCCCGTTCAAACTCCTGTCCAACTCATTTATGAAGACAATTCCGGCCAACTCTGGTTTGGAACAACCGGCTTTGGCTTGTTTAAGTTTGATGGCAAAACACTGGAGAACGTAATCAAGCCAGGTTGCTAATTTTCAATACGGCGAATGAGTTCAATGCAGGATCGGCTGTTATGGTAGGGACATTTCCAGAATCCTGCTTTATTCTTTTTCAGTACCCTGCCGTCAGCATCAATTCCCCAGAACCATTCGCCGTTTTTCTTGTCCACCAGTTTTTGCCGGATAAATTTCCAGGAGTTTAGGGACCGTGTTAGCCATAATGGATCCTGGGTAAATTGCCAACCGGTATAAAAACCAACCATTGCTTCCGCCTGGGGCCACCAATGTTTTTCAGTACCCTCCCAAAGAGCACCATCACTATCCAATCCTTTAACAGCAGATTCCAGCAGACCTAAAGAGGATGTTTGGATCTGCTTTAATAAGTCCGGATCATCCAGCTGCAAGGCAGCTTCCCACAATAACCAGGCAGCTTCCACATCATGACCCGGGGAAACTGGAGCAGCTACAACTTTCCAATCGCTGTCAAAGAACAGGTGTAGATTACCGTTAGCTGAATCAATTATTTTGTTTTGAAACAGTTGAAGGAGATGTTCTATTTGCGATTTTAACTGCGTATCAGGCCAGCTTTTAAACAAACAGGAATAGGCTTCCAGCAAATGGAGATGTGTATTCATTGATTTTGGCGCATTGAGATCTGACTCACTTAATCGCATATCCGAAAAGGGTTCCCAGCTTTCTGATAAAGCTTCTACATAACCACCGTATGAATTGTCGCAGAAATAGTTTTCAATAGTATGAAAAAGTGTGATAGCTTTCTCCTGTGCTTGCATTTCAGTTGTGACAGCAGCATATTCTGCAAGTCCGAATAATGCAAATGCGAGTCCGTATAACTGTTTTTTGGTAACAAGCGGATATCCCTGGTGATCCACGATCCAGAAAAATCCGCCATGCTGTTTGTCTTCAAAAGTATGTATCAGATATTCATAGGCCATGTCAGCAACCTGTTTATCCTCCTCTGCTTTATTCAATCCATAGGCAGCTGAAAATGCCCACAGTACTCTGGCCTGCTGAACAAGTCCCCTCTCCGCTTCCGGAAACACCTGGTTACTATTGGAAACACGACCAAAACAGGCTCCGGTATGTTTATCGATAACTACCTGCTTCCAGAAAAGAAGAATTCGATTCAATTCAATTTGAAGACTATTTTTCCAATCTTGAATAGTGCTGTCAACTCGCATTTTCTGATCTACGCTGTTCTTTTAAAATAGTTCCAATTCGTTGCATTTCCGCATCTGTAAGGGGATAAAAATAAATCATAATCAATGCGATTACAGATCCGATTGCGGGAAGCCAGCTAAGCATTAAACGTATACCGGTTTGGGCCAATTCCGCCTGAACCTGGTTGGCCTGAAATCCAAAAGCAGCCAGCAACCAGGCTGTAAGAGCTGAACCCAGTGTCCAGCCCATCTTTTGCGACATAGAAGAAGATGAAAAGATCAGACCTGTTGCTCTCCTGCCGGTTTTCCATTCTGAATAATCTGCAATATCTGCATACATAGACCATAGCAAAGGGAATACCGTACCGGCACAGCAGCTGATCATAAATTGTAATATAAAGATCAGTACCAGATCATGCTGCCCCATCCAGAAAAACAGTATGCTAAGCATGGATGCGATCCCCATAGCAATACTGAAGCATCGTTTTTTACCATATTTGTTTGCAAGAGGGAATGCCAGCATTACCCCAATCAGATTGGCAATCTGTCCGATAACCAGGTAAAGGGTAGAAAAGTTAATGGCAATCGGGCCCAGTTGAACTGCTTCCTTTTCGTGAATAAAGTAGCGGAAATAGTACATCGCTGCTCCATCTCTGATTGAGTTAAAAATCAGGACTGCTATCCCGGCAACAACCAGAATGGCCCAGGGTCTGTTGCTGAGCAGGTCCCGAAGATCCGTTTTAAGTGTGGTCGATGTTGGCCGGATCGGTTGAACTCTTTCTTTTACCCAGGCAAAACAAAATAAGAACAGGATTACACAGAGTATCGCAATCACACCCACGGCCCATTGCCAGGCAGTTGTATTTTGAGGCATCGAAAATTGCGTGCTTCCTCCTCTGTAAGAAATTAAAGGTTCAATCAGTGCAAGTGCAACAAAGCTACCGGCAAAAGCAAAACCCATTCTAAAGGAAGCCAGGATATTTCTTTCCTTCGGGTCTTCAGAGATAACACCCAGTAAGGCTGCATAGGGCACATTGATGAAGGAATAGACCAGCATCATCAGGGAATAGGTTCCATACACATAGATCAGCAGCTGCTGCTGTGATCCAAGATCGGGCACTGTGAACGTAATGATTCCCATGATCCCGAAGGGTATAGCCAGGTATAACAGGTAGGGGCGAAACTTACCAAACCGGGATTGTGTTCGGTCTGCAATCATACCGATGACCGGATCAAGCAGGGTGTCCCAAATCCGTGTTATCAGTAATAAGGTACCCACTGCTGCTGCAGGTAAACCCATTACATCGGTATAAAAAAACAGGAGATAGATTCCAAATAGTTTCCAGAACATGGAGGAAGCCATATCGCCGAATCCATAGCCGATCTTTTCTTTCAGGCTGATCTGTCCCATATCAGCCTAAGATACTGAAGCCGTAATTCAACTCAAATTATTCCGAACGCAAACTTTTTACCGGGTTCAAAACTGCCGCCCTGATGGTTTGAACACTTATAGCAATTAATGCGAGTAAGCTTAATCCCACTACCGGCCAAATAAATACGGTTAGATCCAGGTTGGTCCTGTAACTAAAATCTTCCAGCCATTTGTTGGTTGCAAACCATCCGATTGGCAGTGCTATTAAGGATGCCACGAGTACCAGTCGTAGGAAATAAGTTGCCAGCATCCAGACAATTCCCTGTACTGATGCTCCCAATACTTTTCGCACTCCTATTTCCTTGGTTCTTTGTTGTACGGAGAATGCAGATAAACCCAACAGGCCCACACAAGCCAGCAATATTGCTACCCCTGTAATGAGTCCAATGACTTTTACGGTTTGTTGTTCTGCTTGATACATTCTGTTATAATCCTCATCCATAAAGCTGTAACTGAATGGACGATGTTTCACCAGCTCTTTCCAGGTTTTCTCCATGAAAGCAATTGTTTCAGGTAATTGTTTCCCGGATACTTTCACCAGCAGATTATTACCATAATTAGAAGGAAAAAGCACCAGGCCCTGAATAGGAGAATGCATGGAACTGAAATGAAAATCTTTGACTACGCCTTTTACAATACCTGGCCTTGATTCATCCAGGAACATTTTTTTACCGATGGCTTCCTGTGGGCTCCATCCTAACTGTTTCGCTGCGGATTCATTCAGGATAAAATGAAAATAATTCTTTTCATTTTCCGGATGAGACGCATCCAGCACATCCTGCCGATTGATGTCTTCTCCGGCGATTAACTGAATTTCATTTGTCCGCAAATATTCCTCATCAATTGGATTGGCATACACATTGAGCGAGCTGTTTTCAGGCATGATTGCGCTGCGCATACCATATCCGCCTACGATAGAAATGGGAGCATTATAGCTTAACGAAGTGTTTTTGATTTGGGGATTGGCTTTAAGCTGATTCTTAAGCAGATCCATTTTCTCACTCACCTTATAATCAGACTTTACAACCACCACATGATCCCGGTTGAATCCAAGTGATTTTTCATGAATATATTTTACCTGTTTGTACATGGCAAAACTTCCTATTAAAAGGAATGCCGATATAGTAAACTGAAAAACAGTTAATGATTGTCTGACCCAGTTTCCATTGTCGCTGTTTCTGAAATTTCCTTTCAGCACTTTGATGGGTTGGAAACCTGAAACTACCAGTGCCGGATAGGAGCCAGCCAATACAGCAATGAAAATCACCATACCAAGAGCAGAAAAAAGCAACATCGGATGTATCAGATCCATCATATTAAGTGACCGATTCACCAGTTCATTAAAGAGAGGCAAAAGCAAGGCAGTAGCAGCAAAACTGATTAAAAGAGCTAGTACTGATAGCACCAGCGACTCACCAATAAACTGACTGAAAACCTGCTGCCGTGTTGCTCCGGTTACTTTACGGATACCAACTTCGCGTGCTCTTTCAAGGGACCTTGCTGTGCTCATGTTGATATAGGTAAAACAGGCAATCAGCAAAATCAGAATAGCCATCCCGCTTGCAATATAGATATAACGGATATCCGTATTCGCTACATACGCATTGTAAGGAGAATGCAGATGAATGTCAAAAAATGGTTCCAGGTAATAGGTTAGCCAAATCGAGGGATCATTCATTTCTCTCTCCATGAAGGGCCTGATTTTAGCCTGCAGATTGGGAAGGGAAGTATTTTCCTTTAACAATAAGTAAGTCTGGTAATTCGCGTTCCAGTAGGTTTCCTCCTGCGCAGGTCCGAGAGAAGAAAAAGAACCTATCATTGAAAACCGGATCTGGGAGTTGGACGGACAGTCCTCTGTTATTCCTGTTATTAGAAAAGGGGTTTGTTGAGCACCTACCAAAATCGTTTGCCCCACTGCATTTTGATGAGGAAAGTATTTTTTTGCAGCAGATTCAGTCATCACCAGTTGATTAGGCGCTCCCAATACTTTATCGGGTGAACCAGCCTCTAGCCTGAAGGAAGGAAACACATGAAAAAAGGTAGAGTCGGCAAAAAGGAATTCGGGGTCTTCATACAATTGATCTCCTATCTTAAGTAATCCGCTTCCAGGATACATGCGAACACCTTCTTCCACTTCAGGAAAATTTCGTTTAAACGCAGGCATCACTTTGGTACTGGTATAATTTCCGGCAACTTTTTCAGACTCTCCAAAACCGTATTCCATGATGACCCGAACAATACGGTTTCCTTTTTCCTGGAAACGGTCGAAGCTAAGTTCATGCCGGATATACATGAACATCAGCAAACAGCAGGTGAACGCAACCGTTAGTCCGGTTAGATTGATAAATGAAAATCCTTTGTGCTTTAAAAGATTTCGCACGGCAATCCGCCAGTAATTTCTGAGCATACCTCTGAGTTGTTCAAATATGCTACCAAGGGGTATGCCAATCAATTATTTGTTTGATATTCAATTAATTATTTACTATCCAGAGGCTTTGATTGTCCGATTTCGAACACCTAATGTCCGGTTTCGCCTGTTTCTTAGTCTCCACTTAATTCTTTGAATGGTCATTGCTGGTGGAGTGAAATTTTCTTGAGGATACCTTTTAAAGCAAATTTTCACTAACGATCATTGGAAAAGTACACCAGGCTGCTCTTAACATTTCAATAATTGAATGCTTGATTATGTTGCGGCCCGAAACAACCTTATCATGAACAAAATTTTCCTATTATTGTGCACTGCACTTTTAGTATTTAATTCCAGTTGTAAAAAAGAAAAGAATGGGGAGATCCCCTATAAAGGTCCCGAGCCGGTTAGCCGTCCGGCGGGCAATCCTGACGGTGCGCTTCAAAGTTTTCAAATTGGTGCAGCTGGAGGTGAGTTTACGACAGCGGATGGCAAGTTAAAAGTAACCATTCCCGCAGGAGCCGTTTCAGAACTTACCAATTTCCAGGTTCAGCCAATTACCAACACAGCAGATGCAGGCGTGGGGGGAGGATACCGGTTATTTCCACATGACCTGACTTTTGCCAAACCTGTAATGCTTGAGTTTAACTATGAAGAATTAGTAGACTCTATTGCTTCTGAAGATGTTTTGTCAATTGCTTATCAATCTAATGATGGTATCTGGCATATGGTCAGGCCTCACTACCTGGACAAAGTGAATAAAACCATTCAAACACCTACTACCCATTTCAGCGACTGGGTCCTGGTGACCTGGCTAAAGCTTATTCCTGCTTCAGCAGAATTGAGTACTTCGGCGGAACTTCCCCTGAAAGTGCTGAACTTCCATCCTTATTCCGATGATTTGCTCGCACCGCTGGTAAGTTCGGATAACTCAACCCTGCCTCTTGGTGAAGGCAAACCAGTACCTGCCAGCCTTATAAAAAAATGGCAATTGAACGGACCGGGGAAATTAGTTGCCTCCGGAAATAGTGGGACCTACACTGCACCTGCAACTGCAACATCAGAAACAAGCGCAACAGTTGTGGCAGAACTTAAATCAGAAGCACATCAACTCCTGCTTTTATCAAACATCAAAATAATTGGTGAAGGTATCCGGTATCGATATGGAACTGGTGAATGGCGTATGATTCCCGGGCATGTTGGAGTTACTCTTGGCAATCAATCCGGACTTGGAGGAGAAGACGAAGAAGATGTACTAACTATCATATGGAATGGAACCTCCGGAACCTATAACTGGAACTATGACGGCGGCAAAGTTGCCATGACTATCACCAATCAAGCACTCACCAAATATTATGTAGCATTTGTTGAAAATAATACTGGTGAAATAGTGAATAGCGGTGGAAGCATTACCATTGATAATTGGGGACCAGTTGGCAGCATCGTAACCGGGCGTTTTACTGTTTCTCCTTCCGGATTAAGATCCGGACTTACAGGAAAACAAATTGATACCGAATCCATTGAAGGAACTTTTCGGGTGCGAAGGGCAAAATAAGTTTTACTACACTACCCGTCGGGTACCCGACGGGTAGTGTATGTTTTATTCAGCAACGGAAAATCCTTCCGGAAATTCAAAATCAGATGCTGTCAACGACAACGGCTTTACTTCCGTGGCAGTAGCTATCCAGATAAATTTGTTTTTGTGATCCGTTAATTCAAATTTGAGCGTAATACCCCCTTCGGCAGCCTTCAGATACTGATTCCAGTTACCATAATTATGATTGGCAAAATTCTCCGGATTCGTCCTGACTTCCTTGCTGTAGTAATAAATGGTAGTCTGGTTATCTGTTTCCACTTTCATTATATCACATAAATAGCCTGCCACCTTTTCCTTCCTGTCTAAATAGGTCACTTCAAATTTGGAAGAGCTCGTTGATCCTGCATCAAATTTTGATGCACTCTTTTCTTTGGTGAATGAATAATACAGATTGTCTGCTCCAGTATAGAGCTGAACCCAATTACCGGATTCATTCACCGATTTATAGTTTTTATCATCAATATAGTACTCCCATTCTCTGCCCAGATAAGGTGCCAGAAGGGATGTAATATCCTTACCCTCCAGATTTTTGTACTTGTGTTTCATTTTAATCATCCCTACAAAATCCCCTGATCCGGAATGAAAGGATGTCATCATTAAAAACAATAAGGCAATAATTCCCATCTTTTTCATAAGTAAGTTTTAATAAGGATTCGCAATATAGATTTTATCTATCTTATGATTTAATAAATAAATAAAATTGTTGAAGAAATCATCGATAATTTCGCAGTAAACCGAACGTCTAACAATTTAAGCTAAAACATATGGATACCCTCCAAAAAGTCAATGAAGAAGGCGGTTCAGCGAACCCCTCCCAGGACATTTCAAAATGTCCCTTCCACAATGGTGCAATGAAAGGCAAAGCAGGCAGAGGAACAAAAAATATCGACTGGTGGCCGAATCAGCTCCGGTTGAATATTCTCCGTCAGAATTCGAATCTCTCCAACCCAATGGGAGAATCTTTTAATTATGCGGAAGAATTTAAATCACTTGATCTGAACCAGGTTAAGCAGGACATCTATCAATTGATGACAGATTCCCAAGACTGGTGGCCTGCTGACTATGGGCATTATGGTCCATTTTTTATCCGTATGGCCTGGCACAGCGCCGGTACTTACAGAATTTATGATGGTCGCGGTGGTGCCGGATCAGGTTCTCAGCGTTTTGCACCACTGAACAGCTGGCCTGATAACGCCAACCTGGATAAGGCTCGTCTCCTCTTGTGGCCCATCAAGCAGAAATATGGCAAGAAATTATCCTGGGCGGATCTGATGATCCTGGCAGGTAACTGCGCCCTGGAATCCATGGGCTTCAAACCCTTTGGTTTTGCCGGTGGCCGTGAAGATATCTGGGAACCGGAAGAAGATGTGAACTGGGGTTCAGAAAGAGAGTGGGTTGCCCACCACAGGAACCCTGAAGCGTTGGAAACTCCTTTAGGAGCAACTGAAATGGGGCTGATCTACGTTAACCCCGAAGGTCCTGATCGCAAACCCGATCCCATCCTGGCAGCCAAAGCCATCCGCGAAACTTTTGCCCGGATGGCCATGAACGATGAAGAAACAGTTGCCCTGATTGCAGGTGGTCACACTTTTGGTAAAACCCATGGTGTTGCAGATCCTTCCAAATATGTTGGGAAAGAACCTGCTGCAGCATCCATTGAGGAAATGAGCATGGGATGGAAAAACAGTTATGGTACCGGAGTTGGTGCAGACACCATTACCAGTGGTATTGAAGGTGCCTGGACAACCACACCTGCCAAATGGAGCCATGACTATTTCAAACACCTGTTTGAATATGAGTGGGAACTGATTAAAGGGCCAGGGGGTGCTTACCAGTGGGAAGCCAAAAATGTAGGAGAAACCATTCCTGATGCACATATCGCCGGCAAATTCCATAAGCCGTTTATGCTTACGACGGATTTGTCTATGCGTTTCGATCCGGCATATGAAAAAGTATCCCGCCGCTTTTATGAAAACCCGGATCAGTTTGCAGACGCCTTTGCACGCGCCTGGTTTAAACTGACCCATCGTGATATGGGACCTATTTCCCGTTACCTGGGACCTGAAGTTCCTTCTGAAGAGTTGATCTGGCAGGATCCTATCCCTGCTGTAAATCATCCTTTGGTAGATGATAATGATATCGCTTTCCTGAAATCCGAGATCCTGGCATCCGGACTCAGTATTGCTGAACTGGTTTCCACTGCCTGGGCATCTGCATCCACTTTCCGTGGTTCAGATAAGAGAGGTGGCGCTAATGGAGCACGTATCCGCCTGGCTCCTCAAAAAGACTGGGAAGTAAACAACCCGGCCAGATTGGCAAAAGTGCTGGATACTTTAGAAACAATCCGCGCTCGCTTCAATGGAGCTCAATCAAGTGGCAAACAGATTTCCATTGCAGATATGATTGTATTGGGTGGTTCAGCTGCAATTGAAAAAGCTGCAAAAGCTGGCGGAGTAGAAGTAACTGTTCCCTTCATTCCTGGTAGAGGAGATGCTTCACAGGAACAAACAGATGTTGAATCCTTTGCAGTGCTGGAACCTGCAGCAGATGGTTTCCGCAACTTCCTGTCGCCCTATCGTGCAACTGGTGTTGCAGAAGAAATGCTCGTAGATAAAGCACAACTGCTTACGCTTACAGCACCTGAAATGACAGCACTTGTTGGCGGTATGCGTGTGTTGAATACCAATGCGGATCAAAGCAAACGTGGTGTATTCACCAATACTCCTGAAGTGCTGACCAATGACTTCTTCGTAAACCTGCTGGACTTTGGAACTACCTGGAAAGCTGTAAACAACTCCAGTGAACTGTTTGAAGGTCGCGATCGCAAAACCGGCGAAGTAAAATGGACTGCTACCCGTGCAGATCTGATCTTCGGATCCAACTCAGAATTGCGCGCACTGGCAGAGGTTTACGCCTGCTCAGACAGTAAGGAAAAATTTGTGCATGATTTTGTGGCTGCCTGGACAAAAGTGATGAACCTCGACCGCTTCGATTTAGGTTAATTAAGGCTCGGATATACACATGTAAAGTGGCTCGGCAACGGGCCACTTTTTTCATTTCACCGCATCATAAATCATCTTAGACAATTCTGCCAAAACTCCGGTGGCATCAGAATGCTTTTCAAATCCACGAGATAACAATACCAACACGTATTTCCGGCCATCCGGCAAATACACAATGCCGGAATCATGTGCTATTTTGGTGATGGAACCACTCTTAGTGGCAGTCTTTACATCAGCTGGCAACTTAGCCGGTATAGCATCTTTGTAATACTGATCCTGAAGCACCCGGATCATATCGGCACATGCCATCTTACTAACAAAACTTCCATTTCCCAACTGTTCAAAAATCAGCAGGAGGTCATAGGCAGTAGTAGTATTATTCCTTCCTGCATCAAACGCTTTCTGATCTTCAACTCCTCTTAGTACCTGGATATCATGCGCGCCTACTTCTTTCATAGTGGCCATCACATTTTTGGCACCAACCAGGTCAATCATAATATTGGTTGCCAGGTTACTGCTTTTGGTGATCATACGGTGAAGGATATCCGAAATCGGGAGTTCTTTACCAATCAGCTGATACAATTCAAATTCACTGTCATCTGCCGGACTCACACTAAACATAGACCCATCCACAATACTCTTAAAATGATTGCTCACTTTTATTTTATCATGAAGTGAAAATTTACCGGCTGCAGCCTGCTTGTAGGCTTCCATCAGTACAGGCGTTTTCATGGTACTTGCTGCATGAAAATTTTCCTTCTCATTGATAAAAAATGTTTGTCCTGTGCCCAGGTCCTTGAAGGCAATACCAAAGGAAGCCTGGGGATATTTGGCCATTTCCGCCCGCAAAGACTTATCCAGTTTAACGATATCCATTTTTTTCTCTTTAATCGGTTTCAATTCCATCTCTTCAAAATCAAGGCGTGATGCCGGATCTCTAACTTCGATGCGTACCCGATCAATGGTACCATCCGCCTTCAATCCATAAGAAACATAGGCTTCCGTTGGAACACCCATATTTCTGAAGCTGGCAATAAAATTATTGTATTGGAAATAGCGCAGATCTGCTACATAATGCTCCATGTTATCAAACCGTAATACCAATGAATCACCCTCAGATTGAATGGTTGCACGACCCAATAAGGGTTCCATAAAACTGCCGGTATATGCTTTTAAAGGCAGGGAGGGTTTATCCCCCTGCACTTTGGCAATACTAAGGTCTTTCTTCCTTGCAAGGGCACGCGCTACTGCTGAATCCTGAATACGCTTATATCCACCTAACCAGTCAAATGTTGGATTGCCCATATAATAATCCAACACATGATAGATGATTGACCAGTAGGCTGCTGTAGAAGCCTGGTTGGTTAATACCACAACGCCAAGTTTCAAGTCTGGTACCATCGCAATTTGTGATACAAATCCGGATAACGCCCCACCATGTCCGATTACTTTATATTTTCCATAATTGTACGAGCGAAACCCGGAAGCATAACCCCAGAAATCAGATTGAGAAGGCGCGATCAGGGAATCCACTTTACTGATAGGCATGGGCCGGATAATCTTCCAGAGATCGGCAGTTGCTGCAGGTGTCAGCACCCGCTCCTTATTGGGGGTTCTGCCTGAATCCAGCTGTGTTATCAGCCAGTTTGCCATATCGCTTGCATTGGATACAATTCCACCAGCCGCATTTCCTGCATCTCCGATATTAGTTTCCCGAAAGGTTTCCACCACCCGGATATCATTGTAGGAACGGGCATGCCCAAACGAAAAATTGGTTTTCTTTTTCAGGTCTGTATAACGTGCAATACTTTCCTTCATACCCACCTTTTTGAAAATGCGTTCCTGCACAAATTCTTCCCATGGCATGCCGGCTACAGTGGATACAAGTTCACCGGCGGCAACATACAAGATGTTATCATAGGCATAGGTGGTTCTGAAATCATAGCGAAGCGGAAGTTGCGGAAGTTTTTGAAGAATCTCTTTCCTGCTGTAGGTAGCAGGAGGAAACAACATGATATCACCTGCGTAAGCCTGTAAACCGCTGTGATGGACCAGCAAATCACGTACCGTCAGATTTTGTGTTACATACGGATCACTCATTTTAAACCAGGGAAGATGCTGCACCACTTTATCATCCCAACGAATTTTTCCATCCTCCACCAGTAATCCCAATGAAGTAGCCGTAAAGGCTTTACTATTGGAAGCAATTAAAAAAAGGGTCTGATCATCTACCTTGTCACTGGTGCCCATCCGTTTTACACCATAGCCTTTTGAAAGCACAACTTTTCCATCCTTTACAATACCAACACCCACTCCCGGCACGTTCAGGGAACTGATGACCTTGTTTATATACGCATCGATTCCGGTGGGTAAGGCTGGTTGTTTTTTCTGGCTATATGAAAACAGAGAGGCATAACAGATACCTGCCAGTAGTAGGAGCATTCTCCGGCCGTATTTCATAAAATGAGTTTTCAGTTCAACTTTATTTTTTCAATAATTGTCGCGATAGAAATTCAGCCACCGCATTGTTCACTATGAGTTGATTATGATAACGCATCCAGTGGTGGGTTTCATCCGGAATGACCAGGCTTTCATAGGATTTACCTGCCTGCTCAAAGCGCCGAACCAGGTCTGCAGTTTCAAAAAAAGGAACATTTCCATCATCATCACCATGAATAAACAAAACAGGTGAAGTCCATTGTTTAACCCAGGAAACAGGTGAAGACTGCCAGATGATTTTTTTCGCATAAGCAGCATCGGGAGCCTGTTCTCCATCAAGTGAAGGATAGTCCTCCCGGTTGGTATGAACACCATGAATATCAACACCTGCTTTAAAAAGTTTGGAATCTCTGCCCAATGCCAAAGCAACCAGGTAACCTCCATAAGACCCACCATAGGTGCCGATGCGCGCCGGATCCACAAAGGATTGCTTTGCCAGCCAGTCGCCAGCGGCTTTTACATCCAGGTATTCAGACGCTCCATAACTCCCCCAGTTGGGTGGATACTGAAACTCGTATCCATACCCGATGCCTAACCGATAATTGACAGATAGCACTACAAATCCCTGGCTCGCCAGGTATTGATTCAGTGCATAGGTATTCGAGTAATAATCTCCGTAATGCCAGCCTAATAACATTTGCCGCTGCGGACCTCCATGTATAAAAACAACTGCTGGTTTTTTTGCCTCTTTATTTCCGGGTGGTTCGAATAATTGGCCATACACCTGTACACCATCGGATGCCCTGAAACTCACCGGTGTTGGTTCCACCAATTTGGAAACAGGAAATCCGGATGGTATTTTGGAAGCACCGACAAGCGTTGCTTTTCCACCAGAAAAAGGTATAACTGCAACTATCCCTGGCCGTTGGGCTGTTGCGCTGATAAAAGCGATATGTTGCTGATCTCCGGTGATTACCGGTAAAGCTTCAATTCCTTTACCCGGAGTTAATACTTCAGCAGCAGGTTTATCTACCGGAATCTTAACCAGGTGCCTGCGATGCAGGTCATCTTTTTCAGGTCCTGTATTAGCAGCCGCCACCAACCATTTACGATCAGGGCTCAGGCGTATATGTTCCAGCATATAATTCCCCTTGGTGAGCAGCAGGGGCTCTCCTCCTTTGACGGGAATTGAATAGAGATGTGGCCATCCATCCATGAAGGAAACAAAAACAATTCGATCCTGATCGGCCCAATGCAGGTTAGGCCCACCCTGTGTACCGGGGTAAGAGCCTCTCAACGTGCGGGGTGCCGTCCAGATTTTCTCAGCTTTTCCTGTTGCCGGATCAGCCACCATAATAGACCATGCCTGGTGCCGCCGAACTGTTATGGAATCAGGACGCCCACCGTTAGCAGTACGCCTGATAAATACAACTCGTTTGCCATCCGGTGACCACCTTGGTGATACATCCCTGGCAACTGCTGGTGCGATCCATTGAATGGGTTGAACGGAATCTGTATAAATGCCGATAAAAGAATGAGTCCGGCGATTTGCTACAAACAAAATACGCTTCCCACCAGGCTCATAACTGTATTGGCTAACCGAACCTTTAGTAAAGAATTTTCGAACGGGTTTAGCACTCCCGTCGATGGGACTTTCCCACAGCGCCCCATTTTTCTCATACAACACAAACAGACCTGAAGGATCAATTACCGGTTCAGTTCCTTCATCCAGTATAGTTGGTTGTCCACCTTCAAAAGGAAGACTCATCACCTGCACCTTTGGGGTTGCAGGTGATGAGGAAGGATTCCTTGGTATCGTTTCATCGAAGGCTCCATAATCACCTCCGCGAACAAAAATAATCCATTTGCCGTCTGCAGAGAGGCGGATAGAACTTAGCTCCATACCCTCATCCAGATCAAAGGCTGTTCTTTTTTTCAATTCAAATTCCGGCCCTTCTGCTACATAGATATTCCTCTTCCCCTGCTCATTCAATGCCACTGCAATTCTGGAACCAGTTGCTGATGCAGACAGTTCAGAAGGAAACGGATAGGAAGTAACCGATTCCATGGTAAAGTCCTGTGCAAATACAGCCAGCGACCCAACCAGGAACCCGACTACTATCAGGCCTTTTATTCTCATTACTCAATTATGGTTTGTCAAATGCCAGGCGTTCATCCAGTCCGCTTATATCAGGCACATTTGCTCCATTTCTGCTAAACTCCACATTGGGGTAAGCGAGTCGGCGAATAAATGTATTAAGCACTGCACCTTCCGGCAATTCAAAATCCTTGTAATTATAATCAAACCGACGGCCATCTACCCAGGATTCCGGATGCAGGAACATGGCCACATATTTTTCTTTGGCAATAAGTTCCAGCGTTATATTAGCTTCCCCAACACTCACAGTGGGCTCACTTAAATAGGCATCTCTGTCTGCTGCCGGTACACCCATTTTATTCATGTGAGCAGCAATGCCGGCGAGGTAGGCTGCATAAGCCCTGGGTTTGTCATCCGCCCTGAATGCTGCTTCCGCTTCAATGAACTTCATTTCAGCGTAGGTTACCAAAGCCAATGGTGCATTGCCCCTGGAATAATAACCATTTACAGAAAGATAGGACTCCTCATCATCCGTACCTGTACCTATACGGCCTGCTCCATTTGGCGTTCCCCGATAATCACCAAATTGGGTTAAGGTAGCAATCAGCGGTAAACGTGGATCCTCCACACCAAATGTGGTACCATCCAAAGCATCCACAAACTGCTCACTTAACCAGCCATCCAACAGCAATACGGTATTGTTGTACGCCACCTGATTCCAGGGACTGCGACCACGGAATACCGTCATCATGGCATCGTCTGAGTTAGACGCATATGCGCTATTCAGTTCAGTAAGAACATTGCCAGCATTATAAGATGCTTTTCGCGTAAGCTGGTTCATGAACCTTGCCTTTAATGCATGCGCTGTTTTAATCCAGGCCTCTACATTACCACCATGGATCACATCACCGGCCGCATCCAGGTTCAGACTGGCACCAGTTTTCTGTAATTCTGCAATGCCTTCATCCAGCAGATTCATAGAGGTAGCATGCAGGGTAGCCTGGTCATCGAATTTGGGAACCAATAATTCACCTCCTTTCAATGCTTCACTGTAGGGAACATCACCAAATGCATTGATTAGCATATTGAGGTTATAGGCCATCATGATTTTACCAACACCAACATGATGATAGGCATTATCCTGCGCAGCCTTGTTCAACATTTGCTGAAGATTCATCATGGTTGAATAGATGGCAGTCCAGGAAGTGGAATAATCTACTTCATTGTAAATATCCGTATCACTTCCTTTGGTACTGGAAGCCTGGTACTGCATAAAATAGGACGCCGTATAACCCATCCGGTATACATTGTAACCGGTATTATAGGTGTTCTGTGCAAGCAAGCCATTCAATGGAGGATCTGTAACCAGGTTCGGGTTGTCCAGTTTATCCAGGTATTTACTACACCCGGTTAGTCCAATAAAAAGAAGGCCTGTATATAATAATTGATGGATTCGTTTCATGGTTACCTGTTTTAGAAATTAAGATTGAGTGAAACAAGATAACTCCGGGTAGCGGGATAGGTAAAGCCGGAGAAACCATCTGCTACACTTCCGGAACTGGTTGAACTTGATTCTGGATCAAATCCACTCCACTTGGTTTTAATCCAAAGATTATTCCCGGTAAAAGTTACAGTTGCGCCATTCAGGAAGCCTGATTTACTAACAATATCAGCGGGTATCGTATATCCAAGGCTCAGGTTGCGAAGTCTTACCCAGGAAGCATCTTCTACAAATGTTTCAGATGCACCACGGTAAATATTCCGATAATAACCATTGCCATAATTTACACCATCCGGACCGACTCCCTGTCCTAACCATACGGGTTTGGTATTTGGACTTCCATCTGCCAGTACTCCGTCAAACACGATGATATCATTCCGGTTTTCGGATCCTTTATGAGTAAGGAAAGCAGCAAGGAAATTAGCCAGCTGGTTGTAGCGGTACACTCCTTGTTGTGTATCAAAGAGGAAGGATAAACTCAGGCCTTTATACCGGAAGGTACTTCCAAAACTTCCAATCCAGCGTGGCTGCGAGTTCGCAATATACTGTTGCTTGGAGGCAGGATTCAATACCGGAAACCCATTTGCTCCAATTACTATTGGTAAATCCTTTTCCAGGATGGCAGGGTTTTCTGTTTTATCACCGTAATAACGCTGATAGGTTCTTCCAAACAATGCACCAACCGGATAACCTGGAATATATTTTTGTGTAACACTTGCACTCAGGTAACCGAACTGGCTGGCAATGGCAATCTCTGTAAGGTCAGGATAAATAGACAATACCGTATTCTTGTTGGAAGTGAAATTCACACGCGCATCCCATGAGAAATTTCTTGTTTGAACAGGTGTTCCGGATAAACTGATTTCAACACCCTTGTTCCGGATACTTCCACTATTCAGATAAATCTGATCATATCCACTGGTTACCGGCACTTTTACCGGGATAATCAAATCCTTACTGGTGTTATTGTAATACGTGAAATCAATACCCAGCCGGTTTTGCAGAAACTTCAACTCCAGTCCTCCCTCATAAGAAGTGGTAAACTCTGGACGAAGATTGGGATCTCCTGTCTGAGTGGAAAGGAAGAATGGAATCACATTATTATTAAGGGGTGAACCAAGATTGAATCCGGAGCTGGTTGCATAAGGAACAGCATCCTTACCAATTTTGGCAACAGATACTCTCGCCTTACCAAAGGTGAACCAATCCGGCAGATTGAATGTCTCAGAGAAGATATAACTCAAACTGGCTGACGGATAGCTGAAGGAACGATTATCCTTCGACAAGGTTGAAGTAAAGTCATTCCTGTATGTAAGGGTCATATACAGGTAGTTCTTCCAGCTTAATGTCCAGTCAGCAAACAGACCGATGATCCGATATTCTCTTAGTGAATTGGATCCGGTTACCCGCTTGGCATTATTTAGGTTGTAAAAATTGGGAACTACCAGGGTATCACCATTGGCATAAACAGTTGTTCTTTTTGTTGCAAACAGATCATGTCCAACTTTCAAAGACGACTGCAAATGCTGACCGATTTTATTCTTGAAATTCAACATTAAGGTTGAGTTCAGGATCGTATTTCTGGCTGTGTATTCAGAAATATTTCCAAAGCCAAAATCACTGGCGGGATAAATTTCGTCCGGTAAACCCATTGGGCCAGGAGATTTTGAAGTCCTGGAATCACTGTAGATATTCCGCACCAAAACGATAGTTGATATCCAGCCATTTTGCCGGGGAATACGTGAAATGTGAGTTAGTGATAATGCGATCCACATTGTCTCTGTAGTCTACACCTCTCAATACATAAATGGGGTTATCATTTCCGGAACCTACAATGGTATTCTGTGTTCCGTTTTCCTTGATATAATCCCAGATATCCCAGCGGGGTGAAAAATAAGTCAGGTTTTCATTGTAACGATCCGCATTACCCCTGCGACCACCGGATTTAACATAGTTCACACTACTGCCAAATTTTACCTTGTCGGAAAGCTTGAATTCACCACCCACTTTCGCGGATATATTCTTATAATCCGTGAACGGCATGATTCCTTCCTGGTTGAACTGGGAGAAAGTACCGGTAAAGATGGCACGTTCTGATCCTCCGGATATATTCAAAGAATTGCGGAAGGAGTTGCCTGTTTTGTATCCGTGTTTAAAATTATTAAAGATCTTATCCGGATGAGTTGGATCAATTGCTTTTGCCTCTTCAATTGTAGGTCCGGTAGTTGGCCAGAAGCTGGTTGGATCATATACACCCTGCCAACCCTGTGTATACTTGGTTTGTGTTTCAGGATACATATTGATCTCATCCACTCCGTAAGTGGAGGTAACACTTCCTCTCAGTTTACCTGCTTTACCGGATTTGGTAGTGATGATAATAGCACCCGTTGATGCTCTCAAACCATACAATGCAGTTGCAGCACCTCCTTTCAGGATATTGATACTTTCAATATCATCGGGATTGATATCCGCAGCACGGTTACTGATTCCGTATAAAGAACTTCCATCTGATACGTCTGTAGTATTGTCTACCGGTATACCATCAATGATAAACAAGGGCTGAAAATCACGATTCGGATCCAGTGAGTTCAAACCACGAAGAATGATCTTGGATCCCTGCCCAGGTGCACCACCTCCGGAATTGATCTGCAATCCTGCTGCCTGGCCTTGTAATGCATTCACAATATTCGGCTGACGACTGGCAGTAAGAGCATCACCCTTAACCTCCTGTGCTGAATAACCGAGTTCTCTTTTTTCTCTTCGGATACCCAGGGCCGTTACTGTTACTTCGGCCATGTCGGCATTATCTTCGGAAAGTTCAATCGTAATGGTAGCAATATTGTCATCTGATACGCTTACAGTTCTTTCCTGTTTGCCATATCCAACTGCTGTAACAACAACAGTATAGGTTCCGGCTTTCAGTCCGGATAAGGAGAAACGTCCTTCCTGGTCCGCTGCTGTACCCTGGTTAACCCCCGTTACAAGGATAGATGCATTGGGAACCGGTTCTCCCTTTGTATTTACAACCCTACCGCGGATACCACCTTCAAAAGCGACCTCGAAAGGTACTGGTGCAGGTGCTTCCGGAACAGCTACCTTTCGAATGATGATATTAGAGTTGATAACCTCGTATTTCAGACCCGTATTTTCAAACAGGGCATCCAATAACTTGTCAACAGGGATGTTTTCAGCTGCATAACTGACATTGCGCAGACTTGAAAGGTCGGCTGTCCGGAAAGAGAAAGAAAGGTCTGTTGAGCCTTCTATCTTCTTCAGGGCTGCTTTCATTGGCACATTCTTCAGGTCAATGGAAATCCGGATTTTACTCAGATCCTGCCCCGAGGAAGTTTCGGCCATCAATACACCGTTGATAGTCAATAAGATTGCCAGGGTCAATGCTCTCATAACTAGTACTTGAATTTTCCTGCTGCTGAATACTTGATGCAGGAACGGCATTAGGTTAAGGTCAAACGCCCTCCACCTATGCGTTTTTGAATTAAAACTCATAGTTTTGATTGGTTTAAATTTTCTCAAACAGTTTTAAGCCAGACCGCGACAGCTTGCCCCTGTAGCGGTCTTTTTGTTTTTAGCTACTACTCATGTGGTTGTCATTATTTTTTCATAATATAAATACCATTGTCAATTGCTATTTCAGTCCCGGTAAGGCGACCCAGTATCTCCAATGCATTTTCAACTCCATATTGCCTTTTCAGATTGGTTGTAACCCGAATAGCTTTCAATTCGGATGACCCAACCTGGATCTTTACATTATATACTCTTTCCAGATCAGCCAGGATATCACCTACTGAATAGTCATCATAAACCAGGTTTCCTTCCTGCCAACCTGCAGTTTGCTCTTCCTTTACCGGCTTTTCTTTCACCTGCTGGCTTTGCTGCGCGATCACGACCTCTTTTCCTTTCGTTAAGACAGCTACCTCACGATCTGCATAGTTTACCTTCACTTTGCCTCTTTTCACAGATACCGTTATTTTCTCCATATCCGGATAGGCCTTAATATTAAAGGCTGTTCCCAATACTTCAGTACTCACTTTCCCAGTATGAATGATAAAGGGTATTTTATCAGCATGCCGTACATCGAAATACGCTTCTCCGGTTAAATAAACAACTCGTTTTTTACTGTCAAATAGCTCCGGAAAATCCAGTTTACTGTCGGCATTTAACCAAACCTGTGTACTGTCGGGTAACAAAATGTATTTGTATTCCGATTTTTCTGTTGACTTTGAAAGAACTGTTCCTGACTGTTCAATACCATTCATAACCAACCCTTTTGCGGGGTTGCTATTTTGAGTCTGCCACCAGCTGAATGCTGCAACTACTACCAGAATAGAGGCGGCTGCGGTTATTGCCGGCAATAACCATTTTCGGCGCACAGACCTTTCCGGTTCCTGCTCCTCTGTCAGGGATTTCAATACGGCTTCCATGGAATCCTGGTTTCCCTCTTGTTCCATATAGGCGAAAAGCTCGTTGAATTCCTCCCTGCTACAACTGTTATCCAGGTATTTCCTGAACAGGTGTTTAAACCTTTGATTCATTGGGATGATGTTAATGCCATCTGATAAGATGACGAAGTGGAGTTAAGATATTCCTATTCGAGGCACAACTTTTTTTGAAGAAAACGTAAAGCAAGTGATAATTGGTTCTTAACTGTATGCTTTGAAACGGACAATTCCTCAGCAATTTCGTTGTAATTAAGTCCCTGCTCCCGGCTCATTAAATACACAAGTTTGCGCTGTGGCGGTAGCTCATTAATGATCTGCTGTAATATAGTGCCGGATTCTTTTGCATCCAGTGCTGCTTCAGCAGAGGGTTGCTCATCCTGAACACGCTTCCAGAGTTTATCCTGTAAGCGTTGATCCGCTGCTACTTTTCTTAAAAAATCAATCAGGCGGTTACGCGTTACTCTGTGTAACCAGGCCTCCATGTTGCGGATTTCTTCCCACTGATCGCGATTTTCCCAGAGTTTTATAAACACATCCTGCATAATATCGCAAGCCTGGGGCCCCGACTTTGTGACCTTTAAAGCCAGTTGGTAAACGGACTGGTTATGTTCATTGAAAATTCTTTCGAACTCCAATTCCAGTTCTCTACCAGGATTAGTATACATGGTTGTTGTAGCGGCAGTCACAGTTCTATTGCAGTCTAGATTACAATGAAAATACTAAAAAAGCCCTAATGGATTTTCAGCAACACCTAATTTTTTTGTGAGCTGCCTTATCTGCAAGGGTGTTATAAAAAATAATTTCAATGGTATAACAGCGAGTCCCCAGAACAATCTTCATTCAACAAATGAATAGTTGTATATTAATAGAGTCATACCATTTGCTATATGCCAAAATCAATTTTCATTGCTGGATTCGCATTCCTGTTGTTTATCATTTCCTGCACAAACACAACAACAAAAACCGATTCCCCTATCAGTTTCAAACTGATCGAAACCGACACCTTTCATTTCAACAATTTCGTTGACTGCAACATGGCGGAAGCCTGGATCGGTGATACCTTCCGGATCTTCCCCGGCAAATATGGCGAAGATCCTGTTTGGGGTGCTGCACACGATCTCAAATTCTCAAGCGGTAGGAATGCAGATGAAGCCTTCAGCAATCCGGCCAGCGCTTATATAGCACCCATACTGCCAGTCAATGCACCTGTTGGTCAACCGGGGCTACATGGTGCTGTCTGGTTTGAAACGGTATACCAGGATACCAAGGATCCATCCGGAAAAACACTTTATGCCATTTACCATAACGAAAACTATCCCGAAACACTTCCTTATGATTCGGTTACTGGTGAGGGTTATATAAATCAGAAATGGCCACTGGGATTAACAGAACGTATCACACCTGCAGCCGTTTGCCGAATTGGAATTATGAAATCAACAGACGGTGGCTGGAACTGGGAAAACCGCGGACTTTTTATAGAAGACAAACAAGCCCGTATGATCCTCAAACCACATAATACTTCCAAAACGTTTGCCGGTGGTGTGGGTGATCCTTCTGCTGTTGCAGTAGGTGATTCAATCTATTTATTTTATGGCGAATATGGTTACCCAGAGCGCTATGATTCTGCCAGTTACGATCCAGTCAAAGAATGGGGCGGACAATGTATCAGTGTAGCAAGGATTGCCATTTCCGATTTGGATCAACCACAGGGCAAAGCGCAACGATGGGGCGGTAATGGGTTTACTGCAGCCTGGGATGGAACCGGAAAACCAGTGGTAGCTTTGCAGATTCCTCAAAACGCAGGTGGCGGACCCGCTTCTTCACCAATAGGTGGTTTTCATTGGGGCCCATCCGTCTCCTGGAATGAATACCTGAACTGCTGGGTTATGATGATGGGAAAAGTAGAAGGGCAATCCTGGATTGGTGATGAATTGTATATCTCCTTCAACAAAAACAAAGATCTTGGCAATGGTGATAATTCCCAACAATGGTCTGCCCCTCAAAAACTATTGGAGAAGCCCGGACATGTACTCTGGTATCCTTCTCTCCAACCCATGAACTCAGAAGAAGATATAAAAAACAAACGCACCAGTTTGCGTCTCGGAAAAAAAGCGCGTTTGTTTTTCAAATATTCTGATCTGGGGAAATATTTTTCAACCTATATCATTGAGTTTGAAAAAAAATAAGCGGAAAAAAGCTTACGATAGAATGCGGGAGACTTATTAATCCTACCTGATTAATTTTTTCGCATCCTGAAAGCTTTCATCATTTTATCAAAAATAGCCGTATTCGCATAGATCCCTGCAAAAGCTGAGGAACCGGGACCAAAAGCAAAAACCGGAATCATTACACCGGTATGATGGCCGGTGGTGAATTTTGCTTCCACTTTTCCGGAAGCTATATCGCCCCCAACCAACGACATGCCCCCTGTTTCATGGTCGGCGGTAATGATCACGAGCGTATTACCATCTTTAGCAGCGAAATCCAACACCGCTCCGATTGTTTTGTCAAAGTCAATCATTTCTTCTGCTACATAGTTTCCATCATTTGCATGACTGCCCCAATCAATTTGAGAACCTTCTACCATCAGAAAGAATCCATTGCGATTTTGCTTAAGAATTTCCAAAGCAGTTAGAGTAGACTGGAGTAGCTGATCTCCCCTTCCCTTTGACACGCTGGGCGGTTCTTCGTCTGCAATGAAACCAGCCAGTTTTCCGGATTTTACCTGAGTAATTTCCTGCAGGCTATTCTTTACCTGATACCCTCTATCGGTCAAACTGTCCAGCAGATTACGACCATCTTTACGTTCGGCAAAATATTTGCGGCCACCACCGATAAACACATCAATATCCGTGTTCAGATATTCCGCCGCAATTTCTTCTACGCTGGAACGAGACTTCTGATGTGCAATAAATGAAGCGGGTGTTGCATGAGTAACAGAGCAGCTAACCACCATGCCGGTAGCTAGCCGTTTATTTTCTGCCATTTCCAATATCGTGGGTAGTTTAGTTCCGGTGGCATCCACGCCGATTCCCCCGTTAAAAGTTTTTTGGCCAATTGAAAACGCGGTGGCACCAGCACCAGAGTCGGTTACATAAGCATCCGCTGACTGATTGGTATGGAACCCTATCGAAGTGCACCGTTGAAGATTAAGTTTTCCCTGATTGGCGGTGTATCCTGCAAATATTTGGGTAGTTCCCATTCCATCTCCAATCATCAAAATAATATTTTTTGCACGCTGTTGCGCGGGAGCAATGGAAGCAATCATAACCCATCCGAGCAGTTGTACCCCAACTGAAATAAATTTTATCATCCTACAATATTTAAAAAATTATCCTACTAATCTAACAGTGCCTCATACAATACTTCTACCGGATGCTTTGCCTTGCGACCTGTACCATCCTTGATCTGGTGCCTGCAGGAAGTGCCGGGCGCTGCTATGATGGTTTCTTCCGAAGCCGCACGCACGGATGGCAATAAAACCAGTTCACCCACCTTCATTGAAATTTCATAATGCTCTTTCTCATATCCAAAGGAGCCCGCCATTCCACAACAACCCGATGGAATGGTTTCCACAGTATAATTTTCAGGAAGGGATAATAATTGAACAGACGGACCAACAGATGAAATTGCTTTCTGCTGACAATGACCGTGCAGCTTCACGATTTTCTTTTCTTTTGTAAATGATTCAGCTGATATTCTAGCGAGACTGATTTCCTTTGCCAAAAACTCATCTATCATATAAACATGCTGCGCCAATGCCTTTGCATCATCCAGTAATTCATCCTCTGCGAGATCTATATACTCATCACGGAAGGTCAGGATGGCACTTGGTTCAATTCCAATCAACGGCGTTTCATCACTTATTAAGGGCCGCAGCTTCTCAATATTCCGGTTTGCAATAACCTTCGCATGCCGGATTAACCCTTTCGACATCCAGCTTCTTCCACTTTCCTCATGTTCCGGGATGATTACTTCATATCCAAGTTGCTCTAATAAAAGAATTGCCTTCTTGCCGATCTCCACATCATTGTAATTGGTGAACTCATCACAGAACAGGTAAACTCGTTTTTGTTGAGTGCCTGTTTCAGGCGCATGAGCATCCGATTTTTTGTGTTTCTTAAACCAGCTTTTAAGTGTAGTATCGGCAAGGGTTGGCATGGATCGCTCCAGTGCAAAACCTGCAAAGTTCTTTACCCACTTACTCACTACCTTATTGGTCATGGCAAAATTATACAGTCCGGGTGCGATGGATCCCAGCTTTGCCGACAACGTAAAATTCGCAATCAGCCTGCTTCTCAATGGCACTCCATTACTGTCATAATATTGCTGCAGGAATTCCGCCTTCAGTTTCGCCATATCCACATTCGAAGGACATTCAGTTTTACAGGCCTTACAGCTCAAACAGAGATCCATCACTTCCTTGATCTCTTCATGATCAAACCGATTGGCTTTATCTGAATGGGTCAGAAACTCACGAAGGATATTTGCTCTCGCCCTGGTAGTATCTTTTTCATTTCGGGTAGCCATATACGATGGACACATCGTTCCTCCACTCAAATGTGTCTTACGACAGTCCCCTGATCCATTACATTGCTCCGCATGCTGTAATACATCCTGGTTATGATACCTGAAAACAGTTTTAAAAGCAGGTGTTTGTTGTCCGGGTGTATACCGCAACATGGTATCCATCGGTGGCGTATCCACAATCTTATTTGGATTGAAAATATTCTCCGGATCCCAAACTTTTTTGATTTCTTTCAGCAGCTGGTAATTCTTCTCTCCTACCATCTGCTTGATAAACTCTCCTCTCAATCGTCCATCACCATGTTCTCCACTTAAGGAGCCCTTGTATTTTTTTACCAGCGTTGCAATCTCTTCTGCAATCACCCTGAACATTCGGTTGCCTTCTGCAGTCTTGAGATTTAGAATAGGTCTTAAATGCAATTCACCTGAGCCTGCATGTGCATAATGCACAGAATACAATCCATGCTTTGTAAGAATTTCATTGAACTCTCTGATGAACGCCGGCAGATCTTCCACATCCACTGCTGTATCCTCAATTACCGGCACCGCTTTTTCATCACCCGGCAGATTGGAAAGCAGTCCCAGCCCCGCTTTGCGTAGTGTCCAGATCTTTTTTGTATCTGCACCAAACAATAAGGGAAAGTGATACCCTAATCCTGCCGCTTTCATTTCAGCTTCGCAGGCAGCTGCATCTTTTTCGATTTCTTCTCTTGTATTTCTGGCAAACTCTACTACGAGGATCGCACCTGGATCGCCCTGTACAAAGAAGCGATTCTGCATTTGTTCGCGGTTCTGCTTGGTACATTCCAGGATATAATGATCAATCAGTTCACTTGCACTCGGAGAATACTTCAGTGCAATCAGGTTGGCTCGCAGGGATTCATCAATCGTATTGAAATGAACACAGAGCAAGCCAATTTCCTTTGGAGGAAGTGGTACAACGTTCAGTTTGATTTCGGTCAGGAAGGCCAGGGTTCCTTCTGAACCGGCAATCAGTGAACAGAAATTAAAATCCGGTTCTCCGGCAGTAAAGGGGGCTGTATCCAGTAACAGATCTACCGCATAACCTGTATTTCTTCGTTCTACCGTCTTTTTAGGAAATTCTCTGCGGATTTCTTCCTGGTTGTTATAATCACTCAATAAACTGCGAACTCTTTTGTAAATCTGGTTCTCCAAAAGATCGCCTTCGCATTTGGCATGAAATTCATCCAGGTTGAGCGCTTTGAACTCAGCTTCTGATCCATCACTCAGGATAGCTTTTACTTCCAGTAAATGCTCCCTTGTACTTCGATAAACTACAGAATTGGAACCACAGGAGTTATTGCCTACCATACCTCCGATCATCGCCCGGTTGGCAGTACTGGTTTCCGGACCGAAAAACAGGCCATGCGGTTTAAGGAACAGGTTCAACTCATCCCTGATTACACCAGGTTGAACCCGAACCCATCCTTCTTCTTTATTTAATTCAAGAATCTTTGTGAATGTACGGGATACATCCACCACGATACCTGATCCCACCACCTGGCCTGCAAGAGAGGTTCCTGCTGTCCTAGGGATCAGGGATGTTTTATGTTTTCTCGCAAATGCGATCAATGTTTTGATATCCTGCTCATGCTTTGGGATAGCCACCGCCAGTGGCATTTCACGGTAAGCAGAAGCATCCGTCGCATACAGGGTACGCATCGCAGCATCATAATACAACTCACCTTCTAATTGTCGGCCCAGTTGCTGCAGTTCTTGGATCATGTCGATTGGTTTGCTTGCGGCGCTAATTTACGACATTCTCCATCGAGCTGGTACTTATCTGACAAGGTACCGCCTGCCCTTGACAGTTTTAAATTCCACGATCCGATCCTGGTTTTGTGAAGAGGCCACGGTTGTTCCGGATTCACTGGTGATTCGTTTTCCTTTTGGCAGCCAGATTTTACAGGTTCCTCCTATTTTTGAAAGGACTTCCGCACTTAATAGGCGGCCCTTCTCCCAGGATATATCAACCTCAAATCCATTCCGGGCACTTAATCCTTTCACTGTACCCGTTTCCCAATCGGGATGGGTAGGTAGTGCGGGTAAAAACCGGATAGCAGTTTCCTTTCCATGACTTTGCAGCAGCATTTCAGCCATTCCTGCTGTACCCCCAAAATTTCCGTCAATCTGAAAGGGCGGATGGGCACAAAACAGATTGGCATACACGCCACCACCGCTAGCCATGTTGGTACCCAGGCTGGTAGCCGGATTCAATAATCCCCTTACCAGTTGATTGGCATGATCCCCATCACCGAGTCGCGCCCAAAAGGCAATCTTCCAGGCCTTACTCCAGCCGGTTCCATCGTCTCCCCGCTGTTCCAGTGTTTTACGGGAAGCAGCAGCCAGTTCTGGTGTTGCCCAGGGGGTGATTTCATCAAAAGGATGGAGACCATAAAGATGTGAAACATGACGATGCTTCGGTTCCCCATCTTTCCAGTCATCCAGCCATTCATTAAGGTCACCGGCTGCTCCAATTTTATTGGGTGCCAGTCGGGGTATCAGCCCCTCCAGTTCTTTTTTAAAGCTTTCATCCGTATTCAAAATGGTGGCTGATTGAACACAGGCATTAAATAATTCACGGGTAATCTGCATATCCATGGTAGGCCCCATTGCCGTATAACCTGTGAATCCATTTGGCATTATATAGGCATGTTCTGGTGAGTTGGAAGGTGCAGTTACCAGGTACCCATGCCTGGGTGATTCAATTAAAATAGATTGAAGGAATTGAGCCGCTCCTTTCAAAACAGGATAGTATTCACGTAAAAAGGAGGTGTCCCTCGTAAATCGAAAATGTTCCCAGATATGTTCACAAAGCCAGGCTCCACCAGTAAGTGTGGACCCCCATGAAGCTCCTTCACCTGGTGATGTATATAACCAGGGATTTGATATTACATGTGCTGTCCAGCCATTGGCATTGTAATAAGCTTTGGCAGTTTTCTGACCATTCGGAACAAGTGCTTTTGTAAAACGAAACAGGGGATCTGCCAGATCCGAAAGGTTGGTTGTCTCAGCCAGCCAGTAATTCATCTGGATATTGATATTGAGATGGTAGTCTCCATTCCAGGGGGTCTGGTATTCCTCCGCCCATAAACCCTGCAAATTCGCAGGAAGTAATCCGGGCCTGGACGAAGAGATTAACAGATAACGTCCAAAATTATAATAGAGAACAGGCAGGGTTGGATCTACCCGCTGAAGCCGAACACCCTGTTTTGACTCATGTGAGGCAGCAGCATACCGTTCAAGTCGTTGTTGTGTACTTAATCGTTGTACTTCCGGGTTTTCCGGCATGGACCATTGGTTGCGTTGATAATAGCCGGAGTAAACAGCTCTGTTTTTTTCAAGTGCTGAATTATAGTTGAGATTTGTTTTCAGATAAGACAGAGCAGTTGGTAATGGATCTGCTCCTGTAATTCCAAACTTCGCATAATCATAATCAGTAGCTGCTGAGATTTTGATAATCAGTTCATCTGCATTTTCAACACTCAATACCGGGCGATTTCCCATAGTTGTTTGCCGTATTGTACCACCAATGATTTCAGGTTGCACCACTGCAGCGAATCGCAACCCCTTATCTTTTCCACTAGGCAATTGCCCTTCCATTAACAGCATACTTCCTGATACCCTGGATATAGCATTCTCCTTTCTGGATAAATCCAGCGAAAGGTTTATCGCACCGGGTTTTGAACTATGAATTCTTACCCAGAGAATATCATTTGTAAAATCAGCCCAGCATACTTCGGTAATGGTTGCACTATCACGGGTATAACGGGTACGTGCAACTGCAGTTGTAAGATCAAGTTCCCGACTATAAGCAGTAACTGGCTTTGTGGTATCCTGCCAGGTTAATAGCAGGTCGCCCAATATCTGATAAGCGCCATATTTTTGATTGGCGCCACTTCCGGATCCGGAGCCTGGACCTTTTGCAATAAACTCTTTCATTAACAATGCCTGGGCTTCTTTATTCCTGCCTGCCAATAAATGCTCCTGAATGGCTTTGAGGTATTGGTGTGCGTTTTCCCGGTCTGCATCCTGCGGGCCGCCAGACCACATAGATATTTCATTCAGAACCAATCGTTCCCTGTTTGGATTTCCAAATTGCATTAGACCCATACGACCATTGCCTACCGGAGCACTTTCTGTAAAGTTTTTCGCAGGCTGGTTAAATCGAATAGTATGGGCTGTTGTATTGCTGTTCGTGTTTGAAACGCCTGTTTGGGTGATAGCAGAAAATGGAGAAGCCAGCAGGCAAGTAAAGAATAAAGCGGGAAAGAATTTATTCATATGGAAACAATTGACCTTAAAGATATTTGCCCCCTTTCTATTTGAGTTGGAATTTTTCGCCCCTTTTCACCTGAATCTTCACCGAAATGCAAAAAACTGTTGGTCTTCTTAACAATTCACTAGGGATTACTGCCATTTAACAGCCCTATATTCGCAATGAATGATTTACTATTTTTCAACGTTCAAGGACTTTAATACAAATACCCCGATTGGCGACTGCTAATCGGGGATTTATCCTTTGACAGGATCTTTTCTGATCCGTTTTCTTTCCTTTAAATACAAGTAAAATGCAATGGGAATACCTGGCCTTTGCCGTTCTGGCAATTGGCCTGGTGCTGCTATTATTCAGGGTTATCTGGAATTTTCGTATCAAACAACATCAGCAAACCGCGCAATTTCAGGCCTTATGCCGCAGCACCGGACTTAAAATGGACTTATTTGAATTTTTCAGTGATCGGGTTATTGGAATTGATTACCAACAGGGAGCTGTTCTTTATATGCACTTTATTGGCAATCATTACAAACACCAGATTCTATTGATTGAGGAACTTGATCAGTGTTCGCTTGAAAAACAATTCAATGAAAACAGAATCATAGAGGATATTCATTTATTGTGCCGATTAAATGATCAATCATTGATTCGACTAGGATTTTATTCTGGAAAAATGGATCATCACCTTGATGCAACTCAACTGGTTCGCAAAGCCGCGTACTGGAAGAGAAAAATCAATATGCTCAAACAGTTCGAAGAATTGAGTCTCGAACAATACGAATAACTTAAAACAATACATATGAAACAAGCTGTTAAGCCGTCAACCAACGGAAGGACCCCTTTATTGCATCCACTTCCGATTGTTCTCTTAAAAGATGATGTGGTCTTGATTGAATATTTGATGTCACATCATCCGCAATGGCCTGAAATTGAAACATTAAAGAAAAAAATTCAAGCTGCCACCGTTTTAGATGGAATAAATTTTCCCAATGGTGTTGCACGAATTCAATCTACCATCTTATTGCGCGATCAGGTGGCGAAACAGAATATTAGTTATCGGTTAAACTTGCCGGAATCGGGTGCAACTGCTATACATAGTGATAATCTGTTTCGTCCAATGGGGGCTGCATTGTGGGGTATGCAATCCGGAGACGAACTCATCTGGCCAACTCCCAAAGGGAACCGTTACTATTTTATTTTATCCGTGGTGAACCCGGTCGACTCTTTTTAATTTTTTTAAGGATCGTTTCGAAATAACGGGTGCAATAGAGGAAGATGTTTCCAGGCTATACAAAGGTGTATAGCCCAACATTGCAGGGGAAGGGCCTTTCCAACGGCTCTTCCTCCCTGCAATCCTTATCTGACCTTTATCAGGATGGATAGAAAGTGTAGTGTAAAGCGCTGATTCGTAAGGACAGGTGCTGGCAATCCAGGGATATTGCAGGTGGACATCAGTATCGTAACTCTCATGTTTAAAATTACCACCTACCCAGAAATAAGAGGCTGAATTAATATGTACATAGGGTATATCATCCACGAGATAAACAACATCCAAATGAGTATGCCCATTTATACAAAGCAGTACTTTTTCTATGTGCTGATTTATTATGCCCTGAACTTCAATAGCATTATCAATTGCCATTACCCCTGCCAGTGGCTGATGTGATAGAATTATAACCGGCTGATTTGCAGATTTTAATTGTTGTTGCAACCAGCTCGTTTGTTCTGCATTAATAAAAGATGGATATCCGCCCTGATAGGAGGGAGAGCCTTTATCATTTCCATCAAGAACCAGGAATAAGATTCCATTCACAGTTACTGCATAATAACGGTGTGGCATACACCACACTTTGATACATTCTTCAATTGTATGCCCATTATCAGTATCATGGTTCCCGATCACATGATATGCCTTAGAATGTGCATTTCTAAAGGCTTCAATAACTCCTTTATTTTTGTCAGCCGGATAAGCAAAATCGCCTAGCTGAAATAACGCATCCGGTTTCTCTTTTTTCATAGAGTGTATAAAAGAATACAGCCGTTGTGCTCCATCATGCATGATATCCTGGTGTAAATCAGCAATCAGGCCAATACTTGTTGTAGTTCCCAGGCTTTTTACAACAGCCATTGCAGCTGTTGGTATAGAAAGAGCAATACCAGCGAGCATACTGTTCTCCAGGAACTTTCTGCGGGAATATATCTTTGCCATTTTAATAGTTTATTGCAATTCCAATAATCGCATTTTACTTTCTCCGATAAGGGATTGTGCAGATTGTTTTTCCAGCTTCGCTATTTCAATTTTGTCAAGCAGCTGTTTTAGCTGAATAAGTTTTTCCTGCTGGTTGGATTTTGACCATTCCTCCTTTAGTATCCTGATTTTTTCAAAATCCTGGATGCCTTCAACCAGTTTTTCAAATCGGATACTGCTTGAAGGGCCCGGATAAATTTGGTAAGTATCACCAGCGGGCCAGGCGGTATATCGACTGTCGTGGAAAGGATCTCTGGTCCAGCTATTATAAGCCCATCTTAAATATCCAGTGAAGCCCTTAGCCTGTGCAAACCAACCCAGGAATACATGTTCGGCTGGTGGCGAGAAAGTAAATCCATTCGGAAATGCTTCGGTGCAACAGGTATAAAAAGTAGATGGCCGTTTTTCATCAATTCTGCGATGCAAAATTGTACTGTCCAGGCTCCATCTTGAAGCAACGCAATAATCGAAAATTTCCCTTTCTATTTCCGGGTGATAATCCCCCGCCAGCGCTATTTTCCAGGATGGATCAATCGATTTTAAAAGAGCCATTGCACTTTTCATAGCAGGCATTGGGCGTTCATCCATGGCAATTGAAGTAATGTCAAACCAGTTTTTTTGCTTGAGATGACTGGTAAAAGCTTCCAGCATAGGTTTCCAGGTTGCAACGTAAGCAGGTGTGTTTATTTCGGTTGCAATACTGGTGTCCTGCTGCGTTGACTCATCATAATAACGAACCATCATTTTCCAGGGAATCATGGAATAACAATTAATCCGTTTGTTTATACCGCAGCTCATTACAAATTCTACATATTCATCAAATCTGGAAAAATCATAAGACCAGCTCCCGTCGGTTTTTTTTATCCATCTGATCAATGAAGGAAAATCATCAAAAGTCTGATGACCCCATGGCTCATGTACAATAGATGTTGTGATATTTTTTTGTCCGGCTGCCGCCAGTTGTTCATAATAAGGTCGCATCTTTTCATAATGCGTTGAAGACCACAAAGGAACATTGTGAACTCGGGCAATGGCTGCCGGATGTTGCCAAAGATCAAGATCAAAGGTCCAGTCAGATGGTGGTGGTAAGGTCCTCGAATTGACAGTCAATTCAAGATCCAGTTTTACATTATTGCTGGTATTTACAGCAGACTGGTAAATACCAGGTTGTGCATCTTGGGGTACTTGAATGCTAATCCAGAAATAGGCCAGACTGTCTGCTGATAGAACAGGTTCAGCATTCGGAATAAGGGGATCAGTTACAGTTGAAGTATAAAAAGCGGAAGAGTCCGGACGGTATCCGCATCCGCTACGATATTCATCTGTTAATACATACGTTATCTGTCGAACTGATATATTAGATGCAGTAATCTCATCGCCATTTTCATTAACTAATGGAGAAACTTCCAGTGAAAATCTATTCTTTTCCTTTCCAGCCTTGGTTTTCATTACTACCTGTACATGTACACGTTCCCCTTTCCATGCATTTAACTGATATGTTGGTTTCAGCAGTTTTTCTGAAAACAAAGTCGAAGCAAGTATAACCTGACCATTCTTCAGAATTGGGTTGTTTGTGGAATCCCAGGGACCTGGAACTGACTCTACCAGCCGGATATCAGAAGAAAAAAATCCAGCCTCTCCGCGAGGTGAGCAGGCTGTCAGAAACAGTAAGAATAAACTGCTGATAGTTAGCGATCGGAAGGAGATTAGGAGGTTCATAAAAATTCCCATTATTTGAGAAAAGAAAGATACCCTCAATAATTGTAAAACCCCTTGTTTCCAGACCACTTGACGCAAACGTTTGTCATAAAAAAACCGGCTCGCCATAGCGAAACCGGTTATACTCAAGGTAGCACATCCGTACTCAATGAGCACGAATTTGGCTTATTGATTCAGCTTGATTTCGCCGACATCAACAGTAGCACCTTCCGCAACTTCAACACCATCCTTAGCCGTATTCTTATAAGGGGCAACAGCCTCAATTATAATCTGATAAGTACCTGCTTTGAGGTTTTTAAGCTCAAAAGCTCCGTTTGCTACAGGTGCTTTTACTGTGTCAGATGTGGATAAAGCCCAAGCCTGGGTAGCGCCTTCTGCAGGACTTACGGTACCTTTCACAGTTGCTGTATTGACATCTTTAAAAGAAAACAGGCTTACTGTTGCGATTCCCAGTGCCATTGCGGTCATTTGTAACTTTTTCATACTACTGATTTTTAAATTGGATAAATGAATTGTTTGATAACAAGTAAGTAAATCCAATCATTGTGCCAGAATTATCCCAATAAAATGTTAATGCCTACTATAAGTCTCCCGAAATACTTTACAGATCTGCATTTCAGCTGCGTGGAATGATTATTGATAAACAGAATTAAAGAATTGAAATTATTATTTCAAAAGATTATTTATTGCGTAGAACAAATTATTTCGAATGGGTTTCAATTTAATTTTTTACCACAGTTTTTGATGCTGTCAAAACGATCTGATTCAGACCTTAAATAGAAGTTTTTTTTGTCTAAATGTCGGTTTATGATAACCTCGAAATAGGAATTAAAACGGAAATTATTACAGAATTTATTTTGAGGTATGTTAATATATTATATTAAATTTACTCAATTAAATTTCTCCTAAACCGTGGTTAAGGCAACTTTAAACCTGGCAGTTAGCCGGATTTTCAGACAAAATCAAATTTTAGTCCTGCATGGACCCGTTTTAGTTGGTAAAAGAGTTTTGGCGGAGCAAATCGCAAAACAGTTGCGCAGGAAGATTTTGATCCTGGATTTATCAAAATCAATGGATCGGCGCAGAATCATTCATCCGGATTTATTTTTTTCTGCTCACAGCAAAGAATTAATTTTTATTGAAGCCATTGATTGTATGCCTTCAATTTTGGTGGATATAAAAAATTTTACATCCAGATTCAAAAACCAACCAAAATTCATTTTATCAACAGATTTTAGATTTCAGACGGTTTTCAGATTTTTCCAGGTTCCAAAAAAATTTATTCTCCAGGAGGTTTTTCCTGGCTCTCTACTTTCGCTTAAGTTCAACAAATCAGAAGTTATTTGGCAACATTGGCTGAAAGGTGGATTTCCAGGTTTTTTGTCTGCACCTTCTAATCGGGTTATGGGAAATCGTGCAGAACGTATTCTTGACCAAATTGTTTCCGCTGATTCGGTTCCCTTAGTCGGACATCAGCTGGACCGAAATAAAATAAGAAAATGTCTTGAACTGATTGCTCAACTGAACGGAAGCATTTTAAATTTTCAGGTGCTTGCCAGAGCAATGGGAATATCAGGTCCAACGGTGCTGAGGTACATACAATTTCTGGAGGCCTCCTTTTTTATTCGTTTGCTTCCTGCATTACCAGGAGAAAACAAAAAGCGGTTGGCAAAAGCACCTAAGATTTATATCCGGGATGCAGGAATCCTGCACCATTTATTGGGTATCCAATCATTACGTGCATTGAGTAAGTCCACCTGCCAGACCGGCTCCTGGGAAGGATATGTTATTGAGGAAATTGCCAAAATCCTTCCAGATAAATACCATCTGTATTACTACCGTACCCAGCATGCTGCTGAAATTCAACTTATTATAACTAAAAAAGAAAAATTTTCAGCTGGCGGCGAAAAGCCAGCTATCGCCGTTTTGATTCAAACGGGCAGTATTCCCGTGATTAACAGGGCACTAAAAAATTGTCTGTCGGATCTTCCCACCAGAAAAAACTACATAGTACAGGTAAATCACCACGAGGAGCGTAGGGGGCGATCTACTGATTTACCTTCCGAAAGTCTTGCCACCGTTAATTGTTCCCTGATATCCCTGGCCGCTCTCTTGCATAAACTTTCCCTCTTACGCTGAGTGGCAATGTTTTCCCTTGCGGCTCTGCTCTTTTTCATAACCCTATCTTTGTTATATGGACAAAAGACTATTTCTGCTCGATGCGATGGCCCTTATTTTCAGAGCCTATTATGCACTCATCCGCAGTCCCCGTATCACCAGCCAGGGTAAAAATACCAATGCTCAATTCGGTTTTACCAATGCTTTACTGGAACTTATAAATAACCGGCACCCCACTCATATGGCGGTTTGTTTTGATACCCAGGCCCCTACTGAACGTCATACTGATTTCATCGACTATAAGGCGAATCGCCAGGAAGCTCCTGAGGACCTGCTTCTTGCCATTCCTGATATCAAGCGAATTATTCGTGGTTTTAATATCCCCGTTGTGGAGCTTGATGGTTATGAAGCAGATGATGTGGTAGGTACATTATCAAAACAGGCGGCTGCTGCCGGCTATGAAGTATTCATGGTAACACCTGATAAAGATTATGGACAATTAGTTTCTGATAAAATCAAAATATATAAGCCAGGCTATCAAGGCGGAGATATTGAAATTTTAGGTCCGGAAGAAGTATGTTCAAAATGGAATATCCGTTCCGTTGACCAGGTAATTGATATGCTTGGATTGATGGGTGACGCAGTTGATAATATACCAGGTATTGCAGGTGTTGGTGAAAAAACTGCCTCCAAGCTGTTAAATGAATATGGTACACTTGAAAACATTCTGGCCAACGCAGATTCAATAAAAGGTGCTTTGGGTGAAAAAGTGCGAAATGGAAAAGAATCCGCTATCCTGTCCAAAAAACTGGCAACCATCATCACCAATGTCCCGGTTGAATTTCATGAAGAAGACTTCCGGTTGAAAGACTGGAACCGGGAAGCGCTAAAAGAAATCTTCACTGAATTGGAATTTAAAACAGTTGCCAAACGCATTCTTGGTGAAGATATACAGGTTGTTACACAGGCGAACCAATCTGTTCAAACTGATTTATTTGGCAATGTAGTTGGTGCGCCAAATAATGGCGCAAGTAAGATAAATTCTGAAAATTCGGATGATTCTGATAGCAATTCCAGCCATTTTGTTGATAAAAACATCCAAAACACCCCGCATCACTATGAGTTGGTGGAAGGCTCCGATGCCATTGAGGCTTTGATCAAAATATTATCCGCAGAACCAGAAATCTGCTTTGATACCGAAACAACCAGCCTGGACGCAAACGACGCCGAACTGGTAGGCCTCTCATTTTCAGTTAAGCCTCATACTGGTTATTATGTTCCCTGTTCGTCTGACCAGGTTAAAACAAAAAGTATTCTGAACCAGCTCAATCCTCTTTTCAGGGATCCGGCAAAAACATGGGTAGGCCAAAACATCAAATATGATTTACTTATTCTGAAATGGTATGGGTACGAACTCAGCGGTAAGCTGTTTGACACCATGCTGGCGCACTATGTTATCGAACCTGAAGGAAAGCGTGGTATGGACCTGCTAAGTGCCAAATACTTAGGTTATGAAACGGTTCCTATTGAAGAGCTGATTGGCAAAAAAGGCAAAAACCAGGGAAATATGAGGGATGTTGAGCTGGAGAAAATCAAGGAATATGCAGCCGAGGACGCAGATATCACCCTTCAGTTAAAACAGAAATTCGTTCCCCTACTGGAATCCCTCGAAGTGAAATCGGTATTCGAAAAAGTGGAAAACCCCCTCGTTAAGGTATTGACTGATATGGAATATGAAGGGATTAAAGTAGATACAGAGTTTTTAAACGACTACTCAAAAGAGCTGGAAAGAGAAGCAAAAGCAGCTGAGGAAAGGGTTTACGCAGCGGCAGGAGTCCGCTTTAACCTGGCTTCCCCCAAACAATTAGGGGAAGTGCTGTTTGAAAAACTGAAACTGGACCCCAAAGCCAAAAAAACAAAAACCGGACAATATGCTACCGGCGAAGATGTGCTGGCCAAACTCGCGCTGCAAAACCCCATTGTGGATGATATCCTGGCCTTTCGCGAGTTAACCAAACTCAAATCAACCTATGTGGATGCCCTTCCACTGATGATCAACCGTAAAACAGGCAGGGTTCACACCTCCTATGCACAGGCAGTGGCTGTTACTGGGCGATTGTCCAGCAACAATCCAAACCTGCAGAATATTCCTATCCGAACAGAAAGAGGTAAGGAAATCAGAAAGGCATTCATCCCCAGAGACAACGAGCATATCTTGCTTTCAGCCGATTATTCCCAAATCGAATTACGTATTGTTGCAGCCATCAGCGGTGACCCGAATATGTGTGAAGCCTTCCGCCAGGGAAAAGATATTCATACTGCAACGGCTGCCAAGGTTTACGGTATCGATGAAGCGGATGTTACAAAAGACATGCGCCGTAAAGCGAAGAGTGTCAATTTCGGTATAATTTATGGCCAAGGCGCATTCGGCCTGGCGGATAACCTTGGAATCTCCAGAACAGAAGCAAAAGAAATAATAGATAACTATAAAAAGGAGTTCAGTGGTATCACCCGATACATGGACGAAACAGTCAATTTCGCCAAAGAACATGGCTATGTTCAAACCCTGATGGGACGAAAACGCTGGTTGCGTGATATCAATTCATCCAATTTTACCGTCCGCGGATTTGCAGAACGCAACGCCATCAACTCCCCCATACAGGGATCTGCTGCTGATATGATCAAACTTGCCATGACATCCCTGCATGCTGCCATAAAAAAAGCCGGACTCAAAAGCAAAATGATCCTGCAGGTGCACGATGAATTGGTTTTTGATGCACGAAAGGATGAAGTGGATCAGCTAAAACCCCTGATCCTGGAGTGTATGCAATCAGCCCTGCCGCTCCCAAATGAGGTTCCGGTAATCGCCGAAGTTGGCCAGGGAACCAACTGGCTCGAAGCACATTAATTGCTTAGACTGGGTCAGACAGTCTCCCGTTGGTTGGCACCAACAGGATGCCTGGAATCGGGGGAATTTGCGTAAATTAGGATATGCCGCAGTTGGACTCCCGCATCGACGATTACATAGCAAAAGCTCAGCCTTTTGCTCAGCCTATCCTGCTGCATTTAAGGGAGCAAATTCACAGGATTTGCCCGGATGTCAAAGAAACCATTAAATGGGGCATGCCACATTTTGAATACAAAAACGAAGTGCTTTGCAGTTTCGCAGGTTTTAAGAACCATTGCGCATTCACCTTCTGGAAGGCAGCCCTGATGAAGGATACCGCTTTGTTGCAAAATGCCAGGGAAGAAACGTCTATGGGACATCTCGGACCTATCAAATCGATCGACGATCTTCCTGTTCGCTTCACAACACTACTTCAGGAGGCTATGCTGCTCAATGAACAGGGAATTAAACTTCCCCGCAAAACAACATCCGCCCAAAAGGAATGTATGCTTCCTCCTGAATTCGAACAGGCACTCCGAAAAAACCACCGCGCCTGGGAAGTCTTTGATAAATTTAGTTACAGTCACCGGAAAGAATACATTGAATGGATCACAGAAGCAAAAACCGATGCCACCCGACAGAAACGAATCGACCAGGCAGTGGAATGGATCGCAGATGGCAAAAACCGCAACTGGAAATACAAGTAATTTGTAAACTACTTGAGTAATTTCAGCTCATAGAGATCGTGGCGACGGTCCTTGAGGGTAGTCACACTTCCATATTCATGCAATTCTGATAACAAGGTCAGGTCTACATCCGAAACAATGATCATCTCTGTATTGGGAGTAGCTTCCGCTTTAATTCCATTCACCGGAAATGCAAAATCAGAAGGGGTCAATACAGCTGATTGGGCAAACTGCAAATCCATATTATGCACCTTAGGCAGATTACCCACTGTTCCGGCAATGGCTACAAAACATTCATTTTCGATTGCCCGCGCCGCCGCACAATAACGTACCCGGTTATACGCATTTTGAGTATCCGTTAAAAAAGGAACAAATAAAATCTGCATACCCTGATCAGCTAACAGTCTTGATAACTCCGGAAACTCTACATCATAACAGATCAACACACCAACCTTGCCAGCATCCGTCTCAATTACCTGAATTTTATCCCCGCCTTTTATAGCCCACTCATATTCTTCTGAAGGTGTTGGATGGATTTTATCATAAAAGTCAATGCGGCCATTCCGATGCAGGAAATAAGATGTATTGTATAATTCTCCATCCCGGATGGAAGGCATGGAGCCACCAATGATATTCACATTATAAGAGATGGCCAGTTTGGAAAGCGCATCAACGATATCAGGGGTTAATGCAGCCAATTCGCGAATCGCCGCATGCCCCGGCAGATGGTTAAACTGTTCCATCAGGGGAGCATTGAACAATTCGGGTAACAGGCAGAAATCAGAATTGTAATCACTCACGGCATCCACAAAATATTCAACCTGATCCATCATATCCTTTAATGTCCCATATTGCCGCATTTGCCACTGCACCAATCCAATACGGACAAAATCCTTCCGCAGGTTCAGCGCATTTCGATTTGGTTCATAATATACATTGTACCATACTAACAGAGTTGCATAACCGCGGGATTCCCTGTCCTCGGGCAGGTAATGCTGCATCACTTTTTTAATCTGGAAATCATTAGCCAACTGAAAACTTAGGGTGCTATCGTGCAATTCCCGGCGCTTGACTTTTTCCAGGTATTCGCGAGGCGTCATTTCTTCCGCAACCCTGCCATATCCCGGAATTCTGCCACCCGCAACAATGGCCCTCAGGTTCAGGTTTTCACACAATACTTTACGGGCTTCATATAAACGCCGGGCCAGTCGCAGGCCACGAAACTCAGGATGGATAAACATCTCGATTCCATAAAGAACATCCCCTTGTGGATCATGTGTGTCAAACGTGTAATTACCCGTAACCTGGCGGTAGGAATGTGTGTCCCCAAACCGGTTGAAATTAACAATCAGGGTTAGAGCACATCCCACCACACGACCATCCAGTGTTACACAGATCTGACCTTCCGGAAATTTCTTAATCAACTTGGCCAGGGATTCCTCACCCCAGTATTGTCCGCCCATGCTGGCATAGGCTTCAATCATGGATTCTTTCAATTCCTGGTAATCCGCCATTGTTAAATTCCTTACTTCGATTGTTGCATTTTCCATAAAATCGGCTTTAGTGTAAGTTAAACAATAACCCAGGTACAATCGGTTCGGTTGTTAAGATCTCATTAATAGTCAGTGAAAGTCCCGCTGAAAGCAGGTAATTTGCAGCATGACCCCTGTACTTTATTATTGCTATGATGCTTATTGCGGATGGTGCTACGGTTTTAGTCCGGTTATCAAAAAAATTCATGAACTCTATTCCGACCGGGTTGGATTCGAAGTATTGTCCGGTGGTATGATCCTGCCTGATCAGCCCAGGCATATTGGCGTTATGGCCGGATATATTGCCGATGCTTACAAGTCAGTGGAAGAATTAACCGGCATCCGGTTTGGACAGGACTATCTCTGGCATATTTTTAACCCAGACTTGAGTGATTGGTATCCGAATTCGGAAAAGCCGGCCATTGCGCTGTGCATTTTCAAGGAACTCTATCCGGATCAACAGGTTGAATTCGCTTCCGATTTACAGTATGCATTGCATTTTGAAGGAAGGGATCTTTGTGATAACGAAGCCTACCGCCATCTGTTGGAGAAGTATAACATTGACGCGGATGATTTCTACCAAAAGCTGGGGTCCGAAGAATATAAAGAGAAAGCCTATTATGAGTTTCAGCTTTGTAAACAGTTACAGGTTACCGGGTACCCCTGTGTACTGATGCAGGTCAGCGAAAGCAAATTCTTTATGCTGGCCCGCGGGTATACCGATGAAGCAAGTTTTATTCAACGAATCGAAGCCGTATTGGCTGACCTGAATAAAAATTAAGTGCCATGATCCTTACTGTAACACCCAATCCGGCAGTTGATAAAAGCACGCGAACAACCCAGTTGATTCCTGAAAAAAAACTCAGGTGCAGTGATATGGTGGTGGAAGCAGGAGGCGGAGGGATCAATGTAAGCAAAGGCCTCCAGCGATTAGGAGCGCCTAATAAGGCATTGATTACCAGTGGTGGTTTCAATGGAAAGCAGCTCGAAGCCTGCCTTCAGGAAGAAAGGATTTCTTACCATACCATACAGATACCAGGAGAAACCCGGGAGAATATCGTGGTATTGGAAGAGCAAAGCAATAACCAGTTTCGATTTGTATTACCGGGACCAACACTTCAGCCGGAAATCGAAGAAGACATTCTGAGTACTATCAGAAACCTTCCGGTTGCGCCGAAAATTATTGTAGGAAGCGGCAGTCTGCCTCCCGGATTCAAGGATAATTTCTATGCACGATTGGTAACACTTGCCAATGAGCTGGGAGCCAAACCTATTATTGATTGTTCCGGCAAACCTCTGGAACTTGCGGTGGCCGCTGGTGTTTACCTGGTAAAGCCCAACCTGAATGAATTGAGTCAATTGTCCGGAGTTCCGGCATTGGAAACCGACCAGGTGGTGGATGCAGCCCAAAGCCTGCTGAAAAGCGGATCCTGCAGGATGGTAGCAGTTTCATTGGGTGCGCAGGGTGCGATATTGGTGAACAAAGAACAGGTGATTCGTGTACCGGCTCCCACAGTAAAAAAACACAGCACAGTTGGCGCCGGTGATTCCATGGTTGCCGGAATGTGTTACCAGATCTGGAAAAATGCTGAAGCCGCTGATATCATTCGTTATGGAGTGGCATGCGGAACAGCTGCCACCATGAATCCGGGAACCCAATTGTTTCAGCCGGCAGAGGTGGAACGACTGTTTGATTGGCTTTGTAAACAGTAGATTCCACTTCTCACTATTTCACCCTTTTAAAGTAAAAGTCGACGCGGTCGGATGCCTTATCAACTCCTGCATCAATCCATGCATGCAACGAGTCCAATCCTTTAAAACTATAGACAATTCTTCGTGGAAAATCATGTTTGGGATTTTCAAAAAAATAGGATCCGTTTTGATATTCAGTCAACCGAAAACTGACACGCTCCTGCTCCGGTTGATTAAATGTTTTTGCCTGATAAAAAACCTGTTGTTGTTTTTTAATGAGAAGTATTTCTTCAGAAACCAGGGTATCCCCTTCTTTTACTTTATACATCCGTCCGACCATGGAAAACGAATCCCGGATTTTCCATTCCTCGAATTCCGGTACCGATGTGCCGGTTCTTTGCCAACAACCTTCCAGTTGTTTTAATTGATCAAAAGGATCGGCATCCAGTTTGAAAAAGAAAATAAGTAGCAGTATAGAATGCAAATTCATACAAGTATATCTGTCAATCAATTAAGAATTCAGCATGTCCTGAAGATTGATGTCCCGGTTCCTTAAATCAATGCCGCCTTCAAACAAGCTTTTCAAATTGGTCAGGTAAAAGGTCCAGCCAGTCTTACATCCAACATGATATTGAAATTGCGAATGTTCATCTGTTGGTATTTCTGCCTGCTCGATTTCAACTATCTGCTCATCTCCCGCCATTAAAATGCGAACAGTACAAATGCCGGCTTTCCCAAACCGGAAAACAATTCGATCCTGACCATTGGCTTCCAGGATTTCACCTTTTTCAAACACCGCGTCAGTATATCCATGCCAAAAAAAGGTATAGGTACATCCCGCACGGATGGTTTCCTCCTCATCCAGGATATATCCTTTGGCATCCACAAACTCACAACTGCGAAGAAACCAGTATTCCATTCCCGCTTTGGTTGTCCAGGCATCATACAAATCACTTCTCCGTGCACGTATATTTATCCGTACGGTGAATTTGCTCCAGTCACGGTTTGACATAGTAAAAATTTTATCCAGCCGGAACCGAATGAAAGGCCACCCGATTGCCTTCGGTGTCATGAATAACAGCCATAAAGCCAATATCCGGACTTATTTCGGTTTTTGGGACAATGATTTTTCCGCCTGCAGCTTCCACCCTGTCCAGTACATGCTGTACATCCGGGTTGGCATTCAGATAAACCAGAGTTCCGTTGGCCTGAGGTTCATAAAAATCCGGGGCATAGGTGAGTGCTCCGCTTATAAAAGTATGATCCGGAACCGGGAACATCCTCATTTGAATACCCGGCATGTCCATAGGAATCAGTTCCAGTCCGAGTATGGTTTCGTAAAATTTTTGAGCACGGGCGAGATCTATTGTAGGGATCTCGAACCAGCTGATTGAATGTGTCATATGTTTGGGTTTTATCGCCAGAGGCCAATTATGGCTCCCATAAGCGTAAGGGAAACAATGGAATATCCACCATTGATCAGGATATATCGCCAGGATTTCAATTCGAATAAGCTATGAATCGCAATCGCACAGAAGGTCCAGATCCCGGCTAAAAATCCGGCAGTTGCGCCCCATGTCAGATCTGTTTTTATTTCGGCGCTGTCTACCAGGAACATCCCCAGATTGGCAGCCATAATCAGGGAAAAGAGGGCGGTGAATCCAAAGATTTTTCCTTTGTTTCCTGCGCGGATCTGTTCTTCGGTTAAGGCAGATTCTTTCATCCAGGCATTGCCAAATAATCCGGGCGAATACCATATTCCGCCTATTACAAAGGCAGAGAGACCGGCTACCAGAACGGCCAGCCAATTGATGTTGCTCATGTCCATATTAGCTGTTTTGATTCCTAAACTATTGTCTAATTTCACAATGACCAAGACAACCAGTATGAACCCGGAAGCGAGGGCGACCAAAGCCGATTTTTTTCCGACAAAGCTTCCTGAAAAAGAAAGCAGGATCAACGATGTGGGATTCCGTGTGATCCTGATTCCTTTTTGCGGAATAGTGATTCCCCTGGTTACATCACTTGTGCCGCATCACCAATTCAGTCTTCTGCAGATCAAGTTAAGTTACCTCTACACTATCGGAATTGCATTTATCATCTGGGAAGGCAACAGGTTTCTGCTTTTCACACTACGCTCGTATTTCAACTGGTTTAACCAGCCGGTAAAGAAAATCCTTGCTCTTCTATTGGTGATTCCTTTTTTTACAATACCCGTTACTGTATTGCTGCTGGTTGGCTGGTATCATCTTTTTCTTCAGGGAGAAATCAACTGGAATACTATCTGGAACAACAGCCTCATCATTCTGATATCAGTAATCTTTATAGTACATGTATATGAAACCGTATTCCTGGTCAAGGAGTCTGAATCAGAAATGCTAAGAAATGCTACATTGGAAAGAGCCCGGGCAGAAGCTGAACTGCAGGCCCTCAAGAACCAGATCGATCCGCATTTCATGTTTAATTCACTCAACACATTGAGTCACCTCATCAGCTCGGATCCCCGCAAAGCCCAGGTTTTTAATGACACCCTGGCGGATGTATACCGATATATCTTACAAAACAAGTCGCGCGACCTTGTTTTATTACAGGAAGAACTGGACTTTATGGATAACTATATCGCATTGCTGAAAATCCGGTTCGACGATTGTATCCTGGTTAATAAAAACATACCCGCATCAAGTATTGATCAATTTGTATTGCCGCCTATTTCACTTCAGATCCTGATTGAGAATGCGATCAAACACAATGAGTTTTCCAAGTCACAACCGCTGCTGATTGAAATTCAGGAATCAGGTGGTGAATTGCACATTATCAATGAAGTACGCGAAAAAAAAGTTCGGCAATCCAATGGTATTGGATTGAATAACCTGCTTGAACGGTTCAGGCTGATTACCTCCAGACCGGTTTCAATTGAAAAAAACAATACTCATTTTTCTGTCCACTTACCCTTGCTAACCCTTCGATGATATGAAAATTTTACTGATTGAAGATGAAACGCCTGCGGCAGAACGACTGATCGAAGCACTGGCAGAAATTAGATCAGACCTTCAGCCAATCGCCTTACTGCCAACAGTAAAGGAGTCCATTCAATGGCTGAAAACACATGAGCAGCCGGACCTTATTTTTATGGACATTGAGTTGACAGACGGCCAATCCTTCCAGATTTTTGATGAGATCCGGCTTGATTGTCCGGTAATTTTCTGTACCGCTTACGACGAATATTGGCAGAAAGCATTTGAGTATAACAGTATTGACTACCTGCTGAAACCGGTTTCAAAGGAAAAGCTGGCTGCTTCAATCCAGAAATACGAGCAATTAAAATTGCATTTTTCCCATTCGCTGGAGCAACTACAGCGGTATCATAAAAACCCTGAGGGTTATAAAAAAAGGTGGTTGATTAAACGAGGTGCAGATTATATCACACTGAAAACCGAAGAAATCGCATTTTTTTATGCTGCCCATAAAATGATTTGCCTGGTGGATACAGGCGGTCAGCGTTATTTGCTGGACAAATCCCTGTCTGATATTGAGAAAGAATTGAATCCCGCCCAGTTTTTCCGACTGAACCGACAATATCTTGCCCATATAAATGCCATAAAAAAGCTGAAAACAGTGGGTAAAGGAAAATTGCAGGTTGAATTATTTCCTCAGGCACCGGAGGAAATCATCATCAGTGCCGACCAGACAGCCGCGTTTAAGGACTGGCTGGATGCCTGAGCCTTCACCGGTCGGGTGGCAAAATTGTTTTATCTTGCATCTCCCTTACAATTTTGAAGTTATGGAATACAACAGAATCATTGCCGTAACCGGACTACCCGGATTGTTTGAGTTAGTAGCCAGTAAAACGGACGGAGCGATTGTACGTTCCCTGGAGGATCAATCCACCAAGTTCGTGTCTTCCCGCAAGCATAACTTCTCTCACCTGGAGAGTATAGAGATTTATACAAAAAGAGACAATGTCAACCTGGTAGAAATATTTAAATCCATGAAGTCCAGCGGAACAAAGCTTCCGGACGTAAAAGACGGTAATGGATTGAAGGCCTATTTTGAAACTACCTATCCCGATATGGATTTCGAAAGGGTTTACGCCAGCGATATGAAGAAAATGGTGAAATGGTTTGAGATCATCGACAGAAACAACATAGAGTTCAAACTGTCAGAAGCCACAGCTCCGGAAGAAGAAGAAGAAACGGTAGTGGAAGAAGAGGCTCCGGCAAAAGCCAAAAAAGCAGTAAAGAAAGAAGCTGCCGTTACAGAGGAGGATACAGCGACTGAAAAACCAAAGGTTAAGAAAAAAGCAGCGCCTAAAAAAGCAGCCGAAGAGGCAGCTGATTCCGAAGCAACTGAGGAAAAGCCTAAGAAAACTGCCCGCAAGAAAAAATCAGAAGAATAATTCATTGAGTATGTCGATCGTCAATATTCAGAAAACTCCCAGACATTTTCTGCCGGCTGACTTTACGGTTACCAGCTGGGAAACGCTGGAGCCTTATTTTAAAGATCTGCTTGACCGGCCTCTTCTTTCATTGGATGAACTGGAAAAATGGCTGGCAGACAGCAGTGAGCTGGAAGCCGCGGTTAGTGAAGACTCCTGCTGGAGACAGATCCGGATGACCTGTGATACGGAAAATAAGGAGCTGGAAGAGGCTTTCACTTTTTTTGTGATGGAGATTCAGCCGAAAATTCAGCCCTATGCCGATCAGCTGAACCGAAAGCTGATCAGTAATGAATATACTAAAGCACTCGATCAGAAAGAGTATTTTACTTACCTGCGTTCAGTTAAGAAATCAATTGATCTCTACCGGGAAGAAAATATTCCGCTACAGGCTGATTTGTCGGTGATGGCCCAACAATATGGAGTCATTTCCGGTAAGATGAGCGTTACAGTTGATGGCAAGGAATATACCCTGCAGCAAGCATCTAAATTTCTGGAGCATCCCGACAGAACCAAGCGGGAAGCGGTTTACAGGAGTATCCAGGAACGCCGTTACCAGGATCGCAACCAGTTAAATGAATTGTTCACGGGTTTGGTTCAGAAACGTCACCAGGTAGCAATGAATGCCGGGTTCGCTAATTACCGCGATTATAAATTCGTGGAAATGGGCCGCTTTGATTATACCAAAGAGGATTGTTTCGCTTTCCACGATGCTGTAAAACAGCATGTAGTTCCGCTCGTTGCTGGAATTTACAATAAGAAAAAGGAAAAACTGGGATTGGATACCCTTCGCCCCTGGGATACCGAAGCTGAACCGGCTGGCATTGAACCTCTGCATCCATTCAAAACAGGCGAAGAGTTGCTGGAAAAAACCATCAGTTGTTTTCACCAGCTTCGTCCCTTGTTTGCTGAATGCCTGATTACCATGAAAAAGATGGGGCATTTGGACCTCGAAAGCAGGAAAGGAAAAGCTCCAGGTGGGTATAATTGTCCACTTGCAGAAAGTGGTGCGCCCTTTATTTTTATGAATGCAGCCGGACAAATGCATGATGTAACCACCATGGTGCATGAAGGCGGACATGCGATTCATAGCTTCCTTGCCCACCCACTGCGGCTTTCATCATTTAAGGAATACCCGATGGAAATTGCCGAAGTGGCAAGTATGAGTATGGAATTGTTCAGTATGGACTACTGGCATAGTTTTTTTAACGATGAAAATGAACTAAAACGAGCAAAAGAGCACCAGCTGGAAAGAGTAATTACGATTTTTCCCTGGATTGCTATCATCGATAAGTTCCAGCATTGGGTTTATGAAAACCCGCAACACAGTTTGGAAGAGCGTGCTGCAAAATGGGTGGAGATAAATGATGAGTTTTCAACTGGTGTACTGGATCTAAGCGGGTTGGAGGAATTCAGGAAATATGGTTGGCAACGCCAGCTTCATTTATTCGAAGTTCCTTTCTACTATATTGAATATGGAATTGCACAGCTTGGTGCGATTGGCATGTGGATGCAGTTTAAGGAGAACAAGGAAGAAGCTCTTGACAATTATAGCCGGGCCCTGGCTCTCGGAGGAACCCGTACCCTGCCTGAATTGTACCAGGCTGCCGGCATACCGTTTGACCTGGGACCCACCCGTGTTAAAACATTGATGGACTTTGTAGCCTCGGAGATGTTAAAACTTTAAACAGTCCCAAAAAAATACCCACATTAGGGTATGGGTAAAATTTGAAAAGAATGATTTATAACAATATATTTGTACAAGAAAACACTTAGAAAGAAATAACGAATCCGAACAGATTCTTAAAATAGCTACTAATCAGAGCCTTAACCAAAAGTCCCGGTGTGTCTACATCGGGGCTTTATTTTTGAACTATTCCTGATTGCAGTCTTTGCATCTTCCATTTACCACAACCTGAATCTCACTAAACTTAAATCCTTTAGGTAATCGTATAACCGGTACCGTTACATCATCCAGGCACATGGTAGTTCCACAGGTATCGCATACAAAGTGAACATGGTTATCGTGGTGATGTCCTTCTCCACAATCATCTTTGCACAATGCATATAACACACTATTGTCTGATGTCGGAATAGAATGAATAATACCCTTATTCAGAAATACCTGAAGTGTCCGGTAAACCGTAACACGATCAAACTTCTCACCGGTTCTGCGTTCGATATCTCCATGCGCAAGAGCTCCCTGCTGTTCCAGGAACAATTCGAGAATCTTAACCCGACTACCGGTGATGCTCAACTGATTTTTTTTCAAAATATCCTGTACGGCTTCCTGCATAGTGTACGTAATTAGAAAGTTGTCTTTGGTAAACGGGAGGCGTCCGTTTGAGACTCCTCCAATAAAACAGGTATGTCCTTAATCATCTGATCCACTTCCTCTTTTTTCAGACCATCATAAATGCGACGCACTCTGCCTGCACGGTCCACCAATGCGAAAAACTGGGTATGGATGAATTGGTCCTCGATATATTCATTGTTGTTTTTTGGATCATCGAGTAAATAACTAACCCTTGCTGCGAGGTATAAACTGTCTTTCGGTCCAGTCAGAAAAAACCAATTGGCATTGTTTACTTTCATGGAATCTGCATACACCCGCATCCTTGCAACTGAATCAGTTGCAGGATCCACGGAATGTGACAGGATCATAAAATCAGGATTGTTCTTATACGTCTCGAATACTTTTTTCATGTTGTTATTCATCTTCGGACAAATACCCGGGCAGGTTGTGAAAAAATATTCTGCTACATAAACCTTACCCTGTACCTTCTCCTGGTTGAAGGAATTTCCATACTGATCACTAAACCGGAAGGGTTGAACATAACTCAGTACCGGCATTTTAACCTCCCCGAATCCTGGCAGCAGCTTACTCATGGCAAACACAAATCCTACAAAGAGCACGGCAAAAAACACCAGGAAAAAAATCGACTTCTTACTCATAACCACAAATTTACGAATTTCTTTACCCGACCGGTGGCATCCTCCTATTGCGGATAAACTCCGACAGATAGCATAGATTGAGGCCATGGCGAACGAAGCAAGGTAAAAATTATTTTGCAACAAAGTTGCATCTGATTACTTTTGCTGTCCGATGTCATTTAAAATAAACTGGGACGCCCTGGGTATTGCAACCTCCATTGCCTGTGCCATTCACTGTGCAGTGTTGCCCTTAATTCTCACAAGTCTTCCCATTTTTGGAACTAATATCATTGATAATGAAGCTTTTGAGTATTTTATGATACTCATTGCTTTCATTATCGGAGCAAATGCGCTCTGGCATGGATACAATAGACATCATCATAAAGCAAGTCCGTATATCCTCTTCGGAATCGGAATTCTGCTGCTCCTGGCCAAACAACTCTGGCATGAATGGCAGCTCTGGTTCCTGGTTCCGGCAGTGATCGCCATCGTTTATGCCCATTTCCGGAATTATCAGCTTTGCCGCAGGGCGAACCATTGCCATACCAGCGACTGTAATCACTAAGTCAGCCCTTCTTTATAAGTTTTCCTAAATTCACAAACATACCCGGCTGGCATTTGTTATTTTTGCAGTTAAACGTGTTGAATTATGATCAAGACTGGAAATCCTGTTATCAGCATTTATACAGAAATGACTCCGAACCCGGAGACTATGAAGTTTGTAGCCAATAAACTTCTGTATCCAGGTCGCAGCATTGATCTGCCGGATATGGAGAGCGCTAAGCCTTCTCCGCTGGCTATGGAACTTTTCGGCTTTCCATTTATAAAAAGCGTTTTTATCGCCAGCAATTTTGTAACCCTAACCAAAACTCCGGAAACTGAATGGAGTGATGTTATTCCTTCCATCCGCCAATTCCTGAAAGATTACCTGGAAGAAGGCAAGGTGGTTGTGAATGAAGAAGAAATTGCTGCATTGAAACCCCAGGGAAGCAATGAAGTAAGTGCTGATGACGACGATGTGGTGAAGCGTATCAAGGAATTGCTCGAAAACTATGTGAAACCAGCAGTTGAAATGGATGGTGGAGCTATCCAGTTCAAAAGCTATCAGGATGGTGTGGTGAACCTCATGATGCAGGGATCCTGCAGTGGCTGTCCCAGCAGCATGATCACCCTGAAGGCAGGTATTGAGGGCATGATGAAACGAATGATTCCCGAAGTAAAAGAGGTAGTGGCAGAAGCAGAATAAAACAGGCATTTTGGCACAGGAAGACTCCTTCCATATTTATCCGATTGCTGAGTCAGCCATTACCATTGAATATGGCAAGGAGATTTCTATACCAGCTCACCAGGAACTGCTTCAACTGCAACAGGTTTTCCACCAGGATCAGTTCTGCGGATTCCTGGATACTTCCATAACATATAACAGCCTAACGGTTTTTTTTAACCCGGCTCGACTTTTTTCTGAAGGCCAGCACTCCCCGCTGGCCTTTGTTCATGAAGAGATTCGAAAAAGGCTTACCACAAATTCAGGGGATAACAAAACTCCCCTTCCGGATGCGACCCGCCACCTCATCCCGGTTTGTTATGAGGACATTATGGCGCCTGATCTTCAGGCTGTTGCAAGTTTCCACCAAACCAATCCGGAATCCATCATCGAAGCTCATTGCTCACAGGATTGGTATGTATTCATGATTGGTTTTAATCCGGGATTTGCCTACATGGGCCTGCTCCCCGATTCACTTGCCATGCCGCGAAAAGCTACTCCAGCGCTGCAGGTGCCAGCAGGTTCAGTAGGGATCGCGGGGCAACAGACAGGGATTTATCCCAATACTTCCCCGGGGGGATGGCAAATCATCGGTCGGACTCCCCTTTCCGTTTTCAATCCTTCCGATCAGAATAGCTGCCTTTTCAAACCAGGTGACAGTGTACGATTTACGCCTATTGATTCCAATACCTTTCAATACCTGAACCAGCATGAGAATCCTTAAAACCGGTATCTCCACCATTCAGGACCAAGGTCGATTTGGTCACCGAAACCAGGGTATACCCACCAGTGGATGCATGGATTCTCTCGCATCGCGTATTGGCAACCTGTTAGTCGGAAATGAAGACTCGGCTGCCTGCCTTGAAGTAAGTAATGGTGCTTTTTCCGCAAGTTTTGGTCGCACCAGCCTGGTAGCACTTACCGGTAAAGGATATGAAGGTTTTGTCAGTGGGAGACCAGTTGCCTTCTGGCAACCCTTCCTGGTCAAAAAAGGTGAATTTCTCCAGCTCTTTCCCCGCGAAGTGGGATTCACTTATCTATCTGTTCATGGTGGCATTCGTACAAAACCGCAATTTGATAGCCGGGCTACCCATTTGCCATCAAAGATTGGCGGTCTGAATGGTAAAGCGCTTCAACCTGGTGATCATCTTCCTGTTACCCATTTCCCAGAGGAAGATGGCCAACATATCATCAACTATTTATCAAAGTTAAGTGGCCAGGTGCGTCTTAGTCCGGCCATCACCCCCAATTATGCTCAGCAGGAGATACGCTTTTTTCCGGGACCAGAGTATAGCTGGTTCACAGAAAGCTCCAGGCTTTTACTGGAGCGTACTGGTTTCCAGTTGGGGGTCGCAGCCAACCGCATGGGGTTTAGGCTTCAGGGACCCCAACTGGAACGCGAACGATCCGGGGAGCTGCTATCCCAACCTGTACTGCCTGGAACAATGCAGGTTAGTCCGGATGGACAAATATTATTACTGATGGCGGATGCGCAGACCACCGGTGGCTATCCAAGAATTGGGCAGGTTGCAGCCGTGGATCTTTACCTGGCAGCCCAAAAAGCTCCGGGAACTACCATCCATTTCAAAAAAATTTCGCTTTCAGATGCAGAAACCCTGTTATTCGAAAGGGAAAAGCAATTGCTCCAGCTCAAACGCGACTACTATCTTTATTTCTCCTAAACAGATACCGGATGGAACTCAACTGCGATCTCGGGGAAGGCACAGGAACAGATGCATCCATACTTCCCTTTATACATGCTGCGAATATATCCTGCGGACTGCATGCCGGATCCCCTGTTGAAATTTCAAACACCATTGCATTGGCAAAAAAATTGGGGGTTCAGGTCGGAGCCCACCCATCCTGGAATGATCGGGCAAACTTTGGAAGAACTGAGCAACAGCTGCCTGCAGCCGAAATAGTTTCATTGATACTCTATCAATTGGGCGCCTTTGATGCACTTTGCAGGCAACACAATTACCCCATGAAACATGTCAAACCTCATGGTGCCCTTTACAATCAGGCAGCTAAAGATCCAATGGTAGCAGCAGCCATTATTACAGCTATAAAAAGTTTCAATCCTACCCTTCAATTGTACGCACTTAGCAATAGTGTGCTGGCAAAACTGGGTAAAGAAGCTGGTCTTACAGTGAAAGAAGAAGCGTTTGCTGATCGGCGTTATACAGCATCCGGAGAATTGGCCTCCAGGCAGTTACCAAACGCAGTACTTCAAAATAAGGAAGAAGTGCTTCTACAGGTGAAAGAGATTCTCCTTAATCAACGGGTACGAACAACCGAAGACAACTGGATTCCCCTGAAAGCAGCTACTCTTTGCATCCATGGCGATGGTTCGACCGCGGTTGAATTGGCGAAAAGCATTCATGAATTCCTGCAACTGTCCAATCCTGCATGAAGAATAAAACTTCATCCGGCTTCTGGGCAGCAGCTTTCCTGATGGCAACTTCAGCTATCGGTCCGGGTTTTCTTACTCAAACCACCGTATTCACACAGGAGTTACTTGCTTCCTTCAGTTGCATCATCCTGGTATCCATTCTGCTCGACATAGGTGTTCAGCTCAATGTATGGCAGATCCTCTTTGCCCGCCGGCAAACTGCCAACCAGGTGGCGGATACATTATTACCTGGATTAGGGAAAGTGCTGGCACTGCTGATCGTAACGGGCGGATTTGCTTTTAATATCGGGAATATTGCCGGAGCGGGACTGGGATTAGAAACGGTAACAGGGATCCCTAACCGAATAAGTGCAGCCATCACCGTAGGATTAATCCTGCTGCTGATGATGAGCAGACAGCGTGCCCTGCCTTTTATGGATCAGGCTGTAAAATGGATGGGCATATGTATGATCATATTAACCGGATATGTTGCAGTATCATCAGCTCCGCCACTTGGAGAACTGGCAATTCAAACTATACGGCCCAGCCGGTTTGATTACAAAGCATTGCTTACCATCGTGGGAGGAACCGTTGGGGGATATATCTGTTTTGCAGGGGCGCACCGAATACTGGAAGCCTCAAAAACAGAAGAGATAACACTAAAGGCGGTAAGGAGATCTGCCATTACCGGAATTTTGACAGCCTCGATAATGCGTTATCTCTTATTTCTTGCAGCATTGGGTGTAGCAAGCAGGGGATTACTGTCTGCTTCGGGAAACCCATCCGCAGAGGTATTCAGACAGGCAGCAGGAGAAACCGGATTTCGGTTATTCGGCATCGTTATGTGGTGTGCGGCAGTAACATCTGTTCTCGGATCCGCTTATACTTCAATCTCCTTTGCAAGAAGCTACTTGCCCTGGCTGGACAAACACCCTGAAAAAGGGATACAACTATTTATAATTAGTTCCGCCATTTTTTTTCTGTTCTGGGGAAAGCCAGTGCAGTTATTATTGGCGGCGGGACTGATAAATGGTATCATCCTTCCGGTATCAATGGTTATCTTATTGGTAGCTGTTGGTGATAAAAAAAGCAGCTACCAACACCCCAGGAGTTTACAAATTGTGGGATGGTTGATAGCTGCTTTGCTAACCTGGACAACTATCCAAGTGTTGCTTCAGAACTGATGGAAGTATTCAATAATTTGCTGATCGGGCAATTTTGCTCCGCATCTTTCACACAAGCCTGAAATTGTTCTGCACTGATTCCAGGAACTACCCCTTTTACTGTCAGGTGCGATTTGGTAACAGCACCGTTCTCAAAAGTAATGGCACAGGTTGTTTCCAGGGAGGTAGGGGTAAAGCCGGCTTCACCCAGCACAAAACTCAGTTTCATGGTAAAGCAGCCAGAATGTGCGGCGGCTACCAGTTCTTCCGGGTTAGTACCAATACCGCTTTCAAAGCGGGATCCAAATGAATATTGCGTTTCACTCAACACGCCACTCTGGGTGGTGAGATGTCCTTTTCCTTCTTTTCCGGAGCCGTTCCATACGGCAGTTGCTTTACGAATCATAGTAATTGTTTTAATGGTTGATAATGGCTTTCCAATTTACACCCCTATTGGTTAGGTATCGTAGAATAAATTCAAAACAAACTGGGTGGCGCCCAACCCACTCGGGTGGGAACACTCCCTTTTCTGTGAACTGCCCCGTTGCAACCAGTTCCGCAACAGCTGTACAGGTATAGCCGGTTGTGCGCGACATGGAGGAGGTTTTCGTTACGGGATCATACTGATCCAGCAGGTTGTATTCCACCCGCATGGGTCGATTATCCTTTTTTCCTTCCACAATCACCCGCATCACGGTAAATTCTGCCTCTTCCTCTCCTAATTTCCATTGGCGGAATAAGAGCGCGGAGCTAAAATCAAGCGGACGTACCTGGTGCCCATTGATCTCCATCTTTTCCTCACTAAAAAACCCTGCCAGCTGTAAAGCCTGTATTAACTCTATATGGCCGGGATAACGAAGTGTCTGCTCCTTCAGATCCGGAATATGTGACATGGTATAAAGGAGAGAACGCAATCCATCTGTATTAAACGCTTCCAGGGTTCCTATACCCTCAAAATCCATCAGGCTTCTGTCCGAAAGCGCCGGTTTGGTAACAATGCGGCCATTTTCCATCTGGCGGGCCGGACGCGTATACTCCTCAATCACATCCACCGGCGAAAACGGCGCCTTATATTCAAATGGTTTTTTGCGGATTTGTGGCAGTCCGCCTACATAACACTCAAACCGGTTCACCTTCATCTCTTCATTGTACCGGCCCAGGATCAGGTTTCCCATACCCGGGGCAACCCCGCAATCCGTAACTACAGTAACTCCCTTTGATTTTGCGAGGGCGTCGAGCTGAAGCGCATCTTCCGGGAAAAAGGAAATATCAACCACCGATTTTCCAGAGTTTATAACGGCTTCGAGTACCCGAAAACCCATAAACCCGGGTACAGCAGTTACTACCAAATCCATCTCTTTAAGCAAAGAAGGATACGTTGCAAAGTTGGTAAGATCTGCAACCTGCGTATTTACAGCAGGTGCTTTGCGATGAAGCAGTTGCAGGGCTGTCTCATCCCTGTCAAATGAATAAACTTCGTGGCGATCAGAAAGGTCTACCGCGATCGTTCTGCCAACCATACCAGCCCCTAAAACAGCTATTTTCATGCAAACAATTTCCGGCAATCTAAAAATTCTGACGCATTTTTAAGGGATGGAAACAATCTGGGAGCAATTCCTGACCGGTCTGATGCAAACATCCGCACTTGAATTCATTGCCGTCATTACCGGTATTGCAAGTGTGTTTTACAGCCGGAATGAAAATATTCTACTGTACCCGATTGGCCTGATCAGCACCACCATTTTTATCTACCTGAGCGTCAAAGGACATTTATATGGTGAGGCAAGCGTTAACCTTTACTATACCATCATGAGCATATATGGCTGGTGGTTATGGGCAAAAAAAACACCGGATCACCGGCCGGAACTCAGCATCACGCGGTCCAATCGGCGCGACTGGCTGAACCAGATCCTGTTTTTTCTGTTCTTCTATGCAGTTCTTTACGTTAGTCTGACCTGGTTGAAAAAAGAATTCGCCCCGGAAGCTATTCCCTGGGCGGATGCCTTTGCCAGCGCCAGTGCCTACACAGGTATGTGGCTGATGGCGAGGAAAAAAGTGGAAAGCTGGTACTGGTGGATCATTACAGATATTACATCTGTGCCTCTCTACTTTTCAAAGGGATATGTATTCACAGGCTTTCAGTTTGTGATTCTTACCCTGATGGCCATTTCCGGACTCCAATCTTGGAAACGTAAAAGTCAAAGCAGTAAATTGCCGACCTAATGATGAAGAAAATTGTGATAGTGGGCCCTGAGTCAACAGGAAAAAGCACCCTCTCACAGGAACTCTCACAGCATTATGCCAATGATTTCCCAACCGCCTGGGTACCGGAATATGCTCGAGAATTCCTGGCTGAGCTGAATCGTCCCTATACCTATGAAGATCTGGTCACCATCGCCAAGGGACAGCTGGAACTGGAAGAACAAACAAGCCAGGCGCTGCAGGAAGCCTCTGGTAATCAGCCATCAATCCTGTTTGTAGATACAGATATGATGGTGATGCAGGTTTGGTCGGAGTTTGTTTTTGAAAAATGTGATCCTTTTATCCTGAATGAAGTGGTAAGGCGGAAATATGATCATTACCTGTTAATGCAGACAGACCTGCCCTGGACCTATGATAAACTTCGTGAATATCCCGATCTGGAACGCCGGAATAAATTATTTCAGCATTATTATGACATACTGCAAAGGCAATCTACTGGTTGGTCCATAGTATCCGGACTTGGAAAAGACCGCACAAATACGGCAATCCGCATAATAGATAACTTGCTTGCCGGCTAAGCTCCCCTATTTTTGTGGTTGAAAGCATGCAGCATGAACGTATTGACTTCTTCCATTCGCAGTCGGCCGGCTGCCTGGTTTTATATCGGCTGGTTGATCATCAACCTGGTTCAGTCCTACGGTACCGAGCTGTTGCATGATGAAGCCTATTATTGGGTTTACAGCCAATATCCTGCCTGGGGGTATTTTGATCATCCACCCATGATCGCGGTGCTGATAAAACTGGGCTACCTGATTTTTCCAAATGAATTAGGTGTTCGCCTGATGATGGCACTCATGAATACCGCCACACTCTGGCTGGTGCACCAATTACTAATCAAAAAAGATGATCTCCTGTTTTATGCACTGACCGCATCAATGGGTGTTCTTCAAATTGGAGGCATTCTTGCCGTACCGGATATTCCACTTACTTTTTTTACCGCGCTGTTTTTCTGGCAATACAAACGCTTTCTGGAACAGGACACCTGGATACAGGGACTACTTCTAGGAATCGTGATGGCTGGCATGCTTTACAGTAAATACCATGGAATACTTATTATATTATTTACCATATTCAGCAACTGGAAACTTGTAATTAATCCACGGGCCTGGGTAGCCGTAATTGCTGGTGTGCTGCTTTTCTTTCCGCATTTATACTGGCAATACCAGCATGATTTCCCTTCCGTATCTTATCACCTTAAGGAAAGAAACGCACCTGCTTTTGAATTTGCCTTCACACTGGAATATGTGGCCGGCCAGATTCTGCTGGCGGGACCATTAATCGGATTCCTGTTATTAAGAGCATCCAACAGGTATAAAACCACTGACCTGCTGGCACGAGCTCTTCAGTGGAGTATGTGGGGATTTTATGGCTTCTTTTTGATCAGCACACTTAAAGGCAGGGTGGAAGCCAACTGGACAGTTCCGGCACTGATTCCCGTTATTATACTTTCACATGCATGGATAAGCGAAAACCTATCCCAGCGCAAGTGGATCTTCAAACTGCTGGTACCTTCACTGGTATTAGTGGTGCTGGTAAGGGTTTACATGCTGACAGATATTTCAGGTCTTACCCGCATATTCAAGGATGAAATGCATGGTAACCGGGAATGGGTCAAAGCCATCAAAGAGAAATCAAATGGCCTGCCGGTTGTATTCCTGAACAGTTATCAGCGTCCTTCCAAATACTGGTTTTATTCTGGAGATACCAGTTTTGCTATCAATACCACCTATTACCGCAGGAACAATTACAATTTCTGGCCCATTGAAAAAGAATGGCAGAACAGAAAAGTGCTGGTAGTAGACAAAGACCTGGGAACAATTGATAACTCATTTGAAATTCCAACACCAAGAGGAATCACACCAGCGCTTGTCAATGAAAAGCTCCAATCCTTTTCCCATATCAGATTAAGCCTGTCAGACAAACCTGCCAGTTTTAAAAAGGGGCAACCAGTACAACTAACTGTTGAAGTAGATAAACACTCCATTAGTGAGCTGAAGCAATTGCTGAAGGGTTCAGGCCAACCCAATCAATTGGTAGCTGACCTGTTTGTGGGTAAATCTATGGTACAGCGTTTATCACTCACACCCTCCCCACTTCAGGAAAATACGCTGACATTGACCAGCACAGAGAATATTTCACTGCAGCCAGGTGAGTATATCATGAAATTGGGGGTTGCAACTTCCCTGCCCAATCTGTATTCTCAGAATAGTCCGGCTGTAGTAATAGAGGTCAACTGATTAATTTTTGGAATTGGTGCCGATAATTGCTTTGATTTCTTCATCGCCTGCCAGATTACTCATCTGGCGCTGGATGATCCAGCCTCTGCCTGCTACATATTTACTGGCGGGTTGCACTTTGTATTTTTTGGGGCTTGGTAAGCAGGCGGCTATTCGTGCTGCTTCTGATTTATTCAGTTTGGAAGCGGGTTTTTTGAAATAGGCCTGTGACGCAGCTTCAATACCAAAGATGCCGGGGCCCATTTCACTCACGTTAAGATACATTTCCAGGATTCGCTTTTTACCCCAGATCAATTCAATCATAAAGGTAAAATAGGTTTCCAGTCCTTTCCGGATCCAGGAGCGGCCCTGCCATAGAAATACATTTTTTGCAACCTGCTGACTGATAGTACTGGCCCCCCGAACCCGGTTGGGTTTTTTCTCATTGTACTTCATCGCCTTTTCAATGCTTTTCCAATCAAAACCAGAATGGTCGGCAAACAACTGGTCTTCGGAAGAAATAACCGCCAGTTTTGCATAGTAAGACATTTCCTCAAAATCCACATAATCCCTTTTTAGTCCGTAGCCACTCACCCAATTTGAAAGTTGTGTAACAGTGATGGGAGGATTGACCCATTTCAGCAGCAGGATATACAGGAATTGCCCGATCACCAGGATGAGCAGTAGTTTTTTAAGAAATCGGCCTATGCGGGGGATTAATCCTTTTGTCTTCACGAAAGATCAAAAAATTGTTGCGGCTGCAATATAGGGAAAATGAGATGGCTGCTCAGTTTGTCATCTTTACATAATTGATCTTGTACTTTTTGCCATTCTTTTCGCGGTACCGATGCAGGCGATTCAATAAAAAACCGCCTCCGGCAACTCCACCGGCAATAGCCAGGGATTTCAGGTTATCTGCATCTCCAATCGGTTCTTTTCGATACCATCCATTTAAGACATTCAAGACTATATAACCAACTCCGCCAATCATAAAAATTGCCCCATTTCTGACAAAACCCCAGCTCTGTCTTTTATCATGAAAAATCCGAAAGATTTCCTGGTAGTGAAATCCATATACCATGGAACCAAGTGTATCCACTTTGGAAGTACCTAGTTGAGTGATATAACTAACAATATGCCACTGCCTGACGAAGACAGAATCATTTCTTACATCTTCAATCGGGCCACTGATAACCTGGCCATTGACATGCTGTAATTCAATCCTGCTTCCTTTGAAGTAACTGGCTACATGGCGGTTATTGGTTCTTTTGAGCGAAATGAAATCGCTCATCTGGCTGAAGCCGGAATAAGAAGAAGCCAAAACTGCTAACAAAATAAATAAACCGCGCATGGAATCAATTTAGGTTCAGACAGTCTCCAGGTGAAATGCGATGCCCCATAACAGTGCCACACCAAATCCCACCAATATTACACCCGAAATTTTATTTACGAGGGAAAGGTTGTGGAGGGTTAGCTTTTTGCGAAGTTTCCCAGCCAGTAATACTTTCAATGCATCTGCCAGCATATTGAATAACATGCATACAGTAAAGATCAAAACACGATCGCGGAAGGAGTGCGTCAGCGCAAAAGTAGTAGCATTGATCAGCCAGAAAAGCAGCACACTCGGATTGAGGCTGTTGATTAAAAATCCAGAAGTGAAAATCTTGGCCATGTCTCTTTTACGAAAACGTTGTTCCTCCCCATTTGCCTGCTGAGCCAGTTGTACTTTTTTAAGAAAAAGGTAAAAAAGTCCCATCCCTATCAGGAATACACTGCCTATATAGCCTATTGCCTGCTTGTACTGGAGCAGGGCCTTCACCCACTCTGAAAACGCATTACTGATAACGATCAAAAGGATATCACTGAGCCAAACCCCCGCCACAAAACTGAACCCGCCCTCTCTGCCATTGTTCAAACTTTGTTTGATAATGGTAAAAATGACAGGTCCGACGGACAATGCCAGAATGCTCCCCAGTGCCAATCCTTTAATCAGTGCGTCAATCATTGCGAATTCAGAAACGTAAAATTACTTGATCCTGTTACATTCTGGCGAAACTTTATGGAAAACTGTCAGCCTTTCTAACTGGTGGAATTGTATTTTTAACAGACTGAACAATTTGTTTCATGATACGCAAGACCATTGAAACCGCCATCACCAAGCCCACCAAAAAATACCTGCGTTATCTCGGGATTAAAAATTTGTTTGGAACAGACCGAACCAAACAGATCCTGAAAATCAATCCAACTGTTCTACCGCACCGGGAAGAAGCCCGGGAGGTTAGAACATATGTGTATGATTACAATGCGCAGGCCATGGAGGAGCATGAGTTCAATAGTGTTGAACCCTGCTTCCAATTTCTTACAAGCAACCGGATCAGCTGGATCAATGTAGATGGTATCCGCAAAAAAGATGTGGAAGCAATTTGCCAACATTTTGATATTCACCCCCTATTACTCGAAGACATCCTCAGCATTCAGCAGCGTCCCAAAATGGACGAAGTGGACAATGTTCTTTTCTGTCTGCTGAACATGCTTTATTTCAATGAAATCAAGGGAACTGTAGAACAGGAGCAGATCAGTATCGTACTGGGAAAGGATTTTGTAATCAGTTTCCAGGAAGATGCATCCCGGGATGTATTTAATCCCTTACGCGATAAACTCCGCATGAGCAATTCCAAGATCCGCCAGCGCTCGGCAGACTATCTCTGTTATTCCATGCTGGATATGATTGTGGACAACTACTTCATTGTAATGGAAAAACTGGGAGAACGGATTGAAGACCTGGAAGAGCAGGTTATTGCAAGTACCAATAACCGGGCGCTGGCGAGGATCAGCTCACTCAGGAAAGAACTGATTGTTCTGAAGCGGAATATTGCTCCGGTTCGGGATCTGGTGAATGGTATCATCCGGAGTGAAAGTGACTTGCTTGACGACCGCACCACCAAATATTTCAAAGATGTTTACGATCATATCATGCAGGCAAATGACCTCTGCGAAAACTACCGCGATGTGATGGTGAACATGCAGGATCTCTACATTAACAATGTAAATCTGAAAATGAATGAGGTGATGAAAGTAATGGCGATTGTGACCTGTTTACTGGCACCCGCAACCGTAATTGGAGGCATTTTCGGAATGAACTTCGACCGCATCCCCTACCTGCATCATGAAAATGGTTTTTACATTGCCGTAGTGCTGATGCTAATAGTTCCAATTTATATGTTGTGGCTTTTCCGCAAACGCGGCTGGTTCTAACCTCTCACTTCTCACGTCTGACGTCTGACGTCTCACTTACAAATAATTGCCAGTCCTGCAACATCTGCCCCTTGAGCACCCGGGGAAATTTATGTTGTCCGCCAACCTTTCCTTTTGATTTCATGAAATCAAGGAAACGATCTTCCGGCAAAACATCCAGCAAAACTTCTTTAAGGGCACTTTTTCTTTCTACCGCGTAATCGTCGTTGAGTTCCTTTAAGTACTGATCAATTTTGACCCGCAGCAGTTCTGCATCTACATGATCATCAGATGCCACATACCAGTGATGAGCAAAAAATGTTCCGTGGGGAACACCAGCCACCGTAAACTCCGGAATGGAAACATTCAGATCCTCTGCTGCCATTTTCAGTGCACGGTTCATGTTGTCTACGCTTAAATGCTCTCCAACCAGGCTGAGGAAATGTTTGGTTCGGCCGGTAATTACAATTTCACAACGATCCACATCCGTAAACCGAATGGTATCCCCAATCAGGTACCTCCAGGCTCCGGCTGCCGTACTAAGCAGGATGGCATAATCTTTTCCGGCTTCCACTTCATGGATCATATAGGCTTTGTGATTAGGCAAGAGATTACCCTCCGAATCGAAATTGTCATCATCAAATGGCACAAACTCAAAAAAGATATGGTCATTGATGCTGAGCTTCATACCCTTTGCAAACTGCCGGTCCTGGTATGCAATAAACCCTTCTGATGCCAGGTAGGTTTCGATATACGTCAGGGGTTTTGCCAGCAGTTTCTCAAATCCTTTTTTATAGGGTTCAAAAGAAACCCCCCCATGTACAAAAAAGGAGAGATTTGGCCAGATATCATGGATCGTTTTCAGCTTATACCGCTCTACAATTTTTTCCATGCACATCTGGATCCAGGCCGGTACACCCACCACAAAACTGATATCCCAGTCCGGCGCATTTTCAACAATCTCTTCAATCTTGTCGTTCCAGTCGGTCATCTTGGCAATCTTCTTACCTGGCTTGTAAAAAGGGGTGAACCAGAAGGGAACTTTTTTGGCGGTAATACCGCTCAGATCACCTGCATAATATCCCTGTGCTTTCTGCAACTGGGTGCTACCCCCCAGCATGAGCCATCCTTTGCGCAGGTTGCCAAAAGGGATATTATTATAATGCCTTAATGAAAATAACTGCTTGATCATTATGATCCGGTTTCCGGCCAGCAGGTCTTCTGTTATTGGTATGTATTTACTTGCCGATTCAGAAGTGCCGGATGAGAGCGCATAATATTTGATCTTGCCCGGCCAGCAGATATCCTGCTTTCCCTCCAGGGTCTTATGCCACCATTCTTTATAGATGGAATTATAATCGTGACTCGGTACGATCTGCTGGAATTTCTTGCCCGGGTGTTTGCTGAGCAGGATCTCATCAAACCGGTAATGCTGGCCGAATTCCGTAAAACGGGCCTTCTTCAACAGTTTCTTCAGCACTTTAAGCTGCTGCCTGCGCGGAGAACTTTCCGGCAGGCGAAGCGCTTTGGCAATCGTTTTAGGTAAGGTAATTTCAATAAGGGCCATTCGGGTGTTTCTGCAATTAGGATGAAGAACAAAAGTAGTTATTCCCGTATAATTTCGCCCTTTTCATCCGGATCATCACTTCCTATCCAAACATTGCTGTTTTTCCACTTGAATCGAATGGGTGTGCGGGGAGCTTGCCGCCTTAATTCTGTAAAAAGCTCCTCCAACCTGATACCCTCCCCCAACACAAACAGACAGGGCTGATCCGGGTTATAATCGGAAAGTTCCCGGCATATTTTATAGGCTGTCTGGGACCGTACTTCCTTTCCTGTGCGGATGGGTTTTTTACTTCTGATTTTGTCGCGCAAGGTTCGGGCTGCGATAGCTGCTTCTGCCAGAGCCCGGCTCAGGAAAGATACCTGGTTCCCATATTTCCGGCGGAAGAGCAACATGGCTTCGTAAAAATGCCGGGCATTGGCTGCGGTTCTTACTGTGCTTTCTCCCTTAAAATGAATAATCCCTGGGTCAGGCAGGTAATATATGCGGTAACCAGCTTTCGCGATGGAATAACTAAGGTCAATATCCTCCGCATACATGAAATAGCGCTCATCAAACCCTCCTACCCGTAAATAGATTTCCCTTGGGATAAACATAAAGGCTCCTGCCAGCACTTCTGCCTTCTGAACATAGTCCGCCGAAAGATGGCCGAGGTAATAACTGGAAATCACCTTATGCCTTGGAAACAGGTGAATGAGTCCGCTTAATTTAAAAAAGGCAGTTGCCAATGTGGGAAAACCTCTTTTCGACTCAGGCAGGAATCGAAAACGGCCATCATACATGCGCATGCCCAGGGCACCTGCATCCGGATGGGCGGCAAAAAAATCAAGGGCAGTATTCAGGCAGGTTTCGGGCACCAGGGTATCCGGATTCAGGATCAGGACATATTTACCTTTGGCTGCGGCCACCCCGAGGTTATTCGCTTTTGAAAAACCTAGGTTGGTGTCATTCCAGATAAACTGAACTGCAGGAAAACGTGCTGGAAGGTATTGGTGGCTCTCATCCGTAGAAGCATTATCTACCACAATGATCTCTGCTTCCAGGTTAGCCATTGCCAATTGCAGGCTATGGAGACAAAGCTCCAGGAAATAACAAACATTGTAGTTGACGATGACCACCGATACCTGCATCCCACGAATTTATTGGTAATTTTTTTATCGGCTCAGAGGCTTAGCTTTGTCCGATGTTATTGGAAACCCTTATCAAGGCCACCCGGGCCGGAGCTGCAGAGCTCGAACGTTTTTTCAATCAGAAAGACCTGGCCATTTCCAACAAGGAAGGCGTAAATAACCTGGTAACTGAAGCCGACCATGCAGCTGAAAAAGCCATCATCGCGGTGATTCAGGCACAATACCCGGATCATTTCATCCTGAGTGAAGAGTCGGGCGAAATGGCAAGTCCATCGCCTTATAAATGGATTATCGACCCAATTGACGGTACCATCAATTTTGCGAATGGAATTCCTATTTGTTGTGTGAGTGTAGGACTGGAAGTGGATGGCATCATGACCATGGGCGCGGTTTATAATCCCATCCTAAATGAATTTTTTCTGGCAGAAAAAGGCAAGGGTGCTACACTCAATGGCAAACCCATCCATGTTTCAGATAAAACCGATGTGGCGAGCAGTTGCCTGGTAACCGGTTTCCCCTATACCTTCCTGGATATGCCAAACGGTCCGTTGGAATGTTTTGAAAGATTCATCCGTCGAGGTGTACCGGTAAGACGATTGGGCTCTGCTGCAATTGATCTCTGCTGGGTGGCAGCCGGCCGCTTTGATGGTTTTTTTGAACATAAGCTGAATGCCTGGGACAGTGCAGCGGGCTTTTTGATGGTGGAAGAAGCGGGCGGAAAAGTGACTGATTTTGCAGGAACCTATTATTCGCCCTATCAGCCCTTCATCGTGGCATCCAATGGGAAACTGCATGATGACCTCTTGCGCTGGGTCAATGGTGACATAAACTAATCACAAATGGAAACAAGAACAGAAATCTCCAGTCTGGGTGAATTCGGCCTGATCGATCACCTGACAAAAAATATAGAATTTTCGAATGCCTCCTCTATTCTGGGTGTAGGGGATGATGCTGCAGTCATTGATCATTTTGGTAAACAAACAGTGATCACAACCGACATGCTATTGGAAGGCGTACATTTTGACTTGATGTACACGCCGCTGAAACATCTTGGTTATAAATCGGTGGTGGTAAACCTCAGTGATATTTATGCGATGAATGCCACCCCTACACAGATTACCCTGAGCATTGCCGTGAGTAACAGGTTCAGCGTGGAAGCCTTGGAGGAGTTTTATGAAGGAGTATATGCAGCCTGTGAACGCTACCAGGTGGATCTGATCGGGGGCGACACTTCAACATCGCGCAGTGGTTTCATTATCAGTGTCACTGCTCTCGGGGAAGTTAACCCGGATCAGTTTGTTCAGCGTTCAACTGCTCAGAAAGGTGACCTGGTTTGTGTGAGTGGCGATTTGGGCGGAGCCTTTTTGGGATTGACCTTATTAGAACGCGAGCGCCAGATCTACCTGGAGAATCCAAAGATTCAGCCTGATCTCGAAAATGAACAATATATTGTTGGTCGTTTGCTGAAACCGGAAGCCAGAAAAGACATCATTGCGTTTCTTGCAGAGAATGAAATCCGTCCAACTGCAATGATGGATATAAGTGATGGTCTCAGTTCCGAAATATTGCATATCTGTAAGCAGAGTTCACTTGGCTGTGTGTTGTATGAAGAAAAAATTCCCATTCACGAAGACAGCCGCATGGCCGCCTTTAAATTCGGGCTGGACCCGACTGCCTGTGCATTAAGCGGTGGAGAAGATTATGAACTGCTGTTTACCATCCCGCAATCCGAATACGATAAACTGGTATTAAATGAACAGATCAGCGTGGTTGGATATATGACTGATGCAGCAGAAGGATCACATATTCTGACGAAAGGCGGAAATAAATTCCGTATCACAGCACAGGGCTGGAATGCGTTTAAAGATCAATAAACGGAATCAGTACCGGTTTGCATGCGTAGCTTATTCCTTAGGAAGTTTCTATTGTTCGGGTGCATGGTGGCCCTGCTGCAGAGTTGTGCTGTATCGGGTACAAAATGGTCTCCATCACAACCCTACGCGCCAGATCAATTAAAAAAGGATTACAAGCTATTCAGGTCTGTTCTGGAAGAGTCTCATCCCAGTTTGTATTGGTACACTCCGAAAGACAGCATGGATTATTATTTCGACTGGGGGTATCGGCAGCTAACAGATTCCATGACTGAGCCACAATTCAGATCGGTCTTAAGTTATGTGATCGCGAAAGTTAAATGCGGGCATACCAGTACCCGGTATTCCAGGAAGTTTCTCCGGTTTTTAGATACCGCCAGGTTACCCCAATTCCCGATTACGATAAAGGCTCTTGATAATGATACCATTGTCATCAATAACAATTTGCAGAAAGGCAACCTGCTGGTTAAAAGAGGTACCATACTAACCAGTTTAAATAAGGTGCCGATTCAGAAAATTGTAGATAGCCTGGCCCGGCACATACCAGCTGATGGAAATAATGAGCAGTATTTGATGCAGACACTCAGCAATCGCGGTGCCTTTGGGGGTTGGTTACGATTGGTGGCTGGATATTCCAACACCTACGAACTTGGTTACCTGGATAGTACCGGCAAAGAGGAAACCATATCGTTTCGTTTAATTGAGCCCCCGAAAAAAGATTCAGTCAAAAAGCCGATTGTGCCGGAAGTTGTGAAACCCTGGAAACGCAGGGAGCAAAGAGCCAGGTCATTGGACCGCGCGCGTTCATTACAAATAGACACCGGACTTTCCACAGGGTATCTTACCATTAATACGTTTAACAACGGTTATCAGTTGAGATCCTTTTTATCAGCTGCATTTAGTACGCTAAAAAAAGAGAACATCCAGCATTTGGTAATTGATATCCGAAGCAATGGTGGGGGAAATGTAGCACACTCCACTTTCCTGACCAGAAAGATTGTAAGTGAGCCATTCAAAATTGCGGATTCGCTCTATGCAGTAAAAAGAAAAAGCAGCTTTAAAAATGTGGTGCGTTACAATGGATTAATTGGAGGGCTCATGCATTTTATCACCCGAAAAAAATCGGATGGGCATTATCATTTTGGATATTTCGAGCGGAAAACATTTAAACCTTCTAAAAGACATCATTATAACGGTAATGTATATGTGCTAACCGGACCCAATTCCTTTTCTGCGGCAGCGCTGTTCGCAGCCAAGGTAAAAGGACAAAAAAATGTTACCCTGATTGGAGAAGAAACCGGTGGCGCTGCTTATGGAAACTCTGCCTGGCTGATTCCTGATGTTCGGTTACCTGAAACCGGTATTCGTTTTCGACTGCCGAAATTCAGATTGGTAATTGATTCAACTGTTGTTAAGGATGGGCGGGGTGTTCTTCCGGATATAGAAATAAAACCAACCCGCCAATCGCTTATCGAAAACCGTGACCTGAAAGTGGAAGCTGTAAGGGTCTTGATAACAAATTCTCAGTAAAACACTATGATATTTTACTCATATAGAGTACATTAGACGCCAATCGTCAAGGAAATAATGAAGATCTGGATCTTTTTTCTTTTATTAACCTTATTCTATCCAATTCTAAGCAGGGCTCAATCTACAGATTGCCAGGTTATAGCTGATTTTGAAATTCAGGTAGACTCCATCACAGATTATATGGGTGGTGTATCGGTTCATCGGGTGGTAAACACGAGTAAAAACTTTACATCTTTCAAAACAAGCACTTCACAGTACCCGGAAATATTCTATGATAATTTTCAGCCTATTGGAATTCTTAAGGCTGGATATCATTATTTTACGCTGATTGCAACCAATGGAGTGTGCAGTGACACAGTAACAAAAATGATATTCAAGCCCGGAAGGATTCCTGTCGGGAAGCCTAATATGGGTGCCTGGGTGGGAAACAATTACGGATATCATTTACCCAGGTCGATATCTAACACGGAAGAAAAAGGATATTTGCTGGCCTCCCGCAATAAAGTGGTTTTTGAACAATCCTTGCTGGTAAATATTACAAAAGAGGGCTGTGTGAATTGGGGTTATAAAACAGATCATGCTTTTGAAATTAATTATGTGAACAGCACTGGAAACGGTATAAATATGGGGGCCTATACGAGAGTTTGGGGCTTTGGGGAGAGTGGCCTTTTTAAATTACTTGATAATGGAACTAAAGTCTGGACGAAAAAGATAAGTCAGGATGGTCAGTTTTTATATCCGTTGAAAACAACCCTCCTGGGGGATAATTCTTTTATACATCTCTCAAGAAATGACATCACCAAAGAAACAGTAATTACAAGATTCAGTACTAACGGAGATGTAATATGGAACAAAAACCTCCGGTTTGCTGATTTACCCAATCTCGGAAGCGCTTTTTTTTATGATCCCGCTGTAGTTGGTAATTCTATTTTTATTCCGGTCTTCCTCGTTGGCTTCGATTCAGAATCGCCTACTCCAAGAGGGATTTCAGTATTGGTACGAATTAATATTTCCACTGGGGCAATAGATTGGATTAAGCGATTTGGTAATGAAACGGATTTTTTAAGAGTGTTCAGTATCGCAAAAATGGGTGACCGGTTACTCATGAGTGGAACATACAGCAATTCTCCCGAACCGTACTACCTCACCACAATTGCTTATTTAGATACTGATGCAACTATTGAAAAATCCGTTCGCCTGCGAGATGAATATGAGAAATATTTTCCTAGTGAATTTGGGATTAGAGTAATTGATGATAACGAGTTTTATGTTCAGCATCAAAGTATGAATATCAGCTTTCCTAATATTGATCGTACCACTTCTTTCGTATTTAAATTTGATAAAGACTTTAAACTTCTCTGGGATCGCACTAAATATAACATTGGAATCACGCAGGGAATGGGGGCGGTTGGCACAGACGGTTCCCTGATGATTATGGGCAGTTCAGCAGGAGAAGGACTGGATCCATTTGCTACCAATAATAAACTGACCATTCAGCGATTTGATCCTGATTTCAATCAGGATACCAAAATTTGTGCTTATTATGCGGGTAGATACGAAGTAGTGGAAACTGCCATTCCAAAAGCCACGGATTTTACTAACTATGAATATTCCAATTCTTCCATTTCAGTTGAAAATTCTACGTTGGATTTGATTGAAGAATATCCCCAGGTAAAATACTTTGATAAGGAATGCAGAGATTATCTGGATTCCTGCAGTTTTATTAATATTAGAGGTCCTGAAACTTTTTGTAACCTGTCAGGTATTTACACCTACACCGCAGATAGAAACGAAAATTGTGTGCAAACAGTTTCCTGGAATTTACCAGACGGTGCAGAAGAAGTAAGCCGTACAGATAACTCCATCTCAGTTCGATTCACACAACTGGAAGAACAAAAAATATTCGCTTTTTTGAAAGGAACCTGTGTTCCAATCATTGACTCCTTTATCACCAGGCCGATCGGCGAACTTCCTCCAACACTGGAACTGGGACCTGATACCAGTATTTGTGAAGGAACCACGTTAACGCTTGAAATACCTGGCAAGTATAAATCTCTTTCCTGGTCTACAGGTGAAGAAGCGGCAACTGTTTCAATAAAGTCAGGTGGAAAATATTGGGTTACAGGAGTTGACTTTTGCAATAATTATCAAACTGATACTATAATTGTCGATATCAGATCTACAATAAGTATTGATTTTGCCAAAGACACTGTTGTCTGTGCTGGAACAACTTTGAGTTTTTTTGCACCTGACAGTCTACAACAATTTCAGTGGCTCGATTTCAATAGTAATTTGGTTGGAAACGCTGCTAACTTTTCAATAAATGCAACCGAGCCAGGTGTTTATTTTTTTACCGGAGTTTCCGGTAGTGGGTGTACCTACCAGGATCAATTTTCAATTGCAGTTCACGCCCAACCCACCCTTTTCATTGGTCAGGATACCGTACTATGTGAAGGACAGCAAGTGGTATTTTCTGCTAATAATTTATTTGATAAATACCAGTGGAGCACTGGTTCATTTGAAAAAAATATTATTGCGAAAACAGCTGGTACTTATATGCTTCGTGCAACGGATAGAAATGGTTGTGAGGTAGCAGATACTGCTAAAATTTTGAATGTATTTGGCAGGCCTAGGCCTGTCCTGGATAAAACTGCCATCCTTTGTGAGGGGGAAGAAAGACTGCTAACTCCGGGAGCTGGATTTACAAGATACACCTGGCAGGATAATTCCGGTTCAAATTCTTTGCCTGTAAACAGTCCGGGAAAATACTGGGTATCCGTACAGGATCAGAATGGATGTTGGGGTTCTGATACAACTATAATAACCAATGTGGTATCTCTACCTAAAGGATTTTTGGGAGAGGATACCAGCATATGTCAATATCAGGAATTAATACTGTTGCCCGCTGGAGAATACAAATCATATTCATGGAATACCGGAGGTAACAGCAGTAATATCACTGTAAACAAATCAGGAACTTATAGTTTAACTGTTACAGATTTTAATAATTGTTCTGGTTCAGATACAATTTCTATTGTTCAGAAACAGTGCATGTTTGGTTTGTATGTTCCGAATGCATTCACACCTAACCGGGATGGCAGAAACGATCGTTTTCGTCCGCTAGTTTATGGAGAAGTAACTTATTATTCACTTCAAATCTTTAATAGGTTCGGACAGAAAGTTTTCAGCACGAATAACCCATCTGTTGGATGGGATGGCTCAGTAAATGGAGTTGAACAAAACAGCGGGAACTATCTTTTCAACATACAATACCAGCTCAATGGCCAATCCATGCAGCAGCAAAAGGGAAGTTTTTTACTGATCCGCTAATTCAATTATTCAAAAACGCAGAGTACATCCAAACCAGTTTTTCCTGTGCCCGGATATAATCGCTCATCAGCGCGTTGGTTCCTTCATCATTCGCATCTTCAGAAATTTTCAGCAGCTCACGTTGCAAGCTGATAATTGTTTGAAAAGAGCCCAGGATATTTTCCACCGCCTTCATTCCATCTGACACTTCTCTGCTTTCTTTAATCGTAGCCATCGTGTTATAATCGGAATAATTATGTGCCGGTGAAAATCCAAGTGTGAGTATGCGCTCCGCGATCTCATCAATTTTCAGAAGCAGGTCGTTGTATAATTCTTCAAATTTTACATGCAGCTCAAAGAATTTTTCGCCTCTTATATTCCAGTGATATCCACGTGTATTCTGGTAAAAGATGGAATAATTGGCGAGTAAGGTGTTCAGTCTTCCGGCCAGATCAGCCGCTTTGGCTTCATCCAGTCCGATTGCGTTTAACTTTGCCATTGTAATATTGTTTTAAAATGATGGTATCCAAAACCATTCCGGCCTGTAACCAACTGCCAGTTTGCCCCACTCTTGATCGATACCCAATACCCTGGCAGGATATAAGGAAGCCATACGTACTGCTTCCTCTATTGAAATTCCGACTTTTTTAACACAAAACTGCACAGCCGACAACATGGTCAAAGCAGAACCGGACAGCGTTCCATCCGGTAATGTGTAATGATCTCCACGAAGTTGGTGCAAATAATTCCCGGTATTGCTCTCCGTAACAGCATCTGTTATTATGAACAATCTCTCCCCCATTAACTGTTTGGCCATTTTGATAACCACCGCATCCACATGGTAACCATCGGGAACAATGCTGGAGGCAACAGCTGGATGTGCAAGGATGGCGCCTACCAATCCAGGGGCGCGGTGTTGCAGTGGCGACATCGCATTAAACAAATGCGTACAGGTGGTAATCCCCAGGTCAAATCCTTTATTGGCTTCATCAAAACTAGCATTGCTATGGCCCGCCGACAGAATAATACCGGCATCTTTCAGGTATTGGATCTGATCCGGTTGAAAGAGTTCCGGTGCGATGGTCATCATCTTAATGATTCCACGGCCCGGTTCAACCAGTGCGCGCAGTTTATCCATTGAGGGTGATTGAATTTTTTCCAGCACATGTGCACCCCGCTTAAGAGGATTCAGAAAAGGTCCTTCCAGATGAAGTCCGTATACACCGGTACCTCCCTGGTTCAGGTATTCCCTCACTGCTTCGATGGCGGCCAGCGCTACTGAATTATCATTGGTGGCTACGGTAGGCAGAATCAGGTGGGCTCCGCCTCTTCGCGAATATTCTACTGTGGCACGGATGGCTTCTACTGAAGGATGAACACCAAAAAGCTGACCATCGCCACCATACAATTGCACATCTATAAAGGCTGGTACCAGCATTCCCCCCTGCAAATCCTTGTACTCATCGGGTGATAGCTGACCGGTAACATGCTTCCGGTTAGGATTTGAGGATATTTCCACAATCCTGTCCTGCTGAACTTTTATAACTGCTTCAGTCAACCAGTCGTCGCCGGTGAAAATGCGGCCGTTTGTAAAATGGAAAGTTTGAATTTCAGGCATCAGGATGATCATTTAATATGGTGAAAGCATCAGCATCACGAAGAAAGGGAAGTTGCTGTCGGATCTTGTCGAGATTGGATTTTTCCAGGGTAAGAGTATGAATATCTTCTCCATGTTCCTTCTGATATAGCGGCGTTCCCAGCGGGTCCAGGATCATAGAGTCACCACTGTGGTAAATCCCCTTTCCATCTTCCCCAACCCGGTTAACACCTACCACATAACATTGATTTTCAATAGCTCTTGCGGCGAGAAGGGTTTTCCAGGCATGATTGCGCCGCTCCGGCCAGTTGGCAACTGTGATCAGCACATCATACTCGGCTGCCTCAGCCGACCGGTCAGTTTGCTGCCGGCTCCAGACCGGAAAACGCAGGTCGTAACAGACTTGCAGAAATATACGCCAACCCTTGACGGATGCAATAAACCTCCTGTTGCCGGCACTGAAATGCTGGTCCTCACCTGCATACGCAAAGCGATGTCTCTTATCATAATGACCTATCTGCCCATTTGGTAAAACCCAAAGCAGTCGATTATAGTACAGATCGCTTTCCTTAATAAATACAGAACCGGTGAGGATAATTCTTTTCCGCGCGGCGAGGGATTTCATCCAGGCCAACGTGGGTCCTTCCATGGTCTCGGCCAGCTTTTCAGGCTGCATGGAAAAGCCGGTGGTAAAGGCTTCCGGCAAAACAACCAGTTCCATTTTTTCTGAAACCGATTCAATTTTTTCCTCAAACATCCGGCGATTTGCCTCGGGATCCTCCCAATGCAGTGAAGATTGAATGGTGGTTATGGTAAGGGTAGACATACCTGAAATTACTTCATTCGTCGGAAGTTTGCCCGGATTGCAATCCTTTAAGCACTTCTTTTATCAGGTCCCATTCGTATCCTTTATACAGCAGGTGATCCTGGGTTTTTCGTAATCGTAGTAATTTATCCTCCCCTTTTAAACTGTCCCACCGGTTTCGGGCAAGTTTCTCCAGTGTTTCAAGGTATGCCGGCTCCGGAATCTCTTTCATCGCCTTTTTTATACAGTATTCACTCACCTGCCTTTGCTGTAATTCATTTTTGATCCGGCCTCTGCCCCATCCCTTCATGCGAAATTTACCACCGGCAAACTGGATGGCAAATCGCTCTTCATTCAAATAATCCTCTTCAATCAGAGTTGAAAGCAGATTATCCACTTCCTGGCGGTTCAGACCAAAGCTGAATAATTTATTCTTTACCTCCTGGTGGCAACGTTCCTGGTACCCACAAAAATGACGCGCCTTCTGTAAGGCCTGATCCGGAGTCAGTCTTTTTCCCTGCAACATTTTATAAAGTTCCGTATTACGGTAATGAGGAAAAAACCCAATTTGAAAGAATCCCAGAAAATAACCGACCACCCTTTCCAATCTTCTCCATATCCCAATCTTAGAATGGCCGGAATTCCTTAGTTTCGTCCCTTATAAATCGCAACCGTTTTATGAAGTTCATCGTTAGCTCATCGGCTTTACTGAAACAGCTCCAACAGATCAGTGGTGTTATCAATGCAAATACAGTTTTACCCATCCTGGAAGATTTCCTGTTTGAAATTGATAAGAACAAATTGAATGTGGTAGCCACCGACCTGGAAACGGTTATGCGGGTACAGATGGATATCGAAGCAAAAGAAAATGGACGGGTTTGTATTCCTGCCAAGATCCTGATCGATTCCCTCAAAAACATTCCTGACCAACCCCTTACTTTCAATATCGATAAGAATTTCGGTATCGAAATGACCAGCGATAATGGTAAGTATAAGGTGATGGGTGAAAATCCCGACAATTTCCCCAAGGAACCATCTGCTGACGATACCACTTCTTTTGAAATGACAAGCAGTGCACTGGTTACCGGTATTAATAAAACATTGTTCGCTGTGAGCAATGACGATCTGCGTCCGGCTATGACAGGTGTGTATTTTGAGCTGGATAAAAACTTTGTTCAGTTCGTGGCTACCGACGCGCATCGCCTGGTTCGGTACAAGCGCACAGATGTAAAATGTCCCAAAGGTGATTCTTTCATCGTTCCGAAAAAACCGCTGAACATCCTGAAATCAGCACTTCCGGATAACGATGATGTAATCACAGTTAGTTATAACAGCAATCACCTGTTTGTTACTCATGGTAATACACAGATGAGCTGTCGCCTTATTGATGCCCGCTTCCCTGATTATAAAGTGGTGATCCCGGCCGACAACCCTTACAAAATGATTGTCAGCAAGTCAGATTTCCAGGGTGCCCTTCGCCGGGTAAGCGTATTCTCCAATAAAAGCACCAACCAGGTTGTTCTGAATATCTCCGGCAGCGAATTGCAACTGGCCGCGCAGGATATTGATTTCAGCTTCGAGGGTAACGAACGTATGAAGTGTCAATACGATGGCGAAGATCTTTCCATCGCTTTTAATGCGCGTTTCCTGATTGAAATGCTGAATGCTGCCGAGAGCGATGAGGTTAGGATGGAATTATCCACCCCAACCAAAGCCGGTATCATTCGCCCCATGGAGGCAGATGAATACGAAGAGCTCCTGATGCTGGTGATGCCGCTGATGCTGAATGCCTGATTCTGATTTTCCTTCATGCATTTTGTACAGATCCGTTCATACGACAATTATATCCAGGCAAATATTCAGCTGAACCTGCTCAAAGAGCATGGGATCAATTGTCATCTGAAGGATGAAAATACAGTTACCATTGATCCATTTTTGAGTCCGGCTATTGGCGGGATGAAACTCATGGTATTAAATGATGACCTCTCCAAAGCAATCTCCCTGCTGGATGCAGCCACAGATGCGTATTTACAAACTTTGTCCTGCCCCTCCTGCGGCGCAAAAACATTGGAACGCCAGACCCATGTTACTTCCCTGAACTGGTGGAATCGCTGGATTGCCCGCCTTAGAGGCAATTCAGAAAGCGTGTTTACTTCGGAAGTGATCTGCCGGTCCTGCGGTAACCGGGTTACTGATCTGGGTTTCAGCTGAAGTACCAACCACTTCAGATGATTTGAGTCAAGATTCTTCTACACCTGTTCCAATCCTGTTTCCACTTTGGTAAATTGTAGGAACAATTGCCTGCATATGGAAGCTTTTTTTACCTATTGGGAAACCATCCCTTCAGCTCATCGAATTCTGTTCCTCATGGGCGGAATGATTTTTTTCTGGCTGCTGGAAGGCTATTATCCGCTTTTCAAATTTCAGTTTAACCGAACCCGGCATGCAGGTGTGAACCTGGTATTTCTGGGTACCACCCTGGTGCTTAATCTGATTTTTGGCCTGGTTACGATCTGGTTCTGCAGTCTTGCTGTTTCCAATGAATTCGGCTTGCTGCAATGGATTTCAATGCCTGGCTGGATGCAGCTTTTTATCGGCCTGCTTTTCATGGATTTGTTTGGCCAGTACATTCCACATTGGATGATGCACAAGGTGAAGTTCATGTGGAAATTTCATATGGTGCATCATAGTGATACCAAAGTGGATGTTACCACCGGAACCCGGCACCACCCTGGCGAATGGTTGTTCCGGGAAACCAGCACCATTGTTGGTATCCTGGTAATTGGAACACCGGTCTGGTTGTATTTTTTATACCGCGGTTGCGCAGCGCTTTTCACTCATTTCAACCATGCCAATATTCGCGTGCCGCGATGGCTGGACTACCCGATCAGCCTGGTTTTTGTTTCACCCAACATGCATAAGGCGCATCATCATTTTGAGCGACCGCTAACGGATACCAACTATGGGAATATTTTCTCCTTGTGGGACCGGCTCTTTGGAACTTTCCGGTATGTGGATCCGGCCGGATTAAAATACGGATTGGATGTATTGGATGATCGTACCGATGAAGATCTCACCTACCAGTTCAGGATTCCTTTTGATAAGAAGATCAAGACCGATTATTGATGCATCTTTGCGAACAAATTAGCAACTGATGGGGAAAACCATTGCCATGATTCCGGCACGATACGATGCCACCCGATTTCCGGGAAAACTGATGAAGCCACTGGGTGATTCTACTGTCATCCGCAAAGTGTATGAAAATACGCTGGCTACCGGATTGTTTGATGAAGTGAGTGTGGTAACCGACAGTGATATCATCGATGCGGAGATTGCAGCTATTGGCGGAAAAGTCTATCGCAGTCAGCGTTCTCACGAAAGTGGAAGCGACCGGATTGCTGAAATTGTGGAGCATATGGAGGTGGATATCATTCTGAATGTGCAGGGAGATATGCCCTTTGTGAAAAGAGCGCCGCTGGAAAAATTACTGGCCTGTTTCAACGACCCTGCAGTTCAGGTGGGATCACTGATGCAGGAAATGCACGATGCGGAAGCTGTGAAGAATCCGAATGTGGTAAAAGTGGTAGTGGACAAGTTCAGTAATTCGTTGTTGTTCAGTCGCAGTCCGATTCCTTATCCACGTAGTACCGAGCAAGCAATAACCTGGTATGAACATGTGGGGGTGTATGCCTATCGCAAGCAGGCGCTGATGAACTTCACTGGCTGGTCAATGACGCCACTCGAAGCAGCAGAAAAAATTGAATGCCTGCGGTACCTGGAAAATGGCATTCCACTTAAAATGGTGATAACCGATTACCTCGGGGTAAATATTGATACGCCGGAAGACCTGGAGAAAGCGGCTGCATTCTTAAAAACGCAGACAGGTGCTTAACGTTTTTTGAAAACCGGAACTGTCGAACAGGGTTCACCGTACATGATAGATTTGGCATGTGGTAACAGGATCCGGGTGATTTCAAAATAGGCATACTCGCCGATCGGTTGATCGCCACAACCCTTTATCACCACGCGTTTATCATCAAATTCGGTGGCATCAATGGTGGATAGGCGATTCAGGAAAAGTTGCTTGCGAAATTCTGTAGCCGATCCCTGGTAAACAGCTGAAGCTACCGGATGGAGATAGCTAACAACCAGCATATAGGCCCACATCGGGATAATAGCATCAGCAGAGCAGGTAACTGCCACCATTTTCCCTCGGTATTGCTCCCAATCCAATTGTTTCATTGCTTCCCGGAATTCCTTTTCTTTCAGAATCAGTCCCATGAACAGGTGATTCGCCAGGTCAAATTCTACAATTATTTCCCGGGGAAGGTAGAGTTCCAGGTCGAGTGTAATCAATCCACTTTCCGCCACTTTATTTACAATCTGATCTGCCATCTCAATTGTTTTTGATACTAACACATTCGGGAGAATAAAGTTAGTAAATTAAAAAAGGGGATACCCGAAAGCATCCCCCTTGTATACATTTAACACAATGCTTAGAGCACTTTGGCGCGTTCGTCTTTTACATTAGCTGCTTTGCGAAGTGCGTCTACTGCGCGGAAACCGGCCGACTGGCGCATTTGCTGCATCATCATTTTACGCTGCTCATCAGCATTCAAACCACCATCTGATACTGCTGAAACAGACTCTGTTTTCAAAACAAACACTGCTCCATTTCCTGTGATGGGAGCGGAAACTGCAGATTGATAGGCCTTATTGAAAGCAGCACCGATCACCTTGGGTTCCTGTCCAACATTTGGAATAAAGGGAGAAGAGAATCTTACACTGTCAGCATTCAATATAGATTGCTGTGTGGCGGCTGCTACCGCATCCAGTGTATTAGCCGTACCAATTTTCTTTTTGATAGCTTCTGCTTTTTTCTGGTTGCGTACCTGGAATTCAACAAGCGCACGAGCTTTCGCGGGCGACATCAGGCCTTCCTTGTTAATTTCGGTAAGAACCGCAACAATATATTTATCCTCGATATTGAATGGTTCAGAAACTTCTCCGATAGATGCTTCATTTACCCAACGTACCAACTGGCGACTAGAACCAAGTCCGGGAATCATGATATCATTTGCTTTGATTTCTTGTGCAATCAGTTTGGTTAGATTTTTTTTGTTTGCATTCTCGTCAAAGGATTTTGCATTCCTGCTTTCTCCGGCAAACTGATTTGCAGCACCGGAAGCTGTGTTCTCGGTTTGCTGACTGGCCATAATAGGACGGCTCAGGTAAGCTACTTTGTACGCTTGTTCAAAACCTTTCTGATTTAATACCTCTATATAATGGTAACCAAAATCTGTTTTTACAACTTTTTTCTCGCCGGTAGAGCCATAGAAAATGAAATCAGCGAATTCTTTGGCAAGATTACCCATCTGCTGGCTACCAAAATCATATTCTCCACCATTGTCCTTGCTTCCCGGATCTTCGCTGAATTGTGCGGCCATGGATGCAAAGCTGGCTCCTCCACGGATAGCTCCTACAATGGAATCAATTCGGGCTTTCGCAACACTATCTGTATTGGTTTGAGTACTGATTAAGATATGGCGACATTTAACACTGTCAGGAAGACTGCGTTTACCCAGCATTTTAGCTACCACATAATTTCCACCATCCAGATATGGACCGTAAACAGCTCCATCCGGAAGATCACGAATGGTATCTGCATTTGGGACTTGTAATCTTGACTTCAAAACATATCCATCAAAATAGGGAACATCACTATTATTGCGGGTAAGAAACTGAGCAGCATCGCCGGCATTTCTGAACTCTTCGCGGAGGTTTTCCAGGTTGGTCCGAACTGCAGCTGTGTCCTCAGCGGTGGGAGCTGCACTGAAACTAACATAGCTGATGCTGCGGGAAGCTTCCTGCTTGAATTCTTCTTTTCTTTTAGAAATATATGCAATGATATCTTCATCGGTAACTTTTACCTCGGGAAGGCTATCGCTGATCGTATTATATGGTACGGCTACAAATTTGATGGCAGCAATCTGGCTGTTTTCAGCAGTTGTTTTTTCCGCCATCCATTTTGGAATATAATAGGTATTGGCCAGTAAAGCAGTATACTTTTCACGAAGACGGAAATTAGCAAGAGCAGGCAGGTATTGTTCCGTGAAATTTTTTGACATCGGATCATTCTTCTGCTTTTTCAGGGCATCTACTGCCTGTTTGGCTTTATTTGCATCATACTGTCCATTTTCGTTGGTGAACTGTTGACGAAAATCGGCGGGAGGATTATCTCCGAACAGAATATCATTCAATTCCTGGCCACTTACAGCCAATCCCAATTTTTTGAATTCGGCTTCCAGTACATTTTCTTCAATGAACTGATTCCAAACTTGTTCCTGGATATTTTGCCGCATCATTTCGTTGATGGGATAACCCTGCTGCTGTAATTGGTTTTCCTGCAGCTGCAATCTTTTCTGAAACTCCACATAATCAATTTCCTGTCCGTTTACAGATCCAAGCGAAGTTTGGTTGCCACCAAAGATTCCTCGACCCCGGGCGCCTGAAACAGAATCCATTAATAAAAAGCCAAGCAAACTCAAAGCGATGATGATAAATACAAGCCAGGCTGCCTTATCCCTGATGTTTTGAATGATCGACATGGTGCGATTTAATTATACTATTATATTATACTCAAAAAATGAGGAGCGAAAATAAGGAATTCCAACTTATGAACAAATTGTGGAAAAAGCCGGAAATACGCTTCAATTCTACCTTTCAGACCTATCCGGTTGTACAGAGCGGAATGAATTTATCAAAATATATTAAAATCTTAATGTATATTATTTTTTCAAATTGTTTCACAGGCTTTGAGGGTGATTCGCCAATAAAAATTCATGTCCAATCGACTTTTCATTGAAAAATCCGGGATCGTGAAACTATAATTCACAGGTATTTGTGGATCTCTTTCAAAATTGGTGGAAAAGCAGGGTTTTGGGGATTTTAAATCGGGGATAGATTTTGAATAAGTAAGTGCAGGGGAAGAATTGGTTCGGGAGGAGTGGAACAAGTGCTGATTTATTCAATCTGAACTAACAGGAAGGTAGTAGTTTTGTTATACAGTGGTATAGAAATCCACTGCTGTGAATAAGCAGGCAAAACTGCGATGATAAAACGAATTCAGTAGGTTTGTAACATGTGGAAAGCTGTGGATAAGCTGATGATCTTGAGATTTCCAACTTATTTAAAAGATCTTATCCCCATATCCACAGCCCTAATAGTAATAGGTTATTTTTTAAAAAATATTATATATTATATACTATGGCAGTTATTAACATGGAAGAAGCAAGAAAAAATTTATCCCGTGTTGGGTTTCTGGATATAGAAATTGATCCCACGCTGGATTTATTCCATGAGATTGAACGCCTCAAAAAAGAAAAGAATGCTATTCTCCTGGCGCATTATTACCAGGAGCCGGATATACAGGATGTTGCGGATTATATTGGGGATAGCCTGGGGCTGGCGCAGCAGGCAGAGAAGACCACGGCTGATATCATCGTATTTGCCGGGGTTCATTTTATGGCCGAGACTGCAAAAATTTTAAATCCTACCAAGAAAGTGTTATTACCTGATTTAAATGCTGGTTGTTCACTGGCAGATTCAGCACCGGCTGACAGGTTTCGTGCATTTAAAGAGCAGCATCCCAATCATATCGTAATCTCCTACATCAATTGTACGGCTGATATAAAAGCGCTGAGTGACATCATCTGCACCAGCAGCAATGCTGAAAAGATCATTGAAAGTTTACCGGCTGATCAACCGATCATTTTTGCTCCTGATAAAAATTTAGGTGCTTATCTGAATAAGAAATCTGGAAGAAATATGGTTTTATGGGACGGTGCTTGTATGGTACATGAAATTTTTAGTTTGGAAAAAATTACCAAGTTAAAAGTGCGTCATCCGGAAGCTAAGTTGATTGCACATCCGGAATGTGAGGAACCCTTGCTTCAGATTGCTGATTTCATTGGAAGCACCACTCAATTGTTGAAATATACACAACAGGATCCTTCCTCTTCTTACATCGTTGCAACTGAAACAGGCATCCTGCACCAGATGCAAAAGGCGAGTCCGGCTAAAACTTTTATTCCTGCACCTCCTAATAACAGTTGCGCTTGTAATGATTGTCCTTATATGAAACTGAATACGCTGGAGAAATTGTATTTGTGTATGGAATATGAGACTCCTGAAATTCTGATGGATGAGCAATTGCGCCTGGCTGCCAAAAAGCCAATTGATAGGATGCTTGAAATCAGTAAAGCTGCCGGATTAGGAGGCTGATTTTAATTTTAACAGCTTAATCCGCTGTTAATTGATACCTTTGCATTTCTTATTCTCGTTGCCGCTATTGCGAATTCTTCTCCTACTCGTGCTGGTTGTTTCGTTTCTAAGACGCCACTGGCTTGAGTTAGCCTTCATTTTTTATTTAAAAATTTTATCGTGAGTTTTTCGCAATTAGCTATTTCAGGCTCTATTCAAAGAGCGCTGAATGATTTGGGTTATACAAATCCCACCCCTATTCAGAGTAAAGCCATTCCAATTGTTCGTCAGCGTAAAGACCTGTTGGGTTGTGCCCAGACGGGAACCGGGAAAACAGCAGGATTTGCCATTCCGGTTTTGGAATTAATGGAAGAAGACAGGAAGAATGCAACTAAAGCAAGGGGCATCCAGGTATTGGTTTTAACTCCTACCCGTGAATTAGCCATCCAGGTGTTGGAAAGTTTCAGGGATTATGGCAAATATCTTCCTTTCAGAAGTGTTGCACTGTTTGGTGGAGTATCACAGGTTCCGCAGGTTCAGGAATTGAATCGTGGAGTTGATATCCTGGTTGCTACGCCAGGGCGATTATTAGACCTGATACAGCAGGGTTTACTATCATTGGATACCATCCGCTACTTTATTCTGGATGAAGCCGACAGGATGCTGGATATGGGCTTTGTGCATGATGTGAAGCGGATTGTTCGGATGCTGCCGGTTAAAAGACAGACTTTATTCTTCTCAGCAACCATGCCCACTGAGATCAAAAAGCTGGCTGATAGTATGCTGGTTCTACCGGAAACAGTTGCTGTTCATCCCGTTTCATCAACTACAGAACTGGTTCGGCAGGAAATTTTGTTTGTGGATAAGGATTCCAAGAAAGATGTTTTGATTCCCATCCTTAAAGAAGAGGATACAGAGCGTGTATTGATTTTTACCAGAACAAAATACGGAGCAGATAAATTATCCAAATTCCTTCACAGATCTGGAATCAGTTCTGCTGCCATTCATGGAGATAAAACCCAGGGTGCAAGACAACGGGCTTTGTCAGAATTTAAGGATGGAAAAATTACTGCATTGGTAGCAACGGATATCGCTGCCCGCGGAATTGATATTGATGAGCTGAGTTTTGTAGTCAATTTTGAAATACCCAATATTCCCGAAACCTATGTTCACCGGATTGGCCGGACAGGTAGAGCCGGACGAAATGGTTTTGCATTATCACTTTGTGATTCTACCGAACGCGCCTATTTAAAGGATATTGAAAAATTGATAGGAAAGAAAATTCCTGTCAGGAGAGCTGAATTGGTATAAATAGATTTTGCATAGTAAGTCCCTTAATAATATTAATATAATTTTTAATATTATTAAGGGACTTTTTTTATCTACCCATATAGACCATCAGGATTTGTACATCACTTGGATTGATCCCACTGATTCTGCTGGCCTGGCCAAGTGTTCTGGGTCTGATTCTTTTTAGTTTTTCGCGGGCTTCGTTACTAATGGCGGCAACTTTTGAATAATCAAAGCTATCCGGAATTTCCAGGTTTTCCATCTGGTTCATTCTTCCCACCAGTTCTTTTTCTTTTTCTATATACACATCATATTTCAACTGGATTTCCGCTTGTTCGAGAGCATCGTTTCTGAAACTATTCAGATTGGATTCAAATCTTGGTACAGCTTTAATTAATTCTGCCAAACTGATATTTGGTCTCAACAAGATTTGCGCGGCTTTTTGTTTTTGCTGAATGGATGCCGATTGAATGGATTCCAGATAAGGATTAAGTTCAGCTGGTTCAAAGGAAAACTCCTGCAATGCTTTTTTAACCTGTTCGGTTTGTTCCTTTTTCAAACGGACAGCATCCATTCTTTCCTGGCTTGCTAGTCCCATTCTGTAGCTGGCCTCGGTTAGACGGAGGTCGGCATTATCCTGGCGTAATAAAGTTCGGAATTCAGCGCGGCTGGTAAACATACGGTAAGGTTCTTCTGTACCTTTTGAAATAAGGTCATCAATCAGCACACCAATATATGCGTCACTTCTTTTCAGAATGAAAGGTTCCGCATTATTGATTTTAAGATGAGCATTGATACCTGCCATTAATCCCTGACAGGCTGCTTCTTCATATCCGGTAGTTCCGTTGATTTGTCCGGCGAAAAACAGGTTCTGAATTCTTTTGGTTTCCAGGCTATAGGTCAACTGAGTAGGTGGAAAATAATCGTATTCGATAGCATAACCCGGACGGAACATCTTGGCCTTTTCAAAACCTGGAATGGATGTCAGTGCTTTATATTGAACATCCTCCGGCAGAGAGGTGGAAAATCCATTCACATAAATTTCTACTGTATTCCATCCTTCGGGTTCCACAAAGATCTGGTGTCTTTCCCTGTCAGCGAATCGATTGATTTTATCTTCAATACTGGGACAATAGCGGGGACCAACTCCTTCAATTCTTCCTGTAAACATGGGACTTCTGTCGAACCCTGTTTTCAATAATTCATGGGTTTGATTATTGGTATAGGTAATAAAACAGCTTCTTTGATCGACTGCTTTTACCAGGGGTTGAGGCAGATAGCTAAACCCAACAATGCTCTCATCCCCTTTCTGTTCTTCCATTTTAGAATAATCCAGGCTTCTTCCATCTATCCTGGGCGGTGTTCCTGTTTTGAGGCGGTCTGCTTCAAAACCCAGTTCAACGAGTTGTTCGGTAATACCAGTAGCCGCTTTTTCTGCTACTCTCCCACCGCCAAAGGTTTTTTCCCCGATATGAATAATCCCATTCAGGAAGGTTCCGCTGGTAACGACCACTGCTTTGGCCGGGATGGAATGTCCTAAACCGGTTATAACTCCGGCCGCTCTGCAATCTTTAATGATCAACCCCTTTACCATATCCTGGTAGAAATCTACCTTTTGGGTTTGTTCCAGTAATTCTCTCCAGGTGGCTGCAAACAACATACGGTCGTTTTGAGCTCGGGGACTCCACATGGCCGGACCTTTAGATCGGTTCAACATGCGAAATTGTATGGTAGAGCGATCCGTAACAATACCAGAATATCCCCCAAGTGCATCTATTTCTCGCACTATCTGTCCCTTGGCTATACCACCCATGGCCGGATTGCAACTCATTTGGGCAATGGTTTGCATGTTCATGGTTACCAATAAAACAGAACTACCCATATTGGCAGCAGCAGCTGCTGCTTCACAACCCGCATGTCCGGCACCTACAACAATAACATCGTACTCAGGAAACATTCAAATGATTTAAGGTGCAAAAATACAGAGTTCAGGGAAGCAGTGGTTATTAATATGATGTTCCACGTGGAACGGAGGGGTAAATTGTAGAGGAAACAAAGGATACAAAGGAGACGGGAGAAAGGAAGATGGAGAAAGGAGTAATGGAGGAATGGAAGAGGGAAAAAGGTGGAAAGGACGTGGAATGAAAGAAAAAGAGAGGCTTCCTTCAAGAAAGAACTATAAAGTTAACCGTGGCAAGCTCTTATATCATGGTCAATTTATAGCCCGGAACCCAGGCAATGAAATCCTTATTTTGATTAGGTAAATTATCAAGGCTTGGTAGAATATCTGCTAGTCAATGTTTGGTGACTAAAAGAACAGGGGTTTTTAAACATGATCTGAACTAAACAGCAGGCATACTTTCCAGGTAAGTGGTCCTCGGTACCACAAGTTATTTTTGAAGTAGCCGATGCTCATTCCTTAAGAATTAACGCTGCTCCTAAGGCAATTAACTTTCATTCAGGGAGAATAGTAACCGTCTATTCTTTATGTTCCACGTGGAACAGATCAGTTTTTGAAGTATAGTTCCAGGTACTCGTTTTCCTTGGCCCTCATTAGGGCGACATCTTTTGCGGACTTGTCGCGGTATCCACAGAGGTGTAAGGCTCCATGAAAGATTACCCGGTGTAATTCCCGCTGAAAAGATTCTCCAATTTCCCGGGCATTTTCCTTTACCCGATCAATGCTAATATAAATTTCTCCCTGGGAAGGTTGCTTTTTATCGGCTAGTTCGAAGCTGATTATGTCAGTGTAATAATCGTGCTGGAGAAAACTCCGGTTGATCTCCAAAAGGTACTCATCGGTACAGAATATATAGTTGAGTTCCCCCAGTGCTTTTTTCTCCCGCTGGAAGAGGGTGGCAAGGAAATATTTTAACTGTGTTCGGTTTGGGAACTTAAATCCGGAGGCCTGGTAGTGAAAGGAGATATTATCGGTAGCTTTGTGTATCATTTCCATAATTGGTAAAACAAATTTAATGGCCGATCGTAGTTTTGGAGAAGAAAATATGAAACGATTATCAGAAATAGGAATCGGCCGTACGGTCGTGATCAAGAGTTTTGAGAACAATGAAATATTCCTCAAACTCATGGAAATGGGATGTGTGCCGGGAGAAAAGATCCGCGTGGAACAGATTGCTCCGCTGGGTGACCCGATAGCCATTACTGTGTCGGGATACAATCTGAGCCTCCGCCTGGATGAGGCGCGTAATATATTTGTAGAAGAACTTTAATACAGTGCATGAAAATCGGTTTGTATTTCGGTTCCTTCAACCCCATTCATACAGGCCACTGTATCGTAGCCCATCAAATGGCCTATCAGACTGATCTTCAACAGGTTTGGCTGGTAGTATCACCTCAGAATCCTTTCAAACCGTCCAATGGTCTTTTAAATGAATATCACCGCCTGCATCTGGCAAAGCTCGCTATCCAGGGTATTGACCGGCTACGGGCTACGGATATTGAGTTTCATTTGCCCAGGCCTTCCTACACCATTGATACCCTAATCTACCTCGAAGAGAAATTTCCCCAGCATGAATTCAGCGTAGTGATGGGGAGTGATGGTTTACAAAACCTGCATAAATGGAAAAATGCTGAAACCCTGGTTCAACGGACCGATTTTTATGTTTACCCCAGACCAGGATTCCCGCTTAGTACTTCCCTTAAAGCGAACATAACAGCCGTAAATGCTCCCCTACTGGATATATCCGCCACCTTTATCCGAGATCAAATCAGGGCAGGAAATGATATCCACTACCTGGTTCCTGAACCGGTACGGGAAGAAATTGAGAAAAATGGTTATTATCGCTGAAGTCAGCATACATAAACCTTTACTATGTTTAACAGAATTTGCATTGCTTTCCTAATTATTTGTATTTCAATTAGTTCCGCAGCACAGAAAACAGACAGGAAACTGGAGGATAAACTCCGCCAACTTACGGCGGATTTCAAAGGAGATGTTGGTATTTATGTAAAACAACTTAAAACAGGCAAAACGGTGGCCATTCAGGCGGATAGCATTTTCCCAACCGCCAGCATGGTCAAGATTCCCATTTTGATTGGCATTATGGACAAGCTCAACAAAAAAGAGCTGTCCTACCACCAACCCCTGATCTATAAAGACTCCCTCCTCTATGAAGGAGAAGATATCCTGGGCTCGTTCAAGGACGGTGAAACCATTCAACTGGCGAAAATTATGATGCTGATGATGACCACCAGTGATAATACTGCCAGTTTATGGCTGCAATCCCTGGCTGGTACCGGAACCCGGATTAATGAGCTGATGGCGCAACTCGGTTTAGAACATACCCGTGTGAATTCAAGAACACCCGGTAGAAAAGAAAATCAGCAGGTCTATGGATGGGGACAAACAACACCTCGCGAAATGGTGACCCTGATGGAAATGATTTATCGCGGACAGGTGATTGACAAAGCCGCTTCGGATCAGATGCTTCGCATCATGGGAAGAAATTTCTGGGATGAAGAAGCGATTTCCGTTCACCCGCCCACTGTTTTCATTGCCTCCAAAAATGGCGCAGTGAATGCTTCCAGAAGTGAAACGCTGTTGGTGATGGCGCCAAAAGGTCCTTATATCTTCTCCATTATTACCAAAAACCAGCAGGATCAAAGTTGGGAACCCGAAAACGAAGGCTGGGTGCTGGCCAGGAAAGTGGCTGCACTGCTTTGGGAGCAATATGGAAAGTGAGATGTCAGACGTGAGATGTGAGAAGAGGAATCAGGTGTGGCGGGGTAAACTGATGCCGTGCAGGTTTTTGTACAATTCCATCGCATAGGAATCGGTCATGCCTGCAATAAAATCTACCACATTTAATGCCTTTCCATAAACGCCTGCTCCTTCCTCCCGGTATTGATCCGGTAATAACTGCAATACTTTCTTCTCCCTGTGACTGGGTCGCTGGTTCAATACAGCCGGAATAAAATGACTCAGGAGGGAATGCATCACTTCATATCCTGCCAGTTCAATTTTTACCACCGTTTCATGATTGTAAATGCGCTTCACCGTTATACTGTTGATTTCTTTCAAAGCCGCTCCCATAGCGGCTTCCATATCATCCAGTAGATATCGGTTATACATACCTGTTAGTATTACAGATTCATTTTTCATGAAATTCTGAACCGCTGTTTCCACCAGCAGGTTGATCGACATAGCCCTGAGAAAGGCCAGCTGTTCACGGGAATCGCCTTTTAATTTATCCAGCGTCACATGAATGCGATCCATGCGTTCCTTTCTTCCTGTTTCCAGCAGGTTCACCAATGCTTCCACAGCAGTTTTGCTATCGAGTATGCCTAACCGATGTGCATCTTCCCAATCAATTACCCGATAACAGATATCATCGGCGGCTTCCACCAGGTAAACAAAGGGATGTCTTCTGAAGATAAGTGGGTCTTCCTGTTCTGCCACCATTCCAAGGGTTTCCGCCACTTTTCTGAAACTCTCCTGCTCCGATTGAAAAAATCCATATTTCTTCCGGTGTACTGCTGAGCCATCTGCTGCCAGGGAAGCACAGGGATATTTGGCAATCGCCGCCAACGTACTATAGGTTAACTGATATCCACCCTGCTGGCGATTCGCATAATGATGGGTGAGGATCCGGAAGGAATTGGCATTACCTTCAAAATGAGTCAGATCCTGCCATTCCGCTTTATTGAAATGTTCACGAAGTGAAATCCCATTTAACGTTTCTGCTGCCGCATCAGTAAAATAAGCAGATATGGCAGACTCGCCGGAATGCCCGAATGCAGGATTCCCGATATCATGGGCCAGGCAGGCGGCAGCTATCACGCTCGACAAATCAGCCTGGTAAAATACACGCGCAGCCGGATCTGCCAGTTCAGCCAGTTCCTGTCCCACCAACTTTCCAAGTGAACGCCCCACACTCGCCACTTCCAGCGAATGCGTCAACCGGTTGTGAACAAGTACAGGTCCGGGTAATGGAAATACCTGTGTTTTATCCTGCAACCGACGGAAAGCAGCAGAAAAAATCAGGCGGTCGAAATCACGCTCATAGGCAGTTCTGGCCTGGGCCGACCGATACTCCTGACCAAATCTTGCATTTGTAAAACAGGTATTCCAATTCATCATGCTGCAAATGTAGGTTCCCTTTTAGCAATTATCGATAAGTTTGGGCAGCTTAACTCCGCTTCATGTTAAACAGCGCCCCTCTTCATATTTACAGAGCTTCCGCAGGATCCGGAAAAACATTTTTACTCGCTTCTGAATATCTCTGCCTCTTATTTGAGAATCCGTATAAATACCGGGAGATCCTGGCTGTTACATTTACGAATAAGGCAACCGAAGAAATGAAAGAAAGGATCCTCGGCGAGTTAAAAAAAATCGCCAAAGGAACTTCTACTCCGTATAGCCGCATTATCCAGGAAAGATTTCCGGAATTACAGGATACTACTGCTTTGCAAGCTGCCGCCGATCGTATTTACAGAACTATCCTGCACGACTATGCGAAATTCTCTGTTTCTACTATTGATAGTTTTGTTCAACAGGTTATCCGCTCCTTTGCTTTTGAAATTGGCCTGGATGCCGGTTTTGAATTGCAATTAAACCAGGATATAGTAAAAGAAGAATTGGCAGATCGCCTTTTTGAAATGTTGGAATCCAGCCAGGAATTATTAGATTGGATACGATCCATCGCCATTGATAGAATTGATGCCGGACAAAACTGGGATTTCAGATCGGAGCTCCTATCACTGGCCAGCGAAATTTTCCAGGAACGTTTTTATCGCTTTGAGCAGAATATGCGTAACCTGGAAAACCCGACTGCCGCTTTTGATGCGCTTAAAAAATCCATGCAGGATCTGGTGAAAAAGGTAGAGGAAACCATGCGGAATTTCGGCCAGCATGGAAACGACATCATACAAAATGCAGGGATCGATGCTTCTTTCTTTTCCGGGGGTAATAAGAGTTTCATTACCTATTTCACTAAAATTCAAAAAAAGAATTTTGAGTTAAAAGTTACCGTACTAAATGCTCGTGACAACCTCGACAAATGGACCACGGCCAAAGCAGCTCCGGAAATTAAAGAAGCAGTTGCCAACATCTATCCTGCCCTTAATACCTGCCTGGCCCAGGCACTTGATTATTACGAAGCACAGGCCTTCTCCTATCAGACAGCCAAAGCCATTCTTCGCAAACTGAATAACCTCAGCTTATTGCGCATACTCGCGGATCAGCTGGGTGATTACCGCCGCGATAATAATGTGCTCCTGATATCCGATACCCAGCAACTATTAAGAGAACTCGTGAAAGACAATGAGGTTCCTTTCATTTATGAAAAAATCGGAAACCGTTATCAGCATTTTCTGCTGGATGAATTCCAGGATACCAGCCGCTTTCAATGGGATAATTTCAAACCCTTATTGGAACAGTCCGTTGCTGTTGGTGCCTATAACCTCGTGGTAGGTGATGTGAAACAATCCATTTATCGTTGGAGAAATGGCGACTGGCGATTGCTTCAATCACAGGTGAAACAGGATATCGGTTCTCAGCTGGTGCAGGAAGCCAGTCTGCAGGAAAACTATAGGAGTCGCGCTTCTATTATTGATTTTAATAATGCTTTATTCAGCCGTATACCTGCCTTGCTTCAACAAGACTTCTCAAATGAAATGAGCCAGGTGCAGGATACCTCCATCCAGGAACGCCTGCACGGCAATTCCTATTTCACGATTATAGAAGAAGCATATAAAGATGTGCTGCAGGAAAAGCCGGCAAACTGCCAACCGGGCGGTAAAGTGGAAATACAATTCTTTGAAAAGGAAAACCCCCAGGCACCCAGTTCCTGGAAACCGGCAGCGGAAGCCCGACTCTGTGAACTGATTGATGAACTGCTGCTACAGAAAAAATTGAAGCCCGAACAACTGGCAATACTTACCCGCAACAATGCGGATGCACGCAGAATCATCAACGTATTGCTGGAACACAAACAAAAATCAGGCAGTGTACACGATTATAAACTGGTGTCTTCTGATGCCCTGCTGATCAGCGCCTCCCCTGCTATTCAATTATTACTGGCTGCCTTCCGCTATCTCCTGAATGAAAAAGATGATATCGCAAGAGTGGAGCTTGTACAGGCCAATGCGATACGGCAACAAGTTTCCATAACCGAAAAAACATTGTATCGAAGAGATATCAATCACCAGCTCTCCCTACTGCCTGCAGCATTTATAGGGGAAAAAAACCGGATTGCACAGTCATCCCTATACGAAGCAACAGAAATCCTGATCGCGCTGTTTGAACTGGATGCATGGGAAAATGAACAACCCTATATTCTTGCATTCCGCGACCTGGTAAATACGTTCAGCACCAAAGGCAAACCCTCGATACGTGATTTCATACTCTGGTGGAAAGAAGATGGAGAAAAAAGAGCGTTGCCTCTTTCATCCGCTTCCAACGCCATACAGATACTGACCATTCATAAATCAAAGGGACTTGCTTTTGATGTAGTCTTGTTGCCTTATACAGATTGGAAATTGAAATCGGATAAGGGCTTATTATGGTGTGATTGGAAAGATGATTCATCAGAGCTGGATGTTTTGCCTGTTGACATTCAATCCTCCTTAGCAGAAACAGCGTTTGCCTATGAGTATTTTGAAGAAATGCTGATGAGCAGGATGGATGCACTCAACCTTCTCTATGTAGCATTGACTCGTGCAAGACAGGGAATTTATATGATGGCGCCAGTTCCTGCTGCATCAAAAAAAGATCAAAGCATGACTACTATTGCTGAACTGATCTATGAAGGAATCAATCAAACAAATCCTTTTATTATTGAAGGTGATCTTGTACGGGATGATACAGCGCCTGCTATGGAAAATGACCTGGTGCTTCCAAAGACTCCAGGCTCCCTAAGGCAGGTTGCATTATTAAGAGAGCCAGCCAGGGAAGAACAACTGTTTAGGTTGCATCCTACGGAGCAACAAAAAATCGGACAACTGGCTCACCTGGTATTGTCCAGAATTTCAGAAGCAAAAGAATTGGCTCCCTGCCTGCAGCGAATGCAGATGGAAGGCAGTATCAATTCAGCACAACTCGAACAGGTGAAAGCCTATGTAGAGGAAGTGTTTGAACAGGATCAGCTGGGAAAATGGTTAAGCGGAACATATAAAGTACTGAATGAAAAATCCATCCTGTTGCCCGGAGGTGCAGTGAGAAGACCTGATAAAATCCTGGCGGGGGAACAGGAAACCATCCTGCTCGATTTTAAATTCACTCAGGAATCCAACCCATCACATGCCAGGCAATTAAAAGAATACCGGGAGTTGCTGGAACATATGGGTTTTCCTGCAGTACAGGCTTTTGTTTATTATGGTTATAACAAATCCCTGGTTCCTCTGCATGCCCTGCCTCATCAACAGGGAAAATTATTCGGTTAATGGTTAATGAATCAGTATGAGTTTTCTAAAGACAGTTGCAGCCCATTTATATGAACGATTTGGAAACAATATTGCCGATTGTGCAATAATCTTTCCTAATAAACGTCCGGCTATATATTTCAGACAACACCTCGGCCAGTTGGTAGACCGTCCCATCTGGAGCCCGGATTTATTCACCATTCATGAATTTATCCAGGAATCTACCAACCGCTTACCGGCAGACCGACTGCTTTGTTCCTTTTTACTGTATGAAGCTTATTCCAAGGTTTGGTCAGATCAGCAGTTACTACCGGTTAGCTATGAACGCTTTTATCCGCTGGGTGAAATCTTACTGAATGATTTTTCTGAACTCGAATCAAATGCGATATCCATAAAGGACATCTACAGCAACCTGGCAGAATTGGCAGCCATTGACCAGGGACTTGATTATTTAACGGAAGAGCAATTGGAGTATTTACAACGCTTCTGGAAAAACTTTTCAGTTGAACGGCTGAGTAAACAAAAGGAACGTTTTCTTCAATTGTGGAAACACCTGCCCGCTATATTTGACTTATTCCGAAACGAACTGGAGCAAAGAGGATTGATCACAACCGGAATGATTTACCGGAGCCTTGTTACTGAAGCATACGACCGAAAAGATTTTCCAACCAGATGGAAGCACCTCGTATTTGTTGGCTTTAATGCATTGAACCGATCCGAGCTGCAGGTATTAAAAAAATGGGAAGAGCAGGGCCTCGCCTTGTTTTACTTTGATACCGATACACATTATATAGAGGATGAACTCCAGGAAGCCGGTCGCTTCTTAAGAAGGAATCTTTCCCTTTTCAACAACCAGTTACCAACAGGTAACAACATACGAAGAACAGATCGTTCCATTCAATTGATTGCCGCAGAAGGGAATGCCGCGCAGGTTAGAATGCTGCCTGCATTGCTGGAGCATATTCCAGGTATAAAAGAAGAACCCGAACAAACCGCGATTTTGCTGGCAGATGAAAACCAGTTATTACCGGTTTTGCACGCGCTTCCTGATTGGACAGACAAAGTAAATATAACCATGGGGTATGGCCTGGTGCAATCGCCCCTGTATTCTCTGATGCAAACCATCATCCGGATACAGGAATCACTCTGGCAAAACAAAGGGCGATCTGTTTATTATCAACCGCTTTTGCAGTTGGTACAGCATCCCTATCTGAACCAGCTTCCGGAAGCAGCTGAAATTGCAGCAACTGTTTTGCAGAAAGCCCTGGTAAGTATTCCTGCTGGAAGCTGGGAAAAGCTGGAAGAACCCCGGTTAAAAAAATGCCTGACGCTCATACAAGATCCGATAGAAATTATTTCACTGATCCGGGATATACTGGAAGACCACCTGGCAAGTTTTGTGGAGGGTGAAGCTACCGGCCTGCAATCACAATTGATTCATGCAGCCCATGCACAATTAAACCGGCTGGAAGATTTGCTCATCGAAAGAAAAGAAGAACTAAGTCTTTCCTTTATTTCCGAGCTGATACTACAGGTAATGCGATCCCAATCTGTACCGCTGGAAGGTGAACCACTTCGCGGTTTACAGATCATGGGACTACTGGAGAGTCGCGCGCTCGATTTCAAACACATCATCTTGCTGAATGTAAACGAAGGCATCCTCCCAAAGAAAGCAGTTGCCCCTACCCTGATTCCTGACAGCATTCGAAGAGCCTATGGATTAAGTGTGCTTGAAAACCAGGATGCGATTTTTGCCTATGTATTTTATCGCCTCCTGCAAAGAAGCCAATCGGTTTCCTGCCTGTATAATACAGCTGTGGATGAAAAAGGCATGGCTGAGCAGAGTCGTTTTCTGACGCAGATTGAATATGAAACCGGCATCCCGATCATTCGGAAATCGGTTAAGATGGATATTAACCCCAAAGCGAAAGATCCAATCGTAATTGAAAAGGATGATGCGGTAATGCGTACGTTGAATAAGTACACCGGAGAAGAGGTGATTTTAAGTCCGTCAGCACTGAACACCTATATCGATTGCCGCCTGCGCTTTTACTTTCAAAACCTGCAGGGCATTCGCGAACCAGAGGAAAGAGAAGAAGAAATTTCGCCACGCGTACTCGGTAATTTTTTGCATCGTGCCATGGAGTTTCTTTACAAGGGGCTGGAAGAAAAAAAAGGAAATAAATGGGTGGAGCCTGGAGATTTTGAATGGCTCAATAGCCAGATTGACAGGTATCTCAAGCAAGCACTGGGACTGGAACTTGCAAAGGACCGCAACCATGTGGTGGATTATACCGGCACCCTTCGCATCGTTGAAGAAGTAGTCAAGATTTATATTGAAGAGGTATTAAAACAGGATAAACGCTGGGCTCCCTTTGAGATGGTAGACCAGGAATGGAAAATTGCTCATCCGGTTCAACTGGAAGTGGAAGGCAGACGTATTACCATTCGCCTGGGTGGATATATTGATCGGCTCGACAGAAAGGATGGTGTATACCGGATCATTGACTACAAAACCGGAAGCGATAAAAAAGAGTTTCGGTCTGTGCAGGATTTGTTTACCCGGGACCGGTCAGACCGAAACAAGGCAGCTTTGCAAACCTTGTTGTATGCGGAATTACTGGGTAAGCAGCTGGAACAACAGCCAAAATCGGGATCTGCCCCTCCCTGGATGCAGTCGCATGTTGGTGCCGCCCGGGTACAGGCCGGCCTCTATAATGTTCGCCAGATGCGTAGCGAAGGACCTGAGTTCGACTGGCGACTTTCAGAGAATGCTGCCAAAACCAAACTGGATGATCACCGGATTAAGGAAATAGGTCCTGAACTCATGGACTCTCTCCAGTCGGTATTAAGTGAAATTTTTACCAGGGATCAGCCATTTGATCAAACAGAGCGTCGGGAAAAATGCGAATATTGTCCTTATCAAAAAATCTGTGGCCGATAAAATCAATTAACTGAATGGCACTGGTTAGGCATATCCCTTTTCTGAAAGCAGTTTTACTGCACAGCCTTACTGCTTTTGGCGGGCCGCAGGGCCATTTCGGGATGATGCTGAAAACCTTTGTACATGACCGGAAGGACATCTCGCATGAAGAATTACTGGATTACAATGCTTTCTGCCAGATGCTGCCGGGCGCGTCCTCCACACAGGTATTGACACTGGTTGGATACAAGCGAGGTGGAGTATCACTGGCTATTCTAACCTTATTAGTCTGGATCCTGCCGGCAAGTTTATTGATGGGGGCACTCTCCTTTCTTTTGCGGTATTTCCATAACAAGGAACTGCAACACGATGTATTCAAGTACGTGGCACCCATGACTATTGGCTTTCTCGCTTATGCATCCACGGTAGCGTTCAGGTTGGCTATTCACAACACGATCACCCGGGTCATTGTGTTAGCCAGTGCCACCCTGAGTTTTGCTTTTTTCAAAATTCCCTGGATGATTCCCCTGCTCATTGTGGTAGGTGGATTTGTTACCAATCTCAGCGATCGCCGTTACCCCCAGGCTGAGGAAAACCGAAAGAAAATCAACTGGGCTAATATCTGGTTGTTTGTGCTGATATTCCTGGTAGCGGGATTGCTTTCTGAAACGGCGCGTAAGAACGATTGGCAGAATCGTCGGCCCATCAACCTGTTTGAAAACACCTATCGTTTTGGGAGCATTGTATTTGGAGGCGGACAGGTACTGGTGGCCATGATGTACGAACAGTTTGTGGTTCGCCCGGAGTCGGAAAAAGTGATGCAGCGAAATCCCAATGTGGTGCGCATTACAAGAGATGATTTTTATACCGGTGCGGGTATTGTTCGGGCCATGCCTGGACCCGTATTCAGCATCTCCAGTTTTATGGGAGGAATTGCCATGAGCGACCGGGGTACGGGCTGGCAGGTTCTGGGTTGTATCATTGGAACAGTTGCTATTTTCTTGCCCAGTTTGTTACTGGTGCTGTTTTTCTTTCCCATCTGGAACAACCTGAAAAAATATGCCATCGTATTTCGAGCGCTGGAAGGTATCAATGCATCGGTTGTCGGGTTCCTGATCGCCTCAACTCTATACATGCTGAAAGATATTCCCATGCCGGAATGGGCTGATCATGGCTGGATGAACCTGGCTGTCATCGTTGCTACCTGGCTCGCGCTGCATTATTCAAGGATTCCTTCTCCCGTGCTTGTATTAGCTTGTCTGTTGCTTGGGATCCTGCTATAAAAAATGCCCCTCCTTGAAAAGAGGGGCCACACCCAAAAAACCAACCTTGCGGTTTGAGAAAACAGTTGTTCTTATTATTCAGTCTTTGTTTGACCTTTACCTTCTTCAATCCATTTTTTAAGGATGTCTGCGAACTTCTGCGCATCGCTGTTATCTGGTTGTACTTCGAGAATTTTCTCGAACCAGCCTAAAGCAGCCTGGTAATCCTTGGAAATGTTCGCTTCATAGGCACCCAGGTAACCATAGGCCTGGATGAGCAGACTCTTATTCTTTTCCTTATCAGTTGCTGCGATTTCCGCCACTTTTTTATAATCATTCACTGCTAAGCCAAGCTCCATAGTGGTATCAATCTGGGCCAGGCTCTTTGCTTTCCAGTAGTAACCATATACCTGGTCGGGATATTTCTCTGTGTATTTGCCAAACACAGAATCAGCCTGGCTGAATTCAGATGCTGCATAGTGTGCCAATCCCCAGTTGTAGAGATCCAGGTTGTTGGGGTCTTTTTTCGTTTCGAAAATTTTCCCCAGCCATTTTGCTTCCTTGCTGCGATCTCCATTTTCTTTAAACATCTGGGCCATTTGCTGCATGTATTCCAGTTTGTAATTTTCAACTGTATCCATGGCAACTGCTTTTTCCCAGGCAATTGCAGCCAGCGAATCCTGGTCCATTTTCTTGTACAATTTAGCCTGCAGATCAAAGTCTTTTGCTACCAGGTTGCTGTCAACTTCGCGGGCGAAATAGGTATTCAGCAATTCAAATGCTTTGGTTGAATCACCTTTGGCATCGTAGCTGTAAGCCAGCAATTTATACAGACGGGGTTTGGCCTGTTCACCTTCCTTTTCGAGGATGGCATTCGCTCCTGAAATTGCCTCATCATATTTTGCAGAAGCATACATCAGATCCATTTTCATATACTGATGCTCCATGCTGGGATCCGTATTCGCAATGTAGAGATCCAGGTATTCCTTTGCCTTGTTTACATCACGGAAGTAGTAGTAATAGTACAGCTCATAATAAGCAGCCGCAAATTTCGGATCCGCTTCAATTGCCTGGTTGAAATATTTCAGGAACATATCGCTGTTCTGCTGGGTCATGTAAATTTTTCCCAGATTGTAGGCTGCCTGTGCATATTTTTCATCTTTCAACAGCGCTTCCATATAAGCTTTGGCGGCTTCACTACCCTGGTTGAGTTTGCGGTAAGCATCTCCACGTAGTGTAATGGCTTCTGCATCCAGTGCCTTTTCCTTGATCTGGCTGATCAGGTTAAGAGCTATGTTGGCATCACCCGCTTTATTCTCCACCTGCGCGCGCGCAATGGCTTTGAGCACATCTACTTCAGTTTTGCGATTGGCATCTTTTAAGGCCTGGTCAAACTGTGCTTTTGCTTCGGCTGGTTTGTTTTCAGCCAATAGCACATTACCATAAGCAACCTTATTCAACGGATGCGCACTTAATATATCCGAGCTTGAATTCAGCAGGGATTTTGCTTTATCTACTTTATTATCTTCCAGGTACACTTCAGTGAGCCAGTAATAGGCTTCTTTTTCCTGTGTCAATACCTGTTGTAAAACCTGTTCTGCACTTTGCAGCCGATCATGATACAGATGTTGTTTTGCCTCTTCAATCGACTGACCCATGGCAGAGCAGGCCATAACCGTCAATCCAGCGATCAAAATAGTTCTCATTGTTACTTTGTTTTGTATTTTATACAGCCATCACCGGAATCCGGGAGGCTGAGAATAAAAAGCGTGAAAAAATATTGTTTAAAAATCCCGGTAACTCAGCTTCCTTACCAGGTTGTACCACGATCAGATCGGCATTCACTTTTTCAGCGTATTGCAGTGTGGTGTCTGCAATATTTTCACCCATCACAGGATGACATTCAATTGCCAGATCTGTATTATCTCTCAACAGCTGATACGATTTATAGAGATAGGAATTATCCTTTTCTGTTTCCCCTTCAGCATCTTCTTTCAGAGCAACGAGGTGAATACGCGCATCATGGTATTGTGCCAGGTAACTGGCGAACATGATTTTTCGTAATGGCAGCACATTGGTTACCGGCAATACAATATTTCTGATCTGATGAATATGTGCTGATTCCGGAATGTTTAAAACCGGGCACTGCGTTTTTCTTGCCAGCCGGTTGATATTGATCCTGCTTAAATACTTACTCCACGCGAAACGACGCCGGTGTGTTATAATTACCAGATCAATCTCATGTCGCATAGTGAAATTGCGGATGCTGCGCTCAATGCTGCCTTCCATCACATGGCTATAAATAAACCGGCCTTTCTCCATTTGTGGAATATATTCACCCTGCATGGCCATCATGCGACTTGTAGCAAGTGCCGTCTGATCAGCTTTCACTGCTATGATCTGACTAGCATTAATGGTAAATGGTAAAACAGATGGTTGTACAATATACAACAGGTGAATATCGCATTTCAGCTCATTCGCCATAGGCAGGATGCTATCCAACACCTGGCGACTTTTTTCTGAAAAGTCGACTACTACCAGTATCTGTTTTAATAATTTTTCCATGGTCTTATTAGTTGGCAAATTGCAGCACTTTAGAGAAGGCAGGCTCAGTGATCTCTCCATCTGCCACAAACCGAACCAATTCATTCGTTGTGCAGAAAGCGATACCAACACCTGCCTGTTCAATGATGCAGAGATCATTTTCCCCATCCGCAACTACCACGGAATTATCCAGGGGAATATCATAGCGGCTGGAAAGATGTCTTAGCGCATTGGTTTTGCAAATGGGATGCGAGCAACTGCTTTCTTCGTTGTGATAGAAATAAGAAGGAATCCGAACTTCGCCGGTAGCTTTCCCTTCAAAATATTCCAGTTGATTGGAGAGATGAAAATCTGCACCAATCTTGTTTTTTACATACTCCGTAATCAGGTGATAACTTTCACTTACAATACCCACCAGGTAACCTCTTTGTTTCAGCATGGCTACTACCGACTGAATATCATCAATCATGGGAATTTCTGCAGCTGTATGCAATAAATCATCCATGCTGATACCTTTCAACAGTAAGGATACCCGCTTGGTAAAAGCAGAAGCATCCTTTTCATGCAGACGGATCTGATCATATTCTTTTCTGAATCCGTATTTATCTGCACAGGTTTCTATAAAACTTCCTTTGAAAATGGTATGGTCCATATCAAAAACCACCATTTTTTTCATCTGATTCACCTGGTCTTCCATTACGGATTTCATTTCTGACGAAATGAGGTTGACAAGTTCCAGTTCATTCAGATTCACCAGTTCATTCTTCTGGCGCATGGCTTTCATGATGATTGCCCTGGTTACTTCCCGGCTCATTTTACCCAGGGCATGCCAGGGTTTGCTTTTGTTCTCGATATGCCCGATGGCAACTTCACTAATACGGGCCCGCATCAGGAACATATCGATCAGGATACCTATATCTACTCCATAATCCTGGAAAAATTCAATTCTCGAAAAGAATTGTTTACGCCCGGCGATCATCCCACTCAGTGGCTGACTGAAATGCGCCAGTCCCGGATAAAAAATACTCAGCAGGGGTTTTGCAACTAGTTCTGTTACCCTGCCTGCGTTTCTTGAAAAAGTAGCTTTTACAAAATCAGCTTCATTTTCCAGTAGGGGTTTCGCAAGCAGCGCGATGGTATCCTCCGGATACTCAATATCTCCATCGAGAAATATCAGGCTTTCATTTCGGGCCGCCTGAATGCCTTCTTTCATGGAGATTCCTTTTCCGCGTACAGCACTGATGATGATTTCTGCGCCAGCCTCTCTCGCAATGGCAACCGTATCATCCACAGACTGATCGTCTACCACGATCACCTGTGACACAACCGGCTGGGAGAGACAATAGGCTACTACCTGGCCGATTGTTTGTGCTTCGTTTAAAGCAGGGATAATAACTGTTACCATATTCACACAATTCTAGTCTTCAAATATGGACAGGGGGTATTAAGACCCGATTAAACACAGATTAAAAGGAAATTAAAAGGTAGTTTCTCAGCGGAACTGAGCTGCTGCGGGCAGGATTACCCGGAAAATAGTGCCGTCTTTTTCATTGCTGTTTACTTCCAGTTGCCCCTTATGCAGACTGATAATACGTTTTGCCAGTGCCAGCCCAAGCCCGAATCCCTTCTGGTGGGCATTGTGCGGAGAGCGATAAAAGGGTAGAAAAATATGTTCAATTTCTTCCTGCGCAATGATATCACCCCGGTTCGCTATTTCAGTGATCAATTCCTTGTCGGTAAACTTCAGTTGTACATGACTGGTATGGTCGGGAGAGTATTTACATCCGTTTTCAACAATGTTTTTCAAGGCACTGAACAACAGATCTGCATTCCCGAAGACCATACATTTACTCTCCTCATCCGGGAATTCTTCAAAGTTCAATTGTACCTGGTAGGTGGATGAAAGTTTCTGTACCGCCCCTGTCACTTTCAGTACTACTTCATCCAGGCGGATTTCATCTAACTCGATACTTCCTTTATGTCCTGTTTTGGCAATCTCCAGCAAACTTTTGGTGAGGTGGCGCATTTGCTGCACATCTTCCTGGATAGATAACATCACTTTCCTATATTCTTCATCAGATCGCGGCTTTTGCAGTGCCACTTCTAATTGCGAGGAGATAGAAGTAAGTGGTGTTGATAATTCATGAGACGCATTTGAAATAAATCTCCGCTGAATCGTGAAGGATTCCTGCATGCGATCCAGCAATTCATTAAAGGTGCGCGCTAGTTGAAAAAGCTCATCCTGTCCGCTTCCGGCATCAATGCGTTGAGAGAGGTTATGGGTAGAAATATTATCTACTTCTTCAATGATATTGGAAATGGGTTTGACAAGCTGTTTGGAGAAAATCGACCCTATCAGAATACTTAACAGTATGCTGGCGATCATAGTAAGGGCCAGAATTTTTTTCAGATCAGATAGCCACTTATGGCCGTCCGCATCATAAGCAGTTACAATGATTACAATAGGTTGCCTGACTGATTTTACATATTGCCCGAATGCATCCCGGTCGCCAATTTTAAAGGAGAGTTCATTCTTGCTAATAATCGTATTTATGACATCGTTACTGACAGTAAAATCATCCTCCGGATTTGTATTAAAAACGTAGAGCGGTTTTTTATCAACTGAAAAAATCCGGATGGATTTACGGGAAAAAAAACGTGCATTACTCGCATCAATTTTTTTCAGGAGTGCCTGGCTGGTATCCCCTAATATGGAAAAGAGTTGTGACGCATTATGTGCTCTTCCGGATAAACGTTGTTTGAAAACAGAGGAACGCTCTAATGCCGAAAAATAATAAACAGAAAAGGAGGTTGCCAATAACAATACTGTTACCAGGATCGAAAACAGCAGGGTTATTTTGGTGCGAATGGTCAAATCAGGAATTTTCTTTTAGCACATAGCCCATACCCACCTGGGTGTGAATGAGTTTCTGTTCATAGTCGCGGTCAATCTTTTTACGAAGGAAATTTACATAAACATCTATAACATTTGTGCCGGTATCAAAATCAATATCCCACACGTTGAGTGCAATATCTGCCCTGGATACCACCCGGTTCTTATTCCGGATCATGTATTCCAGCAGCTGGAATTCCTTGGCGGTTAGCTGGATGGGCTTTCCGGCCCGCGAAACTTCTTTACTGTCGAGATTGATCACCAGGTCGTTCACCCGCAGACTTTTACCAACAGGAGCTGCCTGCTGCGCCCGCTTGATCAGTGCCCGGATGCGGACCACCAGTTCTGCAAAATCAAAGGGCTTTACGAGATAATCATCCGCCCCGGTATTAAATCCTTCAATCTTGTCTTCTGTACTGCTGAGCGCGGTTAACATCAGGACGGGCACCTGCTGGTTGACGCCCCGGATATGTTGCAGCAATTCGTATCCATTCATGCCGGGAAGGTTAACATCCAGGATGACCAGGTCGTAATTTTTATTATCGAAAAACAGCCTCCCGGTATCTCCATCAGAGGCGATTTCAACCTCATATTGTTGCTCCTCAAGACCTTTCTTCAGGGTCTCGGCTATTTTCTTTTCATCTTCAACCAACAGAATACTGATGTCATGCATAATCCAGGCGGAACTTGTTCACCTGTAAAATTACGCAGAAACGGGGGCCGCGACCGGCGGAGCCTAATTATAAATTGATTAAAAAGGCAGATCTCAGGGCAGATCCGGTTCAGTGATCAACTTGAACTTATTGGTTTTCAATCTTACTTCTACCCAGGTTCTGAGTTGTTTGGCTTCGGTTGCTGATAGCTTCCGGCTAAACTCCAGGTAAATAAGTTGCAGGGTATCCGTTTTGTTACCGGCTCTTTCGAAAATCGTGTTTTCCAGTGCCAGGCTGGTGATTTTTGGCTGGATGGCCTGCGCTTCTAAAAACATATTCCTCCGATCCAGCTCGGTTTCCTGGTAAAGCTTCACCTGGTTTTCCAGTTCCTGGATACGCTCCGCATTGGCCTTGGTGAGTTCAGTACCCTGTTCTTCTTTGGTTAAACTGGCTTTGAGTTGCTCAATCCGGGCGCTGTCTGTAATTCCAATCTGACGGATGCGGATATCTGTGCCTGCCAGCTCATACTTGGGCAGATTTAGTTTGCGCACTTCAATCAAACTATCCGGTACCATGATGCCCACATACACTAATTCAAGTGTACGTTGGCTGGGATCAATTTTCTGACGAAGCAGGGTCGCCTCATTGAACTGCATCTCCGTGTCAATAAAACGTTGTGCATTTTTCTGGTAGATGTTTTTCTGAACCTGGCGATAGGCAAAATAGATGCTGGGCAGCAGTGTTAAGAGGGTAATGATCCAGATATAATTGCGGACGCGGATTCTTTCTTTGTCATTGATATAGCTAACCCTTGGAAAGTTCAGAAAGCGCACAATCAGGAGTACCGACAGACTGATAAAAACGCTGTTGATAATAAACAGGTAAAAAGCCCCCAGGAAGTAGCTCCATTGTCCGGATGCAATTCCATATCCCGCTGTACAAAGTGGCGGCATCAATGCTGTGGCGATGGCTACCCCTGGAATTACATTACTCTTTTCTTTGCGCGTACCTGCTACTACCCCAGCCAGTCCGCCAAAGAAAGCAATCAGTACATCATAGAGGTTGGGTGAGGTTCTGGCCAGTAATTCAGATTGGGCATCGCTGAGGGGACTCAACCAGAAATAAAGTGTTGAAGTGCAGATGCTGATAAAAACCGCCACTGCTAAATTGCGCAGTGCTCGCTTTACCAGTTGAAAATCATTGATGCTGATACCCAGGCCAAAACCCATAATGGGACCCATGAGTGGCGATATCAACATAGCACCAATGATAACTGCAGTAGAGTTTACATTCAATCCGATAGAGGCAATGAAAATAGCGAAGATGAGGATCCAGAGATTGGTCCCCTTGAAATCAACATTCCTTTTGAAGGATTCAATGCTTTCATCCGGGCTCGCAGCATCTCCATGCAGATTAAACCGATCCCACAGAAACCATTTAACAAACCTCGTCGCCTTATTCATGTTGCCTGAATTTTAGTTGAGTCTTCGACTTTCGGGGTTCCTTTTTCACCTTTCACCTTTCACTTTTCACCTTTCACCTTTCACCTTTCACTTTATACGTGAGACGTGAAACGTCTCACGTATAAATGTCCGCCTGATTCGCCAACGCCTCCCTGTACTTCTCAAAAATGATCGCCTTGGATAAAAAGCCGATAAACTCTTTTTCACTGTTCACCACAGGCAGGTACCAGCTTTGTGTGATATCCATTTTTTCCATTACTTTTTTCATGGGTTCATCCGGTGTGATGACTGCCGGCGCTTTCTTTACATAGGTCTGGATTTTTGCCTGCGCCAATCCACTTGGATCAAATAACCGGCCTTTCAGATCATTCAACTCCACGATTCCCACGAATCGGTTGTCCTTGTCCGTTACTGCAAACAGGTTTTTATTGACATTGTTAATCAGGGTGACCAGGTCAGCCAGGCTTTGATCATTCCGTATGGTAGCATATTGTTCCAGTCTGAAATCAGCTACCCGGAGCTGGCTGAGAATATTATCTTCTTTGCGGTGCGTGAATATGGACCCTTCCATGGCCAATTGTTTGGTTTCCATGGAGTAGGGTTCAAAATGTTTTACAATAAAGAAGGAAATCGCGGATACCAGCATCAGCGGAATAAAGAGTTCATAACCATTGGTAATTTCTGCTATGAGAAAGATGGCGGTAAGCGGACAATACATCACTCCACTCAGCACACCTGCCATGCCAACCAGGCTGAAATTTGCTTCGGGCAGCGTGAGCCATTTGGTATTATTCGCCAGGCGCGATACAAAGAAGCCCAGGTATGCGCCCACAAACAGTGAGGGTGCAAAATTTCCTCCATTACCACCACCTCCGATGGTAATTCCAGCAGCAACAGGCTTGAGTAAAAAAATAGCACCTGCAAACAGGAGCAGTCCCCATTCATTGATATACTCGCGACCGATAAACTTTTCCACCACGCCCTGCGGGTTTCCATTGGCCAGCAAGCTGATGGTATTATACCCTTCACCAAAAAGGGGAGGAAAAACTGCCATGAGCAACACCAGAAAAACACCGGCAAGAATAGCCCGTTGATAAGGGCGTTGGGTAATGCCAACTATTTTTTTCTCTGTGCTTTTAAATACCCGGGCATAATAAAGGGAAACAAAACCGGATGCGAATCCCAATAGAATGTAAAAGGGAACATTATAATAATCAAAAGCTTCCCGCAACCTGAAATTGAAAAGAATCGATTCCTGTAAAATGATGCGGGAACAAAGTGCCCCGGTAACAGCAGCAATCATCAGGGGTATGAAATAGCTGACAATGGTTTCCGTCAGCAAAATTTCAATCGCAAATATTACGCCTGCGATGGGTGCATTAAAGACCGCAGCAATGCCTGCTGCTGCTCCACAGGCAATCAGCAGGGTTCTTTCCCTGTATTCCATCCCATGGATGCGGCCTGTATTGGAACCGATGGCTGCACCAGTTGAAACAATCGGTGCTTCCAATCCCGCAGAACCTCCAAGGCCAACGGTAAAAGCACTGGTGACCATGTGTTTGTAGGTATCAGAAAGTGGGATGAAGGAACTTTTACCCGCAATACTTCTGAGTACCATGGCAACTCCTTTCTCGATATAACCATAAAAGAAACGCTTCTTCAGGAACACCACAATCAGCAATCCAATGATCGGGAATAACAAGTATACATAGTCGTTTTTAACCGGACGGTTGATCCACTCCTGCAAAAAATGAACAAAGGTTTTGAGTAATACAGCAGCGAGACCAGCAATCAATCCGGTGATTACAGCCACAAACATCATGTACTGTAAGCGATTGAGCCGGTGTCGCAAATAGCTCAACAGGTATTTATATAGTTGTACAACTTTTTTCACTTCTGTCTTCTGATGTCTCACTTCTGACGTCTGACGTCTCACATCTCACACTCTCCTCAGCTTTTCCACCGCCGCTTCCAGTGTTTCTTTCTTCTTCGCAAAGCAAAAGCGGATATAGGGACTCGGTTGTGCATCCTGGTAGAATGCGGAAACCGGTATAGTGGCAACTCCATGTTTACGGGTGAGATGCAGCGCGAAATCAAGATCCGGCAACTCGCTAATGGCCTCATATCCTGCACAACAAAAATAACTTCCTTTTGAAGGGAGCAAATTAAATCGCGTTAATCTCATCAATTCTATGAAATAATCTCTTTTCTCCTGCAGAAAGGAAGCCAGCTCGAGGTAAGAGGAACGGTCTTTTAAATACTCCGCTATACCCACCTGTGAAGGTGTATGTACACTGAAACAATTGTACTGGTGGATCTTTCTAAACCCCTGCATGAGTTCCTTTGGTGCTACACAGTATCCGATTTTCCAACCCGTGCAATGAAAGGTTTTACCAAAAGAGAAGCAGGCAAAACTGCGCTTAAACAAATCAGGATAGCGTAATACCGACTGATGGGTTTCACCATCATAAACCAGGTGTTCATATACTTCATCACTGATAACATACAACTCGTTACTAACTACCAGTTGCTGCAGCTTTTGCATATCTTCTGCAGACCAGATCGTTCCACTCGGGTTATGAGGTGTATTGATGATGATGGCCCGCGTCTTTGAATTTACAGCCGCGTTTATCTTTTCCCAGGGAATGGAGAAATCAGGCTGATTCAGGGAAATCAATACAGGCTTTGCATGGTTGGCCAGGATATTGGGAACATAGCTGTCGTAAGCCGGTTCCAGTACCAGCACTTCATCGCCCGGGCGCAATATGGAGGTAAACGCGGTATAGATAGCATAGGTTCCACCCGGAGTAATTGTAATTTCAGTATCCGGTTGAACCGACTGCCCATACAGGTAATCAATTTTTTCTGCAAGCACTTCGCGTAAGGGCGGCCATCCCGCCATCGGTGCATATTGATTAAAACCAGATCGCATCGCCTGGTTAACAGCTTCCATTAAAACCGGACTCATAGGAAAATCCGGAAAGCCCTGCCCCAGATTAATGGCATTGTGTTCCTGCGCCAATGCGCTCATGGTGGTAAATATGGTTGTGCCCTGCATGCGTCAAAGATAGGGGACAAAAAAAATAGAGTCCCGTTAAGGACTCTATAAGGACCACCCTAAAACCTGCATGAAGAAGAGGTTTTGCAATCCGCTGCTAACAGACTGCGTTATGAAGATACTATGCCTTCCTTTTCAGCGTAGGGTAGTAGTATGAGTTTGTGCGGTAGTTTTTATTCATTTGGCATTTTTGCTTTTTCACGGTAGTCAGAGGGACTGATTCCAACCTGGTGCCGGAAAAATTTCGCAAAATTGGAATTGTCTTTGAAATGCAGATAATAAGCCACTTCTGCTACCGTCATATCTGTATTTTTTAACAGGGACTGTGCTTCCAGGATCAGGCGTTCCCGAACCAGCTGCGCAGCCGTTTTACCGGTTTGCTGTTTCAGCAGGTTGCTCAGATACGTGGGGTGCAGGTGCAATTCATTCGCCACATATTTCAGTGTCAGCGGTTTATCCATCTTTCCCTTGTTCAGCTCAATAAAATAGGTGTTGAGTGCCTGCAGGAAGTTATTGATGGTGGTATCCTTAGGTCCGCTGCGGGGAACGGTCATCTCAGACATGGCATCCTTACACTCGTACAGAAAGATATTCAGATAGTGATAGAGCATCTTGAATCTTTCCGGATGATTGGTACGGAGCAAATCATACATGGCTTCCAGCTGGCTATGTAATTTGGCCAGCTGCTCGGGTGTCGGAGAGAATAACATGCCGTTCTCCGTATGGAAATAGCGAAACTTCCTGAAAATGTATTCTCCCTGCGGGTATTGAAAAATAAAATCCGGGGTAAAGAATAAGAGAAACCCTTGCCAATTATTGATGTTCATGTACTGGCGGATATGCCAGGGAGAAGTAAAATAAATCTGGCTGCCGGTAATCTCATACACTTCATTGGAAATGCTCAGTTTGAAATCTCCATTGGTAACGAGCCCAACTACAAATGCATTCAGCCGGAAAGGATTTCCCGTATTATCCTGCATCCTCAGCGGAATTTCTTCAAATCGTAAAATATCAAAGTAGGGTGAGTTCGGCTCCAGTGTGCTGGTATCCCGAAAAGAATCTACCAGGTTTTCGTAATAGGCAACCTGCTTTTGCATTTCTCTTGAGGTTTATTGGTTCTAATTTTAGGCAAGTATCGCAGTGGCTTCAATTTCAATCAGGTATTCGGGGGCGATCAGGGAACTTACTTCCACCATCGTGGTGCAAGGCTTGATGCTTCCGAAATATTCTCCATGTGCCCGCCCATATTCTTCCCAGCGACTGATATCAGTTACATACAAACGGGTGCGCACAACGTCCTTAAGCCCTGCTCCGGCCTGCTCGAGAATGCGTGCAATCTTTTGAATAATGAAACTTGTCTGCGCATAGGCGTCATCCGCTCCCACCAGTTCATTGTGTTCGTTGATGGCAACCGTTCCGGTTACCTCTATTATATTGCCGACCTTCACAGCCCGGCTATACCCGACAATGTCTTCCCAGGGAGCACCTGAGGCATAATTAAATCTTGTCATTGGATGCGGTTTATGGATAGTCCAACTGCAATGTTACTGGTAAAACAAAAATGCCAGGACTTTACCAGTCATGGCATTTTGTTAATTTTTATGAGTGGTCGAAATCGATTACAGGAATTTTTCCCCTTTCTTTCTTTTTACCTCATTCACATATTCCTTGATTTCCTGCTCTTTATTTTTCTTACAAATCAGTAATACGTCCTTCGTGTCAACAATAATATGATCATCCAGCCCCTGCAACAGTACCAGCTTATCGTCCGGTACATGCACCATACATTTGGTGGCATCAATCACCACCACGTTGTTTCCGGCTACTGCATTCTCCAGGTAGTCCTTTTCGAAATTCTCGTAGGCACTGTTCCAGGTACCAAGATCGCTCCAGCCGAAAGATGATGGTATAACATACACATTATCAGCCTTTTCCATGATTCCAAAATCAATGGAGATATTGGTACACTGTGGATAAATTGCCTCCAGCGCTTCGGCTTCTGCAGGGGTGTTGAATTTTTCCTTTTCAGCCGCGAATACCTCATACATTTCCGGAAGGTATTTCTCAAAGGCAGGCAGGATATTTTTTACCTGCCATATAAAGATGCCGGCATTCCAGAGAAACTCCCCGCTGGCCACAAAGGTTTTCGCCAGCTCCAGGTTGGGCTTCTCGGTAAAGGTTTTAACCTTATATACATTGTCAGTTATGGCATGCTGTTCAAACTGAATGTAACCATACCCGGTATTCGGATGCGTTGGCTTGATTCCAAGGGTAATGAATGCATTGTGTTTATTTACAAAGCTCAATGCTTCCAGGCAAACCTTGCGGAAGGCAATGGTATCCAGGATCAGGTGATCGGAAGGCGCCACAATCAGGCTGGCCTGGGGATCCATCTGCTGGAGCTTGAAGGAAATATAGGCAATACAAGGCGCCGTATTCTTCCGGGAAGGTTCACCCAGGATATTGGCGACCGGCAAATCAGGCAACTGGGTGGCCACGATCTCCGCATATTCATCAGAGGTAAGAACGAAAATATTCTCTTTGGGAATGAATTCTGCAAAACGCTCATAGGTCCATTGGATCAGGGTTTTACCCGTATTCAGGATATCCAGGAACTGTTTCGGGTAATTGGTACGGCTCATGGGCCAGAATCGACTTCCGATTCCTCCGGCCATAATGGCTACGTAGTGATGTTTGTTCATTATAAAAGGCCTTCTTTTATTAGGTCGTGTAAATGTAAAACGCCAAGATACTCCTGATTGGTGTCAACAACAACCAATTGCGTGATATCGTGTTTGCGAAGCAGGTCCAGGGCTTCAATCGCCATGGCATCCGGACCGATCTGTTTGGGGTTGCGGGTCATGATTTTTTCTGCACGCACACTGGTTAATTCAGATTCTCTTTCCAGCATCCGGCGTAGGTCACCATCGGTGATAACTCCCAATACTTTTTGAGTAGAATCCGTTACCACTGTTACGCCCAGCCTGCTGCCAGAGATGGATATGATAATTTCTTTCAATACGGCATCCGGTGCAATTGCCGGCCGCTGGTTCTGCACATATAAATCCTTGACTCTGAGGTACAAACGCTTGCCAAGATTGCCTCCCGGGTGGAATTTGGCAAAGTCCTGCCCGTTGAAGCCTTTCATTTCCATAAGGCAAACTGCGAGCGCATCGCCCATCACCATTTGTGCAGTGGTACTGCTGGTGGGGGCCAGGTTATTGGGACAAGCTTCTTTAGAAACCGTGGTATTGAGCACAAAATCCGATTGGTGCGCCAGGAAGGATTGTGTTTGTCCGACCATGCCAATCAGTTGATTACCAAAGTTTTTAATCAGTGGGACCAGTACTTTGATCTCCGGACTTTCACCACTTTTACTGATAATCAGCACGATATCATCTTCCTGGACCATACCCAGATCGCCATGGATGGCATCTGCCGCATGTAGAAAAAGAGCCGGGGTGCCGGTTGAATTGAGGGTGGCTACAATTTTTTGGGCCACAATCGCACTTTTGCCAATTCCGCTTACAACCAGCCTGCCTTTGCAGTGGAAGATTGCCTGAACCGCCTGCGCGAAATCTTCGTTCAGATAGGCCTGTAACCCTTCCACAGAGCGGGTTTCCAGTTCAACAGTGCGACGGCCAACAGCAAGTATTTGTTCTGTATTCATATCAGGCGGCACAAAAATAGGAGATTTGGCTAAGGAGCGTTCGTTATTAACATTTTCGGGTGCTTTTCCCTCCTTATTTTCAGTAATTTCGCATCCCCCTGAAAAAAAGGGCCAAATCCACTGCTAGTTTTTCGTTAACTTATGAGGGTTCCGCTTCAAGTGAGATTGAAACTTTAAGACATGTCAACAACATCAAAATCCCGGAAAACCACCTCTGCCAAGGCAGATGCTGCAAAACCGGCCAAAGCCGCTACCAAAAAAAAGGTTGCTACTAATCATAATGGAGGTCTATCCCTTTCCGACTCATTACAGGAGTATTTCGGATTCAATGGATTTAAAGGACAACAGGAAGCCATCATCGAAAACCTGATGTCTGGTCGCGATACGTTTGTAATCATGCCCACGGGCGGAGGTAAAAGTCTTTGCTACCAGTTGCCCGCTATGCTGATGCCTGGAGTGGCCATCATTGTATCTCCCCTGATTGCCCTGATGAAAAACCAGGTAGACTTGGTGAGAGGCTATAGCAGCAAGGACGATGTGGCGCATTTTCTGAATTCAACCCTTACTAAAAAGGAGATACGCGAAGTACATGAGGACCTGCAGCAGGGCCATACCAAGATGTTATACGTAGCCCCGGAAACCCTGACCAAGGCCGAGAACCTGGAACTGTTCCGCGACCTGGAGATCAGTTTTTTCGCGGTGGATGAGGCTCACTGTATTTCAGAGTGGGGCCATGATTTCAGACCCGAATACCGCAGGCTGCGTGAAATGATGGACGTGATCAATGACAAGATCCCGGTCATCGCACTAACAGCAACGGCTACCCCAAAAGTGCAGAGTGATATTGTGAAGAACCTCGGACTGCGGAACCCCGAGATCTTTATTTCTTCTTTTAACCGGAATAATCTTTACTACGAGATCCAGCCAAAGATCAAAAAGGATCAGACCATCCGTAGTATCGTAAAATATATTGTACAGAATAAAGGCAAGAGTGGTATCATCTACACCCTGAACCGCAAGACCACAGAAGAGCTGGCGGATGTGCTGGTGGCCAATGGCATCAAGGCAGTTGCCTATCATGCCGGATTGGATTCCAAACTGCGGGCTGAGCGCCAGGATAAATTCCTCAATGAGGATACACAGGTGATTGTTGCAACCATCGCTTTTGGCATGGGTATCGACAAGCCCGATGTACGCTTTGTGATTCACTATAATATTCCCAAGAGTATTGAAAACTATTACCAGGAAACCGGTCGTGCTGGCCGGGATGGACTGGAAGGTCATTGTATCCTTTATTATTCGCATAAGGATGTGGCCAAGCTGGAGCACCTCATGCGCGATAAGCCCCTGAGTGAGCGGGAAGTGGGTGCGCAGTTAATCAACGAAACGGTTGCCTATGCAGAGAGTGGCGTATGTCGGAGAAAAATTCTGCTGAGTTATTTCGGAGAAGAGTGGACGCAGGAAAACTGTGGCGGTTGTGATAACTGTAAACATCCGAAAGAGCAGGTGGAGGCAAAAGACAATGCCGTGAAAGTGCTTAAACTGGTGAAGAAACTCAATGAAAGTTTTGCTACTGAATATACCGTAAATGTGATGATTGGTCGGATGACTCCCCAGATTCAGATGTACCGTCACAACGGACTGGATGAATTTGGTGCAGGCAAGGATCAGCCGGATCATTACTGGAGCACTTTGATCCGCCAGCTCTTGCTGGGTGGATATCTCACCAAGGATATTGAAGAATATGGAGTACTGAAACTTTCCAAAGCGGGAGAAGCATTTCTCAAGAAGCCGAAGAGCTTCAAGATCGTGTTGAACAATCTCTATGAGGATGCAAATGAAGATGATGAGGAAGGTGGTGTAGAAACCGGTGGTGCTGTTTCCGCAACTGATGAGAAGCTGTTTGAGATGTTGAAGGAATTGCGCCAGAAGGAAGCCAAGAAAAAAGGCCTGCCTCCTTTTGTGATCTTCCTGGAAACCTCTTTGCAGGATATGGCTACCCTCTATCCGACTACAGTGGCAGAGCTGGATAAATGCCAGGGCGTGAGTAAGGGAAAAGCTATCCGTTATGGCAAACCCTTTGTGGAGCTGATCGCGAAATATGTTGAGGATAATAATATCGAGAAGCCGGATGAGTTTGTGATGAAGAGTGTGGTGAACAAGAGCGGCCTGAAAGTTTATATCATTCAACAGACCGATAAACGCATTCCGCTGGAGACCATCGCCAAGAACAAAGAGCTGAGGCTTGATGCCTTGCTGGAGGAGATGGAAACCATCGCGGCCAGCGGCACCAAACTGAACCTGGATTACGCCATTGACGAAATGCTGGATGAATACGAACAGGAAGAGATCCTCGATTATTTCAAGAGCTGTGAAACCTCCTCTCTGCAGGTTGCGCAGGAAGAAATGGCCGACAGCAATTTCTCCTGGGAGCAGCTGAAGATCATGCGTATCAAGTTCCTTGCGCAGTACGGGATGTAATTATCCGCCTTGGCTTAGTGCCCGTCGGGTGATGTATATTAGGGGAATGAAGAAATTCCTTCGAGCCCTACCCCTGCTTGCATTCCTGGCAGCAGCCTGCTCACAGCAGTCTTCCAACCTCGACTGGCCGGTGTATGGCGGGTCGATGGAGAATAACCGCTACTCGGCAGCTGCCCAGATTGATACCTCCAATGTGCAGTTATTAAAGCAGGTTTGGGAATACCGCACCGGCGATGCAGATTCCTCTACCCAGATTCAGGTCAACCCCCTTGTGGTGAATGGCGTGCTCTATGGTATCAGTCCCAAACTGAAACTTTTTGCGTTGGATGCGGCCACCGGCCAACAACGCTGGGTCTATGATCCGGTTACAGATAGTGTAGGGGAAGAAATAAAAGGGGAAGGCTATTTTTCTTTCAATATTGCACGCGGACTTGCCATGTATACCAACGGCGATGAACAACTGCTGTTCTATTCCGCCAATTCCAAACTCTATTGTATTGATGCCCTGACGGGAATGCCTGTCCGCAGTTTTGGTAAGGCTGGAAAAATTGATTTGCGCGATGGCCTGGACCGCGATGCGTCCGATTTGTATGTGGCAGGAACGAGTCCGGGTATCATTTACAAAGACCTGATCATTGTAGGCATGCGGGTGGCGGAGGAATCAAAGGCGGCACCCGGACATATACGCGCCTATGATGTGCACACCGGTGAGCGGCGCTGGATCTTTCATACCATTCCACAGCCAGGAGAACCGGGATTTGAAACCTGGGACGATAGCCTGGCTTACAAGTATGTAGGGGGCGCCAATGCCTGGGCCGGTTTCAGCATGGATGAAAAAAGAGGTATTGTGTATGTTCCAACCGGATCTGCTGTGTATGATTTCTATGGAGGAAAACGATTGGGCAATAATCTCTATGCCAATAGCATCATCGCCCTGAATGCAGCTACTGGCAAACGCCTCTGGCATTACCAGACTGTGCATCATGATGTTTGGGACCGGGATTTACCCACAGCGCCGGTATTGCTGACCATTGAAAAAGAAGGAAGAAAAATTGATGCCCTGGCACAAGTCACCAAAACCGGTTATACCTTCCTGTTAGATCGCGTAACCGGTGAACCGATTTATCCAATTGAGGAAGCAGCTGTTCCTGTTGATTCCGATTTAAAAGGGGAAGTCCTCTCTCCTACCCAGCCGAAACCGGTTTTCCCGGAACCCTTCGTACGGCAAGGAATAACCGAAAACGACCTGAATAACATAGTGCCACCTGCCTCACAGGATAGTATCCGAAAAAAATTTCTTTCCACCCGTCATGACCATATGTATGCTTCACCTTCCAAACAGGGAACGATTATATTTCCTGGTTTTGATGGGGGTGCTGAATGGGGCGGACCAGCCTATGATCCAACATCCGGATTGCTCTATGTGAATGCGAATGAAATGCCCTGGATCCTTACACTGATTGATAAAAAACAGGAGTCGGATAAAAAGGAAACGCTTTGGGAGGCGGGTAACCGAATTTACAATGGCGCCTGTATTGCCTGTCATGGTGCCGAGCGCAAAGGCGCTGGTAATTATCCTTCCTTATTGGGTATTGAAAGCCGCTACCAGCAATCTGATTTGATAGCACTCCTGCATGCCGGCCGGCGTATGATGCCTTCGTTTGCACATCTCAGTGAGTCGGAGAAAAAAGCAGTTGCGGTGTATGTGCTGGGAGATAGGAAAGCTGGCAGCACTGCATTTGAAACAGCTGCTGAACCAGGCGACGAGTATTATAAGCTACCATACGTTGGAACCGGTTATCATAAGTTTCTGACGCCGGAAGGTTATCCGGCGGTATCACCACCCTGGGGTACCCTGAATGCCATTGACCTCAGCACCGGCAAAATTGCCTGGAAGAAACCATTGGGAGTATATCCGGAGTTGAAGGCAAAGGGCATTGAAACGGGCACAGAGAATTATGGAGGTCCGGTTGTAACAGCAGGCGGACTTGTATTCATTGCTGCCAGCAGCGATAGTAAGATCCGCGCCTTCCATAAAAGAACCGGCGCTGTACTATGGGAAGCTGATTTGCCGGCACCAGGTTTCGCGACTCCCTCTGTTTATATGGTTGCTGGAAAACAATACCTGGTCATCGCCTGTGGTGGTGGCAAACTCGGCAAGAAAGGGAGCGATGCATATGTTGCTTTTGCACTTCCCGGCAACTAAGACACTTTCATTCTTCTCCGGATGCGGCTGAGTGACTCGGGTGTAACACCCAGGTAGCTGGCGATATGATACAGCGGCACCAGTTGAAACAATTCAGGTTTAGTTTCAATCAGGTTTTCATAGCGCTCTTCCGGACTTGAATCCAGGTAATGATGCAATGATTTTTTAAATCGGGAATATTGTTTTTCCGTTTCCATCCGGCATAAAGATTCCAACCGGGGAAAACGACGATACATTTCCTTTTCCACTTCATGCGTAAATACCGATACAATACATTCGGAAACGGTTTCCCAATTCACGGAACTGGACTCCTGGTTCAGTTTATCACCACCATCGAACAAACTGTCGCCGGCAGTGTAAAAGCCGATGGTTTTTTCTTCCCCATCTTTGTTATAATATTCGCGGACGCAGCCTTTGAAAAGATGATAGGAGCAAAACAGCCGCTGCCCCTGACGTATCAGGAATTCACCTTTAGGAACACGACGGATTTCAATATTTTCCGCAAAAAAATCTTTCTCCTCCTGGATGTTGTAGGGTGATTGCAGAAGCGATTGCTGAATCGCGAAAACTTCCTCATCTATCTGATTGGCGGAGACTGATTTGGATGAAAAATTTACAGGTTGCATGGGTCATAACTGATACTGTAAAATTAATCAAAGCGAATGATAACATTGCCTTTCTTCTGACCGCTCATCACATACTTAAAGGCTTCTGAAATATCTTCTAACAGATAGTTTCGGTCTATCAATGGCCTGAATGCTCCTTTTTCAATCATTTCGTTGATGAATTCCAGGCTCTTATTGATGGATAAAGGTACTGGGAACCGGACTTTTTTTCCAGGCATCAGCGGAGCTGCCAATGCTAAGAAAGGATTCTGCCAATAAGGCCCTAATTCGGAGGAAAGATATACACCAATCGGTTTAAGCAGCCGTTTACATTGGCCGAAACTGCTTTTCCCCACGGCATCAAAAACTGCATCAAATTGTTCATCGAATTGAGTGAAGTCTTCCTGCGTATAATCAATAACATAATCGGCTCCCTGCTTGTATAGATAATCTACATAAGCTGTTTCGCAGGTAACCACTACACGCACCTGTTTGTGTTTCAGAAACTGCAGTGCAGCATTCCCAATGGCGCCGGTACCACCATTTACCAACACCGCATCACCTGCACTAAGCTTGATTTTATCGAGAAAATAATACGCATAATGAGCCCCTTCCAAACTGGCTGCTGCCTGTTCAAAAGTGATGTGCTCCGGTTTTTTGAGGATGGCTTTTGAAACCGGTACAGCAACATATTCCGCATGCGTAGCCAGGCCTGTGTCAAAAAATCCATAGACCATATCACCTATCTGAAATTGTTCCACCTGCTCACCCCTGGCCACTACAATTCCAGAAAAATCTGTCCCTGTAATAGGCTTGATGGGTTTAAATAACCCTGAAAACAGGCGAATCGCATAGGGCTTTCCGGTGAGCACACCACAATCGGTTCGACTGATGGTGCTGGCTTTCACTTTTACCAGTACCTCATCGGCACGTATAGCAGGAATCGGTACTTCGCGTAGTGTCAGTCCATTTGGCGGACAATAATGATTTCGTACAGCAGCTTTCATTGTTGAATATTCATCAAGTTAAAAATAAATGCGATAGAGAAGATTGGGAAAGGCGGATGACTGGCGCATATAGCCTACCGAACCAGTCTCCGACGGATCATAAAACTCCGTTAAGCGGGCCCTGTTATTCGTGATATTGTCAATGTTGAGAAAGATTTCGTGGGTAGTCCGGCGGATATCAATTTTATAACTGAACGAAATGGTCAGGTGGTAGAGATCATCCAGTCCGTTTTTATAAGCCCTGGAATAATCAAAAAATTGATTGCGGGAAGGGTCCACAGCAAGATTACCAGATGCATTGCGAAGCAATGGAATATGTTTTTTGCCGCCACCAAAGAATAGACGACTGTTAATGGCGAAGGTTTTGTTATCCTTCCTGCCCAGTTTGGGAAATTCCTTTCCGAAAAGGGCATTGACCAGGTAGTTGCCATTGAAACGTGTATTACGCTTGATACCATCCAGTGCTTTATAGGTTGAATTATAAACAGAGGCATTAATCAGGTAATAGTAATTACGGTTAAAAAATCGTTCCAGTGTAAGTTCAATACCGTAGTTGCTTCCTTTTCCTTTGTTGATGAGATCAACGTATTGAAAATCGAGTCCTTCATTGATGGTGCTGAAAAGATTGGTGTCAGAATTGGCAACCGGCAGGTTATACAACTGCTGGTAATAGGCTTCCATTTTGATCAGCAGATTTTTGCCTAATTTTCGTTCGTAGCCCACTACAAAATGATTGGCCTTCAGTAAGCCAAGGTCTTTATTGGGTTCTGACACCTGCCCGCTTTGGTTTTCAATACGCGTGAAATAGTGATGAATGCTTTCCAACGCACTGTGATTACCATAACCCAGGCTCCAGGTGGAACTACGGTTGGGTTTATAATTCATGGCAAAGCGCGGTTCAATCGTTGATTTTTTATTCAGCAAAACATTCATATTGTGAACACCGGCAACCGTGCTGAATGCTTCATTAATCCGGAACTTCCAGTTGATGAAATTCCGAATAGTGGATAGGTTATCAGTAAAATCAACCAGCGTGGTTCGGATGGAAGAACTGTCTTTCAACATCGACTGGTTGAAATCATACTGCTGCAATCCGTATTTGGTACCCAGTTGAATTTTATGACGGGCATTGAATTTGTGGTTGTAGGTCATCTCCGCCCGGTAGGTTGATTTTTTTATTCCTCCGTCAAAATTCAGCTGGTTGTTGCGTGTGGAATCTTTGACATAGTTTCCATTATCATCGTAGACCTTGAACAGAAAGCTTTCATAAACGGCATCATCAATTCCTTCGCTTGAATACGTGAGGGCAGTAAACAAATGGCTGTTTCGGTTAAGGGTGAGCGTGTGATTGATTCCCACATTGAGCAGGTGCGATTTCTTTTTGAAATCTTCTCCTGTTTTATTCCGGATAAACCGGTTACCGGGCGTTTGCCAGAGTGCCGGTGTCACATCATTAAACCGAAAATTACTGATACCTCCCAGTCCATAAATAGAAAAAGTACCGAGTTTATTGGTAGGCAGCACCAGTTTGAAAGCAGCATCCTGGAAATTCAGCACGCCATCAATATCATTAAAAAGTCCCAGGTTGTCCAGCAGTGAAACAGTAGAGTAGCGATAATTCACCAGGAAGGATCCTTTGTAGCCTTTTTTAAACGGCCCTTCGAAAGTCAGGTCTGTTCCGATTATACCAATACTGGCGATGGATTCAAATTTCTCATTGTTTCCCGCCCGGAGTTTTACATCGTACACACCGGAAAGTGCATCACCAAATTCTGCAGAGAAGGCGCCGGTATAAAAATCGGAAGTGGCAAGCAGGTTATTATTGAGGGTACTGATCGAACCACCCACAGCGCTCTGATCTGCAAAATGGTTGGGGTTGGTGATTTGCACCCCCTCCAGTCGCCATTGCAGGTATTTGGGAGAATTGCCCCGTACAATGATATCATTACTACCGTCTTGCGTATTGGCAACGCCGGCGAAATTGGAAAGAATCTTGGAGGGATCATTGAAGCCACCAGCATACCGGTTGGTTTGTTCGGGTGAAACTGACCGGCTGCTGACCAGCGACATCTCATTGGATGCCTGTCCTTTGTTTTTGTCGATGGTAACCAGTACTTCTTTTAAAGCTGTGGCGGCTTCCTGCAGGCTGAGTGAAAGCACCAGTTCCTTCCCTGCTGTCAGCACCAGGTTGGGAAGCACCAGTCTATCGTATCCAATGGAACTGGCGGATAAGGTATAACGGCCAATGGTCAGTGCTTCCAACCGGAAATTTCCCTGTGCATCAGAAACGGCGCTTATTGTTTTGTTATGCTGTTCAAGCTGAATGGTAACTCCCTGCAGGGGTAATTTGCTATCGGTATCGATGACGGTTCCGCGGATCGTTTGTTGGGTGTTTTGGGCGTAACCGATTCCAGTCAACAACAAAAGAAGAAGTAGCAGCGATGAAAAATATTTCATGAAAAAAGGTTTAAAAAATTGTTGTACAAAACAATTTCTTAAACCGCAGAAATTCCTTGACGTGGGGTAAGTTCGAACTGGAGAGAAAACGATTTATTTGCTCAATCTTTGAGAGAATTCGATAAACTGTTGCAGGAATTTATCGAGCCGATTGGAATAGGATTCGTCGGTCAGGTTTCCCTCTGTATCAAACAGCGATTGCACTTTTGGCGTAAGAAGAAAAGCCGGCAGTAGGTATCCGCCTACTTTCAAACAAAAATGCTGCAAGGACATGGCGGCATTGATACCGCCCAGCGCTCCAGCAGAAACGGCGATAATACCCATTGGTTTGCTGTTGTATTCCTCATAGAAATGATCGAGCGTGTTTTTCAGGGCGCCGGAATAACTGCCGTTGTGTTCGGGAGAAACGATAAGAAAAGCATCCGTCTGATCCAGTTCTTTTTTCCAATGATGCATGTTTTCAGTGGGAGCCGGATGATTGCGATAAATGGACTCAAGCAGGGGCAATGGATTTTCCCGAACATCCAGCAGGGAGGCTTGAATATTTTCTAGATCCTCCAGGCGCTTTAGAACTTCCAGAGCTATTTTATGCGATTGCCGGTTGGGGCGGGCACTGCCCGAAATAATGGTAACTTTCATACTTGTGTTTTACATATATCGTACCAGCAGAATTGTCGTAAACTGCCTGGCAAATGGCAATATTACCCCTCCTGAAAGATATAAGCAACCTGTAAGTTTGTAATCAAACCTTTTATCCATGATCGAATTACAACCAACTACTGCACCAAAAGCTACCCGCAAAGACTGGCTTGGATTGCTGGTGATTGCGCTTCCCTGTATGGTCTACTCGATGGACCTGACAGTACTGAATTTAGCGATACCGGAACTGAGTGCGGACTTGCATCCAAGCAGTGAGCAACTGCTCTGGATCATGGATATCTATGGTTTCCTGGTAGCGGGTTTTCTGATTACCATGGGCAACCTGGGTGATCGTATCGGGAGAAGAAAACTCCTGTTGATTGGTGCTGCTTTTTTTGGCGCGGCATCCTTGCTGGCTGCCTTTGCTAACAGTGCCGAAACCCTGATTGCCGCCCGCGCTGTGTTGGGGATTGCCGGTGCTACGATTGCGCCCTCTACCCTATCGCTGATCAGCAATATGTTCCAGGTACCGGAAGAAAGAACCAAGGCGATTGGCATCTGGGCATTGGGGTATGCGGCTGGTGGTGCACTCGGTCCGCTTGCCGGAGGTTTGCTTTTACAATACTTCTGGTGGGGATCTGTTTTCCTTATTGCGATTCCGGTAATGGTATTGCTCTTGCTTACCGGACCCAGTCTATTACCGGAATTCAAAGACCCGCAAGCACGCAAACTTGATTTAGCAAGCGCCTTTTTATCCCTGGCGGCTGTACTACTGATCATATTTGGCTTAAAGGAAATCGCAACCTATGGCCTCAGTTGGGTTGCCATCGCATCCATACTGACGGGTGCAGGAATCGGTCTTCTCTTTATCAAACGCCAGGCAAAACTTACTGATCCGCTGATTGATATCGCACTCTTTCGCATTCCCAGTTTCAGCAGTTCGCTTACGTTGTATGGCGTTGGATGTTTCGTGATGTTTGGTTCTTTTTTCTACACCTATCAGTATATGCAACTGGTACTCGGACTCACACCCCTCGTTGCCGGCTTATGGGCACTGCCTTCTTTTGCAGGGTTCATGCTGGGAGCCACACAGGGACCGAATCTGCTGAAGCGATTATCACATGCGCAACTAATGGCCCTATGTTTGTTGCTGGCTACGATTGGGTTTATCATCATTGCGCGACTCGATGCGCAGAGCTCCGTACTATGGACAGTGGTTGCCATGTTCTTCACGTCCGTTGGCTTTGCTCCCGTGGTTACGATGGCTACGGATCTCGTAATTGGATCCGCGCCACCTGAACGAGCCGGTGCTGCCAGTGCGATATCTGAAACCAGTGCAGAATTTGGTGGTGCCACCGGCATGGCCGTACTAGGCAGTTTGGGAACAGCTGTGTACCGCCAACTGATGTTCAGTAAATCCTTTGATGGAATACCGGCAGAATCGGTGCAGGAGGCCAGACAAACACTGGGTGCTGCGGTAAATGAAGCAGGCAGGCTTGGTGCGGAAGGAACAGTTTTATTAACTGCTGCACAGGATGCATTCATCAAAGCCATGCATGTAAGTGCCTGGGTTAGTATCGTGATATTATTTCTCCTGATTGGACTGGCACTGAAAACCTTGCCGGGGCGGGCTACGCAGGTGAATCACACATAGGTGCGCCCTTTTTCAGTTGGATAAAAAGTAAATGCAGGGTCAGACTGATACACCTGTTTGGAATGCACTTCCACAGCAGATAAGGGTCCCCTGAATCCCGCACCGGTATCCACATTCCAGAGGTTCGCTTTATTCACGGGAGTACTGATATTGTAATTGGTTGTGGGAGTATGACCGATATAAATTTCACTGAATAGCTTCAATCGTTTGGGATAAAATATGGAGTTTTTGGGAAGCTGTGGATCCAGTGCCAGCGACAACTCCCACAAGGTGCGATCCCAGGAATAATTACTGGAATAGGTTTCTTTAATTGGTCCGTGCATGGAGGCAAAACCAGCATGAATGAAGAGCCGGTTATCTTCATCAATCCAGTACATGATGGTGCTGTTGTAAAAAGATTGATGCTGTACTAGTCTGTCCCTGGATATGTTCTTATAACTGTGAACAGTAGCCGCACCTTCGCCATCTATCCAGTCCTGTTTGGAAAGATTTCCGTTCAGCCATTCACTGCACCAGGTGTCATGATTGCCGCGAATAAAAATGCAGTTGATGGTAGATTTAAGTTGAAGGAGATAATCCACTACCTCCGCAGATTCTGACCAGCCATCTACATAATCGCCGAGGAAAATCAGCGTATCTTTTTCGGTTGGTTGTATGCGTTGAATGAGTTGAACCAATGCTTTGTAAGCTCCATGAATATCACCGATAACAAATGTCCTGTTGATACGATTCATAAAATTTTTTTAAAAAATATTTACTACGTTATTGGAAATATCAAAAAAACTGTACCATCTTTGCATCGCAAATAAAATTACATGCAAACACGGAAACAACATATTGAAATACTAAACGGGTTTACTCCAAGTGAGTATCGTACCGTTGCCGGGGCATGTATTGCTGTACACTTATAACAAGTTATAAAAATACTGAAATAGAAGCCCCGCCTGGATTGCGGGGCTTTTTTATTGGAAAAAAATGATACAGAATAAACAACATAGAAATTTTATCAGCTGGCAGAGTTGGCAGGATGCGAATAGCAATTGCCTCCGCATGCCAGTAGAAATAAATCGCGACCGATGGAGGGACTGTTGTATGAAGTAGAAACATTCATATAGGAGTAGAGAACCCGGTCGTATAACGCGACCGGGTTTTTTATTATACACAGTTGAGTAGTGTAAGGGTGAACACATCAGTTTTTGGCACTGGTAATGTTGGTTCGAATCCAGCCTCAACTTCGAAGTTTTAAACCAAAGCGAAATGAAACAGTTATGGAGAAAATTAGACGGAACACGGATTCGCCAGCCGATTGAGGAAGAGATCCGAATGATGATTCTTCGGGAGCAAGCAGCCGGACATGAATTGAAATTGTGCATCGGAACCGATAGCCAGGTAAAAGGTAAACACACGCAGTTTGCTACTGTCATTGTTGTGATCCGAAAAGGCAAAGGAGGTTTCATGTATATACTGCCCGAAAGCACGCAATGGAAGATGAGCATCAAACAAAGAATGTTGATGGAAGTATCCAAAAGCATTGATGCGGCTTACAGAATATGTGGTGTTTGCACGAAGTACAATGTGGATATGGAATTGCATGCGGATATCAATACCAATCCGGGCTTTAAAAGCAACGATGCTTTAAAAGAGGCGATGGGTTATATCATGGGGATGGGATTCGCATTCCGTGCAAAACCCCATGCGTTCGCAAGCTCCAGTTGTGCCAACAAACTGGTTCAATAAATAGGGTTCCCAAAGGGAAGAGGGGATCATCTGTTACAAACAAACCAGGTGAGGGTGTTTGGAGCCCCACAGTGCAGCCGTAGTAACTCGCTGTATGCTGTTGTTGTAATGGTGTTCATTCCCTTTTCGCTAAGTGTCGAAGGTTCGAATCCTTCCCTGCTTAACCAGGTAGCTCAGTGGCAGAGCAATAGCCCTTTTGCGCAGGTTCGAATCCTGCTCACGAAACCGATCGTGATAGTTCAGTGGTAGAACACAACACTTCGGATGTTGGAAAAAGAAGTCCATCGCTTCTCTAAAAAAGATGACCATTTAAAAATCAGGAGAACAGCCGCTGGTTGGTAAAACAACTATCCGGTATTGGCCAGCAGTGCTGGTTACTCCTTTCAGCAGTAGTTCACTTCAGTTGGTGCGAAGCATCCGACCTGCCGGATGATAGCAGCAAGCGAACTGTTCTTACTTAAGAAAGGAACTACCAAACTCCGCTAAGCCGGATGGCTGTTCCCTGGTTTTTATCAACCAAAACAAAAACTAAAACAATGAAACAAGTAAAAGTAAATGCCTACGAAGTAGGATTGGTATTCCGGAAAGGAGCTTTGCAAAAAGTATTGGAGCAAGGCACCTACTGGTTCTGGAAAGGAGAACAGGTATATGTATACGATACCACCAGGGAGTTCATCGCACCTGTTGAGTTGAACATTCTGTTAGCGAATGAACAACTGGCAGCGATGCTGGAATTGGTGGAAGTAAATGATACGGAGCTGGTGCTGCAATATGTGAACGGTATCCTGAAAGGGGTATTAAAAGCCGGAAGATATACCTTCTGGAAAGGGCCCGTGAACTATGCATTCGTGAAAGTGGATATCAGCAAAGCAGTTATCGATCCTGGTTTCGACCGGATGGTGTTAAACCACGCGTTGCTGGCGCCTTATGTGCGGACCTACACCATCGAGAACTATGAAAAAGGAGTTCTGTTCATGGATGGAAAGTTCGAGGGCTTATTGGAAAGCGGGATCTATTATTGGTGGAAGAACCCTGTGGTGATCCAGGTGGCAAAAGTGGATACCAGGCAATTGCAGTTGGAGATCAACGGACAGGAAATTCTGACAAAGGATAAAGCTGCGTTGCGGTTAAACGCCTGGACGCAATACAAGGTGCTGGATATCGAAAAAGCCTTGTTGCAGAACAAGGAATACGAACGGCAACTGTACATCAACATCCAGTTGGTATTGCGGGAATATGTTGCGGGCTTCGGCTTCGATGAGTTGCTGGAGAAAAAAGAAGCCATCGCACCCTATATGCTGGAACGGATCAAAGACAAGGCCGACGCACTGGGTGTGGAAGTAGTTGGATTCGGGATCCGGGATATCATCTTACCTGGCGATGTGAAAGAAATCATGAACCAGGTATTGGTGGCCGAAAAAAGGGCGCAGGCCAATACCATCATGAGACGGGAAGAAACCGCGAGCACCCGATCCTTGCTGAACACTGCGAAGCTGATGGAAGAAAACGCGATGTTATGGAAGCTGAAGGAGATGGAATACGTGGAGAAGATCGCGGAAAAAATCAGCACCATCACCGTGAACGGCAATGGCAAGCTGGTGGAACAGTTGAAAGAATTGTTCACGCCTAAATAAACAAAACCGGGACTGGCAGGATCAGTTCCGGTTTTTTAATACCTGGTGATAATCGAGCGGGCTTCCTGCACATACTGTCCTCCGAACAACACCGCATGTACCAGAATCGGATATAGTTGCGTCAAGGGTAATCGCTTTCGCCAGTTATGTTCAAGCGGATAAATATGCTGATACGCTTCTATAAAACTGGAATCAAATCCTCCGAACAACTGGGTCATACCAATATCCATTTCGCGATGACCGGCATACACAGCCGGATCAAAGATCGTCGGGTATCCATCACCGGTACAGGAGATATTCCCGGACCAGAGATCTCCGTGAAGCAGTGCAGGTGGCTCAGTTGGAAATTCATGTTGAATGACAGTACGAAGTTTTTCCAGCCGGCCGGGCAGTACTGTTGAGAACTGCTTTCTATCAACCAGTACTTGTACCAATGGCCGGATGCGTTCCTGCAGGTAGAAATCAGTCCAGTTAGCATGCGTTCGATTGGATTGTGGCAGCCGGCCAATATAATTGTCTTCTGTCCAGCCGAAGGCCGATTGCTTCTGAAAATGCTGATGCGCCAATGCTGCTCCGAACCGCTGCCAGAAATCAGGTTGCTTAGGAGCGGGAGCAAGCCATTCAAGCACCAGGTATTGAATCCCCTCCCATTCCCCAAATGTGTCAACATTTGGGATCTTAAACAGGCTCTCATTTTGTAAAGCTTCCAGCCCACGGGCTTCTTTCTCCATCATTCCCGGGAAGGCAGCAGCTTCATTGATTTTGATGAAATAGGGCTGCGCTCCTTTGTACACCTTGAAGGCCTGGTTGATATCACCACCAGAAACCGGGCTAACCAAGGTAGGGTGCAAACCGAGCTGTTGGAAAAGAGAGGTGAGCATGGGGCGATAAGGCATAGTGTAGGATCTATGTAGGAAGTGGCAAAATTTAAGGTTTTGCGAACCGGAAATTTCAAGTGTTCTTCCAGGTTAGATTTATAAAACCCAAGTGTCTCCGGTCGCTTCTATATATCGTTGAAACGGTTTATAAATAGTTGTTGAATCTACTTCCCATATAAAATCTTGTCAGCTTTATTTAGTTCCTGGCACAACTGATACATTAATGAAAATGCAATATTGCCGTTGGATAGAATATCAATTATAGAATATTTTTCATACGCCCATAATAGTAGAAAATCATCATTCTCATCACCAGCCTCCAACTCACCAAGGATTGATAATTGTACTAGAATTTTTTCTACATTTTCCGGCAACTCATTAATAAATGCTTCTTGAGTCCTGGTGTTCATTTGTAAATAAATTCCTTCCCCATTCATACCAATATGAAGCATTACATCTACAGGTTCATAATATGCGTGAATAAAAATAATATTCACGAAATCTTTCCATTCGGCATGTGTCCATTGATTCAGGGTTTGGTTACTGGTTGACCAATGTTCAAGGAGTTCATATAAAAGCTCTGTAACCAATGTTCCCAGATTATCTCTGTCTGTACCGGAGCCAGTAATTATCCATTTATTAAAATCTACTATGGTATTAGCATGTAAACTAAATGAGCGCAGTTTATCTTCAGTGATTTCTACTAGCATTTTTAAATGTTAAAATTACTTCCATCCATTTATTATCGTAGTTCCTGTCTTCCTCGGGCCGGTTATTGAAAAGTTCGGTAGTAGTCAGTATTATTTTTTCAAAGATATGGGGGCTTAACTGCAGTTCACCGATTTTGCGCAAAAGATCAAAACATTCAAAGAGAATAACCTGGTAGGTCCATCCCTCATCATATACAAAGCACAGTTCTGATTCTATAGCAAGAATAATGGCAAGTGCAAGTTCGGCAGCAAGGAGGTAATTCCCGGTGTCTATTAATCCTTTTCCTCTTTCGAGGAAAGCATTCGTAATTATTTCAACACCCAGTTCCCCTTCTTCGCTTATTTTAACTGCTCCTTTTTTTTCTTCAGCTATAAAAGCTTTTAATAAAGCGGTGATTTCAACAGCAGTTTCCAAGGGAACAAACCGGGCAATTCGTTCAAATAAAATTGAGCGCTCTCTTTGAATAAGGGGTAGTAAAGTTTGTTGATCAAAACTTTCCGGTTGTTTTACCATTATTTCTATTAACTGAGCAGTATAGTTTTCAAGTGGAAAAGGAGAAGCTTTAAACTTTGTATACCTCCACTTTTCGCTTTTACTCATATATTTTTTGAATATGTAATTTAGAATTTAATGTATGACGGAAATGAATTTACTAAATCTGCTGGTTCCTGTAAGTATTTAGACTGGCAAAGAAAGGAAGCAATGAGCTATTGTATTTCCAGATCTTTAATCTTTTTTCAATCTCTGTAATCCATATACAAGGCATAGTGTAATGGTCCTTTATAAGTGGTGTATCCCCAAGTTCTTTTCGGTCTGAAAATATTTCTTTATTAGTGAAAAATATCCAGGCTGGAAAGATGGTATTTGGGGATACACAAAAGGGAGTAAAAGGGAGTATTTGGGGAGATGTTGCGGATGGATCAGTAAGTAATTGCGGAGCAATCAGGGAGTGTTTGAAAATTATAAATTAACCTGGTAGCTGGTACTGCGCCCTCCAGCTTGTCCCGCAAGAATAAACGCACCTGATTCTAATAACTGCTGCATATCTCTTGTAGCGGTGGCTTTGGATGTTTTGGTAAGCCCTATATATTTTCTGGCGTTCATCCCTCCTTCAAAACCTTTTGTACCTTCTTCCAGCATTCGCCTGATAACAGTTAACTGGCGGTCGTTCAGTTTGTCTTTAAAGCGGTCAAAGAACCTCGTTTTCTTTAAAGTAAATTCAATTTGTTCTTCTGCTTCAGTCTGTGCATCCAATGATGTTTTAATGAAATACTCTAGCCAAGGTGTTATTTCATTTGATTGCTGGGCTTTTTCCAGTGAATCGTAGTACAGCTTTTTACTGGCCTCTATTGTTCTGGACAGGCTTAACAGCACAGGCCTGCCGATCGTTTGTGACAATGCTTTTTCTGCAATGGCCCGGCCAATCCTTCCATTTCCATCTTCAAAAGGATGTATGGTTTCAAAATACAAGTGGGCGATGGCAGAACGAACGGGGGCTTTTTTAATTTCCAGTTTACCGCCCGGAGCAGTATCATTGAACCATTGAATAAACTGTTTCATTTCTTCCGGCACTTTTGATGAAGGAGGTGCTTCGTAATGCACTTTCTCTTTTCCCAGGGCACCTGAAATTACCTGCATAGGCTCTTCATGGTAGCGCCACTGACCAACGGCCACTCTTTTGTTTTCGCCCAGCAACATCCTGTGCCATTCAAATAGTTTCTCTTCTGTCAATACCTCTTTGAATGTATTGCGGATATCAATCATAAGTTCACCTAAACCAACGGCGGATTTGTCTTTGATATTTTCTGTATCGTTTAGCAGCCCCAGGTTTTTCCGAATGGAAGAAAGCACATCTTTTCTGCTGGGGTATTCACCTTCTATCTCCGAAGTTTTGATAGCTTCTTCAAGAATGATTTCAACAACAACATCCTGCTTTGTTTCCTCGGGCAAGCCTTCCAAAATACCAGACACCCTTCCCACCTTTTCAGAGAAAATCAGCAGCTCATCCTCTACAGCTTCCAGGGAGAATTTGAACTGCAGCCAGTCATTTTGTTGCCAGTTGTATTTTGCCATGAGCCGATTAGCATATTTATTCGGCTCAAATATAAATAAATAATGAGCCGAATAAGATGATTATTCGGCTCATGAAAAATGAAGATTGACCCAACACTAGGCTTGCGGCTTTAATAGGCAGTATTATGCATGTTGTAACTAACAAAAAAGCAGCTACAGATTTTACTCCGTAACTGCTTCTTTTTCCGTGGTGTGGGCCGGAATCGAACCGGCGACACAAGGATTTTCAGTCCTTTGCTCTACCAACTGAGCTACCGCACCATCGTGACTGATTTATCATCAATCGGGACGCAAAAATAGGGGGATTTCAACAAAATACCTCGGGTTATCAACATTTTTTTTAGGAAGGCGGTTTTTACCTCTTGATCCACAACTTCATGGTATGCGGCGCCGGCTCATCTCCACCAAAATACGGATACAATAAATACCCATTTATAAAACTGCCTGTTAGCCCCCGGCTCATGATGGTAGATACTCCCTTATATTGAAACTCATAGCCAACCGGACTTAACCTGATCATCAGCCTTGCCGTATCGCCAATCGCCACCTCCCCCAACTTCACAAAACTGCGCGTTCCTTCTGCATAACAATAGGCAAACAACTCAATCTTCTCCTTCTTCCACCTCCAGCCGACCCGCGCACTGTTCTGATGATGCAGCACCCCATTGTCGCTGAAGCCCATCAACTTGTTGATATCATCCTGATTCCTGGGATTTTTGGTCTGGTACCGGCAGGTACTGTCGAATCCTACGGCAAAGGCGATGGAATCTCCTGTTATCTTTTCTATTGGATTCTCTGTTGCATAATGCGCGCCAGCCAATATGGTATAGGTTTTAAATCCGGCACCAACAATTGCCCCTGTATTGGGTAGGGTTGCTTCGGATTCCTGCGTGGGTTTCTCCCCGGTTTTGCTGCAGGCAGTCCAACCAACCACCAGCAGCAATAACCAAAGGGATGGTGGATTCTACCTATACATGCAATACCAAAACCCGCTATCTTCATTGCCTAAACCAGCTCCGTGAATTTTTCTGAAGACCAGGTCCTTGCCCTTGCCCCCGATGATGCCTCGCGTAAAGCCGGCAGCGCACTTGCGAGTCCGGGTAAATGGGTCTCCAAAGGCAAAAACGATCTCGCCCTCTGGGGTGAATGCCAGGGTAGTGGTAGCAAACCCTACCAGACCCAAATCGATCTGCAATCCATCGCCTTCAAATGTTCCTGTCCCAGCCGGAAATTTCCCTGCAAACATGGGATCGGTCTGCTCTTACTGAACAGCAGACAACCTGCGCTCTTTACCGACTCCGCCACCCCCGAATGGGTTTCTGACTGGATCGGTAAACGCCAGGAAAAAGCAGTCCAGAAAGAAGCCGCCCCCGCCAAACCTGTTGATGAAGCCGCCCAGGCCAAACGCCAGCAGGCCCGCGAGGAAAGTATTGAACAGGGTATCGATGAACTGCTGACCTGGATGAAAGACCTCGTTCGAAATGGCCTGCTTTCCCTGCCTGAAAAAGGTCCCGCTTTTATGGAAGAAATCAGCCGCAGGATGATTGATGCCAAAGCTCCCGGTCTCGCCAACCAGCTTCGCCAACTCAGCCAGATCAATCTCTACCAGGAGGGATGGCAATCCCGCTTTCTCGAACAACTTGCCCGGATTTACCTCATCGCCAAAGGTTTTCAACACCGGGAGGCAATCAACCCCTTGCTCAAAGAGGACCTCAGCACTGCTGTCGGGATCACGATTTCACAGGAAGAACTCAAACAACAGTCTGGCATTACCGACCAGTGGCTGGTGATCGGCAAACAGCTTCAGGAAGAAGATCAGTTGACCACCGATCGTACCTGGTTATATGGGCTACAGTCGGGTAAGTATGCCCTGGTGCTGCAGTTTATTGTACGGGGACAAGGACTTCAATTCTCCCTTTCCACCGGCATGCTGCTCCAGGCCGAACTGGTTTATTTCCCCTCCTCTGCTCCCCTGCGGGCACTTATAAAATCACAGCAGCCCATCCGGGAAAAGCCACTCATCAAGGGTTTCAGCGGATGGCAGGAACAACTGCAACATCGTGCAGCCCGTTTTGCCAACCTGCCTTTTCAGTTGGAGACGCCGGCTTTGGTGCACCAGGTTCGCCCGGTTCAGTACCAGGGTGCCTGGTGGTTGCAGGACCAGGAAAATCACCTGATGCCCCTGACCGCCAACTATCCATCGCTCTGGAAATTGCTGGCCCTGAGTGGTGGCGCTCCCCTGGATCTGGCCATCGTGCAGAAAGATGACAGGGTGGAGCCCCTCAGCGCTTTTTATCAACAGGAACTCATTTCTCTATAAATCCGTCGCATGAATAGCTGGAATCAATTGCTTCAAAACGCCCTGATCGGTACAGAAAAAAAACCACCTGAACCGGCTGCCCTCAGCACCGATGAGGAGCTGGCCCCGGCCCTGCAATCCATTGCTGCCAATGCTGCTCTTGATGCGGAAGAACAATTGTTGCAGGCTACCGCCCTGCTGTTTAATTACAGGCAAGCCGGACAAACAGCACAGGAAGTCAAGGATATTGAGTCTTCCATCGCGGAAGCAGAAACCCTTCCCTATTGTTCGGCTGCTGCAAAGGATACCTTGCGGGAATTGTTTGACTACCAGGCACTGGGACTTTTTTATTACTGGATAAAACATTGCGCTGCAGCTGCACGGATTGCTCCCCCGGAGCTGGTACCCCTGCTGCTCCAACTGGCTGCTAAAAATCCGGAACTGCGTGATTCCATTCGGGTGATCACAGGTAAGCGGGGTGAATGGCTGGCGCAACTCAATCCCGATTGGCAGGATAGCAAAAAGCTGAGTCTGGAAGAGAGCTGGGAACAGGGTACTACCGACCAGCGCGTAGCAGCACTCCGGCAACAACGAATGGAAAATCCTGAGACCTCCCGCCTATGGTTAACCGAAAGCTGGAGCAAGGAAGGCGCCGCCGTAAAACAAAAACTACTTGAAGCCTTTGATACTGCCTTGAGCGATGCGGATCTGCCTTTCCTGGAATCCTGCCAAAAGGATAAAAGCCAGAAAGTACAGCAACAGGTGTTGGAACTGATCAGACAAATTCCGGAATCCGAGCTGGTAAAAGCCTATGCGCAAGTGGTTCGTGCCTCACTGGTTATTAGAAAAGAAAAAACCCTGCTGGGTTTGTCTTCCAAACTTAGCTGGGAGATTAAAACGCCGGTTGAGATTCACCCAGATTGGCGCAAACAGGGACTCGAAACCGTTAGCAATTCCAAAGAGTTTACAGATGAGGAATACATCCTGTTTCAACTGCTGCACTGGGTGCCTCCTACCCTGCTGAATGAACTATCCGGGTTGGGTACGATTGAGCTGATACAGGCACTACAAAAGGAGAAACTCAAACAATGGCTGCCGGCCATCGCGTCAGCAGCTGTGCGGTTTCGAAACCAGGACTGGATCAACACCCTGGCCGAGCAGTCCGATAGTTTTTTACCGGTACTCATTGTCGCATTGCCGCCTGCTAAACAAGATGCCTATGCGAAAACCTGGTTTACCGGAAAGGAGGAGTTCTTTATTCCGGTGTTTGTAAACAGGGAAACCGAATGGCCGGTTTCCCTTGCCCGCCAACTCATGAATTATACCGCAGCTAACCCCTATCAATACACGAAATCTTTTTACCAGCAGCTCATGCACCTGCTTCCTCTGGAAGGAGCGTCCTGGTTGGATCAGTTCGATCCCCCGGAAGGATATCAACGACACTACTGGCAATCGATTAAAGAAGAAATCCAACCTCTTTTTGATCTTAAAAAACGCATTCAACAATCATTTAACGCCTAACTATATGTCCACCATTTTACGTCAACATGCTGAACAGCTTTTCGCTGAAGAACTGGAAGCCCTGCAAAAAACAGATAGCGGTAAACGTCCGGCTAACTGGAAACTGAGTCCACAGGCCGTGGTTACCTACCTGATGGGAGGCAAACTCTCCAATTGTTTTGAAGTGAGTCCGAAGTATATCGGGCAACGTCGCCTGATGGAAATTGCAGTAGCCACCTTAACAACCGATCGCGCGCTGCTGCTTTATGGTTTACCGGGCACGGCGAAAAGCTGGGTCAGTGAACACCTGGCTGCTGCTATCAGTGGCGATAGTACCCTGATCATCCAGGGCACAGCAGGTACCAGTGAGGAATCCATCCGCTATGGTTGGAACTACGCAAAGTTGCTGGCGGAAGGTCCATCTGAGAGAGCCCTGGTGGAAACACCAGTAATCCGCGGCATGAAAGATGGTAAGCTGGTGCGCATGGAGGAACTTACACGTATTGGTGCTGATGTACAGGATACCCTGATCACGATTCTCTCTGAGAAATCCTTGCCGATTCCGGAATTGAATACTGAAGTGCAGGCCGTGCGTGGATTTAATATCATCGCTACAGCCAACAACCGCGATAAAGGCGTGAATGATTTATCAAGTGCCCTCAAACGAAGATTCAATACGGTTATTCTTCCGGTGCCCGATAGCATGGAAGAGGAAATTGATATCGTGCGCAGAAGAGTGGAAAGTTTTGAAAAGATCATGGAACTGCCGGCAGAAAAACCTGCCCTGCAGGAGATTCGTAGAATCGTAACCATCTTCCGCGAATTGAGAAATGGGCTTACCCTCGATGGAAAAACCAAACTGAAATCACCCAGTGGTACCCTTAGTACCGCGGAGGCTATTTCGGTGGTGAACAATGGCCTCGCGATGGCGGGTTATTTTGGTGATGGCCAGCTTAAGGCGGCCGACCTGGCTGCAGGTATCCTGGGTGCTGTGGTAAAAGATCCGGTGCAGGATCAGCTGGTTTGGAGAGAATACCTGGAGACCGTCATTAAAACCCGCGACGACTGGAAAGATGTGTATCGCGCTTGCAGAGATATATCCTGATCAACATGGCAGTACATTTATTAGGCATACGACATCATGGTCCGGGTTCCGCGCGAAATGTGCAGCAATACCTGCAGGCGCTGAAGCCGGATATCGTACTGGTGGAAGGTCCGCCTGAAGCGGATGAGCTTCTCCGTTATACAGAGCACGCTGAATTGAAACCTCCTGTTGCCATCTTGGTTTATCAAACCGATGCATTGCAGCAGGCAGTGTATTATCCTTTTGCTGAATTCTCCCCGGAATGGCAGGCCATTCAATATGCCAAAAAAGCGCATATACCTGTCCGTTTTATGGACCTGCCCCTGACGCATGTGATGGCAATCAAGGAAGAAGAAGTGGAGCGCAACACCAGGAGTCCCCTGCAAGAACTGGCTGCTGCATCCGGCATGGAGCAGGAAGATCGCTGGTGGGAAATTATGATTGAACACCGGCAGGAGAATGTATCCATATTTGAGGCTGTGCAGGAAGCGATGACGGCTCTCAGGGAAGAGCAGCCTACGCCTTCTGAAAAAATGGAACAGTTGCGGGAAGCCTGGATGCGAAAACTCATCCGGCAGGCGGAGAAGGAAATGTACACGGAAATCGCAGTGATTTGTGGTGCCTGGCATGTGCCGGCCCTGGCCAATATGCCCAAACAGAAAGAGGACAACGAATTGCTGAAGGGTTTGCCGAAAGTGAAGGTGGAAACCACCTGGATTCCCTGGACCTATGATCGTCTTAGCCTGTATTCTGGCTATGGCGCGGGCATTGAATCACCGGGCTGGTATGATCATGTCTGGAATCATCCAACCGATGATGGCACCTTATGGTTGTCCAAAGTGGCCCGTCTCTTCAGAGAAAACCAGCGCGATGTTTCTGTGGCGCATGTGATTGAATCAGTGCGACTGGCAACTACCCTGGCCTCCCTGCGCAACCTGTCAAAAGCAGGATTAACCGAATTGAATGAAGCCACCCTCAGTGTATTCTGCAATGGGGAGGAAATACTGATGCAACTGATCCGGGAACAGTTAACCGTGAGTAACCGAATTGGTACAGTTCCGGATGAGATACCCAAACCACCCCTGCAGGTGGATATAGAAAAGATTCAAAAGCGGTTGCGCCTGCCCGCGAGTGCCGACTGGAAAGATTATATGCTGGACCTCCGCAAGGAAAATGACCTGGAGAGGAGTATCTTTTTACACCGGCTGGAATTGCTGGGCATACCATGGGGACAAAAAAGCCTGGTTAGCGGAAAGGGAACCTTTAAAGAACAGTGGCGCCTGCAGTGGGACCCTTCCTTTATTCTGAACATCATTGAAAAAGGCGTTTGGGGCAATACGTTAGAAGAAGCCTGTAATGCCTGGCTCGTGCATCGCTGCAAGGAGGAGAAATCGCTTCAGGCCATTGCCGCCTTGTTGGAGCAGGTGATACCCGCGGATCTCAGTGGAGCAGCGAATGCCATCGCGGAGCGCATTCAAAACCTGGCTGCTGCCACCAATGATATCATTGAACTGGTAGCTGTTTTACCCGGATTGGCGCGTATCATCCGGTATGGAAATGTGCGTAAGACAGATGCAGCACTGGTAAGGCATATTGTAGAAAGTATGATCACCAGGATCTGTATCGGCTTGCCCCTTGCCTGCGCAGGTATTGATGAAGAAACCACGCGCAAACTCACGGACGATTGCAACAGCATCAATCATAGTATTCATTTATTGCAGGAACCGGAGTATGTTCAGGAGTGGCATGTCTGCTTGGAAAAGATTACCTGGATGCAGCAGGCCGCCCCCATGATGCGGGGATTTTCCACCCGGCAATTGATGGATGCGAAAAAACTGGAAAAGGAAACCCTGAACCGCTTGTTCTATAGTAGTTTGAGTCGCGCCTTGCCGGTAGCAGATACGGCTGCCTGGCTGGAAGGATTCTTACAGGGAAGTGGTACGTTGTTATTGCTGGATGAAAATCTATGGGGCATTGTACACGAATGGGTGCAGCAGATTCCGGAAGAAGATTTCGTTCAGGCCTTGCCGTTATTGCGACGAACCTTTAGCCAGTTTACGCCTGCGGAAAGAAGAAAGCTCGGGGAGAAACTCAAACAGGGCGGAAAGCCGGGGGTGTTGATGCAGGAGGCGGTTGCAGGAATCAATCGCGATGCAGCAAAACAAGCAATACCGGTGGTGATGGAATTATTGGGATATCCTAAAACAAGTTAAGATGGAGCAAGCAATTAGAAGGTGGCGACTGATACTGGGCGGCGATCAAAACGATGGCACTGGGTTTTCATTAACCGGTGTTGATCTTCAAATGGATAAAACCCTGAGTGCCCTCTATGATAGTGAACGCAGTGCGGGACTCGGACCTTCTTCACCTAATGTGAACCGATGGCTGGGTGATATCCGGACCTTTTTTCCCAGCTCGGTGGTGCAGGTGATGCAGCGCGATGCCCTGCAGCGACTGAACCTTACGCAGTTGTTGTTTGAAAAGGAAATGCTGGAAAATGTGGAAGCGGATGTGCACCTGGTGGCCACCTTGTTAACCCTGAGCAGGGTGATTCCGGATAAAACAAAGGATACCGCGAGGCAGGTAGTAAGAAAAGTAGTGGAAGAATTATTGCGAAAACTGTCGAGTCCTATGCAGCAGGCGATCCAGGGCAGTTTGAACAGAAGTATCCGAAATACGCGACCCAGGCATGCTGAAATCAACTGGCATGCAACCATTCAAAAAAACCTGAAGCATTATCAACCCGAGTATAAAACAATTATCCCGGAGCAGCGTATCGGTTATGGACGCAAACGATCTGCCTTGAAAGATGTGGTGCTTTGCCTGGATCAATCCGGCTCGATGGGTACCTCGGTTGTGTACTCTGGTATATTCGGATCGGTGATGGCATCAATTCCTGCTATTAAAACAAAGATGGTGGTGTTTGATACGGCTGTGGCGGATCTGACTGAAGAGCTGGAGGATCCGGTGGATTTGTTATTTGGTGTGCAGTTGGGAGGAGG
>VFQN01000137.1_pt1 | contig 160709 bp, 161 predicted proteins | sample 3512371 | NCBI WGS metagenome assembly VFQN01 (sample SAMN10412370, study PRJNA504923) | tailings metagenome | isolation source: Replicate 2 from Balatoc abandoned mine | place: Philippines: Itogon, Benguet | collected 2017-08-28
CCGTCGTCACCGTCTCCCACTTCACGCGGCCCTTGGAGCGCGCGACCATCTCGAGCCCGGTCCGCGTCTTGTCGCAGCCCATGGCCCAGGCGAACATCTCCTGATTCGAATAGGCATTGGCCAGCACCGAGAACTCGGTGTCCTTGATCTTCTCGACCAGGATGGCCTTCGTCGGGTTGGCTTCCATGAGCTTGGGAACCTGGTCGACGCGGACCTCCTCCTTGATGCGCACGAGGAAGCCGGCCTTCTCCATCGAGGCCACGAAATCCGAAAGTGACTGCTGCATTGTCTTGCCCTCAGGACCACTGGATCAGGGAGCGATCTTTCCGTGCTCGGCGAAGGCGCGGAGCTGATGGAGCATCATGCCCCAGAGCGCATTGCACTTCGCGAAGTTGCCTTCCTGATGGGGCCAACCCGAATGGGCGAACTTCAAATGGACGCGGCCGTCGGGCGTTTGGCCGATATCGAAGTTAACGGCAGTTCCGGCCGCATCGCCCGGTCCCTTCACACACTTCCAGACAACCTTGTTGGCATCATGGGTAGTCACTTCCCACACGAACGTGGGGCCATCGGGATACTTCAGCGACCACTGATCGCCCACCTTGCCGCCTCCCGATACGTCGGCGCCGGTCCAGCCTTTCAAACCCTGAAGGGTTGTGAGGGCATCTCGAACTTTTACGGGATCAGCTTGGATATTGACCGCATGCAACAGAGCGTGACCAGACAAGAGCTATCTCCCATGTTCACTCAAGCGCCGGTGGCAATGACAGCAACAGCGCCCGTAAATGTAAGCACCGTCACGATAACATGCAGAGGTACGACCTCAAGCGCTCGTTGCATCGCAGATGTAACTCGCGCTTAGCTTGTGTCAGAGATCTCACGCGCTCATCGTGTTCAGGCAAGAGCGCGTGCGGCCCGCGCAAGCACACCATCGTGCTTTTCGAGTTCGTCCATGATCGAGAAATGATTGAGGCCGGCGAGCGGCAGCAGCTCGCTCGGCAAACCAGCCGCGCGACGGGCGTCGTGATAGGCAACGGACTGGCGCTGCAGCTCCGGCAGCTCGCCGGTGCCGTAAGCCAGCACGACCGGCGCACTCTTCTTCGGCAGATGCAGGAGCGGACTGGTCTTCGCCGCCTCCTCGGCTGTCAAGTTCAGCTTGTCGTTGAGATAGTTCAGGCGGCAGGGCTCGACATCGTAGATACCGCTGATCGCCAGCCCCGCATCGACCTCGTCCATGGCAAGCGTCGTCGCCGTAAGATGGCCGCCCGCCGACCAGCCGGAAACGACAAGTCTGCCCTCACCTGCACCGCGGTGCGGTCCTTCGCGCCGCAGCCAGCGCACGGCGGCCGCAATCTCGTCGACGATCTCCGACAGCGTGGCCTCGGGGCAGAGCGTGTAGCCGATGAAGGCGACATCCATGCCGTTGGCCAGCGGTCCCGCGGCCATGCAGGCGAACGTCTCCTTGGCGTTGCGCTGCCAGTAGCCGCCATGGATGAAGGCGAACAGCGGCGCCTTGGCGGCGCCACACCGGAAGAGGTCGATCTTGTTGCGCGGCCGCGGCCCGTAGGCGAGGTCGAGACCGTCGGCGTGGCGCTTGCGGAAGGCATCGCTGCGCGCGACCCAGGCCTCGCGGCGCTCGCCCGAATCGGCTACGGCGCTGGTGTTGTCGTAGGCGGCGTCGAGCTCGGCCCGGGTCATGTTGTTCCAGACGACGGTTCGGGACTCTGTGCTCATGCTCGCACTCCTTGGGACGTGCCTGGTCTCTACCATGAACGCGCGGCCCTTCCAGAACTCACCGTTCGGTGCGAACGTTGCCGCGATGTCCCCGACCGACCGACCGATCGCCCTCCGCGGCCCTGTCCTGACCTATACCGGCGATCCGTTCCGCGACGGGCTTGCGCGCACGATGGTGCACGAGCCGGATGCCGTTGTCGTCGTGCAGGATGGCCACATTGCACAGTTCGGCCCGGCCACCGAGATCGCACCGTCGCTGCCGGCAGACGTCGAGGTCCGCGACTATGGCCGCAATGCGCTGATCTCCGCGGGCTTCGTCGACACGCACGTCCATTTCCCGCAGACGCCGATGATCGGCAGCCACGGCAATCAGCTTCTGGACTGGCTCGACCGCTATACCTTCCCGACCGAACTGAAATTCGCCGACCGCGCCTTCACACGCGAGGTCGCACGCACCTTCCTGCGCGAGAACCTGCGCAACGGCATCACCACGAGCTGCGTCTACTGCACCGTACACAGCCATTCCGCCGACATCCTGTTCGAGGAGGCCGAAGCGCTCGGCCTTCGGCTGGCGGCCGGCAAGGTGCTGATGGACTGCCGCGCGCCCGAAGGCCTCATGGATACAGTGCAGACCGGCTACGACGACTCCCAGGCCCTGATCGCCAAGTGGCACGGCCGCGGCCGGTTGCTCTATGCCATCACGCCGCGCTTCGCCGGGACGAGTTCGCCGGCGCAACTGTCGGCAGCCGGCGCGTTATGGCGGGAACACCCCGATTGCCTGATGCAGACCCATATCGCGGAGAACAAGGCCGAGGTCGCCTGGATCAGGGAGCTGTTTCCAGACCACCGCCACTATCTCGACGTCTACGACCATCATGGGCTTTGCGGGAAGCGTGCGGTATTCGGACACGGCATCTGGCTGGAGGACGGCGAGCTGCAGCGCCTGCACGAGACGGGTGCCGCAATCGCGCATTGCCCGACCTCCAACTTCTTCCTGGGCAGCGGCGCCTTCGATCTCTCGCGCGCACTGGATCCGAAGCGCCCGGTGAGGGTCGGGCTCGGCACCGACATCGGCGCGGGAACCTCGTTCTCGATCCTCGCCACGCTGAACGAGGCCTACAAGGCGTCGCAGCTCAACGGGCAAGCCCTGCCGGCCGAGCACGCCTACTATCTCGCGACGCGCGGCTCGGCGGCGGCGATGCACCTCGAAGACAGGATCGGCAGCATCGCCGTCGGCATGGAAGCCGACCTCGTCGTCCTCGACATGCGCTCCACGCCCCTGATCGACTTCCGGATGAACCAGGCGGAGAGCTTCGCCGAACAGCTCTTCGTGCAAATGATCCTGGGCGACGATCGGGCGGTCCAGGCGACCTACGTGGCCGGCCGCCTCGCCCACATCCGTACGTGAAAGCACGCTTTCCATAGCGTGAATGTTCAATGGCACACCATAAATCTGGTGGCTGAAGGCGTGGATTGGGGGTACGCTTTCTCAGGTAGCTGAAGGAGGTGTTTATCCGTCCGAGGAGCTTAGCCCCCGACGGAGTCGGGACCACCGGTGGGATTCCTGCCGCGTGCCCTGTCAGCCTCACCTTCAGCCTGACCACCGATCGTCAACGCCTCCGCTCGCGGGGGCGTTTTTGTTTTCTGGCGACCGGTCCCACTCCTCTGACCATGACACCGGAGTATGGATATGGCCAAACGCGCCGCACGCCGCACCAAGCTGCACGCCATCGATAGCGCCCGTATTCACAGCCTCGTCTTCGACCACACTCCGGCCAACGACCGAGACCAGAGCTACATCCGGAAAGTCCGCCCGCGCAGCGACAATCAACGCGTGCTGATGGAGGCTATCGAAACCAAGCCTCTGACCGTCGCCCTGGGGCCGGCCGGCACCGGCAAGACCTATCTCGCCATCTCGGCCGCCGTCGAGGCGCTGGAATCCGGCACCGTCGCGCGCATCGTGCTGTCGCGGCCGGCCGTCGAGGCCGGAGAGAATCTGGGCTTCCTGCCGGGCGACATGCGCGAGAAGCTCGACCCCTACCTGCGCCCGCTGTGGGATGCCCTGAACGACCGGCTGGGCGCCAAGCAACTGCGCCAGCACCTCGACGACGGCACCATCGAGATCGCCCCCGTCGCCTTCATGCGCGGCCGCACCCTGAACAATGCCTTCGTGCTGATCGACGAGGCGCAGAACTGCACCTACGGACAGCTCAAGATGCTGCTGACCCGGTTGGGCTGGCACTCGACCATGGTCATGACCGGCGATCCCGACCAGACCGACCTGCTGCCCGAACTGTCGGGCCTGGCCGCCATCGGGACCCGGCTGGAGGGTATGGAAGACGTGGCGGTGGTGCGTCTCACCCAGGGCGACGTCGTGCGTCATCCGCTGGTTGGCCGCATGTTGTCGGTGCTCTAAAGCCACCCAAGTTATCCACAATTGGAAGCGCGATAGACAATTGGACCAAAAAGGGAACATCAAGCAACGCCAGTTCTTTATGATGCTCCAAGAAAAGACGGAAAAGTCCTATAGAACAAAATGTTAGAAGGGCGGTGGCGGGCGACTGCCACCGCCCCTACATTGAGTCAACACGGTGACGCTGGTGTAACGCCGGGCGGACAACGCGCTTTTTCACAGACTTCCCCACATGGCTGTTTCCACAGCCGTTCTGGGGCCTGTTCCGGGAACGTCGCGCTTTGCTGTCGAGCGCCGCCGGCCTACTCACTGCTCGCCTCCATTCTGTCTCTGCGACCCGCCTCGTGACCGACGAAACCGATCTCGACCAGAAACCCAGCGAAGGCTCGCTTGCCGACGGCATGCGTATCATTGCCGATTTTGTGCACACGCTGCCGCGGAAGCCCGGCGTCTATCGCATGATCGCTGCAGACGGCGAGGTGCTCTATGTCGGCAAGGCGCGCTCGCTCCGCAGCCGGGTCGCCGCCTATACCCAGCCGACCCGCCTGGCGACGCGCCTGATGCGCATGGTCTCGGCGACGGCGACGATGGAATTCGCCGTCACCGACAGCGAAGCCGAGGCGCTGCTCCTCGAGAACAACCTGATCAAGCGCTTCCGGCCGCGCTTCAACGTGCTGCTGCGCGACGACAAGTCGTTCCCTTACATCGTGATCCGCCGCGACACGGACTGGCCGCAGCTCGCCAAGCACCGCGGCACGCGCGAACCGGGCAACGAATATTTCGGCCCCTTCGCCTCGGCCACCGCCGTGAACCGCACGCTCTACGCGCTGCAGCGGGCCTTTCCCCTGCGCTCCTGCTCCGACGGCGTCTTCTCGACCCGCACCCGCCCCTGCCTGCAATACCAGATCAAGCGCTGCACGGCGCCCTGCGTCGGCCGCATCGACAAGCCCGAATACGACGCCATCGTCGACGAGGTTCGCGGCTTCCTGGGCGGCCGTAACCGCGAGATCCAGCAGGCGCTGTCCCAGCGCATGGAGCAGGCCTCGGCCAGGCTCGAATTCGAGGGTGCGGCGGTGCTGCGCGATCGCATCCGTGCGCTGGCGCACATCCAGTCGCACCAGTCGATCAGTCTGCCGTCGATCGACGAGGCCGATATCTTCGCCGCCCACTCGGAGGGCGGGCAGATCTGCGTGCAGGTCTTCTTCCTGCGGGCCGGCCAGAATCTCGGCAACCGCGCCTATTTCCCGAGCCACGGCCGGGAGCTCGACGAGGCCCAGGTGCTCGCGTCCTTCATCGGCCAGTTCTACGAGGCGCGACAGGCGCCCAGCCTGATCCTGACCAGCCACGACGTCGCCGAACGCGAGCTTCTGGAAAGCGCCCTGGCCCTCTCTGCCGGGCACAGGGTCGAGATTCGCCAGCCCAAGCGTGGCGACCAGAAGGATGCGCTGGACCAGGCCGTGAACAATGCGCGCGAGGCGCTGGCGCGGCGCATGGCCGAACGCGGCACGCAGCGCCAGCTTCTCGACGGCGTGGCGCGCGTGTTCGGCCTCGACGCACCGCCGGAGCGCATCGAGGTCTACGACAACAGCCACATCCAGGGCACCGCCCCCATCGGCGCGATGATCGTTGCCGGCCCCGACGGCTTCAACAAGAATGCCTACCGCAAATTCAACATCAAGAGCGAAGGTGCGGCCGGCGACGACTTCGCGATGATGCGCGAGGTGATGAGCCGGCGCTTCGGCCGTGCGCTCAAGGAAAACCCCGATCGCGACGACGAGCATTGGCCCGACCTGGTGCTGATCGACGGCGGCCAGGGCCAACTCGAAGCGGCGCGCCAGGTGATGACCGAACTCGGCCTCGAAGACATCGCCATGGTCGGCATCGCCAAGGGCCCCGATCGCGACGCCGGCCGGGAGCGCTTCTTCCTGCACGGCAAGGCGCCCTTCTCGCTCGAACCGCGCGATCCGGTCCTCTACTTCCTGCAACGGCTTCGCGACGAAGCGCATCGCTTCGCGATCGGCACACATCGCACGCGGCGCGCCGCCGACATGACCCGCTCGGCACTCGACGAGGTGCCGGGCATCGGTGCGGGCCGCAAGCGCGCGCTGCTCAATCATTTCGGCAGTGCCCGTGCGGTTGCCGTCGCTACGCTCGACGATATCAAGACAGTGCCCGGCATCTCCAATGCGCTTGCCCAGAAAATCCATGACCACTTCCGGGGTGGCCGCTAAGGTCGGCATCGAGATGTTGTTCAATCTTCCCAACATGCTGACCCTGTCGCGGATCGTGGCAATTCCGCTGGTCGTCGCCTGCTTCTGGCTCGACCGCGGCTGGGCGCAGTGGCTGTCGATGATCCTTTTCGTGACCGCAGCCGTCACCGATTGGTTCGATGGCTATTTCGCGCGGCGCTATCACCAGATTTCGCGCTTCGGCCGCTTCCTCGATCCCATCGCCGACAAGCTGCTCGTGGCCGCAGCGCTGGTGATGCTGGTCAATACCGGCGTCTTGAGCGGCCTGAACGTGCTGGCGGCGCTGATCATCCTGGCCCGCGAGATCCTGGTTTCAGGGCTGCGCGAATTCCTGGCCGAACTGCGTGTCGGCCTGCCGGTGAGCGCGCTCGCGAAATGGAAAACCGCGGTCCAGATGGTGGCAATCGCCGCCCTGCTGGTGGGCGACGCCGCAGCGACCTGGGTAACGCAGATCGGCATCGTCCTGATCTGGATCGCTGCCGCCCTCACCCTGATCACTGGCTACGACTATCTCCGGACAGGCCTGCGCCACATGGCGGAAGATGCGCCGGGTGGTCAGAAATGAAAATCCGCTACTTCGCCTGGATGAAACGCACCGTCGGCCTTCCCGAGGAGGAAGTGACGCCGCCTGCGGACGTCGCGACGGTCGGCGATCTCATCGTATGGCTCAGGGCGCGCAGCCCGGGCCATGCCGAAGCGCTGGCGGAAGGCGCTGCCTTCGGCGCGGCAGTCGATCAACGCACGGCGACCTTCGACGTCAAACTTGCCGGCGCGCGCGAGGTTGCGTTCTTCCCACCCTTCACCGGCGGCTGACGCCATGAGCGTGCGTGTCCAGGAAGCCGACTTCGATGTCGGCGCCGAGCTGGCCCGCCTCACCGACGGCAACAAGCGGATCGGCGGCCTCGCGGTGTTCGTCGGGCTGGTGCGCGAGATGCATGTCCGCGAAGGCTATCACCGCGACAAGGTCGACGCGCTGACCCTGGAACACTATCCCGGCATGACCGAGAAGGCGCTGGAGGAGATCGAGGCCGAGGCCAACCGGCGCTGGCTGCTCGAAGCCTCTCTCATCGTCCACCGCTACGGCCGCATGGAAGCGGGCGAACGCATCGTGCTGGTGGTCGTGGGCTCGCCGCATCGCGAAGCCGCTTTCGAGGCCTGTGAGTTCCTCGTCGACTGGCTCAAAACCAAGGCGCCCTTCTGGAAGCTCGAAGAAACGCCGGCCGGCGAGAAATGGGTCGGCGCACACGAAGGCGACGATGCGGCCGCAGCACGTTGGGAGAAGAAGCCCTGAGCTGACGGCTTTGCTCCGTTACCCCAGCGCCACCAGCGCCAAGTTGGTAATGCCGCGAGCACGTAACTTGTCGGCTGCCATCAGGGAGCGTTGTCCGCTGCGACAGGCCAGCACGACGCGACCCTTCGGATCTTCCAGTTGCTCGATCGTATCGACCACCAGACGCCGCGCGCCAGCAAAAGGCGATACCGGCGCTTCGTCGAGGCCGCGCAGGTCGACGACGATATCGTCGGCTTGCACGGCTTCGGGCGCAATGAAGGGAACAACCGCCTCCGGCTCCGGGCTACCATCGAAGCCGAAGCCGCCGAAGGCCAGTTTCTTGGCATCGAAGGTGACGACGCGGCCGAGCACCGACGGCTCGAAACCCAAGAGGAGATGCAGTGCGAGATGGGCCTGCAGGCTGCCCATCAGGGCGACGGCGCTGCCCAGCACGCCGACCGTGTCGCAAGTCCCGCCGTCGATCGACACGTCGGGGAAGACCGCACGATAGCTCGGCCCGCCGCCGCAGAAGGCGCCGGCATAGCCGGTGAGGCCGATCACCGAGGCGCTGACCAGAGGCTTGGCCACGGCGAAGCAGGCGTCGCTCAACATGTAGGTGACGGCGAAACTGTCGGCAGCGTCGACGACGAGATCGGCCGCCGCGACCAAGACCGCCGTATTCTGCGGCGTCAGACGCTCGGCCCGCGCCTCGATCTGCACCTCCGGGTTGAAACCCTGAAGCGTATCGCGCGCCGCCTCGACCTTGAGCCGGCCGATGTCGGACATGCGATAGAGCGGCTGGCGATGGAGGTTGGTGACCTCGACCGTGTCGTGATCGACGAGGGTGACGCAACCGACACCGGCGCCCACGAGATACTGCAGCACCGGGCAGCCGAGACCACCTGCGCCCACGACCAGCACCGACGCGGCCGCAAGCCGCGCCTGACCTTCGGGCCCGATCTCGCCCAACACCGTCTGGCGGGCGTAGCGGTTGCTCACGACGGCCTCGTCGCGGCGATCCATGCCCTGGCCTGCCCGATCGGATCGGCGTGGTTCACGATGTCGCCCACGACCGAAGCGATATCGGCCCCGGACTTCAGGCAGAGCAAGGCGCGTTCAAGGGTGAGACCGCCGATGGCGACCAGCGGCCGGTCGCCGATCAGCTTCTTCCATTCGGCGAGCCGCGTCGTGCCCTGCGGCGCCCACGGCATCTGCTTCAACTTGGTCGGCCAGATGGGCCCCAGCGCCACATAGTCAGGGTCGACCGCAAGACCTTTCTCCAGCTCGGCATGATCGTGCGTGCTGACGCCGATGCGGATGCCGGCGCGGCGCAACGCCTTCACGTCGGCATCGACGAGATCCTCCTGGCCGAGATGGACATAGTCGCAACCTTCGTCGATGGCGATCTGCCAGTAGTCGTTGACGATGAGCTGCGCGCCATGCGCCGCGCAGGCCGCTTTGGCTTCGCGCACCTGTCGACGCACTTCTGCATCCGGCTGGTCCTTGATGCGCAGCTGAACGAGCTTGGTGCCGGCGGGCAGCAGCTTCGCCACCCAACCGGAATCGGGCACCACGGGATAGAACGGATCGAGCTTCATCGGTCTGCTTTCTCAATCGCCCAGGGCGGCCTTACCGATAACGGGTGTCGACGGCACTGCCATGTCACGCGGTTCCATCGGCCGCGCCAGATAGGCGGCGCGCCCGGCTTCGGTGGCCAGTGCAAAGGCGCGCGCCATCTCGACCGGATCGCCCGCCTCGGCGACGGCGGTATTGAGCAGTACGGCGTCGTAGCCCAGCTCCATGGCCGCCGCGGCATGCGACGGCACGCCGAGGCCCGCATCGACGACCAACGGAATGTCGGGGAAATGTGCCCGCAGCGAACGCAGTCCGTAGACGTTGTTCAGCCCGCGTGCCGAGCCGATCGGCGCGCCCCAGGGCATCAACACCTTGCAGCCGGCTTCGACCAGGCGATCCGCCACCACGAGGTCTTCGGTCGTGTAGGGAAACACCTCGAAGCCCTCCTCGCTGAGGATGCGCGCCGCCTCCACCAGACCGAAGACATCGGGCTGCAGGGTGTCCGCCTCGCCGATCACTTCGAGCTTGATCCAGTTCGTGTCGAACAGCTCGCGCGCCATGTGGGCCGTGGTCACGGCTTCCTTGACCGAATGGCAGCCCGCCGTGTTGGGCAGCACCTTCAGGCCAAGCGCCTGGATGAAGGACCAGAAGCTCTGGCCTGCGCGGCCGGCGCCACTCTCGCGGCGCAGCGAGACCGTAACGACTTCCGCGCCCGACGCCTTGATGGCGCGGTCCAGCACGGCCGGCGACGGATAGCGTGCCGTTCCGAGCAGCAGGCGCGACTTCAGGTCGATGCCATAGAAGGACACCATGGCTAGCCTCCCTGCATCGGCGCCACGACCTCGATGCGGTCGCCGTCGGCCAAAGGCGTGCGCGGCCGCGCAGCCGCGGCAACGAAGCGGCCATTCACCGCCGTGGCGATCTTGCGGCCGCCGTAGCCCAGCGTCTCGAGCGCCGCAGCCAGCGTGCCGGGGCTGACCTCATGCACGTCGTCGTTCAGGAAGATCTTCATCTCTCGTCTCCAGAAAGTCGGCGACCTGACCGGCGAGCCAGGGCGCCAGCAGGAAACCGTGTCGAAAGAGGCCGTTGGCGTGCAGAACGCCATCGACTTGCCGCACCTGCGGCAGGTTGTTGGGAAAAGCCGGCCGCAGGTCGGCGCCAAGTTCGACGATCTCCGCTTCGCCAAAAGCGGGATGCAGCGTGTAGGCCGCATTCATCAGCTCGACAGCAGACCGCAGGCTGACGGCGCGGCGCTCCTCGCTCTCGATCATGGTAGCGCCGATCATGAAGAGACCGTCGCCGCGCGGCACGATGTAGAGCGGGATGCGCGGATGCAGCAGCCGCACCGGCCGCGATAGCGCGATGTCGCGCGTACGCACGACGATCATCTCGCCGCGCACGCCTCGCAGATCCGGCAAATGGTCGCGCGCGGCAAGACCGCGGCAATCCACGACCAGCTTCGGATCGCGCCGCAGCACATCGCCCACACCGAACCGGATCGGCACGTTGCGTGCCGCCAAGGTCGCAGCCAGTCCTGCCAAGGCTTTACGCGGATCGAGATGGGCTTCGTCGGGAAAGAAGAGCCCGCGGCGGAAACGGCCGGCGAGATCGGGCTCGAGATTGCCGAGACCATCGCCGTCGATCCATTCGAAGCGTTCCGTTCGCTGGGCGAAGCGCGTTAGGTCGGCCGCATCGCGCGGCGGCGCCACGACGAGGCTGCCTTTCTGGACGGTGCCGGGGAAATTCTGTTGCCACCAATTGATCGACGGTGCGCCGAGGTGCGCGACGGCTTCGTCTGTAGTTGCACGCTCGCACCAGGGCGCCAGCATGCCGCCCGCCATCCACGAGCAGGCCCCCTCGCCCAGGGCCGATGCGCGCTCGACGATATCGACATCAAAGCCGCGCGCACTCAGCTCAACGGCGCACGAGAGGCCCGCGACGCCGGCTCCAATGACTGAAATTGCTGATCGATCCACGACTGACTCCCGTTCCTTCGCCGGCATGATCCGGATCAGGTTCAAAGGGTTCAGCCGCTGCGGCTGTCTCAGCCCGGTTCCACGCTGGAAACCGGACACCCCTCGGACGTCATCGAGAAAAGGGGATTGCAGCCCCCGATGTCAAGGTTGCGTCAGGCCGCCAGTCTCAGGCGGCCAATGGTGCCGCCGGCGTCATGAGATGCGTGGCTTCGCCGAAACCTTCGCTGTCCGGCTCGCGCACCAGCTTCTGGAAATCGGCCATCAGGGTCCGGGCGATTGGCCCTGCCTGGTAGTGATGCTGGTCGATAGAGCCCACCGGCACGATCTCTGCCGCCGAGCCGCAGAGAAAAACTTCGCTGGCCGTAGCAAGTTCTTCCGGCATCACATGACGCTCTTCGACCACCCAGCCGCGCTTCCTGGCCATGCCCATGACGGCACGGCGTGTGATGCCGTCCAGGAAGTTCTCCGGCTTGGGCGTCACCAGCGTGCCGTCGATCACCAGGAAGATGTTGGCGCCGGTCGATTCGGCGATGCGCCCCTGCCAGTCGAGCATCAGCGCATCGTCGAAGCCGGCCTTCAGCGCGCGATCCTTTTCGATGCCGCAGATGATGTAGAGGCCCGCCACCTTGGCGTGACCCGGCGCGGTCTCCGGCGACGGCCGACGATACTTGGCCATGGTCACGTTGATACCGGAATCGCGCGCCTGCACGGAAAGCCTGCCTTCCTGGGCCCAGGGCGCGATGGCGAGATGGACGGTCGTGCCGATCGCCGACACGCCCAGCACTTCCGAACCGCGCCAGGCAATGGGGCGCACATAGCCGGCCGCGAGGTTGTTGGCCTTCACCACGGCCCGGGTCGCCTCGTCGATCTCCTCGCGCGACCAGGGCAGATCGTAGTCGAGCAGTCGGGCCGAGCGGATCAGGCGGGCGCTGTGGGCGGCAAGACGGAAAATCCGGCCGTCGTAGATGCGCTCGCCCTCGAAAACCGCCGAGCCATAATGCAGGGCGTGGGTGAGAACATGCATGCGGCTGTCGCGCCACGGCACCAGCTTGCCGTCCAGCCAGATCACGCCGTCGCGGTCATCCAGGGTTAAGGACATTGCAGTATTTCCCTATCGATGATTCCAAATGGGTCTCTGATAGACACGTAATCACAATTTAATGTCTAAGTAGGTCAGTATTACTGACCTTGTCAATAAAGCTGACGACGTGACTCGTCGGAGCCTGGTCAGCCCTGAGCCAAGTCTCGCCGGATCGGTTGGATCAGGTCAGGAGAGGCGCCATGTCGGGATCGCCCTTGTGCATGGCCCGTCGATAAGCGGGCCGCCCGCCGATGCGCTGCAGGTAGGCAAGGATCGCCGGATAAGGCGCGAGATCGAAAGGCAGGAAGAGGCGCATGGTCGTCAGGGTGAAGACGATCATGATGTCAGCCGTCGTGAACTCGCTGCCGGCGAGAAACGCCGACCTGGCAAGGCGCGCCTCGACGAGCCCCAGCGCGAGATCGAGCCGGCCCTTCATGGCACGCAGGATTGGATTGTCGTTCGGCAACTTCAGACGGGACAGGATCATGTTGCGCCCTGTCGCGGGCTGCAGCGTGCCGTTGGCGAAATGGAACCAGAAGAGGAACTGCGCGAAGTCGGGATGATCGGGTGCCAATGTCAGGCGCCCCTTTCCGTGCTTGGCGACGATGTATTCGATGATGGCCCCCGACTCGGCCAGCACGAGGTCGCCATCGGTGATCACCGGCGCCGCGCCCATGGGATGGAGTGCCTTGTATTCGGGGGGCGCGAGGCGGGTGACGGGATCGCGGTCGTAGACCCTGAGGTCGTAGGGAATGCCCAGCTCTTCGCAAAGCCAGACGATCCGTTCGGACTGCGACTTCCCGAGATGATGAACGATCATCGTGTCCCCCGCGCAGGCGAGAAAGAAAATGTCCGAAACAGGAGCCGCGGCGTAACACCGCCGTCGACGGGGTGTCAACGTAACGCGCCCGCTCTATAAAGGCGGCGTGGAATCCAGACCTCCCGCCAATCCTCTCTTCCTGCGCGACGAAGAGCTGCGGCAGGGCATCGAGCTGATGTTCTATGCCTATCGCGACTTCACGTTCGAATCCGACCAGCAGCTCAAGCGCTACCAGCTCGGCCGCGCCCATCACCGCGCGCTCTATTTCATCGGCCGCCATCCCGGCCAGACGGTCGGCCATCTGCTGTCGATCCTGAAAGTGACCAAGCAGTCGATCAGCCGCGTCCTGAAGGACCTGATCGGACAGGGCTATGTCGAACAGAAGAGCGGCGCGCGCGATCGCCGCGAGCGGCTGCTGTGGCTCACGGAGCGCGGCCAGAAGCTCGAACGCGACCTGACCGACCGGCAAAGCCAGCGCTTCGCCCGCGCCTATCGCGAGACGGGCGCCGAGGCGGTTGAAGGCTTCCGCAAGGTCTTGCTGGGGCTGCTCGATCCGGCGGAGCGCGTCGTGGTCGACAAGCGAGTGCGCGGCGGCGGACGCTGACTACGATGGATCCCTCGGCCGACAAGCCGCATATCCTGGTCGTCGACGACGATACGCGTCTGCGCGAGCTGTTGAAGTCGTTCCTGTCGCGCAACGACTTTCGCGTCTCGACCGCGGCCAGCGCCGCCGAGGCCCGCCAGCGGCTGGGCTCGCTCGACTTCGACCTGATCGTGCTCGACGTGATGATGCCGGGCGAGACCGGGCTCGCCTTCGCTGCCGAGCTGCGCCGCACCGACGAAGTGCCGATCCTGATGCTGACGGCCATGGTCGACACCAAGGACCGCATCGCCGGCCTCGAAGTCGGCGTCGACGACTATCTCGGCAAGCCGTTCGAGCCACGCGAGCTGCTTTTGCGCATCCAGAGCGTGCTGCGTCGCGGCCGGCCGGCGGCCGCCACCGCACCGACGCAAGAGCAACGGCAAGTCACCTTCGGCCCCTTCGAGTTCGATCTCGAGCTGGGCGAACTCTCGCAGAAGGGCAAGCGCGTGCCGCTGACCGATGCCGAAATCGCTTTGATGCGCGCCTTCACCGGCCGCATCGGCGAAGTGCTGAGCCGCGAGACGCTGTGCAAGATCGTCGGCAGCGACATCAACGAGCGCGCGATCGACGTGCAGGTGACGCGGCTCAGGCGCAAGATCGAGCCCGACTCCTCTTTCCCACGCTATCTGCGCACCGTGCGCGGTCAAGGCTATCGGCTGGTCGATGCATGATCCTTCGCGCCGCCCGCGATCTCTTCGAGCGCATCGCGCAATGGGCTGATCGGCGTTCGCCGCAGACCCTGTTCGCGCGCGCGCTGATCATCATCGTGGTGCCGATGCTACTCCTGCAGGCGTTGTCGGCCTGGTGGTTCTACAGCCAGCGCGGCGACAACGTGACCAACCGGCTGGCGATCCTGCTGGTGCGCGACATCCGTCTGCTGATCTCGCTGCGCTCGGATTTTCCCGACGACACGCACCGCGACTGGATCCTGCGCCGCTCGGCCCAGGACCTTCTGCTGTTCGTCAGCTTCCGCAAGGGCATCGTGCGGCCCTTCAAGCAGCCGGAGTATTTCGACATCGTCGCGCGCGAAGTACAGGGTGCGCTCGAAGCCGACATCAAGCGGCCGTTCTTCCTCGACAACAATATCGGCGGCGGCCAGCTCCTGATCGAGATCCAGCTCACCGATGGCGACGTGATGGACATCCTGGTGCCGCACGTCCGTCTCACCTTCGGTTCGAGCTTCGCTTATGTAATCGCCCAGCTCGGTCTCGCCCTCGTCCTGTTCGGCCTCGCCATCTGGTTCATGCGCCGGGAACTGGTGCCCATCGAACATCTCGGCGTGGCGGCCGATGCGCTAGGCAAGGGCCGCGACGTGCCCGACTTCGCCTTTTCGGGCGGCACGCGCGAGGTGCGCAACGCCGCGACCGCCTTCCACACCATGCGCATCCGCCTGCGCCGCTCGATCCAGCAGCGCACCGAAATGCTGGCCGGCGTCAGCCACGACCTGCGCACGCCGCTCACCCGCATGAAACTCTCGCTCGCCCTGCTGCCCGAGTCGCCCGAGACCAAGGAGCTGAACGACGACGTCCGCGACATGGAACGCATGATCGAGGGCTATCTCGCCTTTGCGCGTGGCGAGGGCGACGAGGATCCGGTCATGACCGACCTCTCGGAGATCCTGGAGGATGTGACGGCCGGGGCTCGCCGTGACAATGCGAACATCGAGCTTTCCTGGCAGGGCGACATGAACGTCGAGCTGCGGCCGCTCGCCATGAAGCGCTGCCTGACCAACCTGATCTCCAACGCGATGCGTTATTCACGCAACGTGAAACTGGAGGCCGTGCGCGGCCGTACCTCGGTCGAGATCATGATCGACGACGACGGGCCCGGCATCCCGCCCGACAAGTACGAGGACGTCTTCCGCCCCTTCTTCCGCCTGGACGCATCGCGCAATGTCGATACCGGCGGGGTGGGGCTCGGCCTCACCATCGCGCGCGACGTGGCGCGCAGCCATGGCGGCGACGTGGCGCTGGCCACCTCGCCGCTGGGCGGCCTTCGCGTCATCGTGCGAATTCCGCTATGAGCGGGCCGCGGAGCTTGCTGTAGACGTGCCGCCCGGCCGCCTATGATACAAAGAACTGAATATCCGAGAGAACAATGTCCAAGACACAGTCGCTTCAATTCGTCCGCCATCCGCACTCCGCTCCCCTTGCCGCCGACAAGCGCGCCGAGCTGCTGAAGAATCCGGGTTTCGGCCGGGTCTTCTCCGACCATATGGCGACCGTTCGCTACAGCGATTCGCAAGGCTGGCACGATGCGCGGATCGAGCCACGCGCGCCGATCCCGATGGACCCGGCGGCAGCCGTCCTGCACTACGCCCAGGAGATCTTCGAGGGGCTGAAGGCCTATCGAACCGAAGACGGTGGCGCGACGCTGTTCCGGCCTGAGGAGAATGCCCGCCGCTTCCAGCAGTCGGCCGAGCGGCTGGCCATGCCGATCCTGCCGGAGAAGGTGTTCCTCGATGCGGTCGACCAGCTCGTCGACATCGATCGCGCATGGATTCCGGAGGGCGACGGCAGCCTCTACATCCGCCCCTTCATGTTCGCCAACGAGATCTTCCTCGGGGTGAAGCCTTCGTCGGACTATCTGTTCATCGTGATCGCCTCGTCGGTCGGCGCCTACTTCAAGACCAGCGCCCCCGCGGTCTCCGTCTGGGTGTCGCAGGACTATACGCGCGCCGCACCCGGCGGCACGGGCGCCGCCAAGTGTGGCGGCAACTATGCCGCCAGCCTGCTCGCCCAGGCCGAAGCGACCCGCCACGGCTGCGACCAGGTGGTGTTCCTCGACGCGGTCGAGAAGCGCTGGGTGGAAGAGCTGGGCGGCATGAACGTCTTCTTCGTGTTCGACGACGGCTCGATGGTGACGCCACCGCTCGGCGGCACGATCCTGCCCGGCATCACGCGCTCCTCGCTCATTACACTCGCCAAGGACAAGGGCATCCCGGTGCGCGAGGAGCCCTACTCCATCCAGCAATGGAAGGCAGATGCCGCCAGCGGGCGTCTGCGCGAAGCCTTCGCCTGCGGCACCGCCGCGGTTGTCACCCCGATCGGCACGGTGCGTTCGCCCGACGGCGAATTCACCATCGGCAACGGCGGCTCGGGCGCCCGCACCGAAGAACTGAAAGCAACCCTGGTCGGCATTCAGCGCGGCCGCGTTGCCGACAAGTACGGCTGGATCCACAAGGTCTTCTGAAGATTGCGGCCCCCTGCGCCGCCCGGTGCACTGGCCTTCGTGCCAGTGCTGCAGCATGATCAACGGCCAGGGGAATTCGGCACCATGCGTCGTTCGGACAAGGGCCTCGGGCCAACCCCGGCATCCAGATTGCTGCAAAGCTGGGCAAGCAGGGATCGGCGCAAACTATCGATGCTGCCGAAGCGCAAGCCGCTTCAGGCTGCCCAACTTCAGGGCGATGAAGCTGTTGAAGCCATCTGCGCCGTAATCCGCCGCATCCCTGTGGGCTGGGTTGCGACCTATGGCCAGGTTGCCACGATGGCGGGCATGCCGAGGCGCGCCCGCCTTGTCGGCCGCGTGCTTCAGCGTCTTGACCCGGGCACCAAGATTCCATGGCACCGCGTCGTCAACGCCAAGGGCGAGGTGTCCTTCAGCCTGTCCCGCAATGGAGGCGACATCCTCCAGCGGCGCCTGCTGGAGAAAGAAGGCATCGAATTCGACGCCAAAAACCGTCTGGACTTGGAACGATGCCGCTGGCGCGACTAGAGCATCGGGCCTTCGACTGTAATCAGCGGAAGGCTAGAACAGCTTCCCACCGTTAGGCACGACCTGGTCCGGCGCGAACAGCACGACGCTGCCGTCCCCTGCAGGAAAGCCCAGGGTCAGCACTTCCGACATGAACTTGCCGATCTGTCGTGGCGGGAAATTGACCACGGCCGCGACCTGGCGGCCGATCAGGCATTCCGGCGTGTAGTGCACCGTGATCTGAGCCGAGGATTTCTTGGTGCCAATCTCGGGACCGAAGTCGATCAGCAGGCGAAAGGCCGGTTTGCGGGCGCCCTCGAGAGGGGCGGCTTCGAGGATCGTGCCGACGCGGATGTCGACCTTCTCGAAGTCCTGATAGGCGATCTGTTCCATGGTGCCGGCACCCTAATCGGGTACCGACAAAAGAAAAGGGCCGCTCGCGCGGCCCTTTTCCTCGATCGGCCCGAGGCCGACAAAGCTTACTTCTTGGCGATCGCAGCCTTGACCTCTTCGGTCACCTCGGCGACGCGCGCGCTGAGCGCGGTCAGCGCATCGGTGTGGCCCTTGCTGTAGAGGTCAGCCAGCTCCTTGGAGTTGGTGATGGCCGTCTCGTAGCTCTTCTTCACGAAGTCGATCTGCTTGGCAGCCTTCTCCTCCATGGTGGCGGCGGCGAGCACTTCGCTGCCGTGCTTGGAGAGGTCTTCCATCGCGGCGCGGACCATGTCGCCCTGACGCTGCGCGATTGTCTTGAACGACTCGACGGCCGAGGTGTTGACCGAAGTCATCGTGGCGAAGTTCTTGCGGGCGGTCTCGACGATGGTCTCGACGTTCACGACCGGCAGCTTGAACTCGCTGGAGAACTTGCTGAAGTCGAAGTCGGCGAACGGGTTCTTGAAAGCACCATTGGCGTACATGGAATGTCTCCTGACAGGGCAAAACGACGGAAAGCTCGGGTGCTCCGCCTGGATTGCTGCGGTGCACAATGCAAATCAATTTAGGGAGGCAGTGCAGCGAGTCAAGAGACGATTTTGTGCATCGCACAAAATCTTCATGCGGCAGGCGAATCAGACGCCTCTGCCGACGCCGTGCGTTTCTTATTTATTGTATATTTATCAAAGAGTTGCGACCATTTTTCTGCAGTCTTTAGCCGACTGTCCAGCGACGCCATTGTCTTGGATAGGTCGTCCGTCTCGTCCTTGTCGAAGACACGCGACACGGCCTGATGGATGACCAGCAAGCCGTTCTGCCGCACCGCACCGCCGAGACCGTCGCTGGGAATCGAGGCCGCCTCCAGCATCGCCGCCATCGACCGACGCAGCGCCGGCCCCATCGCCAGAGCAAGCAGCGGATCGCGCAAGGCGGCGAGGCGCAGCGCGCGCATGGCCTCTCGATGTGGCTTGAGCGCGTCGTAGCGGCGCATCATCACGTCGAACAGACGGTCGCGCGCGGTTTCCTCGGCATCAACGACGAATGGCGTGCCGGCCAGGACCTCGGCATCCACGCGCGCCATGAAGGCCGCGATCAGCGACACCTTGTCGGAATGCAGGCCATAGAGTTCGGCGAAGCCCAGACCAGCTTCCTGCGCCACGTCGCGCAGCGCCACGGCCGCGAAGCCCTTCTCGGCGATCAGCCGAAGAAAGGCGTCGAGCGCACGGTCACCCGGCGTTCCATCGGGGCGCGCTCGATCTGCGGACGCGGCGTCGCCCTCGCTCATCCCGCAAGTTCCTTCGAACGACGCGAGGCCGCGGCGAGCGCCTTGTCAAAGACAGGCTGGATACCGTCGTCTGCCATCAGGACCTTCAAGGCTTCGGCGGTGGTACCGCCCGGACTGGTGACGTTAACGCGCAACTGCGCCGCCGGTTCACTCGACTGCTTCAGCAATTCGCCGCTGCCGGCCACCGTGGCGCGGGCAAGCTGCATGGCCATGTCCGGCGTCAGGCCGAGCTTGGCGCCCGCCGCCGCCATCGCCTCGACCAGCAGGAAGACATAGGCCGGGCCGCTGCCCGAGAGCGCCGTGACCGGATCCATCAGCGCCTCGTCGTCGACCCAGAGCACACCACCCACCGCTTCGAGCAGTTCGTGGCAGCGCTTCTTCTCGGCGGCCGAGACGCCGGCTGCCGCCGTCGCGACGGTGATGCCCTGGCGAACCGCCGCCGGGGTGTTGGGCATGGAACGGACGACCTTGGCTGCCGCCCCGAGATGGTTCGCGAAATAGCCCAGCGTCTTGCCGGCCGCGATCGAGAGGAACACCGACCCTTGTTCGGCAAACCGCTTCAGGTCGGTAAGCGTCGCTTCCATCGCCTGCGGCTTCACCGCCAGCACGACGATTTCCGGGGCCTCGGAAACCTCGCTCGACGAAGAGACGAGGCGCAGGCCGGCATGCTTCGGCCGGATGGCCTCGACCGGCTCGGCCACGACGACATCCGATGCCTTGAGGCCGCGCGCCAGCCAGCCGTCCAGCATGGCGCCGCCCATCTTGCCGCATCCGACCAGCAGCAGCTTGCCCATCTCTACCGTCCTTTGAACTTGGGTTCCCGCTTCTCACGGAACGCCGCAGCGCCTTCCTTGCGATCCTCGGAATTGGCGATCTGCTCCAGTTTGTAACGCTCCGGCACGAAGATCTCGGCCGGTCCACGCGGCAGGGTCTGGTTGGCGAAGTCGCGCAACGTGCGAATGACCAGCGGTGCGGAGTCGGCGATCACCTTGGCCATGCGCCGCGCTTCCTTGCGCTCCTCCCCGAGCGGCACCACGCGATTGACGAAGCCGACGTCGTAGGCACGCTGCACCGATATCTCTTCGCCGAGCAGCAGCAGTTCCATGGCGAGCTTGTGCGGCATGCGCGACACGATGCCGGGCATCAGGCCACCGAACACGCCGACCTTGGCTTCAGGGTACATGAACTTGGTGGTATCGGCCGACACCATGAGATCGCAGGTCATCACCATGCAGATCGCGCCACCGATCACCCAGCCCTGGGTCGCCGCGATCACCGGCTTGGTGAGGTGATGGCTGACATGCGGCACGGCCTTCCACATGGCCGCCGGCGGTTCCTTTAGGTCGGCGCCGACGCAGAAGGCCGGCCCTTCGGCCTGGAGGATCGCCACATGATCGCTGCCGGCCTCGAAAGCGCGATAGGCGTCGTAGAGTTGGTCACACAGCGCCTGCGACAAGGCATTGCGCTTCTCCGCCCGCGTCATCGTGATCGTGGTGATACCTTCGCTCGATTCGACTTTTACCAAACTCACGGCGTCCTCCGGTCCTTCTTGCGCGCAATGCTACCAGCCGCCCATACTTGACGCATCAGGAGTCAGGCTCCAGAGGAACCGCTAAGGAGCGAGACCATGCAAACCCGCAATCCCTTCATCGACGACCTCACCAAGGTAGCCAACGGCGCCATGGGGGCGCTGACCGGCATGAAGGACGAGGTCGAGGCACGCGTGCGCGATCAGATCGCCAAGATCCTGGACGGCATGGATATTCCGCGGCGCGACGAGTTCGACGCCGTGAAGGCAATGGCTGCGAAGGCCCGCGAAGAGAACGAAGAGCTCAAGAAGAAGATCGCCGAGCTGCAGACGAAGCTGGAAGGTCGCTGACGTCCGGCAACGGGCGCATCGAGGAATCCTGCATCTGGCTCTGACTCCAAAACCGCCCTAGCATCGCGCAGGGAGGCCGCAAGAATGAGAGTCGGAGTCGAGGTCGGAGGCACGTTCACGGATCTGGTCGCCGTCGAAGGCGGCAGGGTTGTCGTCACCAAGGTGCCAAGCACACCGAAGTCGCCCGACATCGGCGCCTTCGCGGCCCTCACCGCTTCGGGCATCGATCTCGCCGGCATCGAGGATCTCGGCCACGGCTCGACCGTCGCCACCAATGCCGTGCTGGAGCGCAAGGGCGCATCGGTCGCCTTCGTCGCGACGGCGGGTTTCCGCGATCTCCTGTTCATGCAGCGCCACGACCGGCGCAACATCTACGACCTCTTCTACGCCAAGCCCGCACCGCCCGTGCGCCGCAAGGATTGTTTCGAGGCACCCGAGCGGCTGCGCGCCGACGGCACGGTCGAGACACCACTCGATGAAGCCAAGGTTTCGGCCGAGCTGATCCCGGCACTCAAGGACGGGGGCTATCGCGCCGTAGCGATCTGCCTTCTTAACGCCTACGCCAATTCCGATCACGAGAAGCAGCTCGCCGCGATGATCGGCGCCGCGCTGCCCGACGTGCTCGTCACGTGCAGCCACCAGGTGGCGCGCGAGTTCCGCGAATTCGAGCGCGCCTCGACGACGCTGCTCTCGGCTTACGTCCAGCCGGTGATCGACGGCTATCTGCACCGTTTCGAGAGCAAGCTGTCGGAATCGGGCTTCCAGGGCCGCTTCACGGTGATGCAATCCAACGGCGGCCGCCTGCCTGCCGACGCCATGCGCCAGAGCGCCATCACCGCGCTGTACTCCGGTCCGGCTGCCGGCGTCGTCGGCGCCACACGGCAGGCTGCGCGCTCCGGCTTCAAGGACCTGATCACCTTCGACATGGGCGGCACCTCGACCGATGTCTGCCTGGTGCAGGACGGCCGTCCGTCGCTCGCCTCGGAGACCGAGATCGACGGGCTGCCGATCCGCACGCCGGTGCTGGATATCGTGTCGGTGGGCGCGGGCGGCGGTTCGATCGCCTGGGTCGATGACGGCGGCATGTTGCGCGTGGGCCCGCAAAGCGCTGGCGCAGATCCCGGCCCTGCCTGCTACGGCCGCGGCGGCACGGAGCCCGCCACGACCGACGCCCATGTCGTGATCGGCACGATCCGGCCCGCCGCCTTCCTGGGCGGCCGCATGACGCTCGACAGCGATGCCGCCCGTCGCGCCTTCGAGCCGATGGCGCAGCGCTTTGGGCTCACCGTGGAACAGGCAGCATCCTCGGCGCTGCAACTCGCCGACGCCAACATCGTGCGTGCCATCCAGCTCGTTTCGACCGAGCGCGGCCGCGATCCGCGAGACTATGCACTGGTCCCGTTCGGCGGCGCAGGACCGCTGCATGCCGCCCGAATTGCCGAAGAACTCGGCATCTCGACCATCGTCGTGCCGCCCAACGCTGGCGTGATCTCGGCCTATGGGCTGGTCGCTTCCGACTACACCAAGTTCGACGCCGTCACGCGCAAGATGAAACTCGACGATGCCGCGGCGAAGGAAGCCGGCCGCATCTTCGACGAGATGCGCCAGAGGCTTGCAGCGCAGTTCGTCGACATGAAGCTGCCAGGTGACCTCGACTACACGCACACGCTCGACATGCGCTTCGTCGGCCAGGCCTTCGAGGTCGGCGTCGAGATTCCCGCCGACCGCCTCGGCTCGCTCGACGCGGCCTATCTCGCCGAACTGTTTGCCGATGCCCATCACCGCACTTTCATGCATGGCGCCACGCTCGACCGGCCGGTGGAGATCGTGACCCTGCGTGTCGGCGCGACCCTGCCGATCGGTGGCGCCCCCAAGCTCGACCGCGAGAAGCTGGCGGCGCGGGCCCCCGAGCAGGCGAAGATCTTCCACGGCGAGGCGTGGCTCGACTGTGCGCGCCACACCGCCGAAGCGATGACGACAGGCCAGAAGATCGTCGGGCCGGCGGTCATCGAAGGCCATACGGCCACGAGTTGGCTGCCACCGGGCTGGCATGCAGAGCTCGACGATCACGATAATCTGATCCTGCGCAAATCCTGAGGGACGGAGAGCGTCATGAGCCAGCTGGGTCCAATCGACTATGCCGTCATCAGCCAGGCGTTGATCGCCAGCGCCCGCGAGATGGGCGTCAAGCTGATCCGTTCCGCCTACTCGACCATCCTGCGCGAAGCCCGCGACGGGTCGGCAGGCCTGATGGATCGCTATGGCAACACCGTCGCCCAGGCCGAGCTGATCCCCATGCAGTTGGGGCCTATCGGCGAGACGTTGCGCGCCTGCCTGAAGCGCCATCCGGTCGAGACGCTCCAGGAAGGCGACTTCCTGATCAACAACGACCCGTTCGAGGGCGGCCAGCACATCCCCGACGTCTTCATCTTCACGCCGATCTTCGTCGGCGGAAGAGTCGTGGGTTTCGGCGCGTCGGTGGCGCACCATCTCGATCTCGGCGGCGGCGCACCGGGCCTCAACATCCACGCCTCCGACGTCTACCAGGAAGGGCTGCGCTTCCCGCCCTCGAAGTACAGTTTCGAACGCGACTGGAACGGCGGTTCGTTCGAGCGCCTTGTCACCGCCAACGTGCGCGTGCCCGACCTCACGATCGGCGACTTCAATGCCCAGTTCGCCGCCAACGCCATCGGCGTGCTGCGGGTCAAGCAGCTCTGCGAGCGCTACGGCACCGACAAGGTCGAAGCGGCGATGAAGGAGATGCAGGACTATTCCGAACGCCGCGTGCGCGCCGCCATCGCCCAGGCACCCAAGGGCACCTTCCATGGCGAGGATGCCATCGACGACGACGGCCTCAGCGACGATCCGCTGGTGGTGAAGGCCAAGGTCACGATTGCCGAGGACTCGGTCGAGATCGATTTCGAAGGCACCTGCCCGCAGGTGAAGCGCAACCTCAACTGCCCCTATTCCAGCACGCTCTCGGCAGCGCTTTCCTGCGTCAAGTCGGTGCTGACCAGCCCGGACATTCCGTACAACGAGGGTATGGCTCGGCCAATCAGCATCAAGGTGCCCTACGGCTCGCTGCTGAACCCGCGGCCGCCGGCGCCGGTGCGCGCGCGCATGATCCCGGCCTATCGCGTGTTCAACGCGGTGATGAAAGCGATGGCACAGGCTCTGCCCGACAAGGTGATCGCCACAGGCTTCGACTGCACGACGGCATTCTGCCTCAGCCATCTCGGCGAGAGGGGCTACAGCGTCTACTTGGAAATCTTCGGCGGCGGCTACGGCGCTTCCAAGGAAACCGATGGCTGCGATGCCGTCGATTCACCGCTCAGCAACTGCTCCAACGCGCCGGTCGAATCGCTCGATATCGACTACGATTTCTTCCGCATCGTCGGCTACGAGCTGGCGCCCGACTCGTTTGGCCTGGGTGCGCGACGCGGCGGCGCGGGCTTCACGCGTCGCTGCGAGATCCTGCGCGACGACGTGCAGCTCGCCATCTACTCCGACCGCTTCCGCCTCGCCCCGGAGGGCCTGCAGGGTGGCGAGCCCGGCCAGCGCGGCTACTGCCGCATCTTCCGCGCCAACGGCACCACCGAAGAATTGCGCAGCAAGGCCGCCGTCGATCTCGGCAAAGGCGACATCGTCGAGATGTTCGTGGGCGGCGGCGGCGGCTTCGGCCGCATCGCCGAACGCCCCGACGCCCTGATCGAGCGCGACCTCGCCGACGGCCTGCTCACGCGCGACCCGAGAGCGGCGCGGAAGCTGGCGGCAGAATAGAATTTGTCATCCTGAGCATCGCCCAGGATGACAAGTAACACCGTCAGTACGTCTTGTAGCCCAGGAACTTGCCGGACATGGCGATCTTCACCCGGTCGCCCTTCTGGTCGGGCTGGCGCTCCATGGTCATGTCGAAGTCGATGGCGCTCATGATGCCGTCGCCGAACTCTTCCTGGATCAGCTCCTTCCACGTGGTGCCGTAGACCTGCACCAGTTCGTAGAAGCGGTAGATCAGCGGATCGGTGGGCGGGATCTGCGGCAGCGATCCGCGATACGGCACTTCCTGCAGCAGCAGCACTTCTTCCTTGCCCAGGCCGAACAGCTTGCCGGCCTTGGTTGCCTGTTCCTTGGTCATCTTCATCTGGCCCATGCAGGCCGCGGTGACGACGATCTTCGAGGCGCCACCAATCTTCTTGGCGATCTCTTCCCAGGTGAGTTCCTTCAGCCGCTTGGCCGAAAGGATCTTCTCGGTGACTTCTGCCCGCTTCATTGTCTTCTCCCGTGTCAATTAACCATCAGAGGGTGTGCCGAAGAGGCACGACTTCGGCCGGCGGATTGACCGCCGACAGGCCAGGCTTCACCAGCTTCAGTCGCCGCGGATCGTAGCCAACGTCGGCGATCTCCTTGTCGAACGCGCGGCTGCGGTTCACCAGGAACTCAACGAGGTGGTTGCGGATCGCGTAGTACTGCGGATGCCGGTGAAGGTCGTTCCGGTGCCGCTCGTTGCGCGGCATGGTGTTGACCACGATCTCGGCGATCCTGGCGCCGGGACCGTTGGTCATCAGCACGATCTTGTCGGCGAGCAGGATCGCCTCGTCGACATCGTGCGTGATCATGAACACGGTCTGCTGCGTATCTGCGCAGATGCGCAGCACTTCGTCCTGCAGCATGCCGCGCGTCAGCGCATCGAGCGCGCTGAACGGTTCGTCCATCAGCAGCATCTTGGGCTGGATCGAGAGCGCACGGGCAATACCCACGCGCTGCTTCATGCCGCCGGAGAGCTGCGAGGGCCGCTTGTTCTCTGCACCCTTCAGCCCAACCAGCTCGATGAAGCGGCGCGCATGCTCCTGCACCTTGGCGCGGCCCCACGCGGGCCAGCGCGAGGAGACCGCGAAGGAGATATTGCCCATCACCGTCAGCCAGGGCAGCAGCGCATGGCCCTGGAAGATCACGGCGCGATCGAGGCTCGGCCCGTCGATCTCGCGATTGTCGACGATGACCGCGCCGCCGCTCGGGCTGTCGAGGCCGGCCAGCACGTACAGGATCGTGGTCTTGCCGCAGCCGGAATGCCCGATAAGACAGCAGAACTCGCCCTTGTCGACGCCGAACCAGATGTTCTCGAACACGGCGGGCTGGCCGGAGTCGCCGAAGCGGCGCGCCAGGCCTTCGACGCTGATGAGAGGTCGATTGTCCATGACGGCCTACTCCGGATAGGTGACGAGCTTGGTGATGCGCGCCAGGCCCTGGTCGAGGGCGAGGCCGACCAGGCCGATCAGCAGGATCGCGGTTACGATGTTGGCAATCGAGAGGTTGTTCCACTCGTTCCAGACGAAGTAGCCGATGCCGGTACCCCCCACGAGCATTTCGGCCGCCACGATGACCAGCCAGGCGATGCCGACGGAGATGCGCATGCCGGTCATGATGGTCGGCGCCGCCGCCGGCAGGATCACCTTGAAGGCCGTGCGGAACGGCCCGACCTCGAGCGTTCGCGCCACGTTCAGCCATTCCTTGCGCACGCTCGCCACGCCGAAGGCCGTGTTGATCAGCATCGGCCAGACCGAGCAGATGAAGATCACGAAGATCGAGGAGATCGCCGAGTCCTTGATGGTGTAGAGGGCCAGCGGCATCCAGGCGAGCGGCGATACCGGCTTCAGGATCTGGATGAAGGGATCGAGCGCGCGATAGACCAGCGGCGACATGCCGATGAGAAAGCCCAGCGGCACGGCAACGATGGCCGCCAGCCCGAAGCCCAGGAGCACGCGGCCCAGCGAATAGGCGAGCTGGATGCCGATGCCCTTGTCGTTGCTGCCGCGCACGTAGAAGGGATCGGTGAGATGCCCCCAGATCGTGACGGCGATGTCGGCCGGCGTCGGCATGGAGGACTTGCTGCCGGTCGCGGCGGCATTGCCGACCAGCTTGGCATATTCGGGATCGACCGCCGGGCCGCTGGCCACGGTCGGCATGGTGGCAATCTGCCAGAGCCCCAGGATCGCCGCGAAGATCAGCAGCGACAGCAGGCTCGCCCGCAGGCCGAGCGAGTTCTTCAGGGTTGCCATCTCTTAGCTCCGGCGGATGGCAAAGCTCGCGATATAGTCGTCGGGCTTGGCGGCATCGAACGGCTTGCCCATGACCACGATCGTCTTGTTCGACGGATCGGGCGGGGTGAGGCCCATCTCCTTCATCATCGTCGCCGTATCGGTCGCCAGATAGACCTCTGACGCGACCTTGGCATAGTCGACATCGGCCTTGAGCTGACCCCAGCGCTTCATCTGGGTCATGATCCAGACCGCGAACTGGTTCCAGGGGAAGGGATCGAAGTCGATACGGTTCGCATCCTTCTTCACGCCCCCCAGCCCGTCGGCGTAGGTCCCGGTCAGGATCTGCTCCAGCACCGTCTCCGGCTGGTTCAGGTAGTTCGCCGGCGCGATCGCCTTGGCGATCTCTTTCCGATTCTCCGCTTTGTGCGCATAGGCCGTCGCGTCGATGATCGACTTCAGCAGCGCGCGATAGGTGTTGGGATTCTGGGTCGCGAATTCCCTGCTCACCGTGAAGGCGCAGCAGGGATGGCCGTCCCACAGTTCCTTGGTCAGGAGATGGATGAAGCCGATGCCGTCATAGACGGCGCGCTGGTTGAACGGATCGGGGCCGAGATAGCCGTCGATATTGTCGGCGCGCAGGTTGGCCACCATCTCGGGCGGCGGCACGGAGCGGATCGAGATGTCCTTGTCGGGATCGAGCCCATGCTCGGCCACGTAGTAGCGCAGCAGGTAGTTGTGCATCGAGTAGTCGAACGGCACAGCGAAGCGGAAGCCCTTCCAGTCCTTCGGATTGCGCTTGTCCTTGTGCTTCATGGCCAGGGTGATCGCTTGGCCGTTGATGTTCTCGACCGCCGGCATGGTCCACGGCACCGGGTTCGAGCCGACGCCCAGCGAAATGGCGAGCGGCATCGGCGAGAGCATGTGCGAGGCGTCGTATTCCTTGGCCAGCGACTTGTCGCGGATCACTGCCCAGCCTGCCGTCTTCACCACTTCGACGTTGAGGCCATGCTTGGAATAGAAGCCCATCGGATGGGCCATGATGATGGGCGTGGCGCAAGTGATCGGAATGAAGCCGACCTTGAGGTCCTTCTTCTCAAGCGCCCCGCCCTGGGCAAAGGCCTCGCGTGCCGCCCCCAGAGGCAGCACCGAGGAGATCGCCGCCATGGCGGTCGCCCGGCCGACCGTCTTCAGGAATTGCCGGCGCTGGGCATCGACCGGGAAGACCGCGCGCAGGACCGCAGCATCGACCACCCTGTTCCAGCGCCCTTCCTCGCCGGCCGGTGTGGCCGCCGCGGTCAGGCGCACATGGTCGATCTCGGCATGATTGCCGCCGCAGCTGCACCCTTTGGCCAGTAAAGTGCGGGGGTCGAACGGATCCTTGAACATCGAGAGCCTCCCAAGTCTTGGCGCCACACCGCCGTCTCGACTTCCAAAAGGCAAAGCCCGTGCCAGGCCGCATCCGATGTGTATAAATGTGAAGCAATCCGCAGATCGGAGTCAGAACTGCGCAAGAAAGGAGCACCAGAGCTCGATTCGGCGTGCGGAATTCCGGGACTCGAATCTTAGCGCTGGGGATTAAAATCATGGAATCCCTGACTCTTTTCCCCATTTCGCTCGGGATTTCTTATTGCGTCCCTCGCTACCCAGTGGCACGCTTACTGCTGCTAGTGGGTTGTTGGGTGCCCACCACGATATGTCGGCCACCCGCCTCAAGAATGGCTCTTCCGGAGTCGCGTGGCGGAATGGTTGGGGAGCGGTCGATGGCGTTAACGCGACAAGAACGAACCAGACGGAAGGCCGACCTGAACCCGCTGGAAATGATCGAGCAAGTCGTCGCCGCCAACGATTGGCCCTTCGACCGGACCTCGGACCGCGAAATTGCCGTCGAGGTCGCCGGCCGCTGGTGCGACTACCGCATGTTCTTCAGCTGGCGGGACGATGTCGAAGCGCTCCACTTCACCTGCGCCTACGATGTCCGCATCCCCCAGGAGCGTCACAACGACATCCACGTCCTGCTGGCGCTGATCAACGAGAAAATGTGGCTCGGTCACTTCGACCTCTGGAGCGAAGAAGGCCTGCCGATGTTCCGTCACGCCATCCCGCTGCGCGGGACGAGCGGATTGATGGCCGAACAGCTCAACGACCTCGTCGAGGTGGCTATCACCGAAAGCGAGCGTTTCTATCCTGCTTTTCAATACGTCGTCTGGGCCGGCAAGTCGCCCGCAGACGCGTTGACCGCCTCCATTCTGGAAACGGTCGGCGAAGCCTAAACAAGAAGGACCTCCGACGCCCCCTCTCGTAAAAAAGACCAAGAAGTCTCTTCGTTCGGAAAGTCCCAGCGGCGCCGGTTCGCCAGAACCGGCGCCGTGACCATTTCAGGGGACAGGCTCGCCCGCCCCGAGGTTCGCCCGCTATAAGGGGCGCCCTCATGACCCCTCTCGTTATTCCCTATCCGGAGATCGATCCGGTTCTGGTCCAGCTCGGGCCCCTCGCCATCCGTTGGTATGCACTGGCCTACATCGCCGGACTGGTGATCGGCTGGCAGGTGATGCGTCGTGTCTGCGAGCAGCCGCCGAAGCTGCTGACGGCGTTGAAGATCGACGATTTCCTGCTGTGGGCGGCGCTCGGCGTCATCCTCGGCGGGCGGCTGGGCTACGTCCTGTTCTACAAGCCGGGCTTCTACATCGAGCATCCGCTGGCGGCGCTCACCCTGTGGGAAGGCGGCATGTCCTTCCATGGCGGACTGCTGGGCGTGATCGCGGCCATCCTGCTGTTCGCGATCCGCAACAAGGTAGATCCCTTCATGCTGTCGGATCTGGTGGCCATCGTGGCGCCGATCGGCCTGTTCTTCGGCCGCCTCGCCAACTTCATCAACGGCGAACTGTGGGGCCGCGTCAGCGACGTGCCCTGGGCGATGGTGTTCCCGCGCGGCGGGCCGCTGCCGCGCCATCCCAGCCAGCTCTACCAAGCCTTCTTCGAGGGTGTGTTGCTGACGCTGGTAGTCGTCGCGGTCTGGAAACTCACCGACGGCCGCCGCCGCCCCGGCCTGCTGACCGGGGTGTTCTGCGCCGGCTATGGCGTGGCGCGTATCGTGGGCGAGATCTTCCGCGAGCCCGACGCGCATCTGGGCTTCCTCTGGGGGCCCCTGACGATGGGCATGCTGCTGTCGGTGCCGGTGCTGCTGTTCGGCGCCTGGCTGATCCTGCGTGCCTACCGCAAGCCGCTTCTGCCATAGGGACCCCTCCTGTGACCGACAGCGAGCTGGGCGGCCTGATCGCGCGGCGCATCGCGCTCACCGGGCCGATCTCGCTGGCCGACTTCATGGCCGAGGCGCTGGGTCACCCCCGCCTCGGCTACTACCGCCACGCCACGCCCGTAGGCGCCGCGGGCGACTTCACGACCGCCCCCGAAATCTCGCAGATGTTCGGCGAGCTGCTGGGTGCCTGGCTGGCCGAGCGCTGGCTGGCAATGGGCCGGCCGGCGCCGGTGCGGCTGGTCGAACTCGGCCCCGGCCGCGGCACCCTGATGGCCGATGCGCTGCGCGCCACGCGTGGCGTACCGGGCTTCCATGCTGCGCTCGAGCTGCATCTCGTCGAGACCAACGAGCCGATGCGCGCCGCCCAGCACAATGCCCTTCGGGGCTTTGCACCCGGCATCGCGCCGACCTGGCACGAGCGCTTCGACACGGTGCCGGAGGGGCCGCTTCTCCTGGTGGCCAACGAGTTCTTCGATGCCCTGCCGGTACGTCAGTTCCATCGCACGCCGCGCGGGTGGGTCGAGCGCATGGTCGGTATCGACGAGAACGGCGCGCTCAGGCTCGCGCTGGCGCCGGGACTCAGCCCCTTCGCCAGGCTGCTGCCCGAGGCCGCGGTCGATGCCGAAGCCGAGATCTGCGAGGCCGGACAGGCTCTGGCCGCAGCGATCGGCGACCGCATCGCCCGCCACGGTGGCTGGGCGCTGATCATCGATTACAGCGGCGAGATGGCCGGCCGGGCGGCCTCCCTTCAGGCCGTCCGCAGCCACCGGGGCGCCGACATCCTCGACCGACCCGGAGAGACGGACCTCAGCGCCCATGTCGACTTCGCAGCCCTTGCGAAGGCCTCGGGCGTTGCCTCCTTCGGGCCGGTCGGCCAAGGGGCTTTCCTGCGCGAGCTGGGTATTGCCGAACGCAGTGAAGCGCTAAAGCGCAAGGCAACGCCAGAGCAAGTACGCGCCATCGATGCGGCATCGGCTCGCTTGATTGCGCCCGAGCAAATGGGCACCCTCTTTCGCGTACTGGTGCTGGGCGACGGCAAGAGCGCTCCGCCAGTCGGCTTTTCGGACATCCCCCCTTCGTCGGACATCCCCTCGGACGCGACATGATCCTCGCCAAGACGCTCGCCGACCTCGACGGGGTGCAGCACCGCTTCTTCACGCGCCAGGGTGGCGTCAGCTCCGGGCTCTATTCGTCGCTGAACTGCGGCTACGGCTCCGCCGACCCCCCGGAAAACGTACGGGAGAACCGCCGCCGCGTGGCCGAGCATTTCGGCCTCGACGAACCCGACCTTCAGACCGTGCATCAAATCCATTCGACCGACGTTCTGACCGTCGCCGACGATCGCTGGAGTTCGCCCGGCGCTCCCAAGGCCGACGGGCTGGTCACAGATCGCCCCGGCGTGGTGCTGGGCGTCCTGGCGGCGGACTGTGCGCCGGTGCTGATGGCCGACAACGCTGCCGGCGTGATCGGCGCCTGCCATGCCGGCTGGAAAGGCGCGCTGGGCGGCGTCGCCGACGCGACCATCGCCGCCATGGAGAAGCTCGGCGCCAGGCGCGACCGCATCCAGGTCGCCGTCGGTCCCTGCATCGGGCCGGCCTCCTACGAGGTGGGTCCCGAATTTCCCAGTCCGTTCTTGGAACAGGAGAAGGACAATGCCGCCTTCTTCCGTGAAGCCAAGCGCGCCGGCCACTTCATGTTCGACCTGCCGGGCTATCTCGTGCAGCGCATTGCGCGCACCGGCGTATCGGTGACGGCAACGGGTCACGATACGCTCTCTTCAACCGATGATTTCTTCAGCTATCGTCGCAACACCCTCCAGGGCGTGCGCGACTACGGGCGCGGGCTCTCGGCGATCGCGCTCAGGAGCTGATGTGCCCTACTTGATCATCCTGGTGTTTGTGTGCCTGCTCGGGGTGGTCGCGACATGCGCCATGTTGTGACGCTGCTCTGCCTGCTGGCACTGGCAGCCTGCGCGAGAGTTCCCGGACCTTTCGAACACGACCCCACGCGGGACTCCTACGCTCGCCCCCGGGTCGACAAGGCCGAGGTGGCCATCGCGCCTCCGCGCAACATGCCGCCGGAAATGGGTCAGCGCGTCGCCGCGACCCTGGCGATGGAGCTGCAGTCCTACGGCATCGTCGCCTCGGTGGCGCCTGCCGACGCGCCGATCCTAGTCGACGGCGTGATGAGCACGCGAGACGCCGACATGTCGATCGAAGTTCAGGTCGATTACCGAGTTGTCGGCAGGCCGCGCACCGACGAGCCGGCCACGGTCAAGACGCGGGCACGCCCGGAGGACTATGCGGCACAGAACGAGCGGCTGATTTCGCGCATGGCTCAACAGGCCGCTCCGAGGGTTGCGACGTTGATCGGCAAGCCGCCGAACTTCATTCCCCGCGCGCCGGGGCAGGTAGCGGCGGGCATCACCATTCCCTACGAATTTCCTTCCGACCCCGTGGCCGATGGCACCGCAGCCGCCGCGGAAGCCGCAGCTGCGACCGGGACGAAGCCCACAACGGCGCCCGTTCCTACGAAACCCGTGGAGCAGCAGGTCAAGGTCCTGGTGGCTGCCGTGACCGGGGCCCCATCGGACGGCAATCGCCAGCTTTACTCCGGTATGCGCCGGGCGCTGGGCTCGAACAAAATCGTCATTGTCGACGCCGCCGCCGAGGACGTCTTCACGGTCGCCGGCACGGTCAACCTGACGCCCATCGACGAACGCACGGGCAAACTCGTCGTCAAATGGGTGCTGAAGGATCCCGCCGGCAAGGTCGTCGGCGACATCGAGCAGGCGAATCCGGTACCGCTTGCCGCCGCGCGCGGCACCTGGGCCGGATTCGGCGACATTGTCGCCTCCGCCGCGTCCGAAGGTGTGCTCGAATTGCTCGAAAAGGCGCTCAACCGCCCACGCTGACATTGCTGACGCCGATTTCGATTCGTGAATCGGCTTGTCAGAGGGGGGTTCCCGGCTGCTACTGTCTGCACGGGGAGGCGCGAATCTTGCAGGCCTAGAATTTGCAAGCGTCGCACCCGAGACAGGGAGTTTGGACAATATGTTTTCTTTCAAGAAGTCAGCTCTGGCGCTCGTCGCCGCGGCTGGTGCGTCTGCATTGCTGACGGCTGCGCCCGTTCAGGCGCAGACCATCAAGGCCGTGATGCATTCGGACGTGAAGATTCTCGATCCGATCTGGACCACGGCCTACATCCAGCGCAACCACGGCTACATGGTGTGGGACACGCTCTTCGCGATGGACGAGAAGTTCGACGTGAAGCCGCAGATGGTCGACAAGTGGGAGGTCTCGGCCGACAAGCTCGTCTGGACCTTCACGCTGCGCGATGGCCTCGAATGGCACGACGGCAAGCCCGTCACGGCCGAGGACTGCGTCGCCTCGATCAAGCGTTGGGCAGCCCGCGATTCGATGGGCCAGAAGATGATGGCATCGGCCGAAGGTTTCGAGGTCGTCGACGCGAAGACCTTCAAGCTGAAGATGAAGGAGCCATACGGGCTGGTGCTGCAGTCGCTCGGCAAGCCCTCGTCGAACGTGCCGTTCATGATGCCGAAGAAGACGGCTGAAACCGACCCGATGCAGCAGATCAAGGTCGAGGACGTGATCGGTTCGGGCCCGTTCATCTTCAAGGCCGACGAGTGGAAGCCCGGCGAGAAGATCGTCTACGTCAAGAACACCAAGTACAAGCCGCGCGCAGAGGCGCCGTCGGGCCTGGCCGGTGGCAAGGTCGTCAAGGTCGACCGCGTCGAATGGCTCTGGATCCCCGACGTACAGACACAGGTCGGCGCCCTGCAGAACGGCGAAATCGACATGATCGAATCGCCCGGCCACGATCTGTTGCCGATCCTGGCCAAGGACAAGAACATCAACCTGTTCAACGGCAACCCGACCGGCAACCAGTATACGTTCCGCTTCAACAGCACGGCCAAGCCCTTCGATAACCCCAAGATCCGCCATGCCGTGTTCGTGGCCTTTGCCCAGGAGGACTTCCTCAAGGCCACCATCGGCGATCCGCAGTGGTTCAAGGTCTGCAAGGCGCCGTTCGTGTGCGGCACGCCGCTCGCCACCGACGCCGGCATGGCCGACGTCCTAAACGGCAATGCCGCCAAGGCCAAGCAGCTCCTCACCGAGGCGGGCTACGACGGCACGCCGATCGTGCTGATGCAGTCGACCGACCTGCAGGTGCTGACCAATTTGGCGCCGGTCGCCAAGCAGCAGATGGAGCGAGCCGGCTTCAAGGTCGACATGCAGTCGATGGACTGGCAGACGCTGGTCGGCCGCCGCGTGAAGAAGGATCCGCCGAGCCAGGGCGGCTGGCATGCCTTCCTCACCTCGTGGGTCGCCGCCGACATCCTGAACCCGGTCATGGCCGGCTTCTTCAACGCCTCATGCGACAAGGCCATGTTCGGCTGGCCGTGCGATGCGACGATCGAGAAATTCCGCGACCAGTTCGCCAAGGAGACCGACCCGGCCAAGCAGAAGCAGATCGTCGAGGATCTGCAGAAGTACTGGGCCAACAACCCGACGCACATCAATGTCGGCCAGTGGTACTCGCCGATCGCGCGCCGCAACAACATCGAAGGCAACATGATCGCCCCGGTGCCGGTGTTCTGGAACATCACTAAGAAATAGTGAGGTTGCGCGCGGGGCTCCTCGCCCCGCGCGCCCATCGACGAAGGTGGGGCGGAGACCTGCCTTTCTCGATGGGGAGAGACACCCGGAGGGACGCTATGAAACAAGCGTTTAAGCGTACACTTGCGGCATTGGCTGCAGGCACCATCGTTGCCGGTGCCTTCGTCTTGAGTACAAGTCCGGCACTGGCGCAGGGCAAGGTCCTGAAATTCGTCCAGAACGGCAATCTGACGATTCTCGATCCGATCTGGACCACGGCCTACGTCACGCGCAACCACGGGTACTTCATCTACGACACGCTGTTTGCGTCGGATGAGAACAATGCGGTCAAGCCGCAGATGGTCGACAAGTATGAAGTCTCGCCGGACAAGACGGTGTGGACCTTCACCTTGCGCGACGGTCTCGAATGGCATGACGGCAAGCCCGTCACTTCCGAGGATTGCATCGCCTCGATCAAGCGCTGGGGCGCCCGCGACGCCATGGGCCAGAAGCTCATGGACTTCGTGAAGGAGTTCAAGCAGGTCAACGACAAGACCTTCCAGATGGCGCTGAAGGAACCGTACGGCCTGGTGCTCGACTCGCTCGGCAAGCCGTCCTCGCAAGTGCCCTTCATGATGCCGAAGAAGGTCGCCGAGACCGATCCGTTCAAGCAGATCGACAGCCAGATAGGCTCCGGCCCCTTCATCTACGTCAATGCCGAGTCCAAGCCCGGCGAAAAGCACGTCTACATCAAGAACCCGAAGTACAAGCCGCGCGCCGAGCCGGCCTCGGGCCTGGCCGGGGGCAAGGTCGTCAAAGTCGACCGTGTCGAGATCATCGAGATGCCGGACACTCAGCAGCAGGTGAACGCCCTCATTGCCGGCGAGATCGACCTGATCGAACAACCGCCGCACGACCTCATCCCGGTGCTGAAGAAGGACAAGGGCGTGAAGCTGGTCGACTGGAACCCGCTCGGCCACCAGTTCATCATCCGCTTCAATCACCTGGTTAAGCCGTTCGACAACCCCAAAATCCGCCAAGCGGCACTTCTGGCGATGCGGCAGGAGGATTATCTCAAGGCGACGGTGGGCGAGCCGGAATATTACAAAGTCTGCTCCGCGGCCTTCGTCTGTGGCACGCCCAATGCATTCGATGCGCCCAATGGTCTTCTCGTGAAACCCGACTTCGAGAAAGCAAAGGCGCTTCTCAAGGAAGCCGGCTACGACGGCACGCCCATCGTATTGATGCAGTCGACGACCTTGCCGGTGCTCACCAACACGGCGCCCGTGACCAAGGCGCTGCTCGAACAGGCCGGTTTCAAGGTGGACATGCAATCCATGGACTGGCAAACGCTGGTCACGCGACGCACCAAGAAAGAGCCCCCTGCGCAAGGTGGCTGGAACGTGTTCCATACCTTCTCGGTCGCTGCGGACATCCTGAATCCGATCTCGACCTCGTACATGGTGGCGCAGGGCGACAAATCGTGGTTCGGCTGGCCAACCGATCCGGTTATCGAGAAGTTGCGCGATGACTATTCAAAGGAAACCGATCCTGTGAAGAACAAGGCACTGGCCAAGGCCGTGCAGGACCGTGCATTGGAGACCGCGCAGTACGGCTGGATTGGCCAGTGGTACGGCCCGGGTGCGGCGCGTGCCAACGTCACCGGCTGGCTGAAGGCGCCGGTGCCGGTGATGTGGAACGTAGAGAAGAAGTGACGGCGACCTAGTTGCCGTCATCGTGGGCGAAGCGAAAGGACTCCTTTTGCTTCGCTCGGGGTGAGCCATAGAGGGAAAATGCTCGATTTCATTGCCCGTCGTTTGATCTCCATCATCCCCGTTTTGGCGGTGGTGGCGATCTTTGTCTTCCTTATGCTGCGATTGACGCCCGGTGATCCGGCAGCGGTGATCGCCGGCGACAATGCCACCTCCGACCAGATCGCCGATATCCGCGAGAAGCTCGGCCTCAACGAACCGATATGGACGCAGTTCGCCATCTGGATCGGCGACATCCTCCAGGGCAAGTTCGGCGAAAGCTACTTCTTCAAGAAGACCGTGGCCGAACTGATCGCCCAGCGCGTCGAGCCGACGCTCGCCCTGGCACTGTGCACGCTGGTCTTCGCGGTCTGCATCTCAGTGCCGATCGGCGTGATGGCGGCCTATCGTCAAGGCTCGCTGTTCGACCGCGTCGTCATGGGCTTCTCGGTCCTGGGCTTCTCCGTGCCGGGTTTCGTCATCGGCTACTGCCTGATCTATATCTTCGCCATCGAGCTCGGCTGGTTGCCGGTGCAGGGCTATGTCCGCATCGGCGTCAATTTCTGGCAGTTCGCAGAGCGCATGGTCCTGCCATCGCTCACCCTGTCGGTCGGCTTCGTGGCGCTGATCTCGCGCATCACGCGCGCTTCCGTACTTGAAGTGCTGAACGAGGATTATATCCGCACGGCGCGCGCCAAGGGCTTGAGCAACCGCGTCGTGCTGATGCGCCATGCGCTGCGCAATGCGGCGGTGCCAATCCTGACCGTCATCGGTCTCGGCATCGCCATCCTGATGGGCGGCGCAGTGGTCACGGAAAGCGTCTTTGGTCTTCCCGGCCTGGGACGGCTCACCGTCGAAGCGGTGCTGAGCCGCGACTTCCCGACCATCCAGACCGTCATTCTTCTCTTCTCCGTCGTCTATGTCGTGGTCAACCTGCTCATCGACATCAGCTACACCCTGTTCGACCCGAGGATCCGGTATTGAGCGCGATCACCGAAGAAGTTGTCGATTCTGCCTCCATTGCGGCAGCGTCGACCAAGCGCAAGAGCCTCTGGCTCGTTGCTATTCGCAACCCGAACGTGATCTTCGGCGGCATCATCCTGCTCGGCATGGTGCTGATCGCCCTGCTGGCGCCGTTCCTCGGCACCGTCGATCCGACGCGTATCGACCCGGCGGCGCGCAACAAGAAGCCTGGCACCGAGATCACCATGCGCCTCGACGACGGCACGACCGTCAAGCGCGTGGCGATCATGGGCACCGACAGCCTGGGCCGCGACGTCTATAGCCGCGTGCTCTACGGCACCCGCGTCTCGCTGGCGGTCGGCATCTCCGTGGCTCTGGCGGCCGTCGCCATCGGCGTCGTGATCGGCCTTGTCTCCGGCTATGTGAGGTGGGCCGACGGCATCATCATGCGCATCATGGATGGGCTAATGGCGATCCCGGGCATATTGCTCGCGATCGCCCTGGTCTCGATCTGGCGCGCCGGCCTGATAACCGTGGTTTTCGCCATCGTCGTACCAGACGTACCACGCGTCGTGCGCCTCGTGCGGTCGATCGTGCTGACGGTCCGCGAAGAGCCCTACGTCGAGGGCGCCATCTCGGTCGGCACGCCGACCTGGACGTTGATGTTCCGCCACATCCTGCCCAACACCATCGCGCCGTTGATCGTGCAGGGCACCTTCTTGGCCGCCGCCGCGATCCTCACCGAAGCGGCGCTCTCCTTCCTGGGCATCGGCATCCCGCCGGAGATCCCCAGCTGGGGCAACATCATGGCCGAGGGCCGTACGCTGTTCCGCGTGTTCCCGCACAACATCCTCTATCCCGGCATCTTCCTTGCCTTGACGGTGCTGGCCATCAACATCATGGGCGACGGTCTGCGCGACACGCTCGATCCGAAGATGAGCAAGAAAGTCTGATGTCGACAGCAGCAAAGAAGCCGGTCCTCGAAGTTCGCAACCTGAGTGTCGCCCTGCCGGCCGGCGGCGACCGCGTCCATGCCGTCGAGAAGGTGAACTTCACCGTCAATCCGGGGGAGATCGTCTGCCTCGTCGGTGAATCGGGCTCGGGCAAGTCGGTCATCGCCTTCACGGTGATGGGCCTGCTTGCCAAGGCGCTGAAGCCGACCTCGGGCGAGATCCTGCTCGAGGGCGAGAACATCCTGGCCGCCGACGAGACGCGGCTGCGCGAGCTCAGGTGCACGCGCATGTCCATGATCTTCCAGGAGCCGATGACGGCACTGAATCCGGTCATGACCTGCGGCGAGCAGATCGACGAGGTGTTGCGTACGCACACCAACCTCGACAACGCCCAGCGCAAGGCCAAGATCATCGCCATCCTGGCCCGCGTGAAGCTGCCGGAACCGGAGCGCATCTACGCCTCCTATCCGCATCAGCTCTCCGGCGGCCAGCGCCAGCGCATCATGATCGCCATGGCGCTGGTGCTCGATCCGGTCCTGCTGATCGCCGACGAGCCGACGACGGCGCTCGACGTGACGACACAGGCCGAGATCCTGAAGCTGATCGCCGAGCTGCAAGAGGGCCAGGGCACCGGCGTGCTGTTCATCACCCACGATTTCGGCGTCGTCGCCGAGATCGCCCATCGCGTCGCCGTGCTGCGCTGGGGTGAGCTGGTCGAGATGGGACCGACCGAGCAGATCCTGTCGAAGCCTGTCCAGGCCTACACCAAGATGCTGATCTCCTCGGTGCCGTCGATCCATCCGGCCCATCGCGGCGTGCGCAAGGACGGCATCACCGTGCTGCGCACCGAGAAGCTCGGCAAGACCTATTCGGGCTCCGGCTTCTTCCAGAAGGCGCGCGTGGTCAAGGCGGCAGTCGATGTCGATCTCGACATCCGTCGTGGCGAAACGCTCGGCATCGTGGGCGAGTCCGGCTCGGGCAAGTCGACGGTGGCGCGTTGCATCGCCCGACTGATCGACCCGACCGAAGGCAAGGTGTTCCTGGGCGATACCGAAATCGGCAAGATTTCGGCCGGCAAGCTGCGTCCGCACCGCCGGCGCGTGCAGATCGTGTTCCAGGACCCGTATCGTTCGCTCAATCCCCGCATCACCGTCGGCGATTCGATCATCGAAGGCCCGATGAACTTCGGATTGAGCCGCAACGAGGCGATGGCACGCGCCCGCAAGCTGATGGAAACCGTGCGCCTCGATCCCAACGCGCTCGACCGTTTCCCGCACCAGTTCTCGGGCGGCCAGCGCCAACGCATCTGCATCGCCCGGGCGCTCGCCATGGAGCCCGAACTGCTGATCGCCGACGAGGCAGTCTCGGCGCTCGATGTGTCGGTGCAGAAGCAGGTGCTGGAATTGCTCGACGAGATCCGCAAGCGGCTGAACCTTGCGGTGCTGTTCATCACTCACGATCTGCGCGTCGCGGCCCAGATCTGCGACTATGTCGCCGTGATGAGCCAGGGCCGTGTCGTCGAGTACGGCGCCGCCGAGCAAGTCTTCGAGAAGCCCAAGCACGACTACACCAAGTCCCTGTTCGCGGCCGCGCCTGGCCGCAACTGGGAATTCGGCAAGTTCGCCGCGGCCTAAAACGGAAAAAGGGGAAGCCGCAAGGCTTCCCCGTCCGATCCAGGCACGATGCGGCGCAGGCGTTTTACGCCAACGCGAATCCTTCGTAGCCGTTCTTCACCACCGTCTCGCAGGCCTGGATGTAGGCCGGCAGTCCGCCGATATAGGGCATGAAGACGCGCGGCTTGCCGGGAATGTTGGCGCCGACGTACCAGGAGCTGCACGTCGAACGCAGCGTGATGTTCGACACGTCGCCGACATGGCCAACCCAGGCTTCCTGCGCCTGGGGTTCGGGCTCGATCACGGTCTTGCCCTGGGCGCGCACCGCATCGAGGCAGTCGGCGATGAAGTCGACATGCTGCTCGATCGACGGAAGCATGTTGGTCAGCACCGAGGGGCTGCCCGGTCCGGTGATCATGAAGAGATTGGGGAAGCCGACGACCGTGAGCCCGAGATAGGTCTTCGGCCCCTCGTTCCACTTCTCCTTCAAGGTGACGCCGCCACGGCCGCGGAAATCGACCTTGAGCAGCGCGCCGGTCATGGCATCGAAGCCCGTCGCCAGCACGAGACAATCGAAGGCGTAGTCCTGCCCCTTGGCCCGCAGGCCGGTAGCCGTGATACGTTCGATGGGCTCGTCGCTGATGTCGACCAGGGTGACATTCGGCCGGTTGAAGGTCGCCCAATAGTCCGTATCGACACACAGCCGCTTGCAGCCGATGATGTTCTTGGGCACCAGCGCCTCGGCCGTCTTCGGATCCTTGACGACTTCATGAACCTTGGCGCGCACGAAGTCGGCCGCCAGCTTGTTGGAGTCGTCGTTCAGCAGCAGGTCGCCGAAGGAGGCCATGAAGCCCAGTCCGCCATAGTCCCAGCGCGCCTGGAACTCGCGATTGCGCTCGGCCTCGGGTGTCTCGACGGCAGATGCCGTGTTGATGGTGAAATCGATGCCGGCGGGCTTGGTCTTGGCGCGCTTGCGCACCTCGGGATAGCTCGCCTTGACCTGCTTCACATAGGCCGAATCGAGTGGCTTGTTGTGCGCCGGCACCGTGTAGTTGGCGGTGCGCTGGAACACCGTGAGATGCTTGGCCTGCTCGGCCATGATCGGGATCGACTGGATCGCCGAGGAACCCGTGCCGATCACGCCCACCGTCTTGCCCGTGAAGTCGACGCCTTCGTGCGGCCAGTTGCCGGTGTGATAGGTCGGTCCCTTGAAGTCCTCGAGGCCCGGGATCTTGGGCGTATTGGGCGAGGAGAGGCAGCCCATCGCTGTGATGACAAAGCGCGCCGCGACCTTGTCGCCCTTGTCCGTCTCGACCCGCCAGAGATTCGCCGCTTCGTCGAAAACAGCCTTGGTGATGCGCGTCTCGAACGTCATGTCGCGACGCAGGTCGAAGCGGTCGGCGACATGATTGGCGTAGCGCAGGATTTCGGGCTGGGTGGCGTAGCGCTCCGACCACTCCCATTCCTGCTCCAGCTCGGGCGAGAACTGATAGGAATACTGGACGCTTTCGACGTCGCAACGCGCGCCTGGATAGCGGTTCCAATACCAGGTGCCGCCGACACCCTTGCCGGCCTCGAAGACGTGTGCCGTGAAGCCCTTCTGACGCAGCCGGTGCAGCATATACATGCCGCCAAAACCTGCGCCGATGATCACCGCATCGAAATCGACCGACATGAGTCCTCCGGGAACAGTGAAGCTGAGGACAACTTTAGTGCGACAGGGGGCGTGACCGCGCAAGCCTTCCTGTGTCACGACTTCGACTGAGGAATTGAAGGGAGAAACGGGTTCGATGGCCGACGGCGCCTACCCGGCAAGCTGGTATGCCGCCACGCGAGACGCGGCGCCCGAACGGCCGTCCCTCGCCGCGCAGGGCGAAGCCGATGTCGCGGTCGTCGGCGGCGGATTTGCCGGCCTGCATGCCGCACGGCTGCTTGCCCTGCAGGGCAAGCGCGTGGCGCTGCTCGAACGTCGTCGCATTGGCTGGGGCGCTTCGGGACGCAACGGCGGCTTCGTCGGACCCGGCTATGCAGCCCGGTCTGGTGTGCTGATCGACAAGCTCGGCATCGACCACACGCGACGTCTCTATGCGCAGTCGCGGCGCGGCGTCGACATCGTGCGCGAGGCGATTCAGGGTTTCGGGCGTCCCGACATCCTCATGGGATCCGGCAAGCTCAGTGTTTCCCGGACGGATCAGGGGCCCGATTTCGCCGACCGCACCCGCCGCCTCGCCGAACAGCTCGGCGCCAGCTTCGAGCCGTGGAGCGTGGCCGAGGCCCGCGCAAAGCTCGATACGACGCGCTACTATCAGGCGATCCACGATCCCACGTCGTTCCATATCCATCCGTTGAATTTCGCATTGGCGCTGGCTGCCGACATCGAACGTCTCGGCGGCGTCCTCCATGAGGGCACCGACGCCACCGGCCTCGAACACAAGGGCGACCGCTGGCTGCTCCGTTCGGCACATGGTTCGGTGACGGCTCGACACGTCGTGCTGGCCGGCAGCGCCGATCTCGGCCGCGTCCAGCCGCGCATAGCCAACGCCGTGCTTCCCGTGGCCACCTATGTCGTGGTGACGGAGAAGCTCGGTCCGAAGCTCGGCGAGGCGATCCACTGGGCCGGTGCGATCTCTGACACGCGCCGCGCCGGCGACTACTACCGAGTCGTCGACGGCGACCGGCTGCTGTGGGGCGGTCGCATCACCACCGATACGCGCGAGCCGCCGCGGCTGCGCGAGATGATGCGCGGCGACATTCTCTCCGTCTATCCGCAGCTCGGCGACCTCCGCATCGCCTATGCCTGGCCAGGCACCATGGGCTACGCGCCGCACAAGATGCCCCAGGTCGGGGAGATCGAGCCCGGCCTCTGGGTCTGTTCCGCCTTCGGCGGCCATGGACTGGCCCAGACGGCGGCCGGCGCGGACGCAGTAGCATCAGGCATTCTGGGAGATGCCTCCAAGTGGCGGCTGTTCGCTCCCTTCGGCACCAACTGGGCCGGCGGCCCGATCGGCCGGATCGCCACCCAGCTTGCCTACTGGCATCTTCAGGCGAGCGACTGGTGGGACGAGAAGCGACAGGCCCGGAACGCGGAGACGCTGCGGACATGACCGACCATGCTGCAACGGTCGACCCGATCGGCCAGTCGCCGAGACGTCGCGAGGATCGGCGCTTCGTGACCGGCCAGGGCGCCTATCTCGACGATCTTCGCTTCGACCGGCTCGCGCAGGCGGTGGTGCTGCGCTCGCCGCACGCCCATGCACGGATCCGCTCCATAGACGTCGAAGCGGCGCGGCGCGCACCCGGCGTGCTGGCGGTGCTGACCGCAACCGAGGCATCAGCCGACGGGCTGAAGCCGTTCCGGCCCTATGCCGAGACCAACACCCAGACGGGAGAGCCTTTCGCCTTCGCGCCTCAACCTCTGCTCGCCTACGATAAAGTCCGGTTCGTCGGCGAGCCGGTCGCCCTGGTCGTCGCCGAGACCAGGACGCAGGCGCTCGACGCAGCCGAGCTGATCGACGTCGATTACGAAGCGCTGCCTGCGATTACTACGGCTGCAGCCGCCCGGGCCGCCGGCGCGCCGCAACTCTCCGCCGAGACCCCTGCCAACACTTGCCTCGACTGGCAGACCGGCGACATTGCCGGCGCAAATGCCGCCTTCGCGCGTGCCGTCCACGTCGTCTCGCTCGCCCTCGACAATCATCGCGTCGTCACGAATCCGATGGAGCCACGCGGTGCGGTGGGATCGTTCGATGATGCGACGGGGCGCTACACGCTCCACGTTTCCAGCCAGAACATCCATATCAACCGCACCTTCGTGGCACGCTCGCTCGGCGTCGACGCAAAGAGCGTGCGCTTCGTGGCGCACGATGTCGGCGGCGGCTTCGGCGCCAAGAACTTCGCCTATGTCGAACATGCGCTGATGCTGTGGGCCGCCCGGCGCACCGGCCGCGCGGTCAAATGGATCGCAAGCCGCAGCGACGTGTTCCTGTCCGATCATGCAGCCCGCGACATGCAGACCGACGCCTCGTTGGCGCTCGATGCCGAAGGCCGCTTCCTGGCGCTCAGGATCGCCAGCGTCGCCAACCTCGGCGCCTACATGATCGGCGTCGGCGGTGGCGTGCTCACGAACCAGTACGTCCACCTGCAGGGTTCGGTGTATCGCATTCCGTCGATCGCGCTGCACGTCGTGGCGGTCGTGACGAACACCGCGCCGATCGGCGTGACGCGTGGGCCGGGTTTTGCCGAGGCCATCAACGTCGTCGAGCGACTGATCGACGAAGCGGCGCGACGCACCGGCATCGACCGCGCCGAACTCCGCCGCCGCAACATGGTGCCGCCACAGGCGATGCCCATGACCAACGCCTTCGGCTTCCAGGTCGACAGCGGCCACTTTGCCGAATCTCTCGATGCCGCCCTATCTCGCGCCGACCGCGCGGGCTTCATCGAGAGGCGGGCGCAAAGCGAGGCACGTGGCCGTCTCCGCGGCCTGGGCTTCGCCTATCACATCAAGGGAACTGGCGGCCCGCCGGACGAGAATGTCGATGTCCGCTTCGAGGCCGACGGTACGGTGTCCCTGATCACCGGCACACAGCATATCGGCCAGGGGCACGAAACCACATTCCCGCAAATGCTGGCCACGCGGCTCGGCGTGGCGAACGAGCGCGTCCGCCTGATCCAGGGCGACACCGATCTCATTCCGGCGGGTGGCGGTCATGGCAGTTCGCGCGCCACCTACATGGGCGGCACGGCGATCTGGCGCGCCTGCGATGAGATCATCGCCAAGGGAACGGCACTTGCGGCGGAAGCGCTGGAGGCGGCCGAAGCCGATATTCTGCTCGAGGGAGAACGCTTCGTCGTCTCCGGTACCGACCGTGCCATCGGCCTGTTCGAGGTGGCGGCACTGGGGCGCGAGAAGGGCAAACCGCTCGACACCTTTCACGCCTGGACGCGCGAGCACATGACCTTTCCCAACGGCGCCCATGTCGTGGAAGTTGAAATCGACCGCGACACCGGCTGCGTCGATCTCGTGCGCTACACCGCCGTCGACGACTATGGCGTGCTGGTCAATCCCATGGTGGCGACCGGCCAGGCGCATGGTGCCATGGCACAGGGCATAGGCCAGGCTCTACTGGAACAGGCGGTCTACGATCCCACATCGGGCCAGATGGTGACGGGCTCGTTCATGGACTATGCCCTGCCCCGCGCCGACGACCTGCCGTCTTTCGACCTCGGTTTCAACGGTGTCCCGTGCACGACAAATCCGTTGGGCGTGAAGGGCTGTGGCGAAGCCGGCGCCATCGCGGCCTTTCCGGCCATCGCCAACGCCATCCTCGATGCGCTCGCACCACTCGGCGTGCGCACCTTCGAGGGCCCAGCAACCCCTGCCCGGATCTGGCAAACAATCGAGGCTGTCAAATGAGACGAGAAGCCCCCGCCGCCCAGCGCAACCGCCAGCCCATTCTCGACGTGCTGAAGCATCATCTCCCTGCCGAAGGCCTAGTACTGGAGATTGCCAGCGGCACCGGCGAGCACGTCGTGCACTTTGCGACCGCAGCCCCCCACCTCACTTTCCAGCCCAGCGACCCCGACGACGGCGCGCGGGCCAGCATCGACGACTGGGTGGCGACGCTCAGGCTCCCCAACGTCCCGCCGGCGCTGGCCCTCGACGTCACCTCGTCCTCCTGGCCGGTCGATCACGCTTCCGCGATCTTGTGCAGCAATATGATCCATATCGCCCCCTGGGAGGCGGCCCTCGGACTGATGGCTGGCGCCGGGCGCATCCTGCCGCCGGGCGGGTTGCTCTTTCTTTACGGACCGTATCGGCGCGGCGGCCGGCACACGGCCCCCAGCAACGAGGCATTCGACCTCGATCTACGGCGCCGCAATCCGGCCTGGGGGGTGCGCGACCTCGAAGCCGTCGCCGACCTCGCCGCCGCCCAGGGCTTTGACCCGCCGGTCATTACCGAAATGCCGGCAAACAACCTGACGCTGGCGTTTAGGCGCTCCTGAACCGCCTCACGGTGGCATTCCTGCAAGGGATGCGCTAACGATTTTCGACACCGCGGGGAGCATCGTCGGGCCTATGTCGAATCGCAGTGGCGTAGCTAAACAAATTGCATTCAATCGTATTCTCCTGAGCGCCGCTGCCGTTCCGGCGCTGGCCCTCACGCTGGCCGGCTGCAAGCCCGAGAACAAGTTCCAGCCCCCGCCGCCCGCCGAGATCAGCGTCGGTGTCCCCGTGAAGCAGGAGGTGGCGCCCTTCGAGGTCCTGACCGGCAATACGGTGGCCTTCGCGACCGTCGATCTCGTCGCCCGCGTCGAGGGCTTCCTGACCTCGCAGAACTACGTCGACGGCTCCGAAGCCAAGAAGGGCCAGCAGCTCTTCGGCATCGAGCAGACGATGTACAAGGCCAAGGTCAAGGAGGCCGAGGCCCAGCTCGACGGCGCCAAGGCCACCCTGGTCCAGGCCGAAGCCGAGTTCACCCGCCAGGAGACCCTGCTGCGCCAGAACGTCTCCGCCCAGAACACCTTCGACCAGGCCAAGGCTAAGCGCGACAATGCCCGGGCCAACGTCGAGAACGCCGAGGGCAACCTCACGGTTGCCCAGACGAACCTCGACTATACGACGGTCCTTGCGCCGTTCGACGGCATCGTCAGCAAGCACTTGATCTCGGTCGGCGAACTGGTCGGCGCTTCGACCGCCACCAAGCTCGCCACGATCGTCCAGCTCGACCCGATATACGTCACGTTCAACATGAGCGAGCAGGACGTGCTGCAGATCCGCCAGAACCTGAAAGAGCGTCGCATCGACGTCGAGGAGCTGAGCAAGGTCCCGGTCGAGATCGGCTTGATGAACGAGGAGGGCTTCCCCCACAAGGGATTCCTCAACTACGTCTCGCCGGAGCTCGACGCGACGACCGGCACGATCCTGGTCCGCGCCCTGTTCAACAATCCGAATCGCACTCTGATTCCCGGCTTCTTCGTGCGCGTGAAGATGCCGAAAGGCCTGGCTCCCGCGGCCTCGCTGCTGGTGCCCAACCGAGTCATCGCCGAGGATCAGGCCGGCAAGTATCTCCTGACGGTTAACAAGGACAATGTCGTCACCCAGACCCGGGTCACTACCGGGCAGCTGCTCCCCAACGGCCTGCGCGTCATCTCGACAGGCCTGAAGCCCGACGATCAGGTCGTCCTCAACCTGAACGGTGCCGCAATCCCCGGCGCCAAGATCGTGCCCAAACTGACGACCATCCCCGTTACGACCGACGGCGCCCCCGCCGCCCCGAAGTGACCGGCCGGGAAACGCAACCATGATCTCCGCGTTCTTCATCAACCGGCCGGTTCTGGCCAACGTTCTCGCCATCGTCATCGTGCTGATCGGCGGCGTGGCGCTGGCGACCCTGCCGGTCGCTCAGTATCCCAACGTCGTGCCGCCCACGGTCCAGGTCACCACGACCTATCCGGGCGCGAGCGCTGCGGTCGTCGTCAACGACGTGGCCCTGCCGGTCGAGCTGCAGGTCAACGGCGTCGAAAAGATGATCTACATGCAGTCCTACAGCACGGACGCAGGCACCTATACGCTCACCGTGACGTTCGAGATCGGTACCGATCTCGATTTCGCGCAGGTGCTGGTGCAGAACAAGGTCAGCGCTGCGCTCGCCTCGCTGCCCATGCCGGTACAGGCGCAGGGCCTCGTCGTCGAAAAGAAATCCACTTCGATCCTTCAGATCGTATCGCTGACGTCGCCCGACAATCGCTACGACAGCCTGTATCTCAGCAACTATGCGACCATCAACCTGGTCAACGAGCTGTCACGTCTGCCGGGTGTCGGCAACGTCAACGTGCTGGGCGTCGGCCAGTATTCGATGCGCATCTGGCTCGATCCGCAGAAGCTCTATACCTTCGGCCTCACTCCCTCCGACGTGAGCCGCGTCATCCAGCAGCAGAGTCAGGACGTGACGGCAGGCCAGGTCGGCCAGCCGCCGGCGCCCAAGGGGCTCGATTTCCAGTACACGATCGACGTCGTCGGGCGCCTGAGCACGCCCGAAGAGTTCGGCAACATCATCGTCAAGGCCGACCAGGGGAATGGCGGTCGGATCGTGCGGGTACGCGACGTCGGCCGGGTCGAACTCGGCGCCCAGGTCTACTCTCAGACCTCGCACATCAACGGCAAGCCCAACTCGGGTCTTGCGATCTATCAGCTCCCCGACGCCAACGCCCTCGACGTCGCCAAGCGCGTCAACGCCAAGATGGCCGAGCTTTCCAAGGCCTTCCCGCCCGGCCTTGCCTACAGCGTGCCGTTCGACACCACGCGCTTCGTGAATGCCTCGATCAACGAGGTCTTCATGACCCTGATCGAGGCCGGCATCCTGGTCCTGATCGTGATCGTGATCTTCCTGCAGGACTGGCGCGCGATGCTGGTCCCGGCGACCACCATCCCCGTGACGATCATCGGCGCCTTCGCCGCCATGGCCGCACTCGGATTCACCATCAACACCACGACAATGTTCGGCATCGTGCTGGCAATCGGCATCGTGGTCGACGATGCGATCGTGATCGTCGAGGGCGTCGCCCACCACATCGAACGCGGAATGACGCCGCACGATGCCTCGATCAAGGCGATGGACGAGCTGTTCGGGCCGGTCATCGGCATCACCCTGGTGCTGATGTCGGTGTTCCTGCCGGCCGCCTTCCTGCCCGGCCTCACCGGCCAGATGTTCGCCCAGTTCGCCCTGGTGATCGCAGCCACGGCGCTGATCAGCGCCATCAACGCCGCCACCCTGAAGCCCACCCAGTGCGCCATGTGGCTGCGCTCCGCAACGCCGCCGGAGAAGCGCAACATCTTCTTCCGCGGTTTCAACAAGGTCTATGGCAAGCTCGAGGACGCCTATGCTGCCTTGGTCGGCGCCATGGTCCGCCGGGCGGGCTTCATGGTGGTGGTCGCCCTGATCGCAGCCGGCATCGGCGCCTGGGGCGTCGCCCGCCTGCCGACGGCGTTCATTCCCAACGAAGATCAGGGTTACCTGATGATCGGCGTGCAGTTGCCGGACGGCGCCTCGCTCGAGCGCACGTCGGCGACGCTGAGTCAGGCCGCCGAGATCGCCATGGCGGCGCCGGGCGTCGAGAACGTCGTTGCGCTGGGCGGTATGTCTATCCTCGACAGCAACTCGGCCCTGGCGAACGCCGCGGTCTCCTACGTCATCCTCAAGGACTGGGACACACGCCTGAAACAGCCCGGTCAGGACCTTCGCTCGATCGCGCTCGGTCTGATGGAGAAGCTGAAGGTCCTGCAGGATGGCCGCGCCTTCGTCATCGTCCCGCCTGCCATTCAGGGCATCGGCAATGCCGGCGGCTTCCAGATGCAGGTCGAGCAGAAGGACGGCAGCTTCGACTACACCAAGCTGCAGGCCGTGACCGACACGATGATTCAGAATGCGAGCTCGCAGTCGGCGCTCTCCAACCTCGTCACGTCGTTCCGCGCCGGGGCGCCGCATGTCCGGGTCGAGGTCGATCGCGTCAAGGCCGAGTCGCTCAGGGTTCCGGTCGGCGACGTCTTCACGACCCTGTCGAGCTACATGGGTTCGTCCTACGTCAATCGCTTCAACAAGTTCGGCCTCAGCCTGCAGGTCTACATCCAGGCCGACTCGCAGTACCGCACACGGCCCGAGGACATCCTGAAGCTGCAGGTGAAGAATCTCGACGGCCAGATGGTGCCGATCGGCGCCATCGCCGAGCTGAAGCCGGCGCTCGGCCCGCCGCTGATCAGCCTCTACAATCTCTACCCGTCGGCCGCGATTGTGGGTTCGCCTGCGGCGGGGTTCAGCTCGGGCGAGGGCATCGAGCTGATGGACCAGATCGCCAAGGCCATCCTGCCGCCCGGCACCGGCTACGAATGGACCGGCATGGCCTACCAGGAGAACATCGTCGGCAACCAGCTGATGTACGTGTTCGCGCTGGCCATCCTGCTGGTCTATCTCTGCCTCGCCGGCCAGTACGAAAGCTGGATCGCGCCGCTGGGCGTCATCCTGGCCGTGCCGCTGGCGCTGAGCGGCCCGGCCATCGCGCTCACTTCGGTCGGCCTCGCCAACAACATCTATACCCAGATCGGCCTGATGCTGCTGATCGCGCTCGGCGCCAAGAATGCCATCCTGATCGTCGAGGTGGCGCGCGAGCGCCGCCTGGTCGACGGCAAGGACATCGTCGAGTCCGCCATCGAGGCGGCCCGTACCCGTTTCCGTCCGATCCTGATGACCTCGTTCGCCTTCATCCTGGGGGTCGTGCCACTGGTGACGGCGACGGGCGCGGGGGCGAACTCGCGCATCTCGCTCGGCCTTTGCGTCTTCAGCGGCATGATCGCTTCGACCTGCCTGGCCGTGTTGTTCGTACCGTCGTTCTTCACGGTGCTGCAGCGCTACGAGGAGTGGAGCAAGGGCCGCAAGGCCGCCAAGACGCGCAAGCCGGCCGAACCGGCGGCAGGCACGGCCGGCTGATCATCACAGCGACATACGACATGCGGGGGCACCTTCCCGTTCGCCGGCAGGCGAATCGCCGCGGTGCAGCGCCTTGCCATGACGGGGAGGCTTGGCCTATCTCCGAAGCCGCCAAGAGCCCGGGATCCTGAAGCTGTTCGTCGAGTGAGTGGAATGAAGGGAAAGTTTTTTGCCAATGTCCTGCTGGTCATCGGCGTCACGGTGGCCTGCCTCGCTGCAGTAGAAGGCTTTACACGACTCTATCTCGACGACGGGCTGCTCTACGAACTCGAGATGTGGAAGTACGCACGCGAGGTGAAGGAGCGCGACTACCGGCCAGATATCGGCCACCGGCACCGCCCCAACGCGCACGCACAGCTCATGAACGTCGATGTGCGGACCGACGAGAACGGCTTCCGCACGCCGCCGATCCCGCTCCAGGCGCCGCCGGGTGTGGCCCGGATCGCCTTCGTCGGCGATTCCGTTACCATGGGGTGGGGCGTCGCCGAGCAGGAAACCTTTGCCCGGCAGGTCCTCGACACGCTGAAGGCGCAGGGCCGCAAGGTCGATGGCTTCAACCTGGGCGTCGGCAACTGGAACACGACGCAGGAGCTGGCCGCCTACAAGGCTATGGGCGCCAAGTTCAAGCCCGACATCATCGCCCTCGTCTACTTCATCAACGACGGCGAGCCGATGCCGACCTACACCGACACGAGCTGGCTGTCGCTGCATTCGGCCGCCTGGGTGGTGTTGAACTACCGCATCGATACGCTCCTCCGCTCGTTCGGCGAGGCGCCCGACTGGAAGCAGTACTACCGCGGTCTCTACAACGCCGATGCCGATGGCTGGCGACGGACGCGCGAAGCGCTGGCCGGCTTCGCCCAGGTGGCGAAGGAAAGCGGCGCCAAGCTCATCGTCTTCCATGTGCCGGAGTTGCGCGAGCTCAAGCCCTATCCCTTTCAGGACGTGACGGACAAGGTGCGCGCGGAGGTGGAGCGTACCGGGACGCCCTTCATCGACCTGCTGCCGGTGATCGAAAACCTCGATCCGTCGAGCCTCTGGGTCACGGTTCCCGACCCGCATCCCAACGGCAAGGCCGAGATCACCCTCGCCAAGGGCATGATGCCGTCGATCGTCGAGGCGCTCGACGGTCTGTGCAAGGCTGAGCAGAAGGGCTGCTAGGTAAAGAGCCGGCAAACGAGAGCTACAGGAGCTTCGCTGTGGTTCTGCGCAACGCCTTACTGGTTCTCGGTTCGATCCTCGTCACGACCATCATGGCCGAGGCGACCGTGCGCGTGATCGACGGCTATCGTTTCCTCGCCTTCCCGCTCGACGGTACGGCCGAACCGACCGAGGTGCCCGCCCAATGGCTCGACAAGGTGGCGCTTGCACCAGGCGTCGATCGGGCCTGGTTCGCCGACGACCCGCCCCCATTGCCCAATCGCAAGCCGGTTCCCGAGGATTGGCTCCGGCTCTTCCGACAGATCGAAAACAATCCTCCGAGCGACGGCTCCTTTCGAGCCATCGACGCCTTTCGCGCCTGGAACGCGAAGTATGCCGGCGATCCATGCCAGAACCGCGTTCTGCGCCACGCGCCGGGGCAGCTCTATTTCTATGATCCAGTCGACGGCGGTGCCCTGCCGCCCTACCGCTTTCCGCCCAATGCCGCCTTGCCCAACCTGCTGGTGACCAACCAGATCGGCTGGCGGGGCGCGCCGATCGAAGTTCCACGCCAGCCGCGAACAGTGCGTATCGTGTTCGTCGGTTCCTCGGTCGCAATGGATGCGCCGCATCTGCCTTTCGGCTTCACTGAGCGTGCAGGCTACTGGCTCAACCGATGGGCCGCGTCGAAGAAGCTGGATATCCGTTTCGAGGTCCTGAACGCCGGTCGGGAAAGCATCGGCTCCCGTGAGATCGCCGCCGTCGTGGCAACGGAAGTGCTGCCGCTCAGGCCCGATCTGGTCGTCTATCATGAAGGCGGCAATCAGTTTCGCCTGGAGTCGATCGTCGAGAAGATGCCGGCCGACGAAGCAGCCCGCCCGCCCCAACCACAGGCTTCCATTCCTGACTGGCTACAGACGGCCGCGCGTTATTCCGCGCTCGCCACACGCTTCAGCACCGCCCTCAGGATAGCAGGCATCGAAGCGGCCAATGCCGCGGCGTCGGGGACAAGCTCCGCGAACAGCGGCGCCGAATGGCCGAAACCCGACTACCGCATCGCCTGGCCAGCCGGCCTCGACGAAGCCGACCCCGATCTCGACTATCCCAACCTGCCCGTCAGCCTGTCGATCATCCAGCGCGACCTCGATCGCATCCGCAGCGATCTCGACGGGATCGGCGCGCAATTCACCCTGACCTCGTTCATCTGGATGGTGGAAGACGGGCTCGTGCTCGACCCGGTCCGTCACCGCTACATCATCGACCAGCTCAATATCGCCAACTATCCGTTCCGCTATCGCGACATCGAGCGCCTGGCGGCGTTTCAGAATCGCCTTCTGGCAAAGTACGCCAGGATTCACGGCCTTGCCTTCATCGACTTCGCGCGCGACATGCCGCGGGAACCGGATCTGTTCATCGATGCTGTCCACACCAACAAGGCGGGCAGCCGCCTCAAGGGCTGGGTGGCCTTCAACCAGCTCGTGCCTATCGTCGAGAAGCATCTCGCCGCCGGCGATTGGCCCAAGCTCCCGCCAGAGCCGCCACCTGCGTTGCCGACCTTCTCACCGCGGCAGGTGAGCGTCAGTTGCCAATGATCGCAGCGGGCAGCAGACACGCCCAGCGCTAAGGCGTGAACTCCTTGGGCAGTGCGAAGCCACTCTGCCTCAGTTTCCGTTCGAGTACGGGAATGGCAGCGGCCGTGTTGCCTTTCTTGCAGTCTTCCATCGCTACGTTCGCTTCGACATCGAAGCGTCGGCCGCGCGCATCCTCGATGTAACGACGATAGAGTACCGAAAGCTCCTCGCAGTACGCCTTGTCGCGGTCCGAGGCAGCAAAGAGCCCGACGGGAGCTGTCAAAACGAGAGCCATAGAGAGCAGTATGAGTCGCTGCATGGCGCCCTGCTCCGGTCAAAAGTCGTTCAGTCCCTCACCTTCACCGCATCGGCGATAAACTGCGCTTCGTTGCTCGAGAGCGGTGCAGCCGATTCCCGGCAGAACGCAGCCCCCAGGATCCAGTTCACCTGTCCATTGGTGATCGGACCGTTTCGCACGAAGGCAATGCATTGCCGCTGCGGCTTCTGATACGTCACGTAGCGATCGCCAGCGGCGTTCTGGCTCGATGCCCAATTGCTGGCGCCTGTCGTGACGTTCTTGAGCGCATCCGCCGTTCGTACCCAGTCGGCTGTCGCCGAAGCGGAGACCGGGCTCATCCCGCCCACGCCATGGGCATCCACGATCCTGTAGAAGCCGATGGAGAACTCGCTCTTGGAATCGGTGTAGGCCAACCGCCACCCCTGCACGGTGCCAATTCGAAAGGTGCGCGTGTTCGAGATCCAGCATTGAGAGAAAGGCACGCCATAGACAGGGGCGCTTTCACATGGAATCTCGGCAGAGAATACCCACGAGTCCTGCGCCGAGGCGGTCTTCGACGGTCCCGCGCCGACCACCAACGCCACGACACCGGCCAGAAGCAGGGCCAGTCTCGAGAACGGAAACGGGCCTCCGGTGCGCGGCGGCGCCCCTCGTGATTCGCCAGATCCAGGCTCTTGTCGGCAACAAGGTTCCATCTGCCTCACCTGTCACAAAGGACTCAACGCACCGCCCTCAATCCGTAAGGGCAAGAAGATTCATTCGGAAAATCGATCCGGCGGCCGGAGGAATCCTGACACGAAACGCCGTAGGTGTTGTTCGACCTTGTGGATGTCGCCGGCGCTTGAGTGACCGTCGGCGCCGGGTTCGCTGCAGCCCGCGCCCTGGCAGCCGCTTCGGCTTTCTTCTGCTCTTCGTCGTACTTCGCGACGGCCGGTGCGGCCTCGCCGAGCAGCGACTGTTGCTGGGCGGCCGTAAGATAGCCCGTCGCCGGCTGGCTGCGGGCACGTTGCCAGTTGGAGATCATCTCGCGCGAACGCGGGCCGAAAATTCCGTCGTTACCCAGCGTGTCGAAGCCCAGGGACGTCAACGCCACCTGAATGCGCTGGCGGTCGGCCGGCGTGAACTTCAAGGCGGCCTCGGTCGTCTCGGCAAGCTTCTGCGCCGCCGCTTCGGCATCGGCCTTCTGCTTGGCTTCGGCTGCCTTCTGCTGAGCTTCCGCCGCAGCCTTCTGACGGGCTTCGGCGTCGGCTTTCTGCCGTGCATCGGCCTCGGCCTTTAGTCGGGCCTCTGCTTCGGCCTTCTGCTGAGCCTCAGCCGCCGCCTTCTGGCGGACTTCTGCATCGGCCTTCTGCCTGGCTTCGGCTGCAGCCTTCTGACGGGCCTCGGCCTCCGCTTTCTGTTGGGCTTCGAGCGCCGCTTTCTGGCGCGCCTCTTCCTCCGCCTTCTGGCGGGCCTCCGCTTCGGCTTTCTGCCTGGCTTCCGCTGCAGCTTTCTGGCGAGCTTCGGCGTCTGCCTTCTGCTGGGCTTCGGCCGCGGCTTTCTGCCGAGCCTCCGCATCGGCCTTCTGGCGGGCCTCGGCTTCGGCTTTCTGCCTGGCTTCCGCCGCTGCCCTCTGGCGAGCGTCTTCCTCGGCTTTCTGCTGAGCCGCCGCGGCTGCTTTTTGGCGAGCCTCGGCATCGGCCTTTTGCTGCGCTTCCGCCGCTGCCTTCTGACGCGCTTCCGCCTCGGCCTTCTGCTGGGCTTCGGCGGCGGCTTTCTGGCGGGCCTCGGCTTCCGCCTTCTGTTGCGCTTCCGCCGCCGCCTTCTGGCGCGCCTCGGCCTCGGCCTTCTGTTGCGCTTCGGCGGCTGCCTTCTGGCGCGCCTCGGCTTCCTGTCGTGCTTTGGCTGCCTGTTCCTCGGCGGTCAGGACCGGCGGAGTACCCGGCGCAAAGATCAGGTATCCGCCCACGCCCAGGACGAAAACCGCCGCAACGGCGGCAATCAACCCAAGGCGCTTCCTATCGGTAAAGACCGTTTTGCGAGCAGCGCTTGCCCCGGCGATGGGGCCGTCAGCATTGCCACTCGCAGGCCGTGTCGGCTTGACGGGAGGCGGCGGGGGCGGCGGCGCGGCAGCTTTGGATGCCGGTGGCCGTTTCGGCCTCGCTGCAAAGATGGTCGAATCGCCCTCCCCCTCGCTTTCGGCTGGGAAGAGCACCTCGCGCCAGGATGCAATCGATTGCGGGCGATCCTTGGCGCGCACCATCAGGCCGACGTCGATGCCCTCCAGGGTTGCGGGGGCATAACCCTCGAGTTCGAGTGCGGCCAGCGGCTCGTAGGCATCGTTCAGCGCCCGCTCCAGGGAACTGGGAGGCGGCTTGCCGGTGATGGCGTGATAGAGGGTCGCCGACACGCCGTAGATGTCGGTCCACGGCCCCTGCTTGTCCGACGTAAGCTGCTCGGCAGCGGCATAGCGGGGCGTGAAGATGGCCGTCAGCGCGGCGGTGCGGTCGGCCATGGACGCCCGCGACGCGCCGAAGTCGATCAGCGTAGGATTGTTCTGGGTATCGAGGATGATGTTGGCCGGCTTGACGTCGCGATGAAGGAAGCCGGTCTTGTGCACGGCTTCCAGCCCATCGAGCAAGCGGCCCAGAACATATTCCGCGACGGCCGGCGGCAGCTTGCCTTCCCGCTTCAGGCGCTGCTCCAGCGTATCGCCACGCGCCAGCCCCATGATCATGTAGGCGGTGCCATTGGCTTCCAGGAAATCATGGACGCGGACGACGGCTGGCGCGCCGTCGAGGGTTGCGAGGATGCGGGCCTCTTCCAGGAAGCGCTCGCGCCCCCAGACGAAATCTTCGGCTAGCTGCGTCGACCGCGGGACGACCATCGTCCCGTCCTCGCGAAGGGCCAGGGAGGTCGGAAGATATTCTTTGACGGCGACTTCTCGACCGAGCGTCGTATCCTTGGCGTAGTAGGTGATCCCGAAGCCGCCGTGCCCGAGAACGGAAATCAGCTCATAGTTGCGCAGCCGCGTTCCTGCGGGCAGCGTGCCCCGTAACTCTTCCTGCTTGGCGCCAGCCTTGGTCTCGGCCGCCATCACCGTCCTTGCCATCGAGGTTTGGGCTGGCGGCAATTCTAGCCCAAGCGCCGGCGCTACAAAGCGCAAAAAAAGCGAGCTTCGCCGTGAAATTGCCGCCATGGCCTCGGGAGCCGACCGCACCCGTTTGACCTGCGATACGCAATCAGACGCCTGGGCTCCCAATCTCCCCTTGTCGAAGCGACCGGCGTTGCGGATATTTCGATGGTGGTCGGTGCACTACCCGCTTGCCGGGAAGTGACGTCCCAGGAGGAAGCGAGAATCACGTGCGCGCGATTGAGCTGAAACCTCTCATCGGACGTCTAAACGATGTCTGTCGCCGAGCCCTCGAAGCTGCCGCCGGCGCGACGGCCCTACGGACCCACTACAACGTCGAAATCGAGCACATGCTGATCGGCCTGCTCGACCGCACCGACACTGATATCGCCGCAATCCTGCGCCGATGGGAAATCGATCCGGCGAGAGTGCTAACCGACGTCAATCGATCGCTCGACCGGATGAAGACCGGCAATGCGCGCGCACCGTCCTTGTCGCCCGACATCGTGGATATGGTAAAGGATGCTTGGCTGCTCGCGTCGGTGGAGCATGGCGCTACCCGCGTGCGGTCCGGCCATCTTCTCTGGGCATTGCTCGCCGACGAGACATTGGCATTGCGGACTCGGGAAGCTTCGCCCCGCCTCACCGAGATTCCCGCCGATGTCCTGAAACGCGATCTGCTGACGATCTGCCAGGACACGGCGGAAGCCGCGCAGGCGACAAAGCAGGCCGATGGTTCCGAGGCCGCTGCGACGGGCGCCGGTGGAACCCGGCCGGGCGGCTCGGCGGCACTCGATCAGTTCACCATCGATCTCACGGCGCAAGCCAAGGCCGGCAAGATCGATCCGATCCTCGGCCGCGATCTCGAAATCCGCCAGATGATCGATATTCTCACGCGCCGCCGGCAGAACAATCCGATCCTCACCGGCGAAGCAGGCGTTGGCAAAACGGCCGTCGTAGAAGGGCTTGCCCTGCGCATCGCGTCCGGCGATGTCCCGCCGGCGTTGCGAGACGTTACGTTGAGGACATTGGATCTGGGCCTGCTGCAGGCCGGGGCGGGTGTGAAGGGCGAGTTCGAGAATCGCCTAAAGTCGGTGATCGAAGAGACGAAAGCCAGCCCCAAGCCGATCATCCTGTTCATCGACGAAGCGCATACGTTGATCGGCGCCGGCGGCGCCGCCGGACAGAACGATGCGGCCAACCTGCTGAAGCCTGCCCTCGCGCGTGGCGAACTGCGCACCGTCGCGGCGACCACTTGGGCCGAGTACAAGAAATACTTCGAGAAGGACGCCGCCCTGACCCGCCGGTTCCAGCCCGTGAAGGTCGAGGAGCCCAGCGAGAAGATGGCAACGGCCATGATCCGCGGCCTGGTCGACACCCTCGAACACCATCACAAGGTCAGGATCGTCGACGAGGCCGTGAGCGAAGCCGTGCGCCTGTCGGCCCGCTACATCCCGGCCCGTCAGTTGCCCGACAAGGCGGTCAGCCTGATCGACACGGCCTGCGCACGCGTGGCGATGAGCCAGAACGCCATTCCAGCGCCGATCGACGATCGCCGTCGTCGTACCGACCTGATCGACACCGAGCTCAGGATCATCGAGCGAGAGATGGCGTCGGGGCTCGATCACACGGCTCGACGCGACGAGCTGACAGCCGAGCGTCTTCGGATCAGCGAGGAGCTGGCGGACCTGGAGAAACGGTGGGAAGCCGAACGGGCGATCGTCGCCGAGATCGACGAAGTCCGCGGCCGGATCGAAGCTCCTGCCCCCGACGCGGATGGCACCGCCGACCGCACCAAGCTGGCGGAGCTCTCGACGAAGCTGCGCGCTTTGCAAGGCGAGCAGCCGCTGATCTTTCCGATCGTCGACGGCCAGGCGGTGGCCGAGATTGTCGAGAGCTGGACCGGCATCCCTGCCGGACGGATGCAGTCCGACGAGATCCGCACCGTTCTCAATCTGCGCGAGGCCATGGAACGCCGGGTCGTCGGACAAAGCCATGCCATGGCCGCAGTCGCCAAGGCCATCCATACGAGCCGCGCCGGACTGACCGACCCGCGTCGCCCCATCGGCGTCTTCCTGTTCGTCGGCACGTCCGGCGTCGGCAAGACCGAGACGGCACTCAGCCTGGCCCAGCTTCTCTACGGCGGAGAACAAAACGTAACGACCATCAACATGGCCGAGTTCAAGGAAGAGCACAAAGTCAGCCTGCTGATGGGCAGCCCGCCGGGCTATGTCGGCTACGGCGAAGGCGGCGTGCTGACCGAAGCGGTGCGGCGGCGTCCCTACAGCGTCGTCCTTCTCGACGAGATGGAGAAGGCGCATGCCGGCGTGCAAGACGTATTCTACTCAGTGTTCGACAAGGGCAACATGAAGGACGGCGAAGGCCGCGACATCGATTTCAAGAACACAGTCATCATCATGACCAGCAATGCCGGTACGGACCTGATCACGAAACTGTTCGCCGATCCCGACACCGCACCGGACGCCGCCGGCCTTGCAGAAGCTCTGCGACCAGAGCTGGCAAAGGTCTTCAAACCGGCCTTCCTCGGCCGCCTGACGCTGGTGCCGTATTTCCCGCTTTCGGATTCGGTAATCCGCCAGATCGTCGTCATGCAGCTCGAGAAGATTCGAGCCCGCGTGCGCGATACCTATCGCGCGACGATCGACTGGGCTCCTGAGCTGGTAGAGGCAATTGCGGCGCGCTGCACGGAGAGCAGTTCCGGCGCGAGAAACGTGGAAAACATCCTCACTCGAACTCTACTGCCCGATCTGTCTGCCGAAATATTGGCACGGCTTGCCGACGGCGAGACCATTCAGAACGTCCACGTTGGTCTCAAACCGGATGGGTTGTTCTTCTTTGCCATTAACAAACCCTAATCGGATTGCTATTGTTTTTGCAGTTGAGTGCTTGTGGACGCCTGCTTTTGGAAGTGGAGGCTGACCGTGGCAATCTACATGAAGTTCGGCTCGGTTAACGGCGCAGTTACGACCGAAGGATACAAGAACTGGATTGAACTCCATTCGTTTCAGTTCGGAACGAGCCGGCAGATGACTACCGGGGCTCGCGGTGGCAAGCGCGAAGGGTCGGATCCTTCCATCAGCGAAATCGTCGTCACCAAGGAGAACGACGCTTCGTCCACCAAGCTCTTCCAGGACTCGGTCAGCGGAAACATGGACACCAAGGTCGAGATCAAGATGACGACGACCGTGAAGAACAAAGTCGAAACCTATCTCACCTACGAGCTGGTCGATTGCGGAGTCAGCAGCTACTCGGTGAGCTCGGGCGGCGACAAGCCAATGGAAAGCCTGTCGCTGAACTTCACGAAGATCACAGTCACACCGACGCCACTCGACGCAGCAGGCCAGATCAAGAAGGGCGACGTCGTGACCTACGATCTCCAGAAAATGAAGGCGAACTAAGGAAGATCGGCAGTCGCCGTCGGCTGGACGCGCTCGGTGAAGCGACACCCCAGGAAGAGTTGCTTTACTGAGCGGTATCGGGCCGCTTCATACCCACGCTGACCAGCAACGCGCCACGCGTAGCGTCATCCTGGATAAGCTCGGCCACCAGTTCCGGCCAAAGCATTCGTCCGCGCCGGGCCGCTTCTTCCAACGTGTAGCCGAGCGGCGAATTGGGTTCGTTCTGTTTGAACCAGGCAGAAATCTCCTCGAGCTGACGCAGCGCCTGTTCGCGCCCGGCAATCGGCCCCGTCGCCATGGTGCCTGCGGCGGGTCCTGAAGACTGACCGTCGGCGGGTGCTTGTTCCTGATCGGCGGCAGGTTCGGCGGCCGCAGGAACGAAGCGGCCACAAACTTCGAGCATGAGTTGCAAGGCATCGCGCACCCTGTTGCCGGATGGACTTGCATCGCCTGCCTTTTCGTCGAGTTGCAGCCCCATCTTTTCCCAAGCATCTGCGGTCTGAATGATTGCGTCGCGCAGGGCCTGCCAGTGAGCGCGTCCCGCGGCGCGGGCTTCATTCTCGAAGTCGTCGAACGGCACCACACCGGCTGCAATCCGCTGCTCACGCCGCTCTGGGTCGGTGATGCCGGACAGATCCAGCGTTGCCTGGTACTGCCACAGGCCAAACGGAGTACCGTCCGGCCGGCTAAAAAGGGGGGTCTTTCGCAAGGGCTGCATCAGGGTGCCGTCAGCCCCCTGTCCGGAAAGGCCGGCGACAGCCGCCACACGCGTTTCCAGGCCGCTCTCGTCGGGCATCGGATAGAGGCCGTCCCAATGCTGCTCCACGAGACCGGCGATGATCGACGCCCCCGCCGTCAGGCCCGACAATCCGGCAATCCGGACCAGTGCCTCGGTAAGCCAGGTTGCGACCTCGAGGTCCTTGGTGCTCGTCTTCAGCGCGTCGATCGCCAGCGTGGCCACCGGACGCCAGAGCGTCGCCACGCCCTCGACGCTGCCATCGCCGTCCGCCCGCCGCTCGGCATCCCGCGCTTCGGCGCGGGCATCGCGCAATCGGAAATACAGGGAAGTCGGCGAATAATCCTGCCGAAGATCGACACCCGTTGCCTGGTCACCGGGAATCGGCGCCAGAATTGCCTCGATATCGGCCGCTTCAAGTTCCGAGATCATTGCAAAGCCACCCGCTCCTGAACCCGCCGATGATACAGGCAGCGTCGCATCGTTGAAGGGTCAAACACAGCGGAAGGTTGTTTTTGTTCGAGGCCAGTCACCGGGACCGCACGACCCGTTCGCCGCGCCTTCCGGTCGAGCCTCTAAGGCTTTGTTCTACTATGTAAAATCCGCAGGCGCAGCGCATGGACGAGGCACACCGTCCAGAGTATTCTTGCGTCAGGGAGGGTCTATGCGATGAGCTCCAGTATCCACGACAAGCTAAATCGTGTGCGCAAACCCAGGGTCCACATTACCTACGAAGTCGAAACCGAAGGCGCTCAGATTCTGCGAGAGCTTCCCTTCGTCGTCGGGATCATGGGCGATTTCTCGGGAGATCCGACGACCCCCTTGCGGCCCCTTACCGATCGCAAGTTCACTCAGATCGACCGGGACAATTTCAATGACGTCATGGCCAACATGGCGCCCGGGCTGAAGCTGAAGGTCGACAACAAACTCGCCGACGACGGCACGCAGATGGCGGTCGATCTCAAGTTCAGTTCGCTGGACGATTTCGAACCCGCGCGCGTCGCCAATCAGGTCCCTGCCCTCGCGGCGCTTCTTCAGACGCGCGAGAAACTGCGCGACCTCATGAGCAAGGTCGATCGTTCGCAGGAATTGGAGACACTGCTGGAGCAGGTGTTGCGATCCGAGGACGAGCTCAAGTCCCTGTCCGGCGAATTGGGTATCAAGAAGGCGGAGGGCTAGCATATGGCTGAGAGCGCACGCCAGGGAGAAGCGGCCACCACGACCGAGGCGGCCCCCGGTCTACTCGATCAGATCATCACCAACACCAAGCAGACCCAGCCCGACCGCGCCCAGGACCTGGTCAAGACCCTCGTCGAACAGGCGCTGGCCGGCACGGTCACGTTCGATCGCAACCTGACCCGCACCTTCGACAAGGCGATCGCGGCGATCGACGCCAAGCTGTCGGCGCAGCTCAACGCCATCATGCACGATCCGAAGTTCCTCAAGCTCGAAGGCACCTGGCGGGGACTGCATTACCTGGTTCAGAACTCCGAAACCGGCACGGCGCTGAAGCTGCGCGTGCTGAACATGAGCAAGCGGGAACTCAACCGTGATCTCACCAGGGCGATCGAGTTCGACCAGAGCGAACTCTTCAAGAAGATCTACGAGAACGAATTCGGCACGCCGGGCGGCGAGCCCTACGGCGCACTGATTGGCGACTATGAATGGTCGAACCATCCCGACGACATCGAGACGTTGCGGCTGATGTCCAATGTCGCGGCGGGTGCGTTCGCGCCGTTCATTTCGGCGGCATCAGCCAGCATGTTCGGCTTCGATTCATGGACGGAACTGTCCAAGCCGCGCGACCTCGCGAAAATCTTCGACACCGTGGAATACGCGAAGTGGCGAAGCTTCCGCGACAGCGAGGATTCGCGTTTCGTGAACCTCGTGATGCCGCGCGTCATCGCGCGACTGCCTTATGGCAAGGCGACCAAGCCGATCGACGAGTTCGCCTACGAGGAAGCGCCGCTGGCGCCCGGCGGCAAGACACGCGTAATGGATCACGACTCCTATTGCTGGTCCAATGCCGCCTATGTCATGGGCGCAAGGCTGACCGATGCCTTCGCGCGCTATGGCTTCTGCACCGCCATTCGCGGCGCCGAGGGCGGCGGCAAGGTCGAGAACCTGCCGACCCACGTGTTCACCTCGGACGATGGCGACATCGACACCAAGTGCCCGACCGAGATCGGCATCACCGACCGGCGCGAATTCGAACTGTCGAACCAGGGCTTCCTGCCGCTCAGCCATTACAAGAACACCGACTACGCCGTGTTCTTCGGCGGGCAGACGACGCAAAAGCCGAAGAAATACGACCGTCCGGAAGCGACATCCAACGCCGCGATCTCCGCACGGCTTCCCTACATCATGGCGACCAGCCGGTTCGCCCATTACCTGAAGGTGATGGCGCGCGACAAGATCGGCAGCTTCATGGAAGCCAGCAATGTCGAGAGCTGGCTCAACCGCTGGATTCAGAACTATGTGAATCCCAACGAAGATGCCGGACAGGAGATGAAGGCGCGCTTCCCGCTGCGCGAGGCAAAGGTCGAGGTGAAGGAAATTCCGGGCAAGCCGGGATCTTACAACGCCGTCGCCTATCTGCGTCCGTGGCTGCAGATGGAAGAGCTGACCACGAGCCTGCGCATGGTGGCGAGCATTCCGAAGATGTCCTGACCGCGTCGGCGGTTCCCGCCGGCGCCAATCGGCCTGACAGGGTGGGATCGGCGATATCATGGGCAGTGATGCGACGATATCGGCGGCCACGGCGACGCCCGTGGCGCCCGCCGTACAAGGGACCGCGCTGCAGGCCCAGTCGCTGCGAGAACGCGTTCTGGCCGGACACTATTTTGCCGACCGCCATGCCGCCACGGCAGGCGACCTGAGCACCTTCCTGCATGGGGGACTAGACACTCTCGGTGCATTGCGGGCGTGGTTCGGGGATGGCCTGACCAGCCTTCTCGCGACAGGGACGCTGCGGGGGGCTATCGACCGCGACATCGCCGATATCGATACGGCGCTGGGCCAACAGCTCGACGCGGTGCTTCACGCGCCACGCCTCCAGCAGCTCGAGGGGCGCTGGCGCGGCCTAGCCTGGCTGGTCGCCGGCATCGAACCGGGGCGGCGCATCAAGGTGCGGCTCCTTCCCGTCAAATGGGCGGAGGTTTGCCGGGACCTCGAACGGGCCCTGGAGTTCGACCAGAGCCAGATGTTCCGGAGGATCTACGAAGACGAGTTCGGCATGCCGGGTGGCGAACCCTATGGCCTGATGGTGATAGACCATGCCGTCCGGCATCACGTAGGTCCCGGTGCGCCGACGGACGATGTCGGGGCCCTCATGAGGTTTTCCGCGGTCGCCGCGGCTGCCTTCATGCCGACTGTATTGTCGCTCGATCCGAACGTGCTCGAAGTCGGTCAGTTTGCCGATCTCGAAGGCGTGCGGGACATCACCGCCCCGCTGCGCAGCACGGAGCATATGCGCTGGCGCAGCCTGGCGGGACGCGCCGACATGCGCTTCATCGCGATCACGTTTCCGCGACTGCTGGCGCGCCATCCGTGGACGGACGACCCCAGCCGCGTCGATGGCTTTCGCTACAGCGAGTATGCCCCCGACACGGCATCGCGCGTCTGGATGAGTGCCGGCTATGCCTTCGCCGCGTGCGCGGTGCGTGCCTTCGCTGACAACAACTGGCCGGCCGACGTCAGAGGGGTCGAAATCGATCGGGTCGGCGGCGGGCTGGTCACCGACCTGCCGTCCGAGCCTTTTGCCAGCGGCCCGCCCCTCGCCTGGCCGCGCCGCGGTATCGAGTATCAGTTCAGCAGCCGGCAGGAGCAGGCGCTGGTCGAGGTCGGCATGATGCCGGTGGGTGTACTGCCGTTCGGCCCCGATATGGTGTTCGGCGCCTCGCGCAGCCTGCAGGCGCCGGCGAGCTATTCGGGCGCGACCGCGGCAGCGGCCGAGGCCAACGCTCGACTCTCCGCCCAGATCAATTCCATGCTGTGCGCCGCGCGCTTCGCGCATCTGCTCAAGGTCATGGGCCGGGACATGGTGGGCTCTTTCAGAACGGCCGACGAAATCGAGCGTCAGCTCAATCGCTGGCTCCAGGACTACGTCAACACCAACATCGACGGCACGACGGATTCGCGGGCGCGCTATCCGCTGGTCGAGGGCAATGTCGAGGTGCGCGAACTTCCGGGGAAGCCGGGCGTCTTCGGCTGTACCATTCACCTGCGTCCGCATTATCAGCTCGACGACGTGACGACCGCATTCCACCTTGTCACCGAGCTGGCCGCGCCGCGCACCTGACGTTTCCCGCGTCGGGTCACTCTGCCAGGAGGATCGATGTCAAATTCTCCCCCGATGACTTCCGGCCGCAGCGAGGCGGGCCGCCTCTTTCACGAAGGCAATCTCGCCGACGCGGTGACCGCCGCAACAGCTGCGGTGCGCAAGGCGCCGACCGACATCGGAGCGCGCGTTCTCCTCGCCGAACTCCTGCTCTTCTCCGGCAACATCGACCGCGTCGACGTGGTTCTCGATGCCTGTGCCGAGCTCGACCCGACCGCGGCCGTAGTGGTGGCAGAGTTCCGCCAGTTGCTGCGCGGGGAGACGGCGCGGCGGCAGCTCTTCAAGGAGGGTCGTGTCCCCGAGTTCCTCGGCGAGCCGACCGAGGCCCAGCGCCTGTCGCTAGCGGCTGTCGTGGCCTTGCGCAACGATGCGTTCGAGGAGGCGGGCAAGCTCGCTGCGCAAGCCGAGGAGGCGCGCCCGCATCCCCGTGGCAGCCTCCGCGGCACGCCGTTCGACGATATGCGCGACGCCGACGACCTGCTGGCCACCTGCTTCGAAGTCATCACCACGACCGGCAAGTATTTCTGGATCTCGCCCGACAGGGTCGCCCTGCTGGAACTGCACCCGATGAAGCGGCCGCGCGACCTCTTCTGGCGTCGCGCCACCATGCAGGTGACCGGCGGCCCCGATGGCGATGTCTATCTGCCGACACTCTATCCACCGGCACCCGATACGGCCGCGAATCTGTCGGATGCCCTGAAGCTCGGCCGAGCCACCGATTGGCAGCAGGCCGGCGAGAACGGCCCGATGCGTGGCGTAGGCGCCGTGACGCTGCTGGTGGGCGAGGAGGCCCAGACCTGGCTGGAAATGGAAGACCTCAAGTTCCAGGCCGCTGCATGAGCGACGCCAGGGGACGCGCCGTATCGGAGAGCAAAGGCACCGCACGAGCGCGGCGGGCGCAGCTTCCGCTGCTCGACCGGCTCATCGATGCCGAGCCGACGGAGCAGACGGACCGCGCGCTTTCGACGTCGGCCGCCATGGCCGTCCTGCGCGCCAGCGTCTGCAGCGACCTGGAGGAACTGCTGAACACCCGCCGCCGCTGGCGCTCCTGGGATCCCGATCTCGCCGAACTGAAACATTCCCTCGTCGCGTTCGGGCTGCCCGATTTCGCCTCCGGCGCATTTAACGATCCGCGCCGGCGCGAGGAACTGCGTCTGCATGTCGAGGAATGCATCCGCAACTTCGAGCCGCGCATCACCAACCTCCGGGTCTCGCTCGTCGAGGCGACCGACAGGACGAGCGGCACCCTGCGGCTGCGGATCGACGCGATGCTCCGGGCCGAGCCGGCGCCCGAGCCCATCATCTTCGACACCGTCGTCGATCTCGTCGCCAAGACCGTGACTGTTTCCGAAGAGGAGAGCTGACGGGTGTCGGACGCGTTGCTTGCCTATTTCAATCGAGAGCTCCAGGCTTTGCGCGGACTGGCCGGGGAGTTCGCGGAGCGTCATCCGAAGATCGCCGGCCGCCTCCGCCTGACGAAGGATACTGTCGACGACCCGCACGTCGGCCGCCTGCTCGAGGGCGTGGCCTTCCTGGGCGCCCGTGTTCAACATCGACTCGACGACGAGTTTCCCGAGCTGACCGACGGTCTGCTCTCGGTGCTCTACCCGCACTATCTCGCCCCCATGCCGTCGGTGGCGATCACCCGGTTCGCTGCCGATCCGGGCATGCCGGGGCCCGCCCACCTGCCGTCCGGCCTCGCCATCGAAAGCGAGCCGGTCGGTGGCGAGCCCTGCCAGTTCCGCACCGCCTATCCGTTGACGCTTTGGCCCATCGAGATCGAAGCGGTTCGTCTTTCGGGCGTGCCCCTGCCTGCCCCACCCAATCCGGCGGCGGAAGAGGCCGTGTCGTGCCTGCGGATCACCCTGCGGTGCGTCGACCCTGCCGTGACCTTCACGCAGCTCGGGCTCGACAGGCTGCGCTTCTTTCTGGGAGGCGAGCAGGGATCGTTGCTCCTCGAGCTATTGCTGGCGCACACTGTGTCGATCGCCCTTGCCGACGATCACACGGACGCGCGGCCGGTGATCCTGCCGCCCGATGCACTGCAGGCGGTAGGGTTCGCGCCGGAAGAAGCGCTCTTCCCCTGGCCCGCGCGCTCCTTCTCGGGCTTTCGCCTCTTGAGCGAGTACTTCGCCGCCCGGGAAAAGTTCCTGTTCATCGACATCACCCGCCTCGACGCCAAGACCATGGTGTCGGCCGGCAATCGCATGGACATCTTCGTCTATCTGGACCGCGCGATACCGGATCTCGAGAGGTCGGTTCAGGCATCCAGCCTGACGCTCGGCTGCACCCCGATCGTCAATCTGTTCGAGCAGAAGTGCGACCCCGTTCAGCTCGACCACACGAGCATCGAGTATCGCATCGAACCGGATGTCCGCCGGCCCGCGAGCCTGGAAATCTGGTCGGTCGAACGTGTCCGTGAAAGTCTTCCGGGGGGCGAGTTCCGCACCTGGCAGCCTTTTCATCGCCTGACGCGTCGCCACACAGGCGACGCCGCCGATGTCGGCCGGTTCTTCGGTACAGCGCGTCGGGAAACGACCGGCGGTATCCGTGGCACCGACGTCTTCCTGCTGCCGCACGACGCCGGCTTCGATCCCCAGGACGAGACGACCGGCGTTCTGTCGATCGACGCCCTCTGCTGCAATCGCGACCTGCCGACCTCGCTGCCCTTCGGAGGTGGGCGGCCGACGTTGCGTCTGGTGGAAGGCGCTGCGGTCGTCACGGGCCTGACCTGCCTCACCGCGCCGACGCCGACCTTGCGCATGCCTCTCCAGGAGCGCGGCTTCTGGCGCCTGATCTCCCATCTTTCCCTCGGCCATCTCAGCGTTGTCGGCGGGGAAGCTGCGGCCGACGCGCTGCGCGAGGTCCTGCGCCTCTATGATTGCCGCGAGTCGACCGAGTCGCGTGCGGCGATCCGCGCGCTGCTCGACGTGTCGTCGCGCCCGGGGACCGCACGCATTCCGGGCCTCAGCGGTCCCGGCAAGCGGGCCGGCGGGTTCTGCCGCGGGCTGGACGTAACCCTGACCTTCGACGGCCAGGCCTGGACGACCAACGGCCTCTATGTGCTCGCCTCCGTGCTGGACCGCTTCCTCGCCCTGCATGCGACGGTGAACTCGTTTGTCCGGACCGAGGTACGCTTACGTGGCCGCCCCGAAGCAGTTGCCAAGTGGCCGCCGCGCGCCGGCAGCCAGGTGCTGCTGTGACCGAGCTGCCCCGGGGCCGACGCCCGCGCAGCGCCTGGGCACGCCTGCAGGCGGAACCGAGGCGCTTCACTTTCGATGCGGCGGTGCGGCTGCTCACCTTCCATCGCCGGCAGCCCGATCCCGCCGAGGCGACGAGGTTCACGGCCGTCGCCGGATCGGCCTATTCCGGCGCCGAAGTGACCGAGGTGAGATCCGACGCCAAGGACTCTGCGCCGCGCGTCACCGTCGGTCTCATCGGTCTCACCGGCCCGGTCGGCGTACTGCCGCGGCAATATTCCGATGCGGTCGTCGCCGATCAGAGGACGCGCTCCTTCTCGCTCACTGACTTCCTCGACGTCGTCTCGCATCGCATGATCGCGGCTTTCGCCGCCGCCGGCGCAAAATACCGTCCGCATCGCGCGGCCGACTCCGGCCTTCTGGCATCGCCGCAGAAGCCGGCCGATCCTGTCGCCAATGCGCTTCTGGCATTGACTGGCTACGCGACGCCGCATCTCGCCAACCGCCTGCTGGCGGGCCCGGCGGCGCTGCGCCACTACGCGGGCTTCTTTTCCGCCCACCCGCGCTCGACGGATCGCCTGGAAGCTCTTGCCTCGGACTGGCTGGGACGTCCGGTCAAGGTCAACCAGTTTGCCGGCGCATGGATGGCCCTGCCCGTGGGTCAACGCACCCGCTTGCCGACCGGCGTTTCCCTCGGCGCTTTCAGTCGGTTGGGCATCGACGCCGCGGCCGGGGTGCGTGCCTGGGACCAGCAGGCCCGGATCGTTCTGAAGATCGGCCCGCTCGACCTGCCCTACTTCGAGCGGCTGCTGCCGAACAGCCCGTTGCTGCGCGAGCTGGTCTCGCTGGTGCGCGCCTTCGTGGGCTTCGAGGTGGGCTTCGCGATCAATCCGGTGCTTGCTCGCACCGCCGTTCCGCCGCTAGCCCTCTCGCCTCCGGACGCGACAGGCGCCGCCGGCGCGGGGCCGCTTCTGGGCTGGAATACTTGGCTGCCAGCATCCGCGGCCCTCCCTCGACGGACGGATGCTGACGACGCTGTATTCGAGGGTGAAGTTGTCGAAGGACATCCATGAGCCGACCGTGGAGCAATGGCTACGTCGCCGACGTCGCATATATTGAGGGTTACTACGTCCAGCAGTCGCCGATGCGACTTGCCCTGGCCTGCCATATCGGCGGCGTGGCGATGGACCTTCCCGAACCGGACGATCAGGTCAGCTATCTCGAACTGGGATGCGGCCTGGGCATCGGTGCGCTGCTGACCGCCGCCGCCAATCCGGGATGGCGAGTGACCGCGATTGACTACAATCCTGCCCATATTGCCGCCGGCGCCAGCCTCGCCCGGGCCGCCCGTCTCGACAACATCCATTTCGTCGAGGCCGACCTCTCGCAGTTCGCCGAGAGCGCGGAAGGACGGGCGATGCCGGCGGCCGACTTCGTCAGCATGCACGGTTTGTGGTCCTGGGTGAGCCGCGACGTACGAGCCGGGATCGTCCGGCTCCTCGCCGCCAAAACACGGCCCGGCGGAGCCGTGCACGTGAGCTACAATGCCCTGCCTGCCTGGCAAGGCGCCGTCGGCATGCAGCGCATTGTCTACGAGGCCGGTATCCGGTCAGCCGGCCGCAGCGACGCGCAGGCACAGACGGGCCTCGCCCTTGCGCGCGACATCAAGGCTGCCGGGGGCAAGTACCTGGTCGAGAGCCTGCTCGCGAGCGACCTTATCGACACGACAAGCGCCATGGCGGCAGAGTATCTGTCGCACGAATTCATGAGCGCCCATTGGGCACCGGCCTTCCATGCCGACGTCGCCGCAGCAATGGCGGAAGCCAAGCTGGACTGGATCGCTTCGGCCAATCCGCTGGAGAACTTCAACGAGTTGATGCTGACGGAGGAGCAGCGCGCGCTGCTGGATCGCTACGACGATCCGATCATGCGCGAACTGGTCAAGGACACCTGCTTTCCGCGTCAGCTACGCCACGACGTCTTCATGCGCGGCGCCCGGCGGCTACGCAATGACGAGCGTGACGCCAGGCTCGCCCGCCTGACCGTCGTCCCCGTGGTCAGCCCGGCGGAACTGCAGACGACACTGCACGTCCCGGCGGGCAAGGCGGAAATGTCCGCTCCGCTGAAAACCATGATGGCCGCGGCGATGCGAGGTCCGGCGACGATCGCCGAGCTGCTCGCGCTCGAACCCGGCCACAGCACGCCGCCGGAGTTGATCGGCGTGCTGGTGGGCTCCAATCAATGTCAGGTCGCCCTGAGACCCGATGGACCGCAGCCCGATTCTGCCGACCGACTGAATCGCGCCCTCGCCGCGCGCGTGGAGTCGATTGCGGATGCCAAGACGTCGAGCGGCCTTGCGTCATCGCGGTTGGGCGGAGGCCTATCGGCGCCTCCCCTCGTACAGTTCATCGCCGGCCGGCTCCTGAGTGGAGAACGCGAGGATCGGATCGAGGCCTGGATCGAAAAGCTCAGCGCCGACATCCTGCCGGAAAAGCGCGACAAGGTTCGGGAAGTGGTGGGCATCGCCGTCGAGCAGCGCGTTCCGATCCTTCGCCAGCTTCGGATCGTGCCGGAATAGGGAGACGTCGGCAGGTGCGCCTCGCCATGCTTGTTCCTTTTCCGGTTGAGCTGGGATACCGTGCCGGCTTGGGAGAACCGACCGCGATGTGGCTTCTACCCGCTGGGATGCCGTAGCAGATGCCCCCCGACCGGAAACCGCTACTGTCACTCACGAGCACGGCGGAATCGCCGCTGCATCCCATTCGGATGGTGGCGCACGAGATCATTTGCGATCTGTTTCGCTTCGAAATCGAAGTGGTGCCGACGACGGACGACAAGATCGACATGAAGGCCATGCTGAACAAGCCGGCCTGCCTTGCCGTCAACCATGGCGACGAAACAACGCGCTACTTCCACGGAATCGTCAGCCGTTTCAGCCTCATCGAGCGCCAAGGCCATACCGAGTCGCTCTATCTCATGGTTCTCGAACCGCAGCTCGCCCACGCCGACTTTCGCAGCGACTGCCGCCTGTTCTTCAACAAGACCGCCGAAGACATCATCAAGACGATCCTGGACGAAATGGGTGTGACGAAAACGGCGTTCCGTCTCTACTCGCAGCCGCCGCAGCGCAAGGTGACGACGCAGTACAACGAGACGTCGCTGGATTTCATGACCCGGCTGATGGAAGAAGAAGGCTGGTACTATTTCTTCGAGCACGCGTCCGACGGTCACACGCTCGTTGTGACCAACGACAACAACGGCTTCGCCACAATTGCCGACGCTACCGTCAGGCTCGGCGTGGGCGATGCGACCGACATGCTGAGCGAGCATCGAAGGATCGAAGAGTTTGCCGAAGGCAAGATAGCCCTGCGCGACTACGACGACGAAGCGCCCAGCAAGAATCTCAAGGTCGAGCAGAGCACGATCCTCAAGCATGGCGGAACAAGCCATCGCCCTGTCTTTCAGTGGCCTGCCCTGACCTACGACACTTCGCAGGCCAAGGGGCGGGCCAAGCGACGGATGGAAGCAGCCGAAGCGTCGGTTTCCCTGATCGAGGCGAATGGCGCACTGGCCAGCCTCTTCGCCGGCGGCAAGTACAAGTTCCGCGACAAGAGCGGCACGGAGACCGTCTACGTCGTCCGGGAGATAACTCACACGGCCGAAGACACAGCCGCCATGGCCAACGAGGGAACGGCGAGCTACCTGAACAGCTTCTCAGCCTTTCCGAATACGGTACCCTGGCGCGAACCGATGGAAACGCCGCGCCCCCGCATGGAGGGGCTGCATACCGCCATCGTCGTCGGCCCCAGCGGCGAGGAGATCCATACCGACGATCATGGGCGCGTAAAGATCCGGTTTCCCTGGGATTGGCGCGAGGACGCAACCGCCGACAGTGCCAACTGGGCCCGCGTGGTGCAGCCCTGGGCCGGCGATCAATGGGGCGCTCAGTTCATCCCACGCGTGGGCACGGAAGTCGCCGTCGCCTTCATGGACTCCGACCCGGACCGGCCGATCATCGTGGGAGGCCTCTACAACGGCAACGACAAGCCGATTTTTCCCGTCGGCGAGAAGACGAAGCTCGGCTTCCGTTCGCGCTCCACGACCAAGGGCGGTTCGGACGATTTCAACGAGATTTCGGTCGACGACAAGAAGGGCAAGGAGGTGCTCTTTCTGCATGCGCAGAAGGACATGAAGGTCGAGGTCGAGAACGACCAGAAGCTCACGGTCGACAACAACCGCACGGTCGTGATCACCGGCAACGAGGACGTAACGCTCAAGAGAGGCAATCAGACCACGAAACTAGATCTGGGCGATGTCTCGGTGACCGCCAGTCTCGGCAAGATTTCCATGGAGGCCCTGCAATCCATCACGCTGAAGGTCGGAGCGAGCTCCATCACGGTGGATCAGATGGGCGTTACGGTTAAAGGCATGATGGTGAAAATCGACGGATCGGTAATGACGGACGTGAAAGGCACGATGACGACCGTCAACGGCACGGCGATGCTGACGCTCAAGGGCGCCATCCTTTCGATCAACTGATAGACCTCCAAGATGCCTGCTCAACCTCCTTCCCGAAACAAGATCAGCGGAGAGCTCTCGCGTTTGCTGCCCCATCTGCAGCTCGACGCCAAGGCAACCGCAGCACTCGATGGATGCGATGAAGCGGCTGGCGCTTTGAACCGACTCGAAGAGGCGGGCCTCCTGGCCGAAGCGACCCGACTAGTTGCTCACGCCCTGCCGGCACGCGAGGCCGTTTGGTGGGCCTGCGCCTGTGCACGCCATACCGCTTCGTCCAGTACCAATCCCGAGTCCGAATCTGCACCTCGCGACGCCGCGGAAGAATGGGTGCGCCGGCAATCCGACGAACAGCGCCGGACGGCAATGAAGGAAGCCGAGAAATCCGGCTTCGGGAGCCCCGAGGCCTGGGCGGCCGTTGCCGCTTTCTGGAGCGGCGACTCGATGGCGCCACCCGACGTGCCGAAGGTACCGCCGCAGCCGCACTTCACCGGGCTTGCCGTCGCCGGCGCGGTCGCCATGTCGGCCGTCCGTGGCTCCGCAGTACGGCGCGAAGAGCGGCTTCGTGCCTTTCTCGCTTCGGCAAAGGATATTGCGGCCGGCGGCGCCGGCCGCATCGACGTGGAGAAAGTCTGATGGGCATGCCGGCGGCCCGCCTGAACGACATGCATGTTTGCCCCATGGTGACGGTGCTCGTCCCGCATGTCGGCGGCCCGATTGTCGGGCCCGGTTGTCCCACCGTGCTGATCGGCGGCATGCCCGCGGCTTGTGTCGGCGACATCGTCACCTGCGCCGGACCACCCGATGCCATCGTCATGGGATCCTTCACGGTGATGTTCGGCGGCCGTCCGGCTGCTCAGCTCGGCAGCTTGACCGCGCATGGCGGCACGGTCGTCATGGGCTACCCGATGGTCCTCGTCGGCTGACGGGTCGGCGGACCTTACGCATCCTTCGGCATTGTCGGAATCGACGCATTCACCGTCGTGACGTCTATTGCCGCCCCTTCATCGGCGCCGAAGGCGATGGTGATTGCCGTGACATTGTCGTTCACCTTGGCTGTCAGAGCAGCCGCCACCAGGCGTTCCGCTCCGGAGTCGCCATCGCCGGAAAGCAGCTCCAGCAACCGCTCTTCCGGCAAGGTCTTGCACAGGCCATCGGTGCACAGGAGAAGCCGGTCTCCCACCTGGAGCTGGCCGGTGCGCTTCTCGAGTTCGAGGGGATCGCTGTCGGCTCCTACGGCGCGGGTGATGACATTGGCATGTGGGTGACCGACTGCCTCCTTTTCCGTGATCGTCCCGCTCTCGACCAGCGCCTGAACCAGGCTGTGATCGCGCGTGATCCTGGTGAGGGAATGGCCACGCAACAGATAGGCGCGCGAATCGCCTGCCCACAGGCAGGCGAAATGGTCGTCGCGCGCCAGGAGAACGACGACCGTCGTGGCCATCAGCACGTCGGCGCCGCGTTGCGAGGCCGCCTCGCGCAGGCGGGAATGCGCTTGTTCGAGGCGGGAGCGCACCTCGACGAGCATCTCGGCGGCCGAGAGTCCCGGCTCGATCGTCTGCAGGCTGCTGACGACCTCGGCCGAGGCAACCTCTCCCGACTCGTGGCCTCCCGCGCCATCTGCCACTGCCCAGAGACCGAGATCCGGCCGGTTGACGAAACCGTCCTCGTTCAGCCGATTCGCCGTACCGGCATGCGTGACTGCCGACGAAGAGAAGCTGCCGAACCGGGCCACGTCCTGATCGATCCTGGTGTCGGCCATTACGGAGCCCCCCAACCGTCATCCATGAGCGCGGCGAATCGGGCTCCCACGGGAAGCGCGGCGCCGGTTTCCAAACGAGCCGCGACGCGCGGGCCGCCCTCGGTCCACCAGGCTGCATACCCCGGAGCGAGGTCGACCGTCGGCGTCGATGAGTCCTCGGCGACAAGGGCGGCCTGGACACGCTGCCACAGCTCCGCCGGCTCGAGGTCGACTTCGAGCGCGTCCCGGCCAGCTTCTTCCGCTGCCGTCAGGAACGCCGTCATCACCCCCACGTACGGTGCCCAGTCACTGCGAGCCGTGGCGGCGATCGTGAGGGGATAGTAGCGGCCGACCTTGTCGACGCTGGGCAGCCAGAGACCAAGGATACCCTCTCCGCCGAGCAAGCCGGGCGGCAGGACGAAACGCCAGACCGGCGCCTCCAGCCACGCCGCGAGCCATTCCTCGCGAGGCCGGAGCTGCGTGGCCGCCAGGCCGCGCTGCCACCAGGCATCCCAGGCGTCCGTGAAATCGCGAGACAGCCCCTCGCGCACAAAGTCGCCACGCGACGGCAGCTTGCCGAAGAGGCCTGCACTCGCTTGGAGAGGCAGTGCCGCCAAGGTGCACCTATTCTCGGACCGACGGGCAGCGGAAGTCCTGCAGGACGCCCGGCGCGAAGGGATTGAGGACCGAGGCAGCTCGGATCTCGAATGTCGCCTCCCGGTTGCCGAGCGTGAACGTCAGCGTGTAGCGCTCCGGTGAATCGGCCTGGCGCAGCGTGCCGCGACCGAACAAACGGAACATCGCCCAAGGCCCCGTCTCCGCCAACACGCCCGTGCCGCCGGGCGGCGGCGGATCGAAGACGAGCCGCACGTTCTGGATGCGGTTCGGCCCCGGCCAGGTGATCTGGGTCGAGCGCGACGGTCCATGCGCATAAGTGACCGACGTGCCGTCGAACTCCAGACTGACCCGGGAGGCACCGGGATCGAGCTGCAGGGGCGTCATGTCGAACCGGACGGCGATGGTCGTGCTGCCCGGCGCGAAGAAGAGGTCGCGAATGACGGCCGCCCGCTGGAACTGCGCAATGTCCGCCGCCGAAACCGGCGCGGCCACGCCATCGGCCGATTGCGCCTTCCAGACCTTGCCCGTGGTATCGACATAGGGGCGCAGCTGCGTGTTGAAGAAGCCGTCGATCAGCCCGCCCGGTGCGAACAGCTTGGCGAAATCATCGAGCGGCGTTTCGAGAGAGCTGCCGGGCACGAACGGGAAGCGCCCGTTCACGGCCAACGGGCAGAGCGCTGCCGGCCCGCCGGCGCCGTTGTAGGCGGCAATCACCTGCTGACGGGCGCCGCCGCCGCGCAGGGCGGTACTCGAATCCGCCATCGCCTGAAGCCAGCGCGCCAATGGCGGCGGCTGGCGTTGTGCCTCGGCCCGCAGCGCCAGCGACGGATCGCCCAGGGTGGCGCCGGCAGGCGCCGCGCTACCGACGGGCGCCGCGGCGAGCTTGGCCAGTTGCTGTTGCAGGTCGTTGAGGAGCTTCAGGACCTGATCGATCGGCGCCCCGCCCGTGGACGCCACGAGCTCGCGCAGCTGCCGGTAACGTTCGTCGATCTCGTGGCCCGGCGGCAGCGGCGGCGCGGCGGCGCCTGATTGACCCGTCAAAAGCGAAGACAATGTCGACGACTTGCTCGTCGTCGTAGCAGCCGTCGCCGCCGACTGGACCTTGTTGGCGGCATCTGTCGCCGCCGCCGCCACGGCATTGGCAGGCTTAGGTGGCTCGGAGAGCGTGAGCTGGCGGGCAATGGAGGTCAGCACCTCCTTCATGGGCGACTGCGGCGAGGCCAGGATGTAAAGATCCTGGGCCGCTTGCGGCAGGCTGCGCAGCGGCACGATCTCCAGGTCCTGCAGCAACGCGTCCCATGTCTTGGCGTAGTCGGCGAGGTAGAGCGCGACCACGGCGTTGGCGAGTTCCTTCTGCTGGGGCTCGTCCAGGGCTACCGGAGCGCCCTGTCCCATCACCCAGTTCTCCGAGGCTACCTCGCGAGTCGCCGAGGCCAGCGCTGGCAGCAGCACCTTATGGAAGCCGTCGACGGTGAAGAAGCCGGGGACACCATCGCTGAGCTTGCGCCCGGAGGCGCGCATGAACACGCGCCCTCCCGCCGTTCCCAAGGCGTCGCTGGGCTTCCAGGGCGGCAATGCCTGCGCCGCGGCGGACGGCTTGATGCGGGAGTAGACGCGCGCCGCCAGCGACACGCGGCTGAAGGCCGTGCGGGCCTGCGCGATCAGAGCATCGTCGAGCGGCACTGTCGGCAGGGGCCGGGCCAGAAGAGCGTCGAGGTGACTGATGAGGCCAGTCAGGACGGCCGCGTTATAGGCGCCGGCATAAGCCGCCTGCCAATCGTAGGTCATCCATTCCTTGACCAGCGCACGGTCGAGCGGTCCCTGCCCGCCCAGCATCAAATAGACGCGGGTCGCCTCATAGAGGAAATCGGGATGGGTGAAGTTACCGCGCATCTGGGCTTCCAGACGCCAGATCAGACGCGGCAGCAGTGCATAGCCCAGAGCATGCCGGTAGACCGTCTCGGCACCGGCGCGCAGCTTGGCCGCCTGCGACAGGTCGAAGCTCGCCAGGATGCCGCTGTTGCTTCCGGCTGCCTTCTCGAGGTTGCGGGCGGCATCCAGCAACGGAAGCAGCCGGGGCAGGTCGGAATCGTTGACCGGGCTGAACGTCGTTTCCTTGGCGATGCTCTCGTAGGAAGCCAAAGCTTGCGACATCGCGGCGATCTGGTTCTCGCCGTCCGAGCGATTGGCGATCAGCCATCCCGTGGCGCCCAGAGTTGCCAAGGCGATCAACGCATAGGAGGCGACGCGCATGGCGAGCCGACGGGTGCGGGCGGCCGGCGGTTCGCTGACCAGCATCGCCTCGCCCAGGATGACCTTGGAGACGAGGCGCCCGAGGAAGTAGCCGCGCCCATGCTCGGGCTTCAGGCTGGCCGCGCGCCGCTGGTCGAGACCGAAGGCGCGGGCCATCAGCCCGGTCAGCCGGTCGATCGGCGTGCCTTCCTGGGTGCCCGAGGTGAAATACACGCCGCGCAGGAACGGCGCGGGATCGAGACGCGACCCGCCGAACGCTTCGGTCAGGAAAGCTTGCAGAGGCTGGGCGAGGCTGGCGACCTGCGCCGGGAAGCCCGCGATCAGAGCGCGGCGGTCCGGGCTCTGCTCGGCTTGAAGGCGGTCGAACAAGCGCTCGTTGAGACGGTCGACGAGGAGCTGAAGTTCCTCGGAGAACTGTCCGACCGGCCCCTGGTCGGTCTTCGTCAGCGGCAGCGTGGCACCCCAGACCTGGCTGCGTTCGTCGCGATCGAGGTCGTCGAAGAACTCGGTGAAGCCTGCGATCAGGTCCGACTTGGTAAAGAGCGCATAGACCGGGATGCGGATGTGCAGCCGGCTCTCGAGTTCCTTGATCCGGAGACGGATCGCCCGGGCATGGGCAATACGTTCGTCGGCAGGCGCATTGGCGATCTCACCCAGCCCGATGCCCACGATCACGCCGTTCAACGGCTGACGCGGCCGCGTCCGGCGCAGCATGTCGAGGAACGCATCCCAGCCCGCGCGATCAACGGCGGCATTCGAGTCCTGGGTGGTATAGCGGCCGGCCGTGTCGATCAGCACGGCATTGTCTGTGAACCACCAGTCGCAGAGCCTCGTTCCGCCGATACCCGCCATCGGCCCCTGGCCCATCTCGGCGGCCAGCGGGAACTTCAGGCCGCTGTTCAGCAACGCCGTCGTCTTGCCCGCGCCGGGAGGCCCGATGATGACGTACCAGGGCTGCTCGTAGAGATAGCCGCGCGTGCCTCGCGCCTTCTTGAGCAGGGTGAGCGCCGTGGACATCCGCTCGCGCAGCGCCGCGGCCTCCTCGCTGGTGCCGTCGTCCACGGCCGCAGATGACTGCTCGGCGACACTGCTTTCGAGCTTTCGCTCGCGTTGGCGGCGATAGAGGTCGATCAGCAGGTTCGACAAGCCCCAGACGAGGAGCAGGACGAGTACGACGACCAGCCGTGGCAGCCAGCCTTCCAGCATCCCGAGCAGGGGGCCGAAGAACCAGACCAGCAGCGCAAGGACTGCGACGCCGACGAAGCTCAGCGACCATCGAGAGAAAATGACTCGGAGAAACGCTTGCATGGCTAGGTGCCTTGCCGGTTGAGCACGATTTCGATTCGCCTGTTGCGTTCACGCCCCTCGGGGGTTGCGTTCGACGCGATCGGATCGGCATCGGCGCGGCCTTCGGCCGTCAGGCGGGACTTGTCGCCGACGGTGGTGGCAATGATCGCACTGGCGGCCTGGGCACGCGCCGTGGAAAGCTGAAAGTTCGACGGGAAGGTAATCGTGCGGATGGGCTGGTCGTCGGTGTAACCGATCACCTGCACCGAGCCCGGCTCTTCCTTCAGGGCAAGCCCAATGCGATCCAGCAGCGGCTTGAAGCTGGGCTGCACAGCGGCGGCGCCCGACGCGAACATGCCGCGACCAGTGATCCGGATGAGCGGCTGACCGACCGTGCCGGTCACCTCGACGAGGCCCTGCTCAATCTCGGGCTGGAGGAATTTGCGCAGACGATCCATCACCGTCGGTTCCGGCGGCGGCAAGGGCGTCGGCACCGGCTTTACCTCGACAATCGGCGTTCTGGTGATCGTCGGCATCTGCGTCGGCGGAGCATCGCGCAGACGCGCATAGATGCCGTCGGACGCCGCGTTGAGGTCGATCGAGAACCAGGTGAACAGGGCCGCGACGATGCCGAGGCCCAGGCAGGCGGCCACCCAGACCGGCAGCCGCACCCGCGCCGGCCGGTAAGGCGCATCTATGCCCTTGGTATGAGGAGCGAGGTCGGGATCGGCGGACTTCTGCTGCCGGGAGATGACTGCGTAGGTTTCCTCGCGAATTCGATTGATGTCACCGATGCCGCGGCGCGAGAGGCGGTACTGGCCGACGAAGCCCAGCGACATGCACAGGTACATCAGCTTGATGACCGGCAGGAACTTGCCGGGGTTGTCGCACATCTGCTTCAGCACATCGAAGAAGCGCTCGCCGCTTCTAACTTCCTGGTGGAACGTCGAAACTAGGGAGCGTTCGTGCCAGCTCCCGCTATTGCCCCATGGGGTATTCAGCACGACGTCGTCCAAGCTGGCGCACAGCGCATAGTGCGCCGGACGAAGCTGCTCCAGCGGCACGCCCTTGTCGCGGCACTCCTGCTCGAAGCGCTTGATCTGGCGCACGGTCCGCTCGCGCAGATCGCCGGACTCCGGCGGATTCGCCGTGTTGCGCAGCCGAGCCATGAGCTGAAGCAACGGCGCGGCGGCGGCAGCCAGCGCATCGTTGCCGACAAAGAGATTCTCCGTTCCCTCGGCCAGCAGCGGGGCTGCGGCTGCAGCAGGACGAGCAGCGCCCGGACGTTGCGGTGGTTCTCCGGCTGGCGATTCCGCAGCAGGCTGAGCCGGCGACGCGCGGCGCTTGCCGGGGCTAGGACGAATCACCGTCCTATTGTCGTCATCTGGCTCGGCGAAGGGATTGTCGCTCATTTTCGCCTCACATCACCGCTGTCAGCCGCGGATCGCCCAGAGCTCGATGTTCAGGTTTGGGAAATCGCCGGAGACATGTACTGCGAAGCCGCCGGACGACTGCAGTTCCTTCCAGTGCGTCGAATTGCGGTCGAGCTCGAAGTAGGTCGCCCCCGCGTAAAATGGCAGTTGCCGCGGCGCCACCGGCAGCGGTCGCACGGCAATGCCGGGCAAAGCGACATTCACCAGTTCACGAATATGCTCGACCGCTCCGATCTTGACCTGTGAGGGGAACAGGCGCCGCATCGTTTCCGTAGGGACATCGGCCTGTACCGCCAACACAAAGCTCGAGGACCGCAGAATGCCCCGATCGACGATGGGGCCGACCTGGATGCCGTAGGCCCGCTTCTGCAGGGGGATCTGGATGGCCGTCTGCTCGATGACCGCGGAGAGCGAACGCCGGAGGTCGGCGACTACCGGCGCGAAACTGCGCTGCAGGTCGGCATGCCGATACGGCGGATACTCCGAGGGACGGCGAGTGGCCTCGGTGAAGGTGGCAAAGTCGCCGGCCATCTGGACCAGAGCGGCATAGAGGTCGACCGGATGCACGTTGCCGTCGCTCGCCCAGTGAGCCAGCAGCTTTTGCGCACGATTGACGGACTGCAGCAGGAGGAAGTCCGAAACATCGGCCACGCCGCGCGAGCCCGGCGCCGTGAGGCGCGCCGCCAGAGCCTCGCCGCGCTGGTTGAGCATTCCGGAAAGCTCGGCGAGCAGGCCCATCAAGGGCGGCGCGGCCGCGCAGGCCAGCGCCGGCGGTATCCATTGATCGTCCAGAATCACGCGACGGTCGGCGCCGACCTCGATCACGCGCGCCAGGCCAATGCCGTGATAACCGGCGCGATTGTCGGTCTCGAGCATGTAGCGAAGGCGCAGCCTGCCGACCTGAACCTCGGCCGGCTGCGGCGAGCCCGAGTGCGTATCGTAGGCCTCGAAAGGCCGCTGCTCGTAGCGGCCTTCGGTCGAACCGTCGCCGGAAACCTCGACTGCGCCGGCCTGGCGGATCGGCAATACGAGATAGACGATGGCGTTGCGCGTCGATTCGGGAAGGTCGAGAGGCGCGGGCTGGTCGGCGTCGCCCGGCAGCGCGAAAGGCGTGCCGTCCTCGAACACACCGCTGCCGCTGGCCAAGGCGAACTGGCCGGTGGTCAGCAGGTTCCGATTGATCGCACCATCCGTCAGCCCCCAGGCATGCGAACGCAGCGATGCCGTCCGGTCGCGCAGCATGGCCTCCAGCCAGCGATCCTGCTGCTGGAAGTGCTGCGCCCGAAGGAACATGCCTTCCAACCAGACAACACGATTCGACCAGGTCATGCCGTCTCCAGTTCGGACCTGTTGCGGCCGATGGTGAGTACAAGCCGCGTAAGGCCGCTCGCGGCAATCGGCGCGATCGACCGCCATCGCGAGCGGTCGATGTCCTGAAACAGTACAGCAGCACCGATGAATCGCACATCGGCCTTGGGCGCCATGAGCACCTTGCGCACTTCGCCCGGCTTGACGACGATCTCCTCGACCCGCGAACCCTCGTCGCCGAGCGTCGCGCTTTCCTTGTCCATCAGGGCATAGGCATCGGCATTCAAGAACCGCGACCTTGCGTTCAAGGCATAGATGCGGACGGCGACAGACAGCGGCACCCCGGAGGAATTGCGATTGAGATCCGCGCCGGCCCTGATGGTGAGGTCCACGGCCGAAGGCGCCGGGGGGCCGCAATTGGCGACCAGCAGGAAGGCCGGGGTCGCGAGCAGCAATCGGCGGTTCATCAGGTTGATCCTTTCTCGGAGTCGAGCTTGTCGATCGCCTGCTCGTAGGCACGGGCGAAAGCTTTTCCGAACACGCTGTCGAAATCGTCCGAGAGAGCCTGAGTCACGCTTTTATGCTGCTGCACGAAGGCCTCCCATGCAGCGGCCTTCCTTTGCGCGGGATGGATGTGCAGCGGGCTGCTCGTGACCTTGCGCTCGACCGATTCGGGATCGAACTGGGCCAGCAGGACGCGCACGGCCGTCTGCATCGCCGAAATCGTTGCCAGTTCATGGATGCGAAGGTCGGCAAAAGCTTCGGCAATGGCGGCTTCCGGCGCCATGCTGCCGCGCCGCCCTTCGCCCAGAAGTGTGGCCAGCGCATCGTCGTCGTCGAGCGAGAACTTGAGCGGGTTGTTGCCCGTCGGACGGATCATCGTCTGTTCGATGCGGAACTCGTCCTTGATGCTGGCACGTGCGATCAGCGTGTGCCGCAGTCCGGTCACGGTCGCCCGTAGGGCCGCCCCGATGCGCTCCAGCGTCTTCTCAGGGTCGGTCAGGCTTCCTTCGGGGAGACCGACACCGCGCAGGAAGGCCGCCGCCAGCCGCGCATCGTCGGTCGGTCGGGCCACCGGTGGTTCGGGCCTGGGCGGAGGCGGCGGGGCCTCGTCCTTCGGCCGTCGCTCCTTTGGTGCCGGCGCGGGAGCATTCGAGACGGCGGATTGCGGACGCCTGGTGGCGGGTGCCTCGACATCCCAGTCGTCGGGGATGATCGCGACCGGCGGCATCCGGAAGGCACTTTCCAGGGCCGGGGCGTGATCCGGCTGCGTCGGCACCCCCGAGAATGGCTCTGCGCCGTCGCGCAGAGGATCGAAATCCGGCGGCAGAAGGGGGGAAACAGGAGCATCCAGGAAGGAGTCGGAGCTGGCCGGCCGAACGTCGTCGTCTTCCTCATGGAACGAACGGTCGGCGGGCGGCCTCAGGGGGCCGCTGGCGGCCTCTTCCTCCTCATCGATCGTGATCTCGATCTCGTACAGGCCGAACTTGATCCGGTCGCCGCTGCGCAGCTTCTGAACAGCACCTCGTCCTACGGGTTCGCTGGCCTGATTGAGGAAGGTACCGTTGGTGCTGAGGTCATGGAGCGACCACTCGCCACCGCCATAGACCAGCAGGCAATGCTTCTTCGACAAATGCCGGTCAGGATCGGCGATGACCCATTCATTGTCCTGGCCTCTGCCAATGGAGAATTCGCCGCCGCGGACCTCGCGTCGCTGAGGCGCCACGTTGTCGGGACACCGGATCATGGCAAGCTTCAGGGTCACGTGCGCGCGTACTCCTGACGTCACTGCAAAATACTAGTCGTGGAACCTGCACGCGGGCAATCGTAATTGGCCCGAATGGCCGTTCCGCCATGCTTCTCCGACTTCGGCCTCCCACCTCTGCAAGCTGTATACTTCACATGCGAAACTACCGCGCGGACAAGCCGCCGACACGCGAAGAGGATGCCCCCTCTCTGCCGTTCACGATTCGGATTGAGAGTTGACGACCTATGCCGGCGCCGCCAAGCTTGTGCGAAGTCACCCGACGTTCGAAAGAATTTGTCGCCATGTGCCTTGTCCCGTCGCAGACCATCTTGAGCACGGACGAGGTGGGAAGCGTCGCTCCCCCCATCTTCACATCCGTGGGGTTGGACGCCGTAAACGGTCCGGGTGATGTTTTCGTCATCCAATCGCTGCTCAACAAACGACTGCCCAAGCCGCATACCGAGGTTCCCGTCACCGGCAACATGGACCCGGGCACGATCCTGGCGATCAAAGCCTTCCAGGCGGTCATGATGAACATGAACCCGCCGACCGGACATGTGGCGCCCGGCAGCCCGACCTACTACGCCCTGGCTGCCCGCCCCCTGGTGACGAAGGAGAAGCCGCCGCAGACCCGCTATGGGCACGTCGGAATCGTGCCGCCAGATGTGATCGAGGCCGCCAAGGTGTCGCAGCGTCGGTTCGGGATCCCGGCCTCGATCACTCTGGCGCAATGGATCGTCGAGAGCGCCTGGGGTTCGGCCATGCCGCCCGACAGCAACAACCCGTTCGGCATCAAGGCGCTCGACAACCAGCCAGCGGTCGAAAGCGAGACGCGGGAAGTGATCGACGGCAAGGTCGTGACGATCATCGCCAAGTTCCGGCGTTTCGCAAACCTGTCGGAAGCCTTTGAATTACATGGAAAATTGCTGTCGACCGGCTCTCCCTATCGGTCGGCGATGCAGGTCGTCGCCAACCCTGAGGCCTTCGCGGATGCGCTCACGGGCGTTTACGCAACCGACCCGCAATACGGAACCACCCTCAAGTGGGTGATGGAGAACTACAAGCTGAGACAACACGATAGTTGAGCTGCAATTCACTACGCCTGCTACAGATAATAAGCCCTGCATGTGGCCTTTTGGTCACACCAGAAAGGAGCTCGAATGAGGGGCCGGGAGAGAGGGAAGCCAAACTCTCGCGGCCCGTGTAGAGTGTTTCTAGACAGCGTCGCAGGGGGAGCTTGGCCGATGAAGAAGGCAGTATCCATCATAGCAGCAGCTATCCTGTTGCCCTCCGTTGGGCAGGCCCAAGAAATCAATCCATTGCCCGGCTTGTATGTCGGTGCCGGCGGCGGTCTCGCCTGGTTCCTCAACACATCGACCAGCATCGGCGGATCCATCACCAGTTCGACCGGCTGGGGCGTCGGCGGCTTGATCGGCTACGACTTCGTCGGTCCGCGCATCGAACTGGAGGTGGCTTACGGCCGAGTGCCGATTACCGCCAGCACCCCGCTCGCCAATTTCACCGGCACCGCCGGTCAGCTGCAGATCATGGGCAAGGTGCTCTACGACTTCTTCCCCGCTTCGGCCTTCACACCGTATGTCGGCGCAGGTGCCGGTGTCGGCTTCGTCGACAGCAACACGGCGCTCGGCTCGACGGTGTTCGCCTATCAGGGCATTGTCGGCCTCGGCTGGAACGTCGACAGCCAGTGGCGTATCGCGCTCGAAGGCCGCTACATCGGCACGACGAATCCATCGGTCAGTATCGGCGGCACGAACGTGACCTACAGCAACAACAACTTCGCCACCATCCTCGGCGCGCAGTACAAGTTCGCCCCTCCGGCCGCTGCTCCGCCGCCGCCGTCGGCGGCCCCTGTCGCGCCGCCCTCCTTCATGGTGTTCTTCGACTGGGACAGCTCGCGCCTGTCGCAAGCCTCGTTGAACGTCGTCAAGCAGGCGGCCGATGCCTACAGAGCCAAGGGCAATGCGCGCATCACGGCAACGGGCCACACCGATACGTCGGGCTCGGATCAGTACAACATGGCGCTGTCGCTGCGCCGCGCCAACGCAGTGAAGGACGCCCTCATCCGCAACGGCGTGCCGGCAACGGCGATCGCGGTGATCGGCCGTGGCGAACAGGGCCTGCTGGTCCAGACCGGCGACAATGTCCGCGAGCCGCAGAACCGAAGGGTCGAGATCGTCGTTCAGTAAAGCTGACGACAGAATCAAAGAAGAAGGGCGGCCTCTCGCGGGCCGCTTTTTCTTTGCCCGCTAGGCTATCTTGACGATGTACATGCGGCCGATATTGGATTTCTCGTTGGCGCGGATGTGGGCCTGGATATCCTTGATGAGCTGCGGCTCGAACATGCTGAGCGCTGCCTTGTTGGAATAGGCCGGTGTGTTCGGATCGACGATGAAGATGCAGCCGTTCGTCGCCTCCTGCTTGTGCAGGTCCACCCTCACCGACCCTTTGGCATACCAGCCGAGACTGTCGTCGATCCTGAGGCCGTAATAAGCGATGCCGAAGTTCGTGTTGCGATAGATTGACACCGGCCGGTCGTCCCACGCGTCGTAGACCTTGTTGGCCGTGGGCTCGGTCCACATGTGCGGATGCCTGCGGCTCGGATCGACGATGGAAATCGGGCGCTGCAGCAGAGCGGAGCCGATCAGCTTGCCGGTCCGGTCGAACACCGCCAGCAGGTCGTTATTGTCGAAGACCATGGTCGTGCCGGCCGAGCCGCTGGTCGTCGTGCCGCCACCGACCATCAGCCGGCTGGCATCCTTTCCGAAGTAGTAGGGATCGAGGAATCCTTCGCCGCCACCCTTGATCATATAGAACTGCAGGCCCTTCGCGCCGCTCTGGACCGTGCGCCGGCCCATCGAAGCCTTGGCGATGAGCTCCTTGAGGTAGGCTTCGTTCTTCATGTCGATCTTGGCGAGGTTCGCAAGGTCGCCGTCGACGATCTCCTCGTCGATCCGGAACTTCGCACTCGCTTCGGCAGCGGTCGAATAGGTGTGGGTCGTTATCAGTGCGCCCTTTGCGAGAACCGTATTGGGTCCAGCCATGTCGGTTATCCTTTCGGCCGACGTATTGACAGACGATACGCTGACGCCACGCGCGGCCTGCAGGTGAAGGCCGCCTCTCCGACTACTCGGCCGCCTGCGCCTTGGACGTGGCCGGCGAGATGTTCTTCATGGTGCCGCCATACCTGTCGGCAAAGGCGGAAGTGTCGATCTCGTCGAGCGCTATCTCCCGGTTCAATACCCGCTCCTTCCACTTCAGGAGCTGTGGATGCGCGGCATGGAACTCCGGCATCACTTCCGTCGCGAAGAGTTCGAGCGATTCGCAGATATGCTCGTGCGTGTTGCGGCCGGCCTGGTTGAGCAGCACGACCTGATCGATGTTCGAGGCCTGGAACTTGCGCAGCTTGCGCCGGATGGTCTCAGGCGAGCCGATCAGGCCGCCGCGCAGCGCCGCGGCGTGCGCTTCGGGATTGGCCTTCTTCCACTTGTTGTACTCGTCCCACATGTTGACCGTACCGGCCGGCGGCCGGGCCCGGCCAGCCGACTGGCCGTAGAAGCGCAGGGCGAACTGGAAGAAAGTGCACCCGTCGGCACGCTCGCGTGCTTCTTCATCCGTCTTGGCGCACATGAAAAATGAGACAAGAGCAATATTGGGGTTCGTCTGGTAGTCGGCGAGCTTCTTCTGACGCTTCACGAAGGCGTTGTAATAGGCGTGGACCCAGGCATGCGCGGCATCGGCCGACACGAACTGAAAGCCCAGCGCGCCGAACCCCCATTCGCCGCACTTGGCCAGGGTTTCAAGCTGGGAGCAGGCGACCCAGAGCGGCGGGTGCGGCTTCTGCAGCGGCTTGGGCATCACATGGCGCAGCGGCATGTTGAAGTACTTGCCGCGATGCTCGCTCGGGCCGTCCTTGAACATGGGGATGATCGCGCGCACCGCCTCTTCGAAGACTTCGCGCTTGTTCTCCATGGTGACGTGGAACGGCTCCAGCTCAGTGATGGAGGCGCTTTCGCCCATGCCGAACTCGCAGCGGCCGCTGGACAGCAGGTCGAGCGTGGCGACCCGTTCGGCGACGCGGGCGGGATGATTGGTCGTCAGCTGGTAAATGCCATGGCCCAAGCGGATCTGCTTCGTCCGCTGGCTGGCGGCCGCGAGAAAGGACTCGGGCGACGGCGAGTGGGAATATTCTTCGAGGAAGTGGTGCTCGACCTGCCAAGCATGGTCGTAGCCCAGGCGGTCGGCCAGTTCGAGCTGCTCCAGGGCGTTGAGGTAGAGCCTGTGCTCGTCGCCGTCGTTCCAGGGCCGCGGCAACTGCAGTTCATAGAAGATACCGAACTTCATGAAAGCGTTCCTCCGGTTTGACAGACAGCATGAGGCCTGAGCGCGCCGGAGCAAGGGGGCCGGCCGCCTGCCTTTCGCAGCCAGAAATTGCCGGGGCGCGTCCCGGCGGCGCGAGGATTGACCTGTCAAAGGAGGTCTATAGGGATGGTTGGGCAACACAGTGAACAGAGGAAGTCCCCATGCAACCGAAGCCCGCCCCGGCTCCCCGCCCCGATCTCGATGCCGAGCTGAACAACCTCGCGATGTCCAAGGCGGCCAAGCCGCTGTTCGACGCCGTGAAGAAGCACATCGACGAGAACGTGGCCCCGATGTCCGAAGAGTTCTTCCGGCTGGGTGAAGGCCGCAAGGATCCGTGGAGCTGGGCGCCGGGCCAGCTCGAACTGCTGGAGGTCGCCAAGAACAAGGCAAAGGCCTCGGGCCTGTGGAACTTCTTCCTGCCCAACTCGGAGATCGGGCAGGGCCTGACCAACCTCGACTATGCCTATATCGCCGCGGAACTCGGCAAGCAGCCCCTGGCCTCGGAAACGCTGAACTGCTCCGCACCGGACACCGGCAACATGGAGGTCCTCGAGCGGGTCGGCACGCCCGAGCAGAAAGAGAAGTGGCTGAAGCCGCTGCTGAACGGCGAGATCCGCTCGGCCTATGCCATGACCGAGCCGAATGTCGCATCGTCGGACGCCAAGAACATCACGACCCGCGCCGAGCTGGTCGGTGGCGAATGGGTGATCAACGGCGAGAAGTACTACATCTCCGGCGCCGGCGATCCGCGCTGCAAGATCATGATCGTCATGGTCAAGACCAGCCCCGATGCCTCGCCGCAGTTCCAGCAGTCGCAGATTCTGGTGCCCATGGATACGCCGGGCGTGCGCATCCTGGGACCGATGCAGGTCTTCGGACACGATCACGCGCCACGCGGCCACATGCATCTCAAGTTCGAGAACGTCCGCGTGCCCGAGTCGAACATCCTGCTGGGCGAGGGCCGCGGTTTCGAGATCTCGCAGGTGCGCCTCGGCCCGGGCCGCATCCATCACTGCATGCGCTCGATCGGCCAGGCCGAGAAGGCGCTCGATCTGCTGGTCAAGCGCGGCTCCAACCGCACGGCATTCGGAAAGCAGCTCATCCAGCTCGGCAAGAATCTCGAAACGGTGTCACGCGCCCGCATCGAAATCGAGGCGATGCGCTTGATGGTGCTGAAGGCCGCCAAGGCGATGGACGTGCTGGGCAACCGCGAAGCGCGCGTGTGGGTCAGCATGGTCAAGGCGATGGTGCCCGAGCGCGTGTGCCAGATCATCGACCAGGCTATCCAGATCCACGGCGCGACCGGCATCTCGCAATGGACGCCGCTCGCCGACATGTACACCAACCAGCGGCATCTCCGCTTCGCCGACGGCCCCGACGAGGTGCATCACATGGTGGTGGGACGCGCCGAGCTGAGCCGCCACTGAGCAATCAGAGCCGAAGGCAATGGGCGCGACGGCATCTGCCGTCGCGCGACAAACCGCCGGCCGCCATTGCCTGACACCTCGAGGCGGGTGTCATGAACTGACATCCGAACATTCGCCGGGCGGTGTCGCGGGAAACGTCTCCGGTCCCGAACGACCCATCGTGCCTGGAATCGGACTTCCGGGGCGGCATGACAGCCCGTATGGCGACCCGCCGTCGCGATCGCGCTGGCATCTCTGCAAAATGCAAATCCCGCCAAGGGAGGCGCATCCGACATTTGCATTTTGCAACGGATCGCGCCGGCATACCCCAACATCTGGGAACGACACGAACTATGGCCCAGATATAGGGCCCTTTCGTGTGGCGTCGGATTTGCAGACCGGGAGTATGATCTCCCTGCTGAGAGGCCTCATCGTGACGGACCCATCCTCCCATTCCACGACTCCGCCGGCTCGACTGAAGCTGAGCCGGCGCGGCTGGTCGGTGATTCTGGCCGGGCTGTTGATGGTCGTGTTCGCGACGGTCGGATCGATCCTGATGCTGTGGCAGGCGCGCGAGACGGTGCTCGAGGAATGGAAGGTCAACCTCTCCAACATGTCGATTACGCTGGCCGAGTCGACCAACCAGACGATGAAAGCCGCCGACCTGGTGCTGAAAAGCATCACCGACCGGGTCGAGGAAGCCGATATCGCCAACGACGACGAGCTGCGCCGCGAGATGGGGACCCACGAGATCTACGACATGCTGCGCAACAAGGCGAGCAGCGTGCCGCAGATCGATGTCGCCACCATCGTCGCGCGCGATGGCGACATCATCAACTTCACGCGCTCCTATCCGCCCCCAGGATCAACCTCGCCGACCGCGACTACTTCAAGGCCCACATGGCCGCCCCGGCACTCGACGTCTTCCTGAGCGTCCCGGTCAGGAACCGTGGCACCGGGACCTGGACCTTCTACCTGGCGCGCAAGATCAAAGGCCGGTCCGGCGAGACGCTGGGCCTGGTGCTGACCGGCATCGAAAGCACCTTCTTCCAGGATTTCTTCAAGGCGGTGAACATCGGCGACAACAGCGCGATATCGCTGTTCCGCAAGGACGGCGTTCTGCTCGCCCGTTACCCCATCCGCGATCAGCTCATCGGCACCTCCTTCCACGAGCAAGCAGTATTCCGCGACATTATCGGGCGCGGCAGCGACGTCGGCGCCGTCGTCACGACCAGCCCGCGGCTGGCCGACAGCTGGACAAACGAGATGCGCATCATCGCACCGCGTGCTCTCAAAGACTATCCACTGGTCGTCAACGTCACCGCAACCGAAGGGCTGATCCTCGAGCTGTGGTACGGCACGGCATGGTTCGTCGGCTCGGGTACCGTGGTACTCGCCCTGCTGCTGATCGGCCTGACGGCCTGGATCGCTACTCTGCTGACGCGGCAGGAATCTACCATGGCCGATCTGCGGCGTGCGCGTGCCGATGCCGAGAGTGCCACGCACGCCAAGACCGAGTTTCTGGCGATGATGAGCCACGAGATCCGCACGCCGATGAACGCCGTGATCGGCATGTCGAGCCTGCTGGCCGAGACCCGGCTCGAACCAGTGCAGCGGCGCTACGTGCGCATCATCGAGGACTCGGCTGGGCACCTGCTCGGGATCATCAACGACATCCTCGACCTGTCGCAGATCGAAGCCGGTCGCATGACCGTCGAAAGAGCCGACTTCGACCTTCGAGCCGTGGCCGAGAGCGCCATCGACATCGCCCGCGGCCTGCCCCGATGCAGACCGGCTGGAGATCGCCATGGCGATCGCCGGCAACATACCGTCAGTCGTATCGGGTGCTCCCGATCGGCTGAACCAGCTCCTGCTCAACCTGCTCAGCAACGCGGTCAAGTACACTGAGCGCGGCGCCGTTACCTTGTCGGCCACCATCCTGCTCGCTTCCGAGCGCCACCTGTTCGAGTCCCGGCGCGACGCGCGCGCCGGCCAGAAGGCGCAGCTCGAAGAACGTATCGCGCAGCTTGAGCAGGAGATCGGCGGTCTTGGCCAGCAGAAGGAGGCGAAAGCGCGCGAATTGGGCTTCGTCGGCCGCGAGCTCGAAGGCTCCAAGGTGCTATGGGAGAAGAACCTCTATCCGGTGACGAAGTTCACGGCGATCCAGCGCGACGCGGCGCGCCTGGCCGGCGAGGAAGGCCAGCTTGTCGCCCAGGCCGCACAGGCACGGGGCCGCATCGCCGAGATCCGCTTGCAGGTCGACCAGATCGACCAGGACCTGAGGGCCGAGACCATGCGCGAGCTGCGCGAGTTGCAGGCCAAGCTGGCCGAGCTCACCGAGCGGCGCATCGCCGCCGATGACCAGCTCCGTCGTGTCGAGCTGCGTGCGCCGCAGTCCGGTGTCGTGAACCAGCTCACCGCCCATACCGTGGGCGGCGTGATCGCGGCCGGCGAGACCCTGATGGAGATCGTGCCGCAGGACGACGAGCTGGTGATCGAGGCACGACTGGCGGCGAACGACATCGATGCGGTACATGCCGGGCAGACGGCCCTCGTACGTTTTCCCGCCTTCAACCAGCGTACTACGCCCGAGGTCGAAGGCACGGTGCAGCGCGTCTCTGCGGACGTTGTGCGCGATTCCCAACCACGCTCGCAAGCATCGCCGCCTGCCCAGGACTACTACGTCGTGCGCATCACGCTGTCCGGCGAGAGCCGGGCCAAGCTCGGCAAACTCGCACTGCTGCCCGGCATGCCGGCCGAGGTCCATCTCGGAACCGGCGACCGCACGATCCTGTCCTATCTGGTCAAGCCGTTGCGCGACCAACTCGCGATGACATTCAAGGAGCGGTGACGGAAACAGCTTCCCTCGAAAAGCTCGGTCCGGCCGATCGCACCGCGACGGGAGCGCGTATAGACTTGGCGCTTCTCGGCGTTCGATGTCCTGAATTGAAATGGCGTCCCCGAGAGGATTCGAACCTCCGACCTCCGGTTTAGGAAACCGCTGCTCTATCCAGCTGAGCTACGGGGACGTGGACGGCCCTATAGCAGAACGTCTGGATGCTGTCTGCAATTGGCATTTGCCGGCGAACAGAGGGTCGCTGCGGAAAATTGCACGCTTGACGACCGAACAGAGGTCCGGCGCGGCAGTGCCAGAACGGCTCAGGGACTTGGCGGATCGATCCTGATAGATGGATCGAACCTGTAGACCATCTCCGCATGCATTCTCGTGCCCATGACATCAGCCAGGCTTTGCCCGCCAATGGGCAGGCGGGTCACGGGATCGAAGTAGGCCGTGATCCGCGTCGTTTGCGGCCCTCTCGGGTTGGTGGCCGCGCCAATGCTGTAGACGAAAGTCAGATAGGGCATGCCGTCGATAGTCTGCACGCCCTGGCACTGCAGGTTGCTCTGGCCCTTGACGGCGAAGTAGCCGCTGAGCGGCGCATCCTCCAGCAGGTCCGCCATCTTCTCCTTGGTCACCTCGACCCAGGGTCCTCCGGCATTCGCCCACCCCTTGCCGTTGCCGAGCACGACCACTTCGGCCGAGCGTGTCCGGATGCGGAAGGACTGAGGAGGCACGACCTGGATGGCATGGACGGCCTGCGCCGCCTGGCCGCCTCGATGCGTGTCGCCCGGATACGTGATCGACAGCGTCGTGGCGATCTCGTAGGGGCCGGCCGTCTCCTTGATTCGGTTGACGTCGCCGAACTCAGCAGCGCAGTCGGCCCGAGCAATGGCAGTACTCGCCAGAACCATGCTGCCGGCCAGGACCAGTTCAATACCTGTGCGAAGCATCGGTCCTCCTCACTCGATCGTGCGGATCTCCCGTGACGCCCCTATTCCATCGATGAATACAAGCAGCCCGCCTTTTCAAGAGAGACCATGAAATTTAGGTCCCCAGCGTGGCTCGCTTCAACGCCAACCGTGACTCTCTTCGCCGGCGAAGTCGAGCCGCATGATCAGGGTGTCTCAGTCGCGCTGATTGTCGCCAAGGATTACGAATGCAAGGATTGCGAAGGCATGGCGAAACATGCCGATCCTCCCTGATCAAAAGCGATACGAGATCGCCACCTGGCCCCAGTCGCGGTTCAGTCTATTGGTGTTGCTTATGTCGTGCAGCCATTTCAACACGATGGCCGCACGTCCCTTCAGCGCCTCCGGCGTCCACAGGATTGCCGGACCCAGGCCGAAAGACTCGCCCATGAATGGTCCCAATACCGCACCGGTGCCACTGTCAGCGTCGATCTGCTTGTACCAGTAGCCCTGCATACCGATTGCAAAGGTGGGAGACAGAAACTGGTTGACCATGAAATCGAGGTGAAACTCGTTGCCTGACTTGTAGTCGGTCCGGGTTGGTGGTGTTGATCATGATGCCCGGCAGCACCGTCAGCTCGGGGCCGGTCGCCTTGTGAAACCAAGTGATGCCGAGTTGGGTGTCGAAGGCCCAATAGTTACGCCCGACATTGATCAGCGAATCGACATTGTAGCGGCCCGTCGGCGCGACCACGAATTGCGCCAGCTTCACGTGGATTTCGCCGAAGCTCCAATAGAACGCAAACGGCGTCAGTAACATGTCGCCAAAGCCCGTGTCAGACGCTGTATTGGAAAGAGAGCCGAACAGACGCATGTCGAGCGAGACGTTCATGCTCGCCGTAGCGACCACGGGGGCCGCGGCAGCGATCTGCAGGCGACCACCGAGAATTTTCGGCTCGAAGGCATAGGAGCCGGCGACAAATTCATAAAGCGCAAAGGCTGAGAGCCCGAAAGTGGCACGACCGCGGAGGACCGCACGCTGGGCCTGCCCGCCGAACATCAAGGTCTGGCTGGCAACCGAGAAGCCCGGTTCTGGCGGCACCGCGGTCAGGAACGAACCGAAGCCACCGGCAAAGTAGTAACTCGCCGCCCCCTCGGTCGCCTTTGCATCAGACGCGGACAAGCCGGCCGCGCCGGCTGCGAAGCAAGCTAGTGCACGGGCGAAAGGACGGCATTTCGTCATACCGAGCCTCCAGGAATGAAATCTGCACTGCCCTTACACTATGCCTACCCCCCTGAGCCCGACACCCTTCCCCCTGCACATCTGAAAGCGCTCACCCTTAGGTGAAGAACTAGAGGCTCGACATCTGGAAGCAGTTCGAGCCGCTGTCGCGACGCGGTACGGTGGCCTGCGGATCGTCGACGATCGTGAAGTTCTGTTCGGCGAGCAGACGTCCACGTTGGAAGAGCTGAAAGGTCCAGATGCCCCGCATGAGTTCCCAGGGTTCGTCGAAGCCGTAGCCGATGTAGCCGACCACGCCGATTCGCGCCGAGAAGACCTCGGCGTAGGATTTCAACGGCTTGGGCGCGCCCGGCGGCGTCACTTCGGTGGGAAAGGTCACCACCTTGGTCAGCCGCTCGATACCGTCGGTCGATGGTCCCCACACACGATAGCGGAAGCCGAAGGTCAGGGTGGGCTTCATCGGGATCATGGTCGTGGTCGAGACGTGGCAGATGTTCGACACCTGATTCTGTCCAATGCCGTTGGCATCGTGCGTCGTCGCATCGATATCGAGCGTATAGATGCCATGTTCGACGATCTCGACACGCGTCGGCTCCACCGCCCGGGCCGACACGATGGCCAGACCCAGGACCAGAGCGAAAGCAGCAACCATCCGGATCGGCGTCACGGCACCAGCCTGTGCAAACTTGGTCCGCATGAATACGCCATCTCGGACCGGAAACACAGCCGGCGCACTCCCTTCTTGACCTCGATGATCTGGTCCGTCGCCGCCCCGATCCGATGGCCTGGCTGACCACGCGGCTCAACAACCTACGGCGCGCGCGGCGTCAGCAGCACGCTGTGCAACGGGACACCCCCGAGCGACAGCCACCCTTTGGCCGCCGCGAAGGCGATCGCGGCATCGATGGCATCCGGGCTCTCGCTGTCGAGGTGGTCGGCGATCTGCGCCACGGCGATCCAGGCTCGATGCTCGCCGCGCACGTCGCGCACGGCATGACAGACGCGGACGGCCAAACGGTCGATGGTCGGCCGATCGATTGTCGCTCCTGTCGCCATGATCCCCTCCTCGTCGAATACCGGCCGGCCGGTCTACCAATCGCCACCAAGGCCCAGCAGGCCCAGGATCTCGCGGCGCAGACGCAGCAGCTCCGGATGGTCGCGGTGGCGCGGATACGGCAGGTCCACCGCAAGATCGGCACGCAGTCGTGCCGGCCGGTCGCTGAACACGATGACGCGGTTGGAAAGAAGCAATGCCTCTTCCACGTCGTGCGTCACCATCAGCACGGTAAAGCCGCGTGCCTGCCACAGCCGCGTCAGTTCGCTCTGCATGGCAAGCCGCGTCAGGCTGTCGAGCTTGCCCAGGGGCTCGTCGAGGATCAGCAGTTTGGGATCGTTGACCAGCGCCCGCGCCAGCGACGCGCGTTGCGCCATGCCGCCGGAGAGCTGGTGCGGATAGACGTTGGCGAAACGATTGAGCCCAACCAACGCCAGCGCCTCATCGACCCTGCCGCGCTGGTGCTTCAGGAGGCCTCGCGCCTCCAGCCCCAGCGACGCGTTGCGCCACACCGTCCGCCAGGGATAGAGCGTCGGATCCTGGAAGACCACGACGCGCGACGGATCGGGTTGCGTCACCTCCTCACCATCGACGACGAGGTGACCGTGGCGCGGCCGGTCGAGCCCCGCCACCAGCCGCAGCAGAGTGGACTTGCCGCAGCCGCTGGGCCCCAGCAGCGCCACGAACTCGCCGGGCGCGACGCTGAAGGAAACATCCTCCAGCACCGGCAGGTCCTCGCCGTTCAGGACGAAGCCGTGATCGACTTCGCGGACATCGAGTCGGGCCCCGGCGATCGGCGAAGCAGATGCCGCCGTCGGGCGTTCAGCGAGCGTTACCATTGGACGAGTCCCTTCTGCCAGGCGAGGAGGCGATCACGTACGCGGAAGAGAAGCGTGATCAGCGCCGAGCACATCAACGCCATGACGAGCAGGGCGCCGTACATATTGGCGTAGGCCGCCCATCCCTGCGCCCATTGCAGGTACCAGCCGAGGCCGGACTTCACGCCCAGCATCTCTGCCACCACCAGCACGGCGAAGGACGAGCCCAGCCCCATGAACAGGCCGACGAAGACGTGCGGCAGTGCTGCCGGAATGGCGACCCTCAACACCAGGAAGCGGCTGTTGGCACCGAGCGTACGTGCCACGTCGTAATAGGCGCTCTGCACGCCAGCCACACCCGACCAGGTGAGGACGGTGAGCGGGAACGCCGTCGCCAGGGCGATCAGGAAGGTGCTGGCTGCAGCACTTGTCGGGAAAATGAAGAACGCGAGCGGCAGCCATGCCGTCGCGGGCAACGGGCCGACAAGGCGCATCAACGGGTGGATCCAGTAGCCTGCGCGCTTCGACCAGCCAAGGGCGACGCCCGCCACAAAGCCTAACGCCGCACCAATAGCGAAGCCACGGAACAGCAGCATCAGCGACGCCAACAGCGATTCGCCCAACCGCCGCCAATCGTCGGTGTAAACCTCGACGAAGGCCTGCGGCGATGGGAAGAACGGCAGCGGCAGCAGGTCGAGCTTGGCCGTCACGATCTCCCAGGCCGTCAGCCATAGTGCCAGCACGATCAGCCAGGGCGCGAAGCGTCCGAGCCGAGCCAGCCGCGCAAACAGCCAGCCGCCGGCATAGGCGGCAAGCTGCAAGGTGCCGAACGCGAGCGACAGTGCCCCCAGCATCCGGGTGCGCTCCAGTTCCTGGGCGTCGGGCCAGGAGAGGATAAGCGCCCCCGTTCCCAGCCAGGCGATACCAGCGGCCGCGAGCAGTAGAGTGGGACGCGGCAAGGGGTCGTCGAGCGCGGCCAATCGGAGGCGCCGAGGACTTTCTTCAGCAATGGATGTCATGGTTAATCCTCAGCGCAGGACGTCGACGGTGACCCGCGCGGCATACTTCTGGATGTCGGTGCTCTGCTTGAACACGGCGACCTGCTTCAGTTCCTCACCATAGGCCGCGATCTGGCTCCGCAGATCCGCTGCCAGCGGGTTGTGGTGATGCGTATGGCTCTTCAGCATTTCGGCGAGCTTGTCGGCCGGCGCCTTGGCGTGCGGCGCAAAGATCGCGGCCGCCGCGTCGGGGTTGACCGCCACCCATTCCTGCGCCGCAAGCAGGGCCTGCACCAGCGCGGCGGCAACCGGCTTCTCCTGACGGATCAGGCTGCCGCGGACGCCCAGCACGCAGCAAGTGCGATGAGCGAACTCGCCGCTGAGATTGTTGGCGACCTCCGTGAGCCCGTCGCGCTCACGCGCCAGCCAGCCCAGCGGATCGCCCTGGCAGAAGGCCTGTACTTCACCCTTCTTCAGCGCCACGGGAAGGATGTCGCCGGGGAACACCTTCCACTCGACCTCCTTGTTGGGATCGACGCCGGCCTGATGCAGCATGATCGAGAAGAAGTTGCGGTCGGGCGCGGCGAGGTCGGTCACGCCGATCGACTTGCCCTTCAGATCGGCGATCTTGGCGATGCCGCTGGCAGGCGTCGCGAACAGGCGCATGCAGCCGCCATGGATGCCCGCGGCGATCTTGACGTCGAAGCCGCCTTCCAGCGGCTTCAGCCAGCGCAGCGCCATGCCGACGCCGGCATCGGCCTTGGCCGTCGCAATGGCTTCGAGGAGCTGGTCGGTCGAACCGGCGAAGTTGATCAGCTCGACGTCGAGATTGTGACGCTGGAAGTAGCCCTTCTCCTGCGCCACGGCGACGCCCACCGTGCAGATCGCCGTGGCATTCCAGGTGAGTTTCAGCGCGCGCTTTTGCGGGAGCACGACCGGCTCGCCGAACGACGCCCGGCAGATGGCGGGATCGAGCAGATCGGCCGGCAGACCGCCGCCGACAAGGCCGCGCTGCGCGACGACGCCAGCGGGCAGAAGAGCGCCGGTGACGGCGGCGGCGCGAAGGAACGTACGCCGAGTAGGCAGATGGAACATGGGTTACTCCAGGGACACGGAGGATCGAGGGAAACATGAGGACGTGCGTCGGGGACGACGCAGTGCGGGCGGCCTTCAGCCGCTACAGCAACGACAACAGACCGTCGTAGGGAGCAGGGTGCTCGTCATGGCCTCTAGGATCGGACGAGAGGCCTGCTGCGTAAATAATCTGGAAAACCAAAGAAGCGCATGAAGAGAAAATCTTCTGCTTCATCGATCGAAGAAATCGACGCATAGGTTTCTTCGACCGGCGCCACGCTGCGCCCCGCGTTCCGGGTGGCCCGATCAGAACGGCAGCCTGCAACAGTCGCGGCAACGCCGAGGACGCGTACGGCGGTGGCGACTACGATTTCAACGACCTCATGCTCCAACCCGATCAGTGCCTCGGGGCGCGGCCGGCTGGCATAGCGTGCAACAACGACCGAACAGGTCGGCATAGTCGGGGAACTCGCGCAGCCGCCGGGTGTGGGCGGCACGGTACCATTCGGTCATGCGCACGGATCGATTCAACACCGCGTCGACCGCGCGGGCCGGGACGTTCGGCAGGAGTTCCTGCGCCAGGACCGCGACGCAGGCGCGGGCATGGGTGAGCGTGCCGTGCCGGTGGCGGCCACGTAGCGACGCCACCGTCACGCCGCAGGCGGCAGCGACCCGTTCCGCGAGTTCGCAGAGTGCGGGGGGCAGTGGCGTCGGGCTGGGGAGCTGCCGGCCACGATGCTGGCGGTTACGCCGCTTGCGTTTGCGGCCGCCGATATAGCCCTCCCCGGCCAGCACGGGTCTGGGGAGCGGTAGATCGAGATCACGATCCGGGGACGGCGCCCCCAGGATCTTCAAGGCGAAATGCGGGTTGGCGGCCACGATGCGCGCCTTGCGCTGCTGCAGCCACGCGAAGTGGCCGGTGTCGTCTTGTCTTGGAAAGTACATGCCCGAAAGTTAATTGACAATTTACCGTATGTCAATTAACAATAGGCTAATGATTAACCTCGGGTTAAGTCAAAATGCCCACATGTCGATATTGGGCAATGCCATCAGAGCCAGCCGTCAGGCCAGGGGCATGACGCAGGCGGAGCTGGGTGAGCGCTTCGGAATCTCGAAAGCGGCAGTGGCGATGTGGGAGTCGGGCAAGAACATCCCCGACCAGCGCAAGATGGCCGAGCTGACGCGTGTGCTCGACCTCGATCCGGCCGTGGCGATCGGCCTTCACGACGAGGAGCCGCTGCCGCCGGCAAATGTTCGCGAAGCGCCCGGCGTGCCGCGGCCGCCGGCGCGCCAGGAGATGCCCAAGGACGTTCCCGTGCTGGGCACCGTTTCCGGAGGCGATGCGGAAAATCCCGCAGATTTCGAGCTGAACGGACAGATTGTCGACTATGTGCGCCGGCCGCCGCGCCTGATGGGACGCACCGACGTCTTTGCCGCCTATGTCCAGGGCAACTCGGTGTCGCCGTGGCGCGAGCCCGGCCAGCTCATCTACCTGGAAGGGGCCCGGCCGCCGAAGGCCATGGACTACGTGCTGGTCGAGCTCAAGCCGCACAATGGCGACGATGTGCGCCCCGCCCTGGTGAAGCGCCTGCTGGCCGTCACCCCAACGCGCGTCCGCCTCCGCCAGTACACGCCGGCCAAGGATTTCGAGGTCGACCGCCGCCGCATCCTGCGCATTTTCCGTGTGCTCGACTGGGACGAGCTGATGGGCGTTTAGCCTCGCCGGGGCCGCCTCTCTGTTAATCCGGAATTGATCGGCAGAGCCCTGCGCGAACCTATCGCCTTTCCCACGCGACTGGCTGCATCACACCGTCGACCTCGACATGACGGAAGCCGATGCCATAGGCGGCGTCGATCACACCGCTGCCCAGCGCCTCACCAGGCGGCCCGTCGGCGACGATACCCGCATTGGCCAACACCACGATGCGGTCGGCAAAGCGGGCGGCGAGACCGAGATCATGCAGCACCACGATCACCACCACACCGCGCGCAGCCTCGGCGCGCAGCACGTCCATGGCCTGCAACGCATAGGCGGGATCGAGGCTGGCCACCGGCTCGTCGGCCACCAGGATCGCCGCTCCCGTGGCCAGAGTACGCGCCAGCATCAGCCGCGCGCGTTCGCCCTGGCTCAACGTGTCGATGGCACGGCCGGCCAGCCCCGCGCCGTCGACCCGTTTGAGGGCACGGCGCACCGCCTCCTGGTCGGCAGTTTTCAACGGACGGCTCAAGTCGGCGCCATGCGGCAAGCGACCCAACGCCACGAGATCGTGTCCGGTGAGCGGCCAGTAGGCGGACGCGGCCTGCGGCAGGTAGGCGATGCGCCAGGCACGCACTGCTGGCGGCAGCGCCGTGAGCGGCTGTCCGTTCAGCTCGACCGTACCGGCTTCCGGGACTTCGAGACCGACGAGATGACGAAGAAGCGTCGTCTTGCCCGCGCCGTTGGGCCCGACGATCGCCGTCAGCTGGCCCTCGGCAAAGGCGACATCGATCCTGTCGAGGATCACCTTGCCGTCGCGGCGGCAGAGCAGTTGTCGGGCGGCGATCGCCGTCATGCCGCCAACCATGCCGCGCGCGCCTTGCGTATGGCGCGTACCAGGAAAGGCGCGCCGACCAGCGAGGTGAAGACGCCGAGCTGCAGTTCGTAGGCCGTGGGCAGCAGGCGCACGACAATGTCAGCCGCCAGCACCAGCGCCGCCCCCATCAGCATCGACGGCACGAGCGTCGCACCCGGCCGATAACCGACCTTGGCGCGCACGAGATGCGGCGCCACCAGCCCCACGAAGCCGATCACGCCTGCGACCGAGGTCGCCGCCCCCACCATCAGCCCGACGCCCAAGGTGAGACGCAATCCAAGCGACCTCGTGTCTGCACCGAGGCTTCTGGCGGTATCCTCCCCCAGGGACAACGCATCGAGCCAGCGACCGGCGCCCAGCACCAGCACGCCCCCCATCAAGAGGAAGGGGGTGGCGATGGCGAGATAGGAAAGGTCGCGATCGACAATCGACCCCGCCAGCCAAAGCGAGATTTCCTGATAGGCGAACGGATTGGGCGACAGCGCCAGGACCAATGCGATGGCCGCTGCGGCGATGGCGTTGATGGCCACCCCCATCAGCAACAGCGAGACCGTTCCAGTGCCCGACCTCACCGCGCTCATCAACAGCGCCACGGCAATCGACGCGCCCAGGATACCGGCCAGCGGCAAGGCCAGGGAGAAGGCGGCGGCGAGGCCCGAGTAGAAGGCACAGACGGCAGCAAAGCCTGCGCAGGAAGAAACACCGATCACGCCGGGTTCGGCCAGAGGGTTGCGAAGCCAACCCTGCAGCACCGCGCCGCTCAGGCCCAGTGCACCGCCGATCAGGAGGCCCAGCGTCGCGCGCGGGACACGCAGCTCCCACACGATCGCCCAGCCAACCTCGTTGCCCAGCTGCCACGGCCACCAGGCCGGACCGATGGCGAGCGACAGCCCATAGAGGGCGATCACTAACCCGATCAGCGATGGCAGCAGTGTCCGCTTCATGGCCGTGCCTCGGCCAGCAGACGCAGGACCTCGAAATTCTCTGGTCCGGCGCAGATCTGGGTCCGCATCGGCACCGAGACGATGCGGGCCCGGCCTGCCAGCGCTTTCAGGGCTTGATGCTCAACCAGCTCCGTCGCACGCGCCGGATCGGCGTTGGACTCGCCGTCGACCACCAGCATGTCGGGCTGGCCAGCCAGGATCGTTTCCAGCGACAGACGGCCAAAGGCCGGCATACCCCACTCGGCGGCGAGGTTGCGTAGGCCCGCCAGGCGCAGCAGTTCGTCCATCAGGCTGGCGCGTCCTGCCGTGCCGCGATTGGCCTGCAGCGCGATGGCGGTCGCGACCGGCGATTTGTTCCAGACGAGTGCCTGCCGCGCCGTCCGCATCTCGTCGATCAGGCGGCGGCCTTCGTCTTCGCGGCCAAGGGCAGTGGCCATACGTTCGATCAGCGGTTCGGTCTCTTCCAGCGAGGTCGCAAAGGGCACCTCGAGGATCGGCACCCCCGCCTGGCGCAGCAACCGTTTTACGCCGGCGTGAGTGCCCTGGTCGAAGATGACGAGATCGGGCCGCAGATCGAGGATCGACTCCGCGGTCGGCCGCACCGCCGCAACGGTTCGCGCCTGGTCTGCCAGTACGGACAGGCCGGGCTGGTGCGACAGCGAGCTCACCCCCACGAGCTGGCCGGGCGCGGCCAGTCTGAGCGCCATCAGGTCAAGACAGAGGTTGACCGTAACGACCCGTTGCGGCGCCTGCGCCATCGTGGGCGACACCGGCGCCAGGCCGAGCAGCATCGTCACGAGACCAAGAACAGCGCGCAGCGGCCACTCCCTTCAGAACTTCGCTTTCACACCGAAGAAGGCCTGGAAGTACGGTGCCTGAAAGCCTTCCGGCTCCTCGTATACCCGATTGAGCAGGTTCTCGGCGCGGGCGAACAGCTCGACGCCGGGCGTTACATCGTAGGAGGCGGTCAACCGGACCAGCGAATAGGGCGATGGCTGCATCAGCGCGCCGGTGACGGCATTGTAGTCGTTGCGTTCGTTGACCTGCAGCAGGCCGGCGCCCAGCCGTACGTTGCTCCACGGTCGTGCGACGGCGCGCACGTTGAAGACGCTGACAGGGCGGCGCACCAGCGGCTCGTCGGCATCGACGTCGCGCGCCAGCGTGTAGGTGTAGTCGAAGTGGAAGTCGAGCCAGCTGGTGATCGCCGCATCGAGCACGAACTCGAAGCCCTGGCTCTGGGCGTTAGCGACGTTCTGCAGCGACACGAACGGCGGCGGACACTCGATTAGGTTGCTGAAGGTGTTGAAGAAGTAGGTGACGCTGACATTCACCTTCTTGTTGAACAGGCTCTGCTCGATGCCGGCTTCCCAGCCGCGGCTGTATTCCGGCTGTATGTTGCGGTTACCGCCACAGAAGAAGCCCGTCCCGTAGAGTTCGAACAGCGACGGCGCCTTGAAGGCCGTGCCGTAGGACGCCTTGAGCCGGGTCTCGGTCTGCCGGAACAGATAGGTTGCGCCGGCGCGCCAGGTCGAGACCGTGCCGAAAGTATCGTTGAGGTCGATCCGGCCTCCCAGCGACAGGGTGAGATCTTCGAATACCGTCGCCTTCACCTGGGCGTAGAGGCCGGTCTGCGCCATGGTGCCCCAACCCTGGACGCCGTCGACGTTGTTGTAGGCCCAGGTCCGTTCGTAATCGACGCCGGCCAGTACCATCACATTGTCGGTGACGTTGATCTGGTTCTTGAAGTCCGCCGCCAGCCGCCTGCCGTTGTAGTAGGCATCCTGCGTGAAGGGGAACGGGTTCTGCAGGCTCGGGAAATCCTGATCGTGGCGGTAGACGGTCGAGTAGTTGATGCCGACCGTCGGCTTCCAGCGGCCGTCGAGATAGTTGCCTTCGAATTCGAGGCGATTGAAGAACTGCTGCGTGAAGCCGCCGGCATTCGGATCTTCCAGCCCGACCTGATCGTATTTCACCTGCGTGTCGATGAAGCGGCCGAAGTAGTTGACCCGGGTATTGTCGTCGATCTGGAAGCCCAGCCGTCCCGCCACGGTGACGTTGCGGTAGGGATCGGTGTCGACATAGCCGTTGGCCGGCCAGAAGCGTGCCGGCACGATCGTATTGTTGGGCGAGTAGGTGAAGGCACCCGTAAGATTGTAGTCGAAGCGGCCGATGCTGCCGCGGACATAGCCGCCGCTGTTGGTCTGCAGGCGCGTGCCGAGTTCGGTGAAGGCGGCGCCGTTCATCGGCCCCTTGCCAGCCTTTGTCACCATGTTGATGACGCCGCCGATCGCCTGGCTGCCATAGAGCGTGCTCATCGGCCCGCGCACCACCTCGATGCGGTCGAGGTTTTCGGTAAGGAAATGCGCGAAATCGACCGCGCCGCCGGACGAGGACGGATCGTTGACGTTGACGCCGTCGATCAGCACCAGCACGTGATTGGCGTTCGAGCCGCGCACGAAAACCGAGGACTGCGTGCCCGGCCCGCCCGACTGCTGCACCGAGACGCCCGGAATCGTGCTCAACACATCGGTCGCCGTGCGCAGCTGGCGGTCCTGCATTTCCTTGTTGGTGATCACCGTCACGGTGCCAGTCACCTTGTCAGCATCGGTCGGCACGCGATCGGGCGTCACGACGAGCGACGGCAGCATGATATCGGGCTCGGTCTGCGCCTGCACGGCAACGGACGGCCACGTAGCCAGCGACGAAACAAGCAAGGCATATAAGGAACGACGGATCGACGTCATCGGACGATCTCCCAAACAGAACACGCACAAGGCGCGTCACCGCTCGGTTGACCGTCCCAATGGATTGTCCCGTCCATCGGAAGAGCGACGCTATCGCCGGCAGGTCTTCTGGCTCGCGGGTCCTAGCTCCTGCCCGTCTTCCCGAATGCTTGGCACCCAGTGACTGGTGGACAGTTGCTCGCCGCTTACAGCTGCGGGTACAGCCGCCGATTGGTCCCGAAGGACTGCACGGCGTTCCCTTTTCACCTCCAGTTAAGGAGGACCGTCGATGTTCGATCGATAGGCGGGCGAAGTGATTGCGTCAAGCTTGAGACATGGCGTCGCTTGACGCGCCTCCCTTGCCCGCTTAACGAGGACCGTATCGACGGTCCCCTTTAACCGGGGGCGAACAGGGAATGCCGTGCCGCTCCCTTCCTTGGGAGCCAATCGGCAGCTGTACCCGCAGCTGTAAGCGGCGAGCGAATGCCCAGATGTCACTGGACCTCACGGTCTGGGAAGACGGGCAGGAGCTAGGACCCGCGAGCCAGAAGACCTGCCGGCGATAGCGTCGCTCTTCCGATGGACGGGACAATCCATTGGGACGGTCAACCGAGCGGTGACGCGCTTAGTGCGAACCGTTTGGGAGATCGTCCGATGACGTCGATCCGTGAAGTCCTGCCTGCGCGTTTTCCGGAAACCCTCGCTTCGGACAGCGAGGCCAGCCGGCTGCAACGCTACGCCTCGACCCTGCCTTCCGCCCTGTCGCCGGAAGCTCTGGTGCCGACGCCGACGCTGAACACGTCCCTGCCCTTCCGCCGTGGTGGCTTCTCCAGCCTCTGCGAAGCGCTCGACTACGCCGCTCGCGGCGAGACTGGTCTCAACTTCTTCGACGCGCGCGGCAAACTCCTGAGCCGTCTGTCCTATGCCGATCTCGGCGTGCAGGCGCGGCGCTTCGCACGCCGCCTGATCGGCGCCGGTATCGGCCGCGGCGAACGGCTGGTGATCGTGGCCGATACCTGGCCGGGTTTCTGCGTCGCCTTCTTCGGGGCGCAGTATGCCGGCGTGCTGCCCGTTCCCGTTGCGGTGCCCGTCGGCTTCGGCGCCAAGGAAAGCTACATCACCCAGCTCCGCCGCCAGATCGTAGCGGCAGGCGCCATCGGGGTCGTGGCGCCCGACGATCTCGTAGGCTTCGCCGAAGCGGCCGCCACCGGCACCTGGGCGCGCCTCGTTGGCCCCATGGCGCTCTTCGAAGCCCTTCCCGAAGCGCCCGCGGAGTTGCAACCGCTATTGGCCGGCGAACGCTGCTACATCCAGTTTTCCTCGGGCAGCACACGAGCTCCTTTGGGTGTCGACATTCGCCAGAGCCAGCTCATGGCCAACATCGATGGCGCGATCGCGCGGCAAGAACTCGACGAGCACGACGCCGGCGTAAGCTGGCTGCCGCTCTATCACGACATGGGTCTGATCGGCTTCGTCCTGGCGCCGATGTGCGCACAGCGCAGCGTCGACCTGCTGGCACCGCGCGACTTTGCGCGCCGGCCGATGCAATGGCTGTCGCTGATCTCGCGCCGGCGCGCCACCATCACATATAGCCCCAGCTTCGGCTACGAACTGGTCGCCCGCCGCGCAAATGGGCAGATACCGGGCGAAATCGACCTTTCCTGCCTGAAGCTGGCCGGCATCGGCGCCGACATGATCCAACCCTCCGTGCTGCGCCGCTTCGCCGACGCCTTCGCCTCGCGCGGCTTCGACACGCGCGCTTTCATGCCGAGTTACGGCATGGCCGAAGTCTGCGTCGGCCTGACATTCGGCGGACGCTTCACCGGCTTTCGCACCGACAGACTGAATGGCCGCGAGTTCGTGGCGTGTGGCCGGCCGATGGATGGTCACCTCGTGCAGATTCGCGGCGCGAGCGGCATGCCATTGGCAGAACGCCATGTCGGCCGCATCTTCGCCCAGGGTCCCAGCGTCATGCCCGGTTACTATCTGAAGACCGAGGAAAGCCGCGAGGTGCTCGACGATGGCTGGCTCGACACCGGCGATCTCGGCTACTGGTGCGATGACGAGCTGGTGATTACAGGCCGCGCCAAGGACCTGATGATCGTCAACGGCCGCAATATCTGGCCGCAGGACATCGAATGGGCCATCGAGGCGCTGCCGCGCCTGCGCCGCGGCGATGCCTGTGCCTTCTCGCTCGACGCCGTCGACGGGGGCGCCGAGGAAGTCGTCGTCCTGGTCCAGGGCTTTCCCGCCGAACCCGACGAGATCGAGGTCCTGCTCGGCAACATTCGCCAGGTCGTGAAGGAAGCTGCCGGCATCGACTGCCGAATCGAACTGGTCTCGCGCCAGATCGGGTTGCCCCTTACGTCATCCGGTAAACTCAGCCGCACGCACGCGAAGGCGCAGTTTCTGAACGGCGCCTTCACACGTCCACTCCCTTCCTAAGGCACGAGCGAAACGGGGGATAGCTAAAGGGTCGACCTCTCGACAGAGCACGTTACTATGCAGCGGGGGACTACGTGCGACTGTCGCCAGGAGACCGTTTGTCGTCCCGCCGTTTCAAATTCGTTACCGTCACCGTCTTCGTAGCCGCAGCCGTCACCGCTCTCGCGCTGGGCGGCGCGAGCGTTTGGACATGGAACGAACCCAGCACCCATCCCTTTTTTCGCTTCGGCTTTCCTGCGCTTCTTCTCTGGCTGCTCGCCGCAACGGCAAGGCTCGCGATCGGCCTGCGGCGAATGCGGAAGGAAAGTATCGCTGCGCTCGATCCGCTCGCCGCGCTCGCCGCATCGCCCAAGATCAAGGCGGATGCGGCTCTGCGCGCAGCCTATCCCGGCGCTGAATTCTGCCAGCAGATCGTGCTGCCGCCCGAGCCTGGTCGCCGCCGGCGCCGCATAGCACAGCGCATCGGCCTCCCGGACGGCCACTACCGCTACATCGTAAAGGCGCACGTTCGGGGGCGTGCCAGTATTTCGTCGGCTTCCGTGTTATCGTCCCCACCAGCTCGACAGACAGGCAACCCAGGGCGGCAGGATGATTCGGTGCGTGCGGATATGGACGGGTGAGGACCAGAACTCCCATTTCGAAGAAGGCTCGATCGAACTGACGCCGGGGACCCATGGCGACTTGCTGAGCGGCAAGATCGGCACGGCGACGGCTTCCTTTCAGGAAACACGCGCAGGCGGCACGCTCGCCTGGCACACCGCTCCGGTCCGCCAGCTCGTGATCACCCTGAGCGGTACGCTCGAATTCATGACCCGGTCCGGCGAGCGCTTCGTCCTGACGCCGGGCGATGTCCTGCTGGCCGAGGATACGGCCGGCGGCGGCCACACCTGGAAGCTGGTCGACGACCAGCCGTGGCGCCGGCTCTACGTCATCCTGGCCAAGGACGCGGCCGTACCCTTCAAACGAAACCAACAGAAATAAGGTCGGGAGATTTCGATGGCAGAGAAAGAACCTGACGACGCCGATGTCGTTCTGGTCGGCGCCGGCATCATGAGCATGACGCTGGCGACCTTCCTGAAGGAGCTTCAGCCGCACCTCCGGCTCGAGATCGTCGAACGTCTGCCGGGCGAAGCACAGGAAAGCTCGGCTGCCTGGAACAATGCCGGCACGGGCCACGCCGCCAACTGCGAGCTGAACTACACGCCACAGCGGCCCGACGGCAGCGTCGACATCGCCAAGGCGCTTGAGGTCAATGTCGAGTTCGACATGTCGCGCCAATTCTGGTCGTACCTCATCCGCAAGGGTGCCATCTCGTCGGCCGACGCCTTCATCCATCCCGTCCCGCACATGAGCTTCATCACCGGCGCCGACCGCGTCGCGTTCCTGAAGAAGCGTCACGCCACGATGAGCGCCCATCACTGCTATCGCGGCATGGAATATTCCGAGGACCACAGGCAGATCGCCGAGTGGGCGCCCCTGATCATGGAGGGTCGCGATCCCGCACAGCCGGTCGCGGCCACCCGCATGGTGACCGGCGCCGACGTGAACTATGGCGCCCTCACCTCCGCCCTGCTCGCCTATCTTCGCCGCCAGGACGGCTTCGACATCCACTTCAATCACGAGGTCACCGATCTGCATCGCCGGTCGGACGGCGGCTGGCAGGTCGACGTCACCGACGAGAAGACCGGCGAGAAACGCCGCATCGGCGCCAAGTATGTCTTCCTCGGCGCCGGCGGCGCAGCCATTTCGCTCCTGCAGAAGTCGGACATCCCCGAGGCTCACGGTTTCGCGGGCTTCCCCGTGAGTGGCATCTGGCTGCGCTGCGGCAAGCCCGAGATCGCCGACCGCCACAATGCCAAGGTCTACGGCATGGCAGCGACCGGCACGCCGCCGATGTCGGTGCCGCATCTCGACACCCGCATCATCGACGGCAAGCGCTGGCTGCTGTTCGGACCCTATGCCGGCTTCTCGACCAAGTTCCTGAAACACGGTTCGGCGCTCGATTTGCTGAAGTCGGTGCGGCCGGACAATCTGCTGCCTCTGCTGGCGGTGGGGCGCGACAACTTTCCGCTGGAGGAATATCTCGTCGGCCAAGTGCTGCAGAGCGACAGCCATCGCTTCAAGGCGCTGCGCGAGTTCTATCCCAGCCTCGACGAGAAGGACTGGGAGTTTGACGTTGCCGGCCAGCGGGTGCAGATCATCCGCAAGGACGCGCTGCACACCGGCAAGCTCGAGTTCGGCACCGACATCGTGCACTCCGCCGATTCGAGCATCGTGGCGCTGCTCGGCGCGTCGCCCGGCGCCTCGACCGCCGTCTGGATCATGGTTCACATGCTGGAGAACTGCTTCCACAAGGAGCTCGTCGGCCACTGGGTGCCCAAGCTCAAGGAGATGATCCCTTCCTACGGCCACGACCTGAAGACCGATGCCGCCCTCGTCGAGCGCGTGCGCAAGGAAACCGCCGAGGTGCTGGGCCTGCGCACCGTCTGATGTCCGCGGCCCGGCTGGTCCCATGACCGACGCCCTGCCCGTCCTCCTGCGGTTCGGTGCGATGATGATGCGCGCCGGCGACACCGCCTTCCGCGTGCGCCAGGCCATGGACCTCCTGGCCACGCGGCTCGGCGTCGAGCGGCTGGCCCTGCACATCACGCTGGGCGGCATGACCGCGACGGCCTGGCAGCAGGGCCGCGCCACGACACTCGCGACGGAGATCGCGCCGCCCGGCATCGACGCCGCACGCATCCACGCCCTCGAAACCCTGGCCCGCGACGATCGCGGCGCTCTTACTGCCCAAAAGCTCGCCAACGACCTCGACCGCATCGAGGCCGAGGGACCGCTGCATTCCATCGCGACCGTGGCCGCGGCGATCGGCCTTGCCTCGGCGGCCTTCTCCTATCTCAACGGCGGCGACCTGCCGGGCACTGGCGCGGCAATGGTGGCTGGTGCGGTCGGTCAGGCGTCGCGTGCCCTGCTCTTCCGCCGACGGCTCAATCAATATGCCGTCAGCGCCTTCGCCGCCCTGCTGGCGTCGGGCCTCTACTGCCTGATCGTGTTCGCCATCGCAGGGCGCGGCTTCTCGACCGCCCTTGCCGTGGGCTTCATCTCGTCCGCTCTCTTCCTGGTGCCCGGCTTCCCGCTGGTCGCCGCCCTGCTCGATCTGGTGCAGCACCAGATCACGGCCGGCATGGCGCGCCTCTTCTATGCACTGATGATCCTGCTGGCCGCCGCCTTCGGCCTGTCCGTGGTGGCCGACGTGGCGAACCTGCCCTCGGTCCCTCCACCTGCACCCGGCCATGGCATAGAGCCCATGACCCTGTTGTGGCGCGCGCTGGCGAGCTTCGCCGGCGGCTGCGGCTTCGCGCTGCTCTACAACAGCCGGCTTCGCACCGTGCTGGCAGTGGGGCTGCTCTCGCTCGCCGGTAACGAACTGCGGCTGGCACTGCACGATCTCGGCATGGGCCTGCCGCCCGCTACCTTCCTGGGGGCCCTGGCGGTGGGGCTGCTGGCCTCAATCGCACGGGCCGAGCTGCACGTGCCCCGGATCGCCCTCACCGTGCCCGGCATCATCATCATGACGCCCGGCATCTACGCTTTCCGCACCATTGTGCTGCTGAATCAGGGCGAGGTGCTGGCCGCCGTCGAGGCCGGCGCCATCTGTTGCTTCGTCATCGGAGCCATGGCGCTCGGCCTCGCCGCCGCACGCTTCGCGACGGAAAGGCACTGGATCGTGGAGCGATAGAGTCTCCGTCAACCCTTCGCCACGTAGGGATGCACCATCTTCGAGGGATCGACGACGCGATCGAACTCGGCCTCGCTCACGAAGCCCAGCTTCAGGGCGGCCTGCTTCAAGGTGAGGTCGTGGTCGGTGGCGTAGTGGGCGATCTGCGAAGCCTTGTCGTAGCCGATCACCGGCGCCAGCGCCGTCACCAGCATCAGCGAGCGCTCGACATATTCCTTGATCTTCTTGAGGTTGGGCTTGGTGCCCTCGATCAGGTACTTGCGGAAGTTGTCGCAGCCATCGGTCATCAGCGTGATCGAGTGGGCGATGTTGTAGATCATCAGCGGCTTGTAGACGTTCATCTCTAGATAGCCGCCGGCGCCGCCGAAGCCCACCGCCACGTCGTTGGCCATGACCTGGACGGCGATCATGGTGAGGGCCTCGGCTTGGGTCGGATTGACCTTGCCCGGCATGATCGACGAGCCCGGCTCGTTCTCGGGAATCTCGAGTTCGGCAAAGCCGGCACGCGGGCCGCAGGACATCAGCCTTATGTCGTTGGCGATCTTGTAGAGCGAGACCGCGAGCGTGCGGAACGAGCCGGAGAGCTGCACCAGCGCGTCGTGCGCGCCCTGCACGGTGAACTTGTTGGGGGCGCTGACGAAGGGCAGTCCGGTGAGCTTGGCGATCTCCGCCGCCCCTGCCTCGGCAAAGCCGGGAGCCGCATTGATGCCGGTGCCGACCGCCGTGCCGCCCAGCGCCAGGTGATAGACGTCCTTCAGCGCATCTTCGATCCGCCCGACATTGTCCGACAGCATGCCGGCATAGCCCGACCACTCCTGGCCGAGCGTGATCGGCGTCGCGTCCTGCATGTGGGTGCGGCCGATCTTGACGATACCGTCCCATTCCTTGGCCTTGGCGGCGATGGCATCGCGCATCGCCTTGACCGCCGGCAGCAGCCGCTCCGCCGTGTTCACGGCCGCGGCGACGTACATGGCGGAAGGGAACGTGTCGTTCGACGATTGTGACATGTTCACGTGATCGTTGGGATGCACCGGCTTCTTGGAGCCGAGCGGCGTTCCCGCGATCTGGCAGCAGCGATTGGAGATCACCTCGTTCACGTTCATGTTGAACTGCGTGCCGCTGCCGGTCATCCAGACGTGCAGCGGGAACATGTCGTGATGCTGGCCGGCCAGGATCTCGTCGCAGGCCTGCACGATCAGCTTGTGCGCCGTGTCGTCCAGGCGCTTGCCGGCATGGTTGGCGTTGGCGCAGGCCTTCTTGAGCGTCGCATAGGCCGTGATCATCTCGCGCGGGATTAGGTCCTTGCCGATGCTGAAATGCTCCAGCGAGCGCTGCGTCTGTGCGCCCCAGAGCTTGTCAGCCGGAACGCTCACCTCACCCAGGCTGTCGGTTTCCTTGCGAACATCAGCCATCCGGCCACCTCCTGATTAGGATAGCGACCCTAGCATGACCGGCACGGCCGGAAGCTAATCCTCCGGCCCTTTGCGCCGCAGGGACTTGATCGCGCCATGGTGCTTCTTGTCGTCGACCCGGCGGCGCTTGCTGGCCTTGGTGGGCTTGGTCTTCTTGCGGGGAACCGGCGGGCGGGCCGCCTCGCGGATCAGCTCGATCAGGCGGGCCAGGGCTTCTTCGCGATTGCGTAGCTGGCTGCGCTGGCCCTGCGCCACCAGCACGATCACGCCGTCCCGCGTCAGCCGCCGGCCGGCCAGCCGCTCCAGCCGCTGCCGCACCGCTTCGGGCAGCGACGGCGAGCGGCGCACGTCGAAGCGCAGCTGCACCGCCGTCGAGGTCGTGTTGACGTGCTGCCCGCCCGGACCGGCGGCGCGGACGAAGCTCTCCTGAATTTCAGCCGGATCGATGCTGAGGCCGCCGGTGATCCGCAGCGGCGCGGTCCCGACGGCAGCCGTCATTCCTTGGCGCCGGCGCGGCGCAGCATCGCTTCGACGGAGCCGCGATTGTTCTGCTTGGCGTAGCTCAAGGCCGAACGGCCCGTGAAGTCGCGCATGTTGGGGTCGGCCTTCTTGTCGAGCAGCAGCTTGACGATCTCGGTGTAGCCCCGCCCCGACGCGATCATCAGGGCCGTCTGCCCCTGCCGGTTCTGCGGCCGCGTGCTGGCGTTCCGCCGCAGCAGGATCTCGGCGATGTCGACATCGTTCTTCTCAGTGGCCCGCATCAACGCCGTGTAGCTTTCGCGATCGGCGATATCGACGATCGCCCCACCCTTCAGCAGGGTCTCGACGACGGGAATGGAGCCGGACTGCACCGCCACGATCAACAAGGGTGTGCCGTTGTTGGCAGTCTGGTTCGGGTTCTCGTTCCTGAGCAGCGCTTGGCGTACCTTTTCCTCGTCGCCCTCGAGTACGGCCTTCGCAATCGGCTTCATGGCGAAGATGTCGGTTTGAGCTGTCGCAGCGCCGGCAGACAGGACTGCAAGCGACGCCGCGAAACCACAAACGAACATACGTCGAATCATTACTTCTTCTCCCTCTGCGGGTCGCGGGTTTCCTGGTAGCGGACCTCGATACGGTCCCAGATCTGGGCCTCCAGAGAAACGCCATCGAAACGGTTGATCTGTTGCAGGCCCGTCGGCGACGTGACGTTGATCTCGGTGAGATAGTCACCGATGACGTCGATTCCAACGAAGATCAGTCCGCGCCTGGCAAGCTCGGGCCCGATCGTCTCGCAAAGCTCGATGTCGCGCTTGGTGAGCGACGCCTTCACCGCCTTGCCGCCGACATGCATGTTGGAACGCGCCTCGCCGGCTGCCGGTACACGATCAATAGCGCCGACCGCCTTGCCGTCGATCAGGATGATCCGCTTGTCGCCCTTGCGGACCTCCGGCAGGTAACGTTGGGCGATCACCGGCTCGCGGCTCTTCTGCGAGAACATCTCGAGCAGCGACGCGAAGTTCTCATCGTCGGGCCGGACCCGAAAGACACCGGCGCCGCCATTGCCGAACAGCGGCTTCAGGATGATGTCCTTGTGTTCGTCACGGAACTCACGAATGGCGCGAACGTCGGAGGTGATCAGGGTCGGCGGCATCACGCCGTCGAAGTGCGTGACGTAGAGCTTTTCCGGTGCGTTCCGAACGCTCGCCGGATCGTTCACCACCAGCGTCTTGGGATGTACGTGCTCCAGGAGATGCGTCGTCGTGATGTAGGACATGTCGAAGGGCGGGTCCTGACGCAGCAGCACGACGTCGACCTTGGAAAGGTCGAGCATTTCGGGCGCTCCCAGCGTGAAATGATTGCCCTTCTCGCGCCGGAGCTTCATCGGCTGGGCGCGCGCCAGCACCTTGCGGTCGCGGAAGATCAGGTCCGGCGGCGTATAGTGCCAAACCTCGTAGCCACGCCGTTCCGCCTCCAGTCCCAACACAAAGGTCGAGTCGCCGTCGATGTCGATCGTCGACACATGGTCCATCTGAATGGCGACCTTGAGCTTCATGAGATTTCCTTGCGCAATCGATAAGGAAGGAGGTGGTGACGACGCCAAACGCGCCGCAGGCTTCAGTTAAGGCCGCGACGCAGTTCCTGCAACAGGATCGCGGCGCGACGGCGCAGTTCGGGATCGCTTGTCCCCTCCCCGAGACCGAGCAGGCGCTCGTAGGCGGCAATGGCGGCCCGGCGCTTGTCGAGCCGGGCATTGAGCTGGCCCGCCTCGAACAGCAGATCGGCACGGTCCGGCGCAATCGCCAGCATACGGTCGAGCGAGCGCGCTGCCTGCGCCCAGTCTTCGCGCTTGGCCAGCCGCAGCCGCACATTGTTCTCCAGACGGAGCAGCACGTCGCGATCGGATACGGGATCGAAATGGCTGGGTTGCAGCTCGGCGTCGGAGCCCAGCACCTGTTGCAGCAAGGAGCGAAGCTCCGCCGCATCGCGCACGCTGCCTTCATGGAAGGGATCGATGACATGCCGCGCGCCATCGATGCCGATGCGGATCAGGAAATGGCCCGGAAAGGCCAGCCCTTCCGCCTGCCATGCCTGAGCGCGCGCGACGTGCAGGTAGAGGATCGACAACGCCACCGGCAGACCCTTGCGCCGCTCGATGACCCGCACGAGATCGGCATTCTGCAGATCGTCGTAAGTTTCACTGTCGCCACGATAGGCATAGGCGCGCGCGATGACCTCGGCCAACATCTCCGGCGCCGGGCCACGCCGGCGCACCAGATCGGCGACGGCATCGGCCATCGACGCGACATGCTGGCGGAACGGCACGAGATCGAGGCTCTCCGCTGCATGCAGTGTACTCAGCGCAAAGCCCGCCTCGAGCAGATCCAGCCGGTCGCCGTCGCCGGCGCAGAGATCGCGCAGCCGCGAAAGGCCTTGTTGATTATGATGCTCGGAGTCCGCCACATGTCACTCCGGCGGTTGCCAGACGTCCGGCAGATGGCGCGGCCACAGACCGCCCACCAGCACGGCGTCGAAACGTACGGCGCAGGCCGCATGGCGCGGATGCTCTGCCAGGAACAGGCTGGCGGAACGCGCCACCCGGCCGAACTGCCGCTGTCCCAGCGCCTCGGCGGCGGCCGTCGTCTGCCGACGCGCCTTCACCTCGACGAAAGCCAGCACGTTGCCGCGCCGCGCCACGATATCGATCTCGCCCAGGCGCGTCTTGTAGCGTCGCGCCAGGATCGTATAACCCGCGATCCGGAGCCGCCACACCGCGCGCCATTCCGCGGCATGGCCCAGCCGATGGGCCCGCTGGCGCGCCTCCACAGTCATCCGACAATACTCATGCGGCACCCCGCTTCAGTTCCAGCGCCCGGGCATAGACGTCACGGCGCTTGAGTCCATAACGCGCCGCCACTTCGGCTGCGGCGTCCTTTACTGAAGCGCCTTCCATCGCCGTGCGCAATGCAGCGTCGATCGTTTCGCCACTCCGCGCCGTCTCTTCGGAAGGCGGGCCGATCACGATCACGATCTCGCCTCTCACATCGGGATGGCGGGCATAGTACGCCGCCAACTCGTGCAACGGAGCGCGGCGCACTTCCTCGAACAGTTTCGTGAGTTCACGCGCCACCGCAGCCGGTCGGTCGCCCAGCAGTTCGGCGAGATCCTGCAGCGACTCGGCAAGCCGGTGCGGGGCTTCGAAGAAGACCAGGGTCGACGGCACTGAACCGGCTTCGCCGATCGCCCGGCGGCGCTCCGTCGGTTTGGCCGGCAGGAACCCGGCGAAGAAGAAGCGATCCGTCGGCAGGCCGGAAAGCGCCAGCGCCATCGGCACGGCCGAGGCCCCCGGCGCGGAACTCACCGTGTAGCCACCCGCCAGCGCGGCGCGGACCAGCCGATATCCGGGATCGGAGATCAACGGCATGCCGGCGTCGGAAACCAGCGCCACGCGCTTGCCGGACGCCAGCGCCCGCACGATCCGCGGCTCGGCGGCGTCCTGCGTGGCATCGCTATAGGCCACGGTCGGAACGGCGATGCCATAGTGGCTGGCGAGCTTGGCGAACACGCGGGTATCCTCGCAAGCGATCAGGTCGGCGGCGCGCAGAACATCGAGTGCACGCAGCGTGATGTCGCCCATGTTACCGATCGGCGTGGCAACAATATGCAGCCCCGCCTCCAGCGGCGGTTTACGCGGGGCCTGCCCCCCGGTAGCTTGGCCTTCAGCTTGCCCTTGTTCGTTCACGCTGTCCGTTTCCGTCCTTCCGCAGCCATTTGCCGGAGTTTCGCACCGATGATGCGCAGGTCTCTTTTCGCGATCACCGCCTCTGCCTTCCTGCTGGGCGCCTGCGGCGGCTCGCCAAAGACTAGCACGCCTGCTTCGATCACGACGACTGCGCCGCAGATCGGCTCATCGACCACGGCATCCGGTAAGGCCCGCATCGCCTTGCTGCTGCCGCTCAGCGGCCGGGCCGCGCCGATTGGCCAACAGATGCAACAGGCTGCAGAGATGGCGCTGTTCGACACCGGCGCCAAGGATCTGGCGCTTTCCGCCTACGATAGCGGCGATAGCGCCGACTCCGCGGTCGAGGCCTATCGCAAAGCCCGCACCGACGGAGCTGCCCTGGTTCTGGGACCGCTCTACGGCACATCGGCAACCGCGCTGGTGCCGCTGGTCAGCCAGGGCGGCGCCAATGTCATCTCTTTCTCCAACGACGAGCAGGTCGCGCAGCGCGGCGTCTGGATCATGGGCATCGCGGCGCCGCCGCAGGTTCGCCGCGTCGTCGACAAGGCCATCGAGTCGGGTATCCGGCGGTTCGCCACCTTCGCGCCGCAGACTTCGTACGGCGAGCAGATGGTGCGCACCCTTGAGAGCCACGTCGCGGTGCGCGGTGGCTCGGTGGTCGGCGTCGAGTTTTTCGACGCAAACGCACACGACCTTGCCACACCGGCGCGTCGCCTTGCCGAGGGAACCAAAGGCGAGGGCAAGCTCGCCATCCTGGTGCCGGTGGCGCCGCCACGCGTGTCGGCCGTGCTGGCTGCGCTCGCAACCGCGGGCATCGACGGCCGCGCCGTGCAGTTCATCGGCACCGGCGTGTGGGATACGCCGAGCATCGGCAACGAAAGCATGCTGCGCGGCGCCTGGTATGCCGCCCCCGATCCGGCGCGACGCGCCGACTTCGAGCGCAAGTTCGCCTCGACCTACGGCCGCCCGCCCCATCGGCTCGCCACGCTCGCCTATGACGGTGTCGCGCTGGCCGGACACCTCGCGCGCCTGAAGCCCGGCGGAGACTTCTCGGCCGAGGCCATCACCAATCCCAGCGGCTGGTCGGGCGTCGACGGCATTTTCCGATTCTTCCCCGACGGCCGCTCCGAGCGCGCGCTGGCGGTCATCGAAATCCAGGGCGACCGCGGCGTGGTCGTGAGCCCAGCCGCCACGAGCTTCGCGGACCGGCCGACCAACTGACGATTGCGAACCAACGATGTCTGCCCTGCCCCGTGCGATCCTGTTCGACCTCGACGACACGCTGATCCGCGCCTACGCCCAGCCCGAAGAGGCGTGGACACGGTTGCTCAATGTCTTCGCCGCTCATCTCGACGCCCACGACCCCGCCGCCATCGAGCGCGTGCGGGCCGCCGTGATGGAGGAAGCGCGCGCCTTCTGGAGCGACTCTCTCGCGGCCGCAAAGTGGCGGCTCGATATTCCCGGCGCCCGCCGACTCTCGGTACGTCGCGGTCTCGCCCGGCTGGGCCGGCCCGACGATGCGCTGGCCGACCGTATCGCCGATTCCTTCACCGAGCTGCGCCGCCAGGAATACCGGCTCTATCCCGACGCCCACGCGACCGTCGACGCGCTGCGCGATGCCGGCGTTCGGCTGGCGCTGGTAACCAACGGCGCGGCGGCCACGCAGCGCGCCAAGATCGAGCGCTTCGAGCTGGCCCATCGCTTCCATCACATCCAGATCGAGGGTGAGTTCGGCCAGGGCAAGCCCGAGCTTGCCGTCTATCGTCACGCCCTGGAGCGGCTGGGTGTCGACGCTGCCGACGCCTGGATGGTCGGCGACAACTACGAATGGGAAGTCGTGGCGCCGCAGGCTCTGGGCATGTGCGGCATCTGGTACGACCCGTTCGAGGCGGGCGTGCCCTCACAGGCGGCGGCTACGCCGTCGCGCATCATCAAGCGCCTCGCCGAGCTGGTCGAATAGCACTCCATCGTTCTCGATGAAGAACATCCTGCTGCTTGCCCGGTCGGCCACGACCGGCGCCGCCTTGCGCGAGATGGAAGGGCTGCGTGACCTGACCGCCCCTTTACCGGGTGTCTTACGCGTTCTCTTTGCCTTCGCCGAGGAGGGCACGCCCTCGCTCCGATCCGCGATGGACGAACTGACGCAGGCGCAACAGCCCCTGCTGATCGTGCCGATCCTCGTGCCGGTCGAGCCGAGTTTCGTCACCGGCGTGAAGCGTTCCCTGCAACGCTGGCAGGGCGTCGATAAGCGGCCCTGGCCGGAGATCCGGATCGCGCCCGCACTCAGTCGGCAGGCAGCGATGCGCGAACTGCTGGCCGCCACCGTCGGCACCACAGACGCGGACGCGTCGATGGTCGAGAAAGTGGCGACGCCGCCAGCGCTCGAAGGATCAGTCGTGCCGGTCCAGCGCCGTCGCGTGCTGGTCTGTCAGGGTGGCCCTTGCATCCGCGCCGGGGCGGAAATGATCTGGGGTCATCTGCGCAACGAGCAGAAGCGGCTCTCGCTGCGCACGACCGGCGAGGGCACGATGAGCGCCAAGACGAGCTGCCTCGGCCCCTGCTCACTCGCCCCCGTCCTGCAGGTCTGGCCCGAAGGCACCTACTATGGCGGCATCGACGAGTCGGGCGTCGACCGCATCGTCGAACGTCATCTGCTGCACGGCGAGGTCGTCGAGGACCTCGCCTATCTGCCCACCGGCACCAAGCAGCGATTGCGCGGCTGACGGAGCAGCAGTTACCCGACCGTTGTCGGTACCTTGCGATCCGAGGGCAGCTTCTCGTTGGGCTGCAGCATCAACCGCTCGACCCGGCCGCCCTTCACGAGATGCGTTTCCAGCACCTCGTCGATGTCTTCCTTGGTCGGCACCGTGTACCAGATGCCCTCGGGATAGATGACCAGCGTCGGCCCCAGTTCGCAGCGATCGAGGCAGCCGGCATTGTTGATGCGCACGTTCTTGAGACCGAGCGCCTTGGCGCGGCTCTTCATGTGATCCCGTAGCGCCTCGCCGCCCTTCTCGGCGCAGCAGCCCCGCGGATGGCCGGCAGGACGACGGTTGGTGCAGCAGAAGACGTGGGCTTCGTAATAGGGCTTGGGATCGGCTGGCTTGTCGCGCTGGCTCATGGTCACGCTATTCCTTCTTGCCGCCCGTGCCGGTCGCAATGTTGGCCAGCTGGCTCCAGAACGCCTGCTGCATCTGCTGCATCTGGTCGATGCCCTGCATGGACGCGGGCAGCCAGGTCTTGAACACCGTCTCCGGATTCATCGCGCCCAGGCTGGAACGCAGGCGTTCCTCGATCTCGCCCATGATGCGGTCCTGCATCGGCTTGATGTCGGGCAGGCCGAAAAAGGCGCGGGCCTCTTCGGGTGTGCAGGTCACTTCGACATTCACTTTCATGGTCTGCTCTCCGTTTCCCAGACCATAGCATGCTATGACCCCTGCATGACGACCCCTCCCTGGCTGGCCCCCAACCCCCGCGCCAAGCGCAACCTCGAATTCGGCAGCGAGCAGCAGCGGGTGATCAATCCCAACGGCATTCCCGAGCTCTGCGAGGATCTCAGGAAATGCCCTGCACACAAGCCGACGCCGCTGTACGAGCTGCCGGCGCTGGCCGAACGGCTGGGCGTGGGCGAGATCAGGGTCAAGGACGAGAGCCAGCGTTTTGGCTTCGGCGCCTTCAAGGCGCTGGGCGGCGTGCTCGCCGTCTACAACGAGCTCTCCGGCGCGATCGGCGAGGCCCATCACCGCTCCGCGAGCTTCGAGCAGGTGATGCAGGGCCAAGACCGCGACATTACCAGCCAGTACGTCTTCGCTACGGCGAGCTCGGGCAACCACGGCCGCTCGGTCGCCGCCGGCGCCAAGCTGTTCGGCAACCGCTGCGTCGTCTTCCTGCCGAAATTCACCAGCGCGGCGAAGGAGGCCGCGATCCGTGCCCGCGGCGCCGAGGTGATCCGGGTCGACGGCGACTACGATACCGCCGTCGCCGAATGCCGCCGGCAATCCGAGAGGAACGGCTGGACAATCATCTCCGACACCTCGTGGGAAGACTACGAGCGGGTGCCGAAGAGTGTCATGCGCGGTTACACCGTGCTGGCTCACGAAGCCGCGGTCGATCAATGGGGCATGGCGCCTACCCATGTCTTCGTCCAGGCCGGCGTCGGCGGGCTGGCCGCCGCGGTGATCGGCTATCTCTGGGCGGTCAGCGACAAGCGGCCAATCTTCGTCGTCGTCGAGCCGGCGAGCGCAGATTGCTGGTTCCAGAGCAACCTCGCCGGCAAGCCGACGCTCGCCAGCGGCAATGCCGACACGGTCATGGGCGGCCTCGCCTGTCGCGAAATCTCGCCCCTCACCTTGCCGGTCGTCGGCGAGGCTGCCGACTGGTTCATGACCATCGAGGAAGACGATGTGATGCCGGCGCGCCACCTCTTCGCCAATCCCCTGGAGAACGATCCCGCCATTGAGTCCGGCCCGTCGGGATGCGCCGGCCTCGCCGGGCTCGTCCGCGCCTGCACCGACGAAGCGGCCTTCAAAGCGCTAGGACTCGACAGGCAATCGCGCGTGCTGCTGATCAACAGCGAAGGCAACCTGGGCGAGACACCAGCGCAATCATAAGTCGTACTTGATTCGTTCCATATCGTTAAAGTAGTGTTCCTCCAGGCCGGCTTAGCGGCCAGGGAGGAAAGCAAAGTGAGTGGTGGGACGTTGGCGGCAATGGGCCGCCTGATGGCTGTTGTCGCCATGGGATTTGCCGCGTCGGCTTGTGCAACCGTGGTCGGCGGCACGACCCAGGACGTGCTGGTCGAATCCCAGCCGTCGGGGGCCGAATGCAAAATCGACCGGCTGGGCGCCAACATCGGCGTCGTCAAGCCGACGCCGGGTCGGGTCAATATTGCCCGCTCGAAGGACAATGTCATCGTGAGCTGCACGCAGGAGGGCTACGAACAATCGAACGAGGTTCTGGTATCGAGCTTCACCGGCGCCACAGTGGGCAATCTCCTGCTGGGCGGCCTGGTCGGCGTGGTTGTCGACGCGGCCTCCGGCGCCAACAACAAGTACCCGGACCGGGTCCTGATCGTACTCACGCCGGCAAGCTTTCCAAGCGACGAAGCGCGCGATGCCCATTATGCCGGGATCAGGTCGCGGATCGAGGAAGGTGCCAACGCCGAGATCAAGACAATCGAAACGCGCTGCAATTCCGGCAATCGCGAGCTGTGCACGATCGAGGTCAAGAAGCTCACCGACGCACGCGACAAGGCCTTGGCCGACCTCGACCGCCGGCGCCTCGGCGCGAAGGTCGTGCCGGCAAGCTGAGCGCCTTGCCTGATCATCACGGGCGAAGCATCCTGTGGGCAAATTCCACAGGAGTTTCGTTTCGTGCAGCTTCAGCTCAAGACTTGGCAGTTCGTCGACGATTACCTCAAGACCCAGACCGGCATCATCATCCCGATCGGCTCGACCGAGCAGCATGGGCCGACCGGCCTGATCGGGACCGATGCGCTGACCGCCGAGATGATCGCCCGCGGCGCTGGCGAAAAGGCGGGCGCGCTGGTCGCACCGACCATCTCGGTCGGCATGGCCCAGCATCACTTGGCTTTCGCCGGCTCCGTGACGCTCCGGCCCACGACCCTGATCGCCGTCGTGCGCGATACGGTCGTGTCGCTGGCACGGCACGGCTTCACCCGCTTCTTCTTCGTGAACGGGCATGGCGGCAACATCGCCACGGTGACGGCAGCCTTCTCCGAAATCTACGCCGAGCGCTCGATGGAGAAGCTCAGCAACCAGCCCTCCATCAAGTGTGCCCTGCGCAACTGGTGGGACGGTCCCGGCATCAAGCGCCTCAGCCAGGAACTGTATCCGGTCGGCGAAGGCAGCCACGCCACGGCCTCGGAAGTGGCGCTCACCTGGTACAAGTATCCCGAGACAATGCAGCAGAAGCAGATGGAGCCGCGCATCGCACCCAACGGCTCGTTTGCCGACGCCGAGGATTATCGCCGCGCCTTCCCCGACGGCCGCATCGGCTCGGACCCCAACCAGGCGACGCCCGAACACGGCAAGCGCTTCTACGACACCGCCGTCGAAGAAGTCGCGCGCGACTACGAAGCGTGGATCGCGCGCTGAGCGTCGGGCTTCAGCGAAGCCGGACGTAAACCAGCCGCGCGGCGGACGCCATCGACCCGATCAAGGCGTTCAGTTGCGCGCGCCGAGGCCGGCCCGCCGCAAGGCGTCCGCCATCGCGCCGCCGGGAGAGCTTGCCTTGCCGGCCTGCTGGCCGCCGTGACTACGCCCCGCGGCGCCCGAATGGGCGCCTCGACCGGGTCCGCGGTCGGCGCCGGCCGTGCGCGCCGGCTGGCTTCCCGGCTGGTCGTCGAGCCGCAGGGTCAGGCTGATGCGCTTGCGCGGCTTGTCGACCTCCAGCACCTTCACGCGCACCACGTCGCCCGACTTCACTACCGCGCGGGGATCCTTCACGAAGGTCTTGGACATCGCCGACACATGCACCAGGCCGTCCTGGTGCACGCCGATATCGACGAAGGCCCCGAACGCCGCAACGTTCGTGACGACGCCTTCCAGCACCATGCCGGGCTCAAGATCGTTCAGCGTCTCGACCCCGGCCTTGAACTCCGCCGTCTTGAAGGCCGGCCGCGGATCGCGTCCCGGCTTTTCAAGCTCGCGCAGGATGTCGGTGACGGTCGGCAGGCCGAACTTGTCGTCGACGAACGACGCCGGCGAGAGCCCGCGCAGGACGGACGCATTGCCGATCAGACTGCCGATGTCGCTCTTGGTGGTGTCGATGATCCGGCGCACCACCGGATAGGATTCGGGATGCACCGCCGAAGCGTCGAGCGGATCCTCGCCGCCGGTGATCCGCAGGAAGCCGGCGCATTGCTCGAACGCCTTGGGACCGAGTCGCGGCACGTCCTTCAGCATCTTGCGCGACTTGAACCGGCCATGTGTATCGCGATGGGACACGATGCTCTGCGCCAGCCCCTGGCCGATGCCCGACACGCGTGCCAGCAGCGGTGCGGATGCCGTGTTAAGGTCCACGCCCACGCCGTTCACGCAGTCCTCGACCACGGCATCGAGCGAGCGCGACAGCTTGAATTCGCTGAGATCGTGCTGGTACTGGCCGACGCCGATCGACTTCGGATCGATCTTCACCAGTTCCGCCAGCGGGTCCTGCAGTCGGCGCGCGATCGACACCGCACCGCGCAAGGTCACGTCGAGGCCGGGCAGTTCCTCCGACGCATAGGCCGACGCCGAATAGACCGAGGCGCCGGCCTCCGACACCACGATCTTGTGCAGCTTGAGATCCGACAGCCCCTTCACCAGCTCGATGGCGAGCTTGTCGGTTTCGCGCGAGGCGGTGCCGTTGCCGATGGCGATCAGCTCCACCTTATGCTCGCGCACGAGCCTCGCCAGGATGGCCAGCGCCTCGTCCCAACGCCGCTGCGGTTCGTGCGGGAAGATCGTGCTGGTCGCCACCACCTTGCCGGTAGCGTCGACAACCGCGACCTTCACGCCGGTGCGGAAGCCGGGATCCAGCCCCAAGGTCGGCCGGGCGCCGGCCGGCGCAGCAAGCAGCAGGTCGCGCAGGTTGGCCGCGAATACGCGCACGGCTTCTTCCTCAGCCCCGTTCCACAGGCGCAGCCTGAGATCGATCGAGAGCGTAACGAAGATCTTCGTGCGCCATGCCCAGCGCACGGTGTCGGCAAGCCATTTGTCGCCCGGCCGTCCCTGATCGGCGATGCCGTAGGTGCGCATGATGCGCTGTTCGTAAAGGCTGACGGGAGGGCGCGTCGCGGGATCGTCCGGCTCGACCGTCAGGCCGAGAATGTCTTCCCGCTCGCCACGGAACAGCGCCAGCACGCGATGCGACGGCATCTTGCCGAAGGCTTCCGAGAAATCGAAATAGTCGCTGAACTTGGCGCCGGCTTCCTTCTTGCCCTCGCGCACCTCGGACTTGAGGCGCGCATTGGCCCAGAATTCCTCGCGCAGGGCGCCGATCAGGTCGGCATTCTCGGCAAAACGTTCGGTGAGAATGGCACGCGCGCCGTCCAGCGCCGCCGCGACGTCGGCGACGGTCTTCTCGGCCGAAACAAAAGGCTCCGCGCTGGTCTGCGGCACATGCTGCGGCTCCTTCAGCAGCAGGTCCGCCAGCGGTTCGAGGCCCGCCTCCTTGGCAATCTCGGCTTTGGTGCGGCGCTTGGGCTTGTAGGGAAGATAAATGTCTTCAAGGCGGCCCTTGCTGTCGGCCGCCAGGATCGCCGCTTCGAGCTTGGCGTCGAGCTTGCCCTGTTCGCGCACGGAATCGAGGATGACCTTGCGCCGCGCTTCCAGCTCGCGCAGGTACCGCAGCCGCTCCTCGAGCGTGCGCAGCTGCACATCGTCCAGCGATCCGGTGACTTCCTTACGGTAGCGCGCGATGAAAGGGACCGTTGCCCCGCCATCCAGCAGATCGGCCGCGGCCTGGACCTGCTGTTCCTTGACCCCGAGCTCTTCGGCAATACGCGCCTGAATGGAAGCCACCAAAAAACACCTCCTCGTGACACCGACTGGTATGGACGGCGCGCCTGTGACTCTTCAAGTCGCTCGAAGAAGCTGCGCGCTCAGCGCGGCTTCCAGACCGGCGACCGCTTGGCCGCAAAGGCATTGACACCTTCCTGGCTGTCGGACGTCGAAGCGATGGTGCAGAAGGCCTCGACGATCTCCGCGACGTTCTTGCGATAATCCATGTCGCAGGCACGACCGAAGGCCGCTCGCGCCAGGCGCATCACCTGCGGCGACTTGGCGGCGAAGGTGCGCGCCAGCTTGTGCGCCTCGGCGAGGACATCGGCATCCGGCACGATCTTGCTTACCAACCCCAGCGATGCCGCCTCGGCCGCATCGAAGGAGCGACCGCTGAACAACAGCTCGAAGGCCCGGTGCTTGCCGATGATGCGTGGCAGGTGGACGAAATGGATGCCGGGGATGAGGCCAACATCGATCTCGGGATAGCCGAAGGTTGCCTTCTCGCCAGCAACGATCACGTCGCAGGAAATCGAGAGGGTCATCCCCGCGCCACGTGCCGCCCCGGCCACCGCCGCAATCGAGGGTTTGCCGAGCGCGAGCTGGACGTCGTGCAATTCGACGTAGAGCGCCGACAGGAGCGTATGCATCTCTGCCACCGACTTGCCCTGCACCTGATCGAGGTCGAGACCCGCACAGAAGCGGCGCGGCGTGCCGCTCGAGATCACGACGGCGCCCACCGCCGTATCGGCGGTCGCCCGGCGCAGCGCCGCGATGATCTCGCGCACCGTCGCCAGGTCGAGCGCATTCACCGGCGGGCGGGTCAGCACGATATCGGCAATGCCTTCGGACACGGAATAGGTGACGGCGTTCGTCATCGAGATACCTTTGCTTTGATTTTGATCAACTCAGTGCCGCACCCGCTCGCGATGCAGGATGTACAAGCCGGAGCCCACGATCACGACGATACCGGCGATGGCGAGCGCGTTGGGCACCTCGCCCCAGACGACATAGCCGATGCCCAGCGCCCACAGGATCGAGGAATAGCGAAACGACGCCATGACCGAGATCTCGCCACCCGAACGCAGCGCGACTACGAGGAACTGGTAGCCGGCGGCGAGCAGCAACGAGGAGGCAATTATGAAGCCGAGGCCGCGCCAGTCCATCGGCTGCCAGCCCTCAAGCAGCGCCCAGATACAGCCGACGAAAGCGACCCCCAGCGCCGTCGTGAAGGAGACGACCAGGGTCGGCACGGCGGGCGGCAGATAGCGGGCGATGATGTCGCGGAAGGCGCCGATCAACGTCGCCAGCAGCACCAGCCAGGTCCAGGCATTGATGTCGCCGGGCCGCGGCTGGATCACCAGCAGGACGCCCAGGAAGCCGACCGTTACCGCCGTCCACCGCCGCCAGCGCACATCCTCCTTGAGGATCAGCACGGCCAGTACCGTCAGCACCAGCGGTGTCGAGAGGTTGATGGCCGTGGCGATGGCGAAGGGGATCTGGAACAGCGCGATCAGGTAAAAGATCGCCGCCCCAGACTCAAGTCCGCCGCGCAGCATCACCAGCGGATGCACGGCCAGCCTGAGGTGGCGCCAGGCGCCGCTGACCATCAGGGCGAGGCTGCACCAGAGAGTGGCAAACAGGCCGCGGACGCCGATCGCCTGGACGGACGGGATGGACTCGGCGGCGAGCTTGATCAGCGCATCGTTGAAGATGAAGACCACCACCGACGCCGCCATCGCCAGGATGCCGCGCGTGTTGTCGACCATGTTTGATCGCTAGGCGGCAGCCATCTTCATGATCATCTTCCACTGCTCGGCGCTCACCGGCACGACGGAGAGGCGCGATTGGCGGACCAGACCGAAATCCTTGAGCCGGGGATCGGCCTTGATGGCGGCGAGCGTCACCGGCGTCTTCACCGGCTCGACCGCCTTCACGTCGACGGTGACGGCCTTGCCTGCCTTGTCCGTGGGATCGGGATAGGCCGTCTTCACCACCTCGGCGATGCCCACGATCTCCTTGCCTTCGTTGGAATGATAGAAGAAGCAGCGATCGCCGACCTTCATGGCCTTCAGGTTGATTGCAGCCTGGGCATTGCGCACGCCGGTCCAGGAGGTCTTCTTCTCCTTCACGAACTGCGCCCAGCTATACACGGACGGCTCCGACTTGATGAGCCAATGCGCCATTGTTTCCCCCTACTCGCCTTCGCGGCGCAACGGACGCGCCAGCAAGGCGCGGATCGCTTCATCGAGGCCCGCGCCATGATGCAGGATAGCATCGACGGCCGTGCAAATCGGCATTTCGATATCGAGCCTGGCGGCACGCGCCAGGACTGCCGGCGCCGTCGCCGCTCCCTCGACGACCTGGCGGCGGCCCTCCATATAGGCAGCGAGGCTCGCTCCCTTGCCGAGGGCCACGCCCAGGGAGCGATTGCGCGACAGCGGGCCGTGACAGGTCAGCACCAGATCGCCGAGGCCGCTGAGGCCGCTCAGCGTCTCCAGACTGGCGCCCATGGCGAGACCGAGCCGCGCCATCTCCGCAAAGCCGCGCGTGATCAGCGCGGCGGCGGCGTTGTGACCAAGGCCACGGCCCTCGACGATGCCGGCGGCGATTGCCAGGACATTCTTCACCGCACCGCCCACCGACACGCCGGTGACATCGTCCGTCCAGTAGGGCCGGAACATGCCGGCCGCCAGCGCACCGGCGAGGTCGCGGCCGAGCGCCGCGTCGTGGGTGGCGATGCTGACCGCGGTCGGCAGGCCTTGTACCGCTTCCTCGGCGAAGCTCGGCCCCGAGAGCATGGCGATCGCCCGCCCCGGCAAGGTCTCCGCCAGGACTTCCGGCATGAGCAGGCCCGTCGAGGCTTCGATGCCTTTGGCGCAGATCACCACGGGCGAAGCGCCGGGCAGCTCGCGAGCAACAACACGTAGCGCCTGCGCGGGACAGACGAGCAGGATCGCATCGCAGGCCGCGAGCGCACCGAGGTTCGCGGCGGCCTCGATGCCGGCGTCGAGCGATTGTCCGGGCAAGTAGATCTCGTTGCGCCGCTCGCGTGCAATCGCTTGCGAGACAGAAGGGTCACGCGACCACAGGGTCACCTTGCGGTCCGCGCGACGGGCCAGACAGGCGAGCGCAGTGCCCCAGGCGCCGCCGCCCACGACGCCGATATGGTCGAACGTCCTCACAGGCTGAGATTGAGGGCGATGGAGATGCGCCGCTCGGTGCCGAGATAGGGCCGCACCTGATGCAGCAGCCAGGAGGGGAACATCACCAGCCGGCCGGCCTTGGGCACGAATGTCTGGTTGGTTCCGGCCGCGAGGCCGCCCGGCAAGGCGAAGGCAAGGTGCGGCGCATACATGGCCGGCGCCGCCCCGCGCGGATCCATGAACTCCAGCTCGCCGCCCAGCGCCGGATTGGCCGAGATGCCGCCGTCATCGACGTAGTAGACGCCCGACCAGAAGCTGCCGGGATGGGAATGAAATTCGTTGCCGTGGCCGCTGCGGTTGATGTTCGCCCACATATTGGCCTGCCACAGGATGGCGACCGGCTTGCCGGTGCGGTCCGTGGTGATGCGGTTGGCGATGTTGCGCGCAATCGCCAGCAGCTTGATCGCGGGTGTGCCAGCCCATTTGTCGAGATCGAGCGTCGACTGCCAGCCGCCGAGCGTGCTGCGCGATTCGCTGGGCTGCTCGGCTTCGCGCTTCAGCAGCACCGGCCGCAACGCGGCGTTGAGCTGCGCGCCGTCCGGCAGGTCGACCACGATGATCGGCGTGGCGAAGGCCGCGACTGTCTCGAAGGAAAGCGATGCGCTGCTCATGCGGCCATCCTACACGCGTTTGGCCGTCGTCGCGGTCGGATCGAGCGGCCAGCGCGGACGCGGGCGGAAGTCGAGAGCGTCGACACGGCCGAGCCGCAGCCGCTCGACGCCGGCCCAGGCGATCATGGCGCCGTTGTCGGTGCAGAGCCGGACCGGCGGCGCCACCAGCGTCGCGCCATGGCCCGCCGCGACCTCTTCGAGCCGGCTCCGCAGATAGACATTGGCCGCGACACCGCCCGCCACCACCAGCGTGGGCATCGGCGCCAGCGCCAGGGCGTTGGTGCAGCGGTCGGCAAAGACATCGCCCACGGTGCGCTGGAAAGAAGCACAGAGATCGGCCACCGCGGTCGCATCGTTCGGGTCGAGCTTCTCCGCCGCCTGGCGTACCGCGGTCTTGAGACCCGAGAAGGAAAAATCGCAGCCGGGCTTGCGCCACATCGGCCGCGGTAGGGCGAAACGCTTGGGATCGCCACCCGCCGCCGCCTTCTCGATGGCCGGACCGCCGGGAAAGCCGAGGCCCAGCAGCTTCGCGGTCTTGTCGAAGCACTCACCCGCGGCATCGTCGATGGTCGTGCCGAGCCGCGTGAAATCGCCGGGGCCGCGCACAGTAAGGAGCTGACAATGGCCGCCCGAGGCCAGCAGGAGGAGATAAGGAAACTCGACCGGCTCGGTCAGGCGCACGGACAGCGCATGTCCTTCGAGATGGTTGACCGCCAGGAAGGGTTTGTCGTGCGCGAAGGCCAGCGCCTTGCCGGTCATGACGCCAACCATGACGCCGCCGATCAGCCCCGGACCGCCGGTCGCGGCGATGCCATCGAGATCGGCGAGGCCAACGCCCGCTTCGGCGAGCGCCTGCTCGATCAGGCCGTCGATCCGCTCCAGATGGGCGCGCGCAGCGATCTCCGGCACGACTCCGCCAAACCGGCGATGCTCGGTGAGCTGGCTGTAGACCGTGTTCGACAGGATCCTGCCGACCGGTTGCGGCCCGGCCGGCCCCTCGACCACGGCAACGGCCGTTTCGTCGCAGCTCGTTTCGATGCCCAGCACCAACATGCGGGTCTTCTGGCATGATGCGACTGCTTACGCTAGAGCAGCGCCATGACGGCTCCCCTTCTCCGGCTCGGCACGCGCGGCAGCCGGCTCGCGCTCACCCAGACCGGCCTGGTCCGCGACGCCCTGGCCCGGGCGGTACCGGCCCTCGCCGCACCCGACGCCATCGAGATCGTGGCCATCAAGACCACCGGCGATGCCATCCAGGACCGCCCGCTTTCCGAGGCCGGCGGCAAGGGCCTGTTCGTCAAGGAGATCGAGGAAGCCATGTTCTCCGGTCGCATCGATGCGGCCGTGCACAGCATGAAGGACATGCCGACGGAACAGCCGCCCGGCCTCGTCATTTCTGCCTTCCTGCCGCGCGAAGATACGCGCGACGTGCTGATCGCGGGCGAGGTGAGGCGTATCGCCGACCTGCCCAGGGGCGCGATCGTCGGCACCTCCGCACTGCGCCGCCGTGCGCTGCTGCTGCACCGGCGCCCCGACCTCGAGATCGTGACCCTGCGCGGCAATGTCGAAACGCGATTGACCAAGCGCGAGGCCGGCGTCGTGCAGGCGACGATCCTGGCGCTGGCCGGCTTGAATCGCCTTGGCATGGCGCATGTCGGCACGCCGATCCCGGAAGACGAGATGCTGCCGGCCGTCGGCCAGGGCGCGGTCTGCATCGAAGCGCGCGCCGACGATGCCCGGACGCGCGGCTGGCTGGCCGCCATCGATCACGCCGCGACGTCGGTCTGCGTCAGCGCCGAACACGCGATGCTGGCGGTGCTCGACGGCTCCTGCCGCACGCCGATTGCGGGACACGCGGTGCTGACCGGCGACGCCCTGCATCTGCGCGGCCTGATCGCCCGGCCCGACGGGTCGGAGGTGATCTTCACCGAGCGTCGCGGCAGTGCCGCGGATGCCCAGGCCATGGGCCGCGACGCCGGTCACGAACTGAAACGCAAAGGCGGACCGGACTTCTTCGCGACCTGAACCGACGCAGGTCTGTCGCGCACCGCGGCATCGTCCGCCCGCGCATATTCGCCGAGCCATGCGAGCCCGGCGAGCGCTTCGTCGAAGCGGCCAGCCGTAAACAGCTCTTCGCCGTTCGGGCCTACCGCAGGATGCTCACAAGCTGAGGTTGAATGCGATCGAGATGCGCTCGGCGTTACCGCGATACGCCCGCACTTGATGCGCCAGCCACGACGGAAACATCACCAGCCGGCCGGCCTTGGGCAGGACGGATTCATTGGCGCCGCCCGACAGGCCGCCCTGCATGGCGAAGCCGAGGTGAGGCGCATACATCACCGGCCCGGCGCCGCGCGGGTCCATGAACTCGAGCGCACCGCCCAGCGACGGATTCTCGAAGATGCCGCCATCGTCGACATAGTAGACGCCCGACCAGAAAGAGCCGGGATGAGAATGCATCAGGTTGGCGTTGCCGCTGCGGTTGATGTTCGCCCACATGTTGGCGCGCCAAGTCACGGCGAAGTAACCCGGATGCGGTCCGACACCCGCCGTTCCCTTGCGGTCCGTCGTCAACTTGTTGGCCGTGTTGCGACCGATGGCCAGGAGCTTCAGCGCAGGCGCACCGCCCCAGCGATCCATGTCCCAAGTCGATTGCCAGCCGCCTTCATTGGAATGCTCTGTCGTCGGATGCGACTTCTCACGCGTCTGGATGACGCTGCGCAGCTCCACGTTGAGCGCCATCGCATCCGGCACGTCGTAGACGACCAGCGGCGTGGCAAATAAGGGGATGATGTCGGCCACGGCGCTCATGCGGACGACCATTCCGCTAAAGGCGATACCCCGCGAACCAGATACACTGCGGCGACCATTCACTATGTATTTTGTGCGGAAACATCGCTTCACGCATCCCTCAGAGCAATGCAGCGTTGCATGGCAGACTTCTCGGGATAGAGACTGCAAATATGGGGTTTTGGCGCGTGTTCACGCATTCGTTATTTTGGCCGCCTTCGAGAGCCGACCGAGAGGACGGCATTGCTGCGATGTTCAAGGGGATTTGCATGTTCTTCGCTCTGCGCCTGCTGCTGACATTATGCGGTCTCACCGTCGTGCTGACGGCATGTGAAACGGCACCGGTCTCCGGTCGCTCGCAGATCATGCTGGTGAGCGAGAGCGAGGAGCGCGACATGGGGCTCAAGGCCTATCGCGAAGTGCTGAGCAAGGAACCGCTTTCCGGTAACACGCAGGCGAGCGCGCTGGTCGAGAAGGTCGGTCGCCGCATTGCTGCAGCTGCCGAACGGCCGCCGGAAGACATGTGGCGCGCACCGCACTTCCGATGGGAGTTCAAGACCATCGACAAGAGCGAGCCTAACGCCTTCTGCCTGCCGGGCGGCAAGATCGCGGTCTACACGGGTCTGCTGCCAATCACGCGAACCGAGACGGGCCTCGCGGTGGTCGTCGCCCACGAGGTGGCACATGCGCTGGCACGCCATGGCGCCGAGCGCATGAGCGACCAGATGGTGGCCGCAGTCGGCACCACCGCCGCCTCGGTCGCCCTCTCGGCGACGGTGAGCGGTCGCAGCCGCACCTATCTGCCAGCGATGATGGCGGCCGTCGGCGCCGGCGCGACAGTCGGATTCATTCTGCCCATGTCGCGCGCGCAGGAATCCGAAGCCGACCGCATCGGCCTCGTGCTGATGGCCATGGCCGGGTACGACCCTCGCGAGGCCGTGGGTTTGTGGGAACGCATGCGCGCGGCAAACTCAGGCAAGCAGCAGGCGGAGTGGCTCAGCACACATCCGGCCGATACGACGCGCATCACCAATATTAAGCGCTGGCTTCCGGAAGCGATGAAGTATTATCGCCCGCGATGAACACTACGCCCGCCACGCTGGAGTACGACGCAACGGGGCTGCTTTGCCCACTGCCCGTGCTGCGCGCCAACCGCAAGCTGCGCGAGCTGCCGCCGGGCGGATTGCTCACGGTGCGCGCGACCGATCCGGCCGCCGAGGCCGACTTTCCGGCCTATTGCCGCCAGACCGGCCATGAGCTTGTCTCGACGGACCGCGAGGGTGAGGTGCTGGTCTTCATCATCCGGAAACGCTAGGCAGACGGCGTAATTCGACGAAATCGCAGAGAGACTCATGCCCCAGGCGACGTTCAAGACGATCGACTCCATCGACATGGCCGGCAAACGCGTACTGGTGCGCGTCGACCTCAACGTGCCGATGAAGAACGGCAAGGTGACCGACGCCACGCGCATCGAGCGGGCCGCGCCGACGATTTCCGAACTGGCGGCCAAGGGCGCAAAGGTGATCGTGCTCAGCCACTTCGGCCGGCCGGACGGCAAGCGGGTACCGGAGATGTCCCTGCGGCCGCTGGTCGAACCGCTGGAGAAAGCGCTCGGGAAGTCGGTCGGCTTCGCCGAGGACTGCATCGGGCCGCTGGCCGAGGACGCCGTGCGCAACATGAAGGCCGGCGACGTCCTGCTGCTGGAGAATCTCCGCTTCCACAAGGAAGAGGAGAAGAACGATGCGACCTTCATCGACAAGCTCTCGCTGTTGGGCGACGTCTACGTGAACGACGCGTTTTCGGCAGCCCATCGCGCACATGCCTCGACCGAGGGCCTCGCCAACCGGCTGCCCGCCGTTGCCGGGCGGCTGATGCAGGGCGAACTGGAAGCGCTCGACAAGGCGCTGGGCAATCCCAAGCGTCCGGTCTGCGCCATCGTCGGCGGCGCCAAGGTCTCGACCAAGCTGGACCTGCTCGGCAATCTCGTGGGCAAGGTCGACAAGCTGATCATCGGCGGCGGCATGGCCAACACCTTCCTGCATGCGCAGGGGATCAAGATCGGCAAGTCGTTGGCGGAGAAGGATCTCGCGGCCACCGCGCTCGAGATCCTGGAGAAGGCCAAGGCCACCAAGTGCCAAGTGCTGCTGCCGGTCGACGTCGTGGTTGCCGCAGAGTTCAAGGCAGGCGCCGCGAACAAGACAGTGGAAGCAAATGCCTGCCCGGACGATCAGATGATCCTCGACGTCGGCCCGAAGTCGGTCGACCTCTACCGGCAGGAACTTGCAGCGTGCTCGACGGTGGTATGGAACGGTCCGGTCGGCGCCTTCGAGATGAAGCCCTTCGACACCGGCACGGTGGCGTTGGCTCAGGAAGTGGCGCGGCTCACCACAGACGGCAAGCTGCTCTCTGTGGCCGGCGGCGGCGACACGGTCGCGGCACTGGCGGCGGCGGGCGTCGAGGAGAAGTTCTCCTACGTCTCCACGGCAGGCGGAGCCTTCCTCGAATGGATGGAAGGCAAGACTCTGCCCGGCGTTGCAGCCCTGATACGAGCGGCGTAGGACTGGGCGCCATGAGTGCGCCCCCATCGTCCGACCGCCCCCTTCCCGACCGCCCTCGGCTGCCCTGGGATCCGCCCGAGCATTTCGAGAAGCGTATTCCCGACGGCGACAACCGCGAGCGGCTGGTCTGCGGCCGCTGCGAGTTCATCCACTACCAGAACCCCAAGATCGTCGCGGGCGCCGTCTGCACCTGGGGCGACGGGGCAAACGAGAAGATCCTTCTCGCCAGACGCGCCATCGAACCGCGCAGGGGATTCTGGACCATGCCCGCCGGTTACATGGAGCTGGGGGAGACGACCGAGCAGGCGGCGCAGCGCGAAGCCCGGGAAGAGGCTTGCGCCACCATCGAGATCGATCGGCTGCTTGCCATGTACAGCGTGGCGCGCATCGGCCAGGTCCAGATCATGTACCGCGCCAGGCTCGTCAGCGCCGACGTGGCGCCGGGCATCGAGAGCGAGGAAGTGGCACTGGTCGACTGGGCCGACATTCCGTGGGACCAGCTCGCCTTCCCCACCGTGGTCTGGGCGCTGGCCCACTTCCACGACTCGCGCGGCAAGGCCGACTTCGCGACCTATTCCAACCCTACGGGCGATCTCGCCCGCATGTGGCCGCCGCGCAAGCCGAACGGCGTCTAAGGAGAAGCCTCAGCTTCCGCGTGCGAAGGGATTGTCGTCGCCGTCCCAGTAGCGCTTGAGCAGCGGGATCTGGAAGAAGGCGAAGGCCAGCGTAAGCGGGAAGCTCAGGAACATCTTGCTGGCGATCCAGGTCTCGGTCGGGAAGTTGCGCCACATCACTTCGTTGACTCCGGCCAGCACGAAGAAGAACACCGTCCAGCGCAGGGTGAGCTGATACCAGCCTTCGTTGGTCAACTTGAAGGCGGCGCCGAACAGCGGCTTCAGCAGCGGCTTCTTGAACAGCAATAATCCGCCACCCAGGATGACGCCGAACAGGCAGTTCACGATGGTGGGCTTCAGCTTGATGAAGGTGTCGTCCTGCAGCCAGATCGTGAGGCCGCCGAACACCAGCACGAAGAAGCCGCCGACCAGCGGCATGATCGGCCAGCGCTTCTCGAGCATGCGGTAGCAGGGCAGCGCGATCGCGGTCGCGACGATGAAGACGCCGGTGCCCCAGTAGATGCCCCAGCGGCTGTTGGCGACGAAGAACAGGATCAGCGGCCCCAGCTCCAAAGCCGTGGCGTAGAGCTTGCGTGCGCTGTTTTCCCCGCCTGCCCGTTCGTTGCTCATGCACGCTGCCTCATGCCTGTTGCCTTAAGCCGGCAGTCCCATCAATCCACGGGCAAAGGCCCGCGCCTCGAACGGCCGCAGATCGTCGATGCCTTCGCCGACGCCGATGGCGACGACGGGCAGTTTGAATTTCTCGGCCAACGCCACCAGGACGCCGCCCTTGGCGCTGCCGTCGAGCTTGGTCAGCACCAGCGCGTCGACCGGCGACATGGTCTTGAAAGTCTCGACCTGAGCATGGGCATTCTGGCCGGTGGTGGCATCGAGCACCAGCAGGCAGGAATGCGGCGCGTCTGGATCGAGCTTGCGGATCACGCGCACGATCTTGGCCAGCTCTTCCATCAGATTGGCCTTGTTGTGCAGGCGTCCGGCCGTGTCGATCAGCAGCACGTCCATCTTCTCGGCACGCGCCCGCTCCAACGCCTCGTAGGCCAGGCCCGCGGCATCGGCGCCGGTAGGCTTCGAGATGACAGGCACACCCGCGCGATCGCCCCAGACCTTGAGCTGCTCGACCGCGGCGGCGCGGAACGTATCGCCCGCGGCCAGCATCACCGAACGGCCCTCGCCCCTGTAGAGACTGGCGAGCTTGGCGATGGTCGTGGTCTTGCCGCTGCCGTTCACACCGACCACCAGGACGACATGCGGCTTGCGGGCCGCGTCGATGGCCAGCGGCACCGCGACCGGCTGGAGGATTTCGGCGATATCGTCGGCGAAGGCGGCGCGCACCTCCTCGTCGGTGACTTCCTTGCCGAAGCGCTCCTTGCCTAGCTTCTCGACCAGCCGCGCCGCGACCGTCACACCGAGATCGGCCTGGATCAACGCATCTTCGAGTTCGTTCAGCGTCTCCTGGTCGAGCTTCTTCTTGGTGAAGAGGCCGGTGATGCTCTCGGTGACGCGCTTGGTCGACTTGGCGAGCCCGTCGCGCAGCCGCGACAGCCAGCCCTTCTTCTCGACCTCGGGTTCCTTGTCGACCTCGGGCTTCTCAACCTCGGGTTCCTTCTCGGCCACCGCTTCGACAGGGGCCGTCTCGGGCTGCGGCGCCGTCTGCACCGGCTCGCTCGGCGACGGAGCGACCTGTGTCTCGGACTCGGCCGCGACGGCCGGCTCTACCGGCTCGGTTTTCTCGATCTCAGGCTCGGCCGGCTTGGGCGTCTCGACGGCCGGGGTCCCCCGGGAGCGAAACCGCGCAAACCAGCCCTTCTTCTCGGGTCCCGTCTCGCTCATGCCAACAGCCCCGGCGAAAGCTCGCCCGTGTAGGCGACTGCGATGCCGCCGGTCATCATCACATGTCCGTCGCGCAGCCACTCGATACCGAGCGTGCCGTGTTCCATCACGACATCGACCGCGCGGCCGGTGAGGCCACGCCGCGCCGCGGCGACGCCGGCGGCACAGGCGCCCGACCCGCAGGCCAGCGTCAATCCCGCACCACGCTCCCAAACCCGCAGCCGGAGCCGGTTCTCGCCGATCACCTGCGCGACGCCGATATTGGCGCGCTCGGGAAAGAAGCGGTCATGCTCCAGCTTCGGCCCCAGTTCGGTGATTGCGATCGCGTCGAGATCGTCGACGAAGAAGGTGGCGTGCGGATTGCCCATGCTGGTGCCGACGGGATCCTGCAGAGGGCCGAGCCCCACCGGCATGTGGTTGGTGTCGCATGCGGTGGCGACCGGGATCTCGCGCCAGTCGAGGCGCGCTAGACCCATGTCGACCGAGATCACCGGCAGGCCGTTGCTGCCCTTGCCGGTCTTCTGCGACTCGAGCAGGCCGGAGATCGTTTGCACCGTCACCTGGTCGGTCTTGTGCTCGTCCATCACGACGGAGGCGACGCAGCGCGTGGCGTTTCCGCAAGCGCCGGCCTCGCTGCCGTCGGGATTGTAGATGCGCATGAAGACATCGGCGTCGCTGTCGGTCGGCGGCTCCAGCACGATGAGCTGATCGCAGCCCACGCCCAGCCGCCGGTCGGCGATGGCGCGCCGACGCGCCGGCGTCAGATCGAGCGGCGTGGCACGCGCATCGAGCACAACGAAGTCGTTGCCCAGCCCGTGCATCTTGAGGAACGGTGTCCCGGTCATTTGCGCGCTATATGGCGGTTCGTCCCGGCCAGCGCAACGCGCGCGGCCGGACCTGGCCGGCGTGCGGCCCGCCGATTTCGCGCACATCGAGCGTCGCCAGGCGCTTGGTGTAGATCGTGAGATGCAGGATACCCAACGCCTCGTAGGGCATCGCAGGCTCCACGAACAGGCCGCGTGCCGCGTCCCAGGCTGGCGTGGCGTGATGGACCGGCCAGTTGCAGCGGCTGGGCAGCGGCTCGTGACGGAAGCCCTTGTCGTAGACCAGCACGTTGAGCGCGAGCTGGTCCGTGAGATCGGTCGAGCGCTGCAGGGCTGCGTCGTAGACGTCGGCCCAGCCCGCCCAGTGCGGCGCATCGGCGGCAAGCGCGAAGACGCCGGCATTGATCATCGGATAGCGGATCAGCCGTTCCGCCGTCTCCTTGTCGAAGCAGGCCTCGTAGGCCGCCCCGCAGACCGCGGAGAATTCACCCCACGCATGATGATAGTGACGCATCGAGCGATGGATCTCCGGCGCGACGGCCAATGCGCCGGTACGCGCTGCGGTCAGGAACAGGTCGATCGCATCCCCCTGCTGCACCCAGCAATCGGCGTCGATCCAGAAATAGAGATCGAAGCCCGGGAAGTAGCGCGGCAGGAAGGGCCGCGCCGTCAACGCCTTGTAGCCATCCTTGAGTGCGGCACGGCCCGGGAACGCGAAATCCCATTGCGGCACGACCAGTTCGGCGCCCTGCTCTCGACACCAGGCGCGCTGCTCGTCCGTGAGACCGCAATCCAGCACGCCCAGCGCCAGGGCACGGCCTTCCGGCGTCGCCCGCAGCGAGGCGATGCAGTCGTGCATCAAGTCGAAGTAGGCGGCGTCGCCGCCCGTCAGGGCAATCGCTCTTTCGCTCACCGGAGGGACCTTGGCCGAACAGGGCTTTGCTGTCGCCTGCCATTCCGCCACAGTCGCGGCAACGTCGAATCGATGGGAAGAAACCGATGGCCAAGCATGTCGACTACTATGTCTCGCTGAACTCGCCCTGGACCTATTTCGGAGCCAAGCGCTTCGAGGCGATGACCAAGAAGTACGGCGCCGAAGTCACCATCTGGCCGGTCGATTTCGGTTCGGTGTTTGCGGTTTCGGGTGGCCTGCCGCTGCCCAAGCGCGCGCCGCAGCGTCAGGCCTATCGCATGATGGAGCTGAAGCGCTGGCGCGATCATCTCGGCGTGAAGACGACGCTGGAGCCCAAGTACTTTCCCGCCAACGAAGTCCCGGCCGCCAAGTGCGTGATCGCCCTGCGCGAACAGGGGCGCATGGCCGACGCCATCAAGCTGGCGCATGCCGTGCTGACCGGCCTATGGGCGGAGGAGAAGAATACCGGCGATCCCGCGACGCTGAAGGAAATCATCGCGGGCTGCGGCCTCGATGCCGACGCCGTCGTCGCGGCGAGCGAAGCGCCGGCGCTTGCCGACAAGCGCGAAGCCTATACCAAGCACGCCATTTCCCAGGGTGTGTTCGGCGCGCCGTCCTTCGTGATCGACGGCGAGATCTTCTGGGGCCAGGACCGTCTCGACTTCGTCGACCGCAAGCTGGCGTCTTAGGTTCTAGGTTCCCGCGAGGTACGCCGCGCCCAGCACCGCGAAGGCATTGTTGATCATGTGCGTGATCAACGTCGGCCACAGCGAGTTGGTGCGCCAGCGCAGCCAGCCGAACCAGAAGCCCAGGGGAAGAACGAGGACGATGTGGGCGGGTTCGGCATGGGCCGCGGCGAAGGCCAGCGAGCTCACGAGGAAGGCCGGCAGCGGCCCCCATCGTCCGGCGACCCAGCCGTAGAGCAGGCCGCGGAAGACCAGCTCTTCGACCACAGGCGCCAGCACGGCCAGCACGAGAAGCGTCGGGATCAATACGGAAGGATCCCGCACGGAGTCGGTAACTTGTCTGACCCCTTCGGGCTGGACGCCGATCTGGCTGACGGCAAAGGACAGGACCGTCGTACCGACCACGCCCAGCACGACAGGCCGCCAGCCCACCGGGCGCAGCCCCAGCGCCCGGGCGCCGTCTGCAAGGCCGAGCGGGGATACCGAAATCAGGACAGCCGCCAAGCCTGTTCCGAAGAAGACCGTCAGCAGCGGCAGCAGGGAACGATCCGGCAACAGCCAGATCGCCGCCGTCCCAATCAGGGCCCCGACCCCCAGAAAGGTCAGGATCGACCATCCGGGGACCGGATATAAATCCTTCTGGAACAAAGAGTTAGAAGAGCCGCTCAAGCGTTTTGACTCCTTCCGCGGCAGGCCTTATACCCCGCCCGCTCAATCGGTCGTGCCGATTTACAAGGTTCCCCCTCCGGGGAGCTCCGCTGATCCGCGAAGGTTCGCGCATCGGCGCGATACGTCTTTGAGCGAACAGGAGCGCGATGTTCGAGGGTCTGAGTAAACGCTTGGGCGATGTGTTCGACCGGCTGCGGGGGCGTGGAGCGCTCACCGAGGCCGATGTCGACGCGGCCCTGCGCGAAGTCCGCACCGCCCTGCTCGAAGCCGACGTGGCCCTGCCCGTTGTCCGCCAGTTCATCGACGAAGTCCGTCCCAAGGCCATCGGCGCCGATGTGATCCGCTCGGTCACGCCCGGTCAGATGGTGATCAAGATCGTCAACGACCACCTGGTCGAGATGCTGGGCGGCACCGTCTCCGACCTCGATCTCGGCGCCGTGCCGCCGGTCGTGATCCTGATGGTCGGCCTGCAGGGCTCAGGCAAGACCACCTCCTCCGCCAAGATCGCCTACCGCCTGAGCCAGGGCCCGCAGGGCATGGCCGCCGAAATGTTCGGTGGCACCTTCGCCACGCGCCGCAAGGTGATGATGGCCTCGCTCGACACGCGCCGCCCGGCCGCGCAGCAGCAGCTCAAGATCCTGGGCGAGCAGACCGGCGTGCCGACGCTGCCCATCGTGCCGCTCGAAATGCCGCTCGCCATCACGCGGCGCGCGCTCGAGACCGCCAAGCGCGAAGGCTTCGACGTCCTGATCCTCGACACGGCGGGCCGGCTCTCGATCGACGAAGAGCTGATGAAGGAGGTCGCCGACATCAGCGACCTCGCCAAGCCCAAGGAGACGCTGCTCGTCGCCGACGCCATGACCGGCCAGGATGCGGTGAACGTCGCCAAGGCCTTCAACGAGCGCCTGGCCGTCACCGGCATCGTGCTGACCCGGGTCGATGGCGACGCCCGCGGCGGTGCGGCGCTCTCGATGCGCGCCGTCACCGGCCGTCCGGTCAAGCTGATCGGCGTCGGCGAGAAGTTCGACGCGCTGGAGCCGTTCCATCCCGACCGTATCGCCAGCCGTATCCTCGGCATGGGCGACATCGTCTCACTGGTCGAGCGCGCCGCCGAGACGATCGACAAGGAAGACGCCGAGAAGCTCGCCGCCAAGGTCCGCAAGGGTCAGTTCGACATGGACGACCTGCTGAACCAGCTCCGCCAGCTGCGCAAGATGGGCGGCCTGTCGGGCCTGATGGGCATGCTGCCGGGCGCCATGCAGGCCAAGGCCGCCATGTCCAAGGCCAAGATCGACGAAGGCCAGCTCAAGCGCCAGGAAGCGATCATCCTGTCGATGACGCCCAAGGAACGGCGCAACCCCGACGTCATCCACGCCTCGCGCAAGAAGCGCATCGCCAAGGGCTCGGGCGTGCAGGTGCAGGACGTCAACAAGCTGCTCAAGCAGCACGCCGACATGCTGAAGATGATGAAGCGCGTCAACAAGCTCGGCGACAAGGGATTCATGCGCAGCCTCGGAGGCATGGGAATGCCGCCGGGTTTCCCGCGCTGAAGAATTAGTGAACGCAACGTATCCGACGAATCGAAAGACAAAGAGAGGATTTGAAGAATGCTAGCAATCCGCATGACCCGGCACGGCACCAAGAAGCGGCCCTACTTCCACATCGTCGTGGCCGACTCGCGCAGCCCGCGCGACGGCCGCTTCATCGAGAAGGTCGGGACCTACAATCCGCTGCTGCCGCGCGAGCATGCCCAGCGCATCACGCTCGTCACCGAGCGGATCGCCCATTGGCTGAAGGTCGGCGCGCAGCCGTCCGACCGCGTCGCGAAGTTCCTGTCGCAGGCCGAGCTGATGCCGCCGCGCGAGCGCCGCGAGCAGACCAAGAAGAACCAGCCCCGCGCCAAGGCGCAGGAGCGCATGAAGGCCGAAGCCGCCGCCAAGGCAGCGCCGGCGGCCGAGGGTGAAGCCGCCGCGAGCTGATGAGCGCGTGCTCCGATGAGTGAGGGGCGCGTCCTGCTGGGCGTCGTCGCGGCGCCACACGGTGTACGCGGCCTGGTGCGCATCAGGAGCTTCACCGAGGACCCGATGGCTATCGCCTCCTATGGCGAGCTGTCGGACGAGACGGGGAAGAAGCGGTACCGGGTCGAGGCTCTCAGCGCCGTCAAAGGCGCGGTGCTCGCCCGGATCGAGGGCGTAGCCGATCGAACGGCGGCCGAGGCAGTGCGGGGTTTGCGGCTCTATGTGGAGCGCGAGCGGCTGCCGGCGACGGGCGAGCGGGAGTGGTACGAGGCGGACCTGATCGGTCTCGCCGCGGTCGGCCGGGACGGCCGGGATTGGGGGAAGGTCATGGCCTTCCACGATTTCGGCGCCGGGCTGACGATGGAAGTGTCGGGAGGCAGCGCATCGAGGCAATCGGTGATGCTGCCCTTCACCGACGAGGCGGTGCCCGAGATCGACGTCCCGGGCGGCAAGATTGTGGTCGATCCACCGGCGGGAGTGCTGCCGGGCGGGTCAACGAAGGAGGCGTAAGGCAACGTGTGGCGCGCAACGGCGCTGACGCTCTTTCCGGAAATGTTCCCGGGGCCATTGGGCGAGAGCCTGGCCGGACGGGCGCTGAAGGAAGGCGTATGGTCGTTGCAAGCGGTCGATATCCGGCGGTTCGCCAAGGATCGCCACGGCACGGTCGACGATGCGCCCTTCGGGGGCGGCGCCGGCATGGTGATGAAACCGGACGTGCTGTCGGCGGCGATCGAGGCGGTCGCCGAGCCGGGAGTGCCGAAGATCCTGCTTTCGCCAAGAGGCGCGCCGTTCAGTCAGGCGCGCGGGCGGAAGCTGGCGGCGGGGCCGGGCGTGTTGATGGTGTGCGGGAGATTCGAGGGCGTGGACGAACGCGTCATCGAGGCCCATGCGCTGGAGGAGATTTCGGTCGGGGATTTCGTGCTTTCGGGCGGCGAGATCGCGGCCATGGCGGTGATGGATTGCTGCGTGCGGCTGCTGCCCGGGGTGATGGGCGCGCCGGACTCGGCGAGCGAGGAGAGTTTCGAGGACGGATTGTTGGAGTACCCGCACTACACCCGGCCCGCGACCTGGGTGGGCCCCGATGGAACCGAACGGCGCGTGCCGGAGGTTCTGGTCTCGGGGCACCACGGCAAGGTCGCCGACTGGCGGATGAAGCAGCGGGAAGAGATCACGCGGCGGCGCCGGCCCGATCTATGGGCAGCGCGCCGGACCGCGGCGGGAAACGAAGAGAAGTGACGAAAGGATGGATGCGATGAACATTCTCGATACGCTGGGCCAGGCCCAGATGGAAAAGGTGATCGCCGAACGGCCGGTGCCGCGCTTCGAGCCGGGCGACACCCTCAAGGTGCACGTGAAGGTGCAGGAAGGTAACCGCGAGCGCATTCAGGTCTACGAAGGCCTGTGCATCGGCCGCAAGAACGACGGGATCAACTCCTCGTTCACCGTGCGGAAGATCAGCTTCGGCGAAGGCGTGGAGCGCGTGTTCCCGCTCTACAGCCCGGGCATCTGGGAAATCGAAGTCGTCCGCAAGGGCATCGTGCGCCGCGCCAAGCTCTACTACCTGCGCGATCTGCGCGGCAAGGCCAGCCGCATCGCCGAAGACGTCGAGGCCCAGCGCGAGCTGGCCGAGCTGAAGACGCCGCGCCGCGAGAAGCTCAAGAAGGAAAAGCCCAAGGAAGAGAAGAACGTCCGCGCCGCCAAGGGCGGCGGCAAGAGGTAGGTGCACCATGGCGTCCCGCAAGAAGGCGGCTACGCCGCCTGTTGAGCCCCCCAAGCCGCGCACTCTTTTCGAGAAGATCTGGGATGCCCATGTCGTCGATCGTCAGGACGACGGCACCTGCGTGATCTATATCGACCGTCACCTCGTGCACGAGGTGACGAGCCCGCAGGCCTTCGAGGGCCTGCGCATGGCCGGCCGTCCCGTCCGCCGGCCCGACGCCACCATCGCCGTGGCCGACCACAACACGCCGACCACCGACTTCAGCCAGGGCATCGAAGACGAGGAGTCGCGCATCCAGGTCGAGACGCTCGAGAAGAACGTCGCCGAGTTCCATGTGCCCTACTTCGGCCTGAACGATGCCCGTCGCGGCATCGTGCATGTGATCGGTCCGGAGCAGGGCCTGACCCTGCCCGGCATGACGATCGTGTGCGGCGACAGCCATACCTCGACGCACGGGGCCTTCGGCGCGCTGGCGTTCGGCATCGGTACGTCCGAGGTCGAGCATGTGCTGGCGACGCAGACGCTGATCCAGAAGCCGGCCAAGAACATGCGCGTGTCGGTCGAGGGCAGCCTGCCGCTGGGCGTCACGCCGAAGGACGTGATCCTCGCCATTATCGGCAAGCTCGGCACGGCCGGCGGCACCGGCTACGTGATCGAATATGCCGGCCGCGCCATCCGCGAGATGACGATGGAAGGCCGCATGACGGTCTGCAACATGTCGATCGAAGCTGGCGCTCGTGCCGGCCTGATCGCGCCGGACGATACGACCTTCAAGTATCTCGCCGGCCGGCCCTTCTCGCCCAAGGGCGGCGCCTGGGATCTGGCTCTCAGCCAGTGGCGTCGCCTGCCGAGCGACAAGGGTGCGCACTTCGACATGCAGCTCGACCTCAACGCCGCGGACATTCCGCCGATGGTGACCTGGGGCACCAGCCCGCAGGACGCGCTGCCGATCACCGACGTGGTGCCGGACCCTGCCAATGCGCCGGACGAAAACCGTCGCGAAGCCTGGGCCCGCTCGCTCGCCTACATGGGCCTGACGCCCGGCATGAAGCTGGTCGACGTTCCGATCGATCGCGTCTTCATCGGCTCGTGCACCAACGGCCGCATCGAGGATCTGCGCGCCGCGGCGGCAATCGCCAAGGGCCGCAAGGTCGCCTCGAACGTTTCGGCGATGGTCGTGCCGGGCTCGGGCCTGGTGAAGGCCGAAGCCGAGAAGGAAGGTCTCGACAAGATCTTCATCGAGGCCGGTTTCGAGTGGCGCCTGCAGGGCTGTTCGATGTGCCTCGCCATGAACGCCGACCGTCTCGATCCCGGCCAGCGCTGCGCCTCGACCTCGAACCGCAACTTCGAGGGCCGTCAGGGCCGCGGAGGCCGCACCCATCTGGTGAGTCCGGCCATGGCCGCGGCCGCCGCGATCAGGGGCACGCTCGCCGACGTCCGCGACTTCCAGTAAGTCGCGCAACGGGAGACAGAGTATTTCGTGGGCGGTGCAGCGATGCACTGCCCATTTTCTTTGTTCACGGGCAGCGCTTCCTTCGCTGTGGTAAGATGATGCCGCAAAACCAAGGGGAGACTGCCATGGCCAGCGTTCCTGACTCAGGTCCTGCCGCACCGCCGCCGCCACCCGTATGGAATGCCCAGCCCGCGGGACAGGGCCAGGTTGTCTATGGCGGCTTCTGGATACGGCTCGTTGCCTACATCATCGATGCCATCGTGCTCAGCGTGGTCGTGGGCGCCATTGCCGCGATCATGGGATTGAACATCTTCGATCCCGAGAGTGCCGCCAGCTACGACCCGACCCTGAACCTGATCTCCATAGTCATCGGCTGGCTCTATTTTGCGCTCATGGAGAGTTCCGAGCGCGGCGCTACGCTGGGCAAGATGGCGCTGGGCCTGCGCGTGGTGTCCAACAGCGGTCAGCGCCTCAGCTTCCTGAACGCCACGGGCCGCTACTTCGCCAAGATCCTGTCGGCCATCATCCTGTGCATCGGCTTCCTGATGATCGCCTTCACCGATCGCAAGCGCGGCCTGCACGACATGATCGCCAGCACCCTGGTCGTCAAATACCCCTAAGTACCGCGTCCTGAAGGTCGACATGGCAAGCGTTCCGAATTCGGGTCCCACGGCGCCACCGCCGCCAGTCTGGGACGCCCGGCCGGTCGACCTGCAGGTCCACTATGCGGGTTTCTGGATCAGGACGGCCGCCGCCATCGTCGACGGCCTCATCCTGGGCGTCATTGCCCAGGTGGTCGGTTACTTCATCGTCGAGCCCAAGGCGCTGCCGGCACTGCCCAGCGCCCAGAACACGCAGGCGTTCTACAATTACATCCAGGCCGCCTTACAGGCGGCCGCCCCCGTCCAGCAGATCGTCTTCTCCGCGGTCCTGTGCTGGGCCTATTTCGCCTTCCAGGAGAGTTCCGCAGCCCAGGCGACCCTCGGAAAGCGGGCCCTGGGGCTTCGCGTTTCGACAGTCGAGGGCGGACGGCTGGATCTCGCAAAGGCAAGCCTGCGCGCCTGGCCGATCTATCTTCCTGGCGCGGCCCTCCTGCTCGGCACAGGCATCGCGTCCCTCGTCTACTTTGTGGCCATCGTGGCCTGCTTGGTGGTCGCCTTCTCGAGCTGCAAGCAGGGTATCCACGACCGGATGGCCGGAACGATCGTCACCCGAATCTGAGTCTCCCGGCGGTCCAACCGCGACCTGCAAACGCTTGACCCGGCGGGCGAAAGACCGTTAATTCCGGCCTTTCGCGAGGGAAACTCATGGAAAAGTTCACGACGCTGCGCGGCGTGGCAGCGCCGCTGCCGATGGTCAATGTCGACACCGACATGATCATTCCCAAGCAGTTCCTGAAGACCATCAAGCGCACCGGCCTGAAGGAAGGGCTGTTCTACGAAATGCGCTGGACGGCCGACGGCCAGAAGAAGGACTTCGTCCTCGACCAGCCGGCCTACCAGAACGCCAAGATTCTTGTGGCCGGCCCGAATTTCGGCTGCGGCTCGAGCCGCGAGCACGCGCCCTGGGCACTGCTCGACTTCGGCATCCGCTGCATCATCTCCGAAGATTTCGCCGACATTTTCTATAACAACTGCTTCAAGAACGGCATCCTGCCGATCAAGGTCTCCAAGGAGATCATCGCCAAGCTGATGGACGATGCGAGCCGCGGCTCCAACGCCGTCATCGAGGTCGATCTCGAGAAGCAGGAGATCAAGGGTCCCGACGGCGGCACCGTCCGCTTCGAGATCGATGCCTTCCGCAAGCATTGCCTGCTGAACGGCCTCGACGATATCGGACTGACGATGGAGAAGAAGTCGGAGATCGACGATTTCGAGCGCCGTCAGCGCGAAGACCAACCCTGGTTGCACGGCGCCGCCTAAGTCGCGCCGCACCTCCGACCACGACGAAAAGAGAAACAGGACAATGGCGTCAAATCGCAATCTGCTCGTGCTGCCCGGTGATGGCATCGGCCCCGAGGTGATGAACGAAGTCCGCAAGATCATCGCCTGGATGGGCAAGAAGCGCGCGGTAGGTTTCGACATTACGGAAGACCTGGTCGGCGGCGCCGCCCTCGACAAGCACGGCGTGCCGCTCACCGACGACGCCATGAAGACCGCGCTGGAGGCCGACGCCGTGCTCTTCGGCTCGGTCGGCGGCCCGAAGTGGGACAATGTCGAGTTCGACAAGAAGCCCGAGCGCGGCCTGCTGCGCCTGCGCAAGGAAATGGACCTCTTCGCCAACCTGCGCCCGGCCAAGGTGTTCGATCCGCTGGTCGATGCCAGCTCGCTGAAGCCCGAGATCGTCAAGGGTCTCGACATCATGATCATCCGCGAGCTGACGAGTGGCGTCTATTTCGGCGAGCCGCGCGGCCGCACCAAGCTCGCCAACGGCGACTTCGAAGCCTTCGACACCCAGCGCTACAATTCGAGCGAGATCCGCCGCGTCTGCGCCGTCGCCTTTGAGCTGGCGCGCAAGCGCAGCAACAAGGTCTGCTCTTCGGAGAAGGCCAACGTCATGCACACCGGCGTGCTGTGGCGCGAGGAAGCGACCAAGCTGCACAAGGAGAAGTATGCCGACGTGCAGTTGAGCCACATGTATGCCGACGCGCTCGCCATGCAGCTCCTGCGTTCGCCCAACCAGTTCGATGTGATCGTGACCGACAACCTGTTCGGCGACATCCTGTCCGACGAAGCCTCGATGCTGACCGGCTCGCTGGGCCTTCTCCCGTCGGCTTCGCTCGGCGCTGCCGACGCGACCGGCCGGCGCAAGGCAATGTACGAGCCGATCCACGGCAGCGCCCCCGACATCGCGGGCAAGGGCCTGGCCAATCCGATCGCACAGGCGCTCTCCTACGCCATGATGCTGCGCTACTCGTTCGACCTCGACAAGGATGCGGACCTCGTCGAGAAGGCGATCGAGAACGTGCTGGCCGCAGGCTACCGTACCGGCGACCTGCTCGTGGGCAACACGGACGGCGTGAAGAAGGTCGGCACCCAGGAAATGGGCGACGCGATCATCAAGGAACTCGACCGGCTGGCCTAAAGGCCTACCGACCGCCGTCGATCGCCTGATCGACGGCCGATGCGAACAGACTCATATCCTTCGGCGCGAGATCGGCCACGGCGCGCATCTCGAAGCCGGCATGGCGCCAGCGGGCGATGGCAAAGCCATCGCGCTCGCCGATCTGGGGCGCAGCACCGCCCGGCGTCGAGGCCGGCCACAGCGACAGCGCCACGCGGTGCTGGTTGCGGCGATAGACCAGCACCGCGATTCGGCGGCCGTCCAGGACGTCGACCCTGCCACCCAGAAGCGGAAAGCCCGATGCCGTGAGGTCGTAGACCGGCGGCGCATAGTCGATGCGGCCGGCAAACCACGGCTTCACCGTGTGTTGATCCGACGAGGCAACCTCGACCGGGCGATCGCCCAGGCCGACGCGAAGATAGCCGGCGATCAGTTCGTCGGTCTCTCGACTGCCTTCCTGCCCGATGAACCGGCCGCCCAACCAGCCCACGCCCACCGCCAGCAGAAGGCTGGCCGCGAGCGCCGTGCGGCGCGGCCAGACGCGCGGAACCGGAACGGGGACCGGGACCGGCGTATCGACGCGGAGTTCGCGCTCGATGCGGGCGCGCAGCAGGTCCGGTGCGCGGGCCGTCGGCAGGTCGCGGATCAGCGCCCGCTGCGTTTGAAGGCGTTCGAGTTTGGCACGACACTCCGGGCACTCCGCAAGCGCCGCCTCGAAACGCGCGCTCTCGCCGGCCGGCAGTTCGCCATCCAGGTAGGATTCGACCATCGCCTCGCAGGTCGGGCAATCCATGGTCACTCCTTTCCCAACCGGCCGCCGAGTTCGACGGCCAGCTTTTCGCGCGCCCGCGACAGGCGCGACATGATCGTGCCGATCGGCAGATCGAGGATCGCAGCGATGTGCTTGTAGGAAAGCTCCTCGATCTCGCGCAGTACCAGCACTTCACGTGACTCCTCGGGCAGCGCCGCCAGCGCCGCCGCGATCTGACGCCGCCGATCACCGGCCAGCGCGCTTTGCTCGGGATCAGGGCCGGCATCGACGACGCTCTCGGCTTCATCGAGCGGCACTCTCTCGCCGCGACGGGCGAGCCGCATGTCGCTCCAGGTGTTGCGTACGATGCGCAGCAGCCAGGGCCGCGCCTCCTCGCCGCGAAAGGCGTGGAAGTAGCGCAGCGCCCGCAGCATCGCTTCCTGGGCCACGTCCTGCGCCTCGACCGGATCGCGCGTCAGCCAGCGCGCAAAGCCGTAGGCAGCATCGAGATGCGGCAGCATGACGATGCGGAACCGCTCCAGGGCTTTGCCGTCCGGTTTCGGCGCCTCCGACATGCGGCCCATAGGACATCAATACCGGCGTACCGTCGATTTTATTCCCGCGGGAATAGCGCCCCTCCCCGTCCGGTAGGTCGGGTATGGCCCCTTCGAGATCCAGCCGGGCCGGGAGGTCCTCCATGCAGCCGCAAGATCGTCGCGCATTCCTGAAACTTTCCGGCCTCGCCGGTGTCGCCTTTGCCTCGGCGCTGTTCCCCGGACATCCGGCGTCGGCGCAGGCCGCCGACTTTCACTTCATCCAGTTCTCCGATACCCATTGGGGCTACAAGGGCCCGGCCAATCCCGACGCCGAGCACACGCTCGAGAAGGCCGTCGCCACGGCGAACGCACTGCCCAACCAGCCGGACTTCATCGTCTTCACCGGCGACCTCACCCATACGACGGACGACCCGGTGGAACGGCGTGCGCGCATGAAGCGGTTTCGCGAGATCGTCTCGGCGCTCCGGGTCAAGGACGTGCGCTTCATGCCGGGCGAACACGATGCGTCGCTCGACAACGGCGAGGCCTACAAGGAGTTCTTTGGCGCCCCCTACTACACATTCGACCACAAGGGCGTGCACTTCGTCGCCCTCGACAATGTCTCGGACCCGGCCGCGAAGCTCGGCGACGAACAGCTTGCCTGGCTGGCGGCCGACCTGAAGCAGCGTCATGCGGACGATCGCATCGTCGTGCTGACGCATCGTCCGCTGTTCGATCTGATGCCGTCGTGGGACTGGACGACGGCCGACGGCGCCAAGGCCATTGAGCTGCTGACGCCGTACAAGAATGTCGTGGTGTTCTATGGCCACATCCATCAGGAGCACCACCAGAACACCGGCCACATCGCCCACCATGCGGCGAAGTCATTGATCTTCGCCCTGCCGGTGCCGGGCTCGCAGCCCCGGCGCGCCCCATTGCCCTACGATGCGGCGAGCCCCGGCAAGGGACTCGGCGTGCGCGATGTCGCCATGGCACAGACCGCCAAGCTCACCGAAGTCGGCATCAGCGGAGCGTGAGATGATTCAGCGTCGCGCCTTCCTACTGGCCGCGGTGGCAACCGCGGCCATCACGGCAAGACTCGTCCAGGCCGGAACGAACGAAGTCCACATCTCCGCGAAGAAGTTCGAGTTCAATCCCGCGGAAGTCCGGCTCAAGCTCGGACAGCCGGTCGTCCTGGTGCTCACTTCGGAGGATCGTATTCACGGCTTCAAGGTGCCCGACCTTGGCCTGCGTGCCGAGATCGTACCCGGCCAGGAGACCAGGGTCGTGCTGGCCCCGGACAAGCCAGGTCCGATCATATTCTTCTGCGACGTCTTCTGCGGCGAGGGTCACGAAGAGATGGGCGGCACGCTCATCGTCGAGGCGTAACGCACCCCAACCTCATTTCAGGAGCGATCCGAGCACGCCACGCAGCACGGCGCCCCCGACACTGGCGCCGATGGTCGCTGCCTTGCCTTTGCCGAACACGGCCTTCGCCGCCTCGCGTGCCACCACGGTCGTGACGCTGCGGCCGGCGGCCTTGGCGATCGTGACACCGACCGAATCGCGCGGACGACCGACCGGCCCCCGCGGCTTCGGCTCGGGCGCCGACGCTTCCGTCTGGGCCTTCTTCAGGCGTGGCTCTGGTCGCGGAGCCGGTGAGGACTCCGCCGGAGGTGGCGGCGGCGGCGGCGCCGGCTGTGGCGACTGCGAACGCGGCCCCCACGGACCTGTAGTTGCTGGCACAGTAGGCGGCACCGACCCATATTGCCCGCGCCGCTTCAGCGCCTCGCCGCTCGCTGGTGCGGACGGAGCGGCCGTTTCATCGGCAGGGGCCGTCTGCGCACCCGCCGTGACGCGGCCCGTCAGCACCTCGTAGGCCGACGCACGGTCGACCACCTTGTCATACTTGCCGGCAATCGGGCTGGCCGCGATTACGGCCGCGCGTTCGGCGTCCGTCGCCGGGCCGATGCGACCGCGCGGCGGTGCAACGAAGCAGCGCTCCACCGGCGTCGGCACACCCTTGGCATCGAGGAAGGAAACCAGCGCCTCGCCGACGCCCAGCTCGGTGATCGTCTGCGCCGCGTTGAATTTCTTGTTGGGGCGGAAGGTCTCGGCTGCAACCTTCACGGTCTTCTGGTCCTTGGGCGTGAAGGCGCGCAGCGCGTGCTGCACCCGGTTGCCGAGCTGGCCGAGGACCGATTCCGGAATATCGAGCGGGTTCTGGGTGATGAAGTAGACGCCCACGCCCTTGGAACGGATCAGGCGCACCACCTGCTCGATGCGGCTGAGCAGCGCCTTGGGCGCATCGTCGAACAGGAGGTGCGCTTCGTCGAAGAAGAAGACGAACTTCGGCTTGTCGAGGTCGCCGACCTCGGGAAGCGTCTCGAACAGTTCCGACAGCAGCCAGAGCAGGAAAGTGGCGTAGAGGCGCGGGCTCTGCATCAGCCGATCCGCTGCCAGCACGTTGATCGCGCCGAAGCCCGACGGGTCGCAGCGCATCATGTCGGCCAGCGTCAGGGCCGGCTCGCCGAAGAAGCCGTTCCCGCCCTGCTGATCGAGGGTCAGAAGCTGGCGCTGGATGGTACCGACCGTCTGCTTGCTCACATTGCCGAATTCGGTGGTGAGGCTGCCGGCATTCTCGGCGACCCATTGCAGCATCGCCTGCAGGTCCTTGAAGTCGAGCAGCAGCAGGCCCTGTTCGTCGGCCACCTTGAAGACGATGTTGAGGACGCCTTCCTGCGTGTCGTTGAGCTGCAGCAGGCGTGCCATCAGCACGGGGCCGACCTCGCTCACGGTCGTACGGATGGGATGGCCCTTCTGGCCGAACAAATCCCAGAAGATCGTGGGAAAGGCGTGCCCGGCATAGCCGTCGATCTTGAGCTGTTGGGCGCGCTCCACGGCCTTCGGATTGTCGCCTCCCTTTTGGGACACGCCCGACAGATCGCCTTTGACGTCGGCCATGAAGACGGGCACGCCGAAGGCGGAGAACCCCTCGGCGATTGTCTGCAGGGTCACGGTCTTGCCCGTGCCGGTCGCGCCGGCGATCAGGCCGTGCCGGTTGGCGTACTTCAGCAGGAGATATTGATCGGCATCGCTTTCGCCTACGAAGATCGCCGCATTCTCACTCATGCCGTCTCCCTCGCTTGTAGACGCGACTTTAGCTAAACAGCGCGCTCCATTGTAGGTTAGTCCGCATGTCCCTGCCCCGTCTCGCCCTGGCCGTCATCGGTGATGAAATCGGCCCCTCGCTCGATGAAATGATCACCTTCTGCCAGGAGCACGAGGTTCGCCGCCTCGATATGCGCACGGTGGGTGGCCGCAATCTGCTGAGCATGACCCTCGAGGAGGCGAGCAGCATCGCCCGCACCATCGAGAAGGCCGGGCTCCAGGTCCCGACTTTCGTTTCGCCGCTGCTCAAGTGGCCGGCCCAGGGCAAGGGGACAGAGGACGGTGGCAAAGTCGACTTCGCCTTCGATCCGACGGATTGCCCGGCCGACGATCCGCTGGTCCATGCTTTCGATCTCGCGATCCTGCTCGGCGCCAGCCGCATCCGGGTTTTCAGCCATCTGCGCTATCCCGGCTACAAGCCGCAGGACCTGTTCGGCCGCTTCGAACGGTTGATCGATCTCGCCGCGACCTACTCCGTCACTGTCGAGCTCGAGAACGAACCTGTGTGCAACATCGCCACCGTGACGGATCTGGCCGAGCTGTTCGCGTCCATGGCCGATGCGATAGCGCCCAATCCCATGCCCCTGGCGTTTCGCCCCTTGGTCGATATCGGCAATGCCTGGGCAGCGGGCAAGCCGCCGACCGATGCCGAGATCGCCGCACTCGCGCCGCGCACCGATCTCATCCATCTCAAGGACCGGGACTCGGCGGCCAAACGCACCGTGCCGCTGGGCGACGGCGACATTCCCTGGGCCCGCGAACTCCAACGCCTTCTCACGGCAGCGTCGGAGGGGCCCACGCGCGAGATCGTGGCCAGCATCGAGACGCATTGTCCGCAGGATGGCCGCAATGCCACCGCCCGCTCGGTCGCGGCCCTGCGCCGGATTGCGAGCGAGATCGGCGTCGAAATCGTCTAAGCCGGCGTCACGATGAAGCCGGCGCGCGGGAAATGGACGACGACGTCGCCTGCGCGTTCGTCGTTGCGGCCGATCGAAATGCGGTCCGGCGTCAGGCCTACCAGCGTTCCCGTCACCGGCACCTTGCCGGTATCGTCCGGCGTGACGCTGATCGTCTGACCAGCCTTCAGGCCGCTGGGATCGCCAGCATCGACACTGCAGGCTGCGGGCTTTGCCGCTTTGGCAACGGCCAGCGCATCGGCCGAGCTCATCTCAGTCGGGTTGCCGCTGCCGATTGCTTTCATCCGCTCCGACCAGGCCGTAAGGCGCGGCAGGCGGTCGAGCGGCGGTACGACCTTGCCGCCGCCCAAGCGCTCTTTGATGAACCACACCGGATTGTAGAGCGCACAGTCCGCCAGGCTCGGCGCCGCTCCCAACAGATAGGCGCGGCCATCGCCCAGCATTTCCTCGGCCAGCACGAGCTGGGCATAAGTCTGTTGCGCCGCGAACGGCGCCGCGGCCTTGAGCTTTGCCGGCTCGAAGGAGCGGCCGGAGAATTCGCTACGATCCCTATGGAAGGCCTCTGGCAGCTTGTCGCCGATCGCGCCCATGACGACGCCGACTGCAGCCCAGAAGATGTTGCGGTCGATCCACATGGCGAGCGCCCGCGCTTCGCCTTCCTTGCCGGGCGGCAGCAACGGCGGCGTGGGCACGCGCTTCTCGATTTCCAGCATGATGAGCTGCGTATCGCAGTAGATATCGGCGCCGACCTGCAGGACCGGCGTCTTGCGATAGCCGCCGGTAAGCGGCATCAGGTCCGGCTTCGGCATGATGTTGGGGATGGTGACCGACTTCCATCCCAGCTTCTTGAGGCCGAAGGCGACCCTGACCTTCTCCGAGAAGGGCGAGGTCGGATAGTGATGCAGGATCAGGTCGGCCATGTCATCTCCCTAGGAACGCAGCGCCTTTATGTTGGCGGCGTACTTGTCCGGCCCGCCGCCGAATACCGCGGTGCCGGCCACCAGCACATCGGCGCCGGCCTTGATGCAACGCTTGGCCGTCTCGACATTGACGCCACCATCGACTTCGAGATCGATCGACTTGCCCAGCGCATCGATCGCCTTGCGCAGGGCGGCAATCTTGGCGAGCTGGCTTTCGATGAAGGCCTGGCCGCCGAAGCCCGGATTGACGCTCATCACCAGCACGAGGTCGAGATCGCCCAGCACATGCTCGATGGCCGACAGCGGCGTCGCCGGATTGAGGACGGCGCCCGCCTTCTTGCCCAGGCTCTTGATGAGCTGGATCGTGCGATGGATGTGCGGCCCCGCCTCGGGATGGAACGAGATCACGTCGGCGCCGGCCTCGGCAAACGCCGGCACCAGCGGGTCGACCGGCGAGATCATGAGATGCACATCGAACGGCTGCTTGCTGTGCTTGCGCAGCGCCTTCACCACCATCGGCCCGATCGTCAGATTGGGCACGAAGTGGCCGTCCATCACGTCGACATGGATCCAGTCGGCGCCGGCGGCGGTGATCGCCTCGATCTCGCGACCCAGGGCCGCGAAGTCGGCGGAGAGGATCGACGGAGCGATGCGGACAGGCTGTTGCGGCATTGAGGCCTCGAAGTCGCGTTAGGTGCCGGGACGCGTCGGCGCGTCCCAGCCCTTACGGCGGAAGGGGTTGGTCGGGAAGGTGCCGAGCAGCTTCAGTTCCTCGGAGAAGAAACCCAGCTCCTCGAGCGCGAGGTGGACGCTGCGCTGCTCCGGATGGCCTTCGACCTCGGCATAGAACTGCGCCTGCTCGAAGCGTGCGCCGGAGAGATAACTCTCGAGCTTCACGATGTTGACGCCGTTGGTCGCAAAGCCGCCGAGCGCCTTGTAGAGCGCCGCCGGCCGGCTCTTCACCCGAAAGAGGAACGCCGTCATGCACTGCACGGTGCGCCAGTCGAGCGTGGCGTGGTCGCGCGAGAACACCAGCATGCGCGTGGTGTTGTGATCGGCATCCTCGATGTTCTTGGCTAGAACCTTGAGATTGTAGATCCGGGCGGCCAGCGACGAGGCGATGGCGCCGACGGTCGGATCGCCGATCTCGGCAATCTCGCGCGCCGCACCCGCCGTGTCGGCATGCACCAGCGGCTCGAAACGATGCTTCTTCAGGAAGTTGCGGCACTGCGCCAGCGCCTGGACGTGGCTCTTGACGGTCTTGATCGACTTCAGCGAGGCGCCGGGCAGCGCCACCAGGCAGTGCTCGACCCGCTGGAAGTGCTCGGCCACGATCTTGAGCTTGGTGTGGGGCAGCAGGCTGTGCAGGTCGGCGACACGGCCGGCGATCGAATTCTCGACCGGGATGATGGCCAGCTCCGCCTTGCCGGCCTGGACCGCCCCCATCGCCGTTTCGAAGGTCGGGCAGGGCAGCGTGGTCATGTAGGGAAAGGCCGCTCGGCAGGCCATGTCCGAGTTGGCGCCGGGTTCGCCCTGGAAGGCGATGATGTTGCTGGCGGCGGCTTTGCCGCCGCGCGTTTTGGCTGTCTGCCGGGCCATATGCCGAAATTCTCCCCGCGTTCTGAGGCTCCTCGATAGGCGAAAAACCTTGTAGTTTCCGGTACTTGCGACGTTCCGCCGCGCGAGCCTGCCGGTGCGATGGGATACTACTGGCGGCGTCGCGGGCGTGCTACAGCAGCGTCCGAAGAATTTGCCGTTTCGGGATTTGATTATGGCCAGTTTCAATACGATTGCGGGCTGCGTTTTGGCCTCGGCCCTCTTCGCAATGGTGGTGGGCAAGGTTTCCAATGCCGTCGTCCATCCGCACAAGCTGGACAAGCCGGCCCTCGCCGTCTCCAACGACGCACCGACGCAGACCGCCGCGGCGCCGGCAGCCATCGAGATCCCGCCGATCGGCCCCAAGCTCGCCAGCGCCAATGTCGACGCCGGCAAGGCTATCTTCATGAAGCAGTGCTTCACCTGCCACACGGTCGACAAGGGCGGCGCCAACAAGGTTGGCCCGAACCTGTGGGACGTCGTCGACCGCAAGAAGGCGAGCCACGCCGGCTTCAGCTACTCGTCGGCCCTCACCGCCAAGGGCGGGGAGTGGACCTACGAGGATATCGATCACCTGATCTTCAAGCCGAGCGCCTATGCACGCGGCACGAAGATGGCCTTCGCCGGTCTGCCCAAGGAGCAGGAGCGCGCCGACGTGATCGCCTATCTGCGCACGATGGCCGATACCCCCAAGCCGCTGCCGTAAGCAGGAATAGGACGTGGCCGGGTCGGTTCCCGCCGAGCTGGTCGCGCTCGCCAACAGCCTCGCCGACGCCGCGCGCCCGATTGCGGCGCGCTATTTTCGCACCCCCGTTACGGTCGACGACAAGTCCGACCAGAGCCCCGTCACCATCGCCGACCGCGAGGCGGAGACCGCCATGCGCGAGCTGCTGGCACGCCATGTGCCGGAACATGGCGTGTTCGGCGAAGAACACGGCGCGGTTCGGACCGACGCCGAGTATGTGTGGGTGCTCGATCCGATCGACGGCACCAAGGCCTTCATCACCGGCCTGCCGATCTTCGGCACGCTGATCGCCCTCTTCCATCGCGGCAGGCCCGTGCTCGGCATCATCGATCAGCCGATCCTGCAAGAACGCTGGCTTGGCGTGAGCGGCGAGCGCTCGACCTTCAACGGCAAGCCGATCTCCGCTCGCCCCTGCCCGAAGCTCGCCGATGCCTATATGTATTCGACGGCGCCCGGCATGTTTCCGGCCGGCTATGCCGGACCGCACCGCACCCTGACCGAGAAGGTGAAGTACTTCCGCTGGGGCGGGGACTGCTACGCCTATGGCCTGCTGGCATTGGGCCATGTCGACCTGGTCGTCGAAGCGAGCCTCAAGCTCTACGATTTCGCAGCCCTCATTCCGGTCATCCAGGGCGCCGGCGGCCTGATCACCGACTGGAAAGGCGGCGAGCTTGGCATGCGTTCCGACGGCGCCGTGGTGGCGGCGGGCGATGCCGCGCTTCACCGCGCCGCCATCGAGGTCCTCTCGGCATAGGTTGCGCGATCGATATCGAACCACGCGATATCGGTGAAGCCCTTGTAATCGACCCTCTTGCGATAGGTGAGGCCGATGCGCCTCATCACGGCTTGCGACGCCGCATTGCTTTCGAGCGTGATGGCGAAGATCGAACCGAGGTCGAGCGCGCCGAAGCCATAGTTGAGCGCCGCTTCGGCGACTTCCGTTGCATAGCCCTTGCCCCAAGCTTCGGGGTGAAGGGCCCACAGCACCTCGACGGCGTCGAATTCGGGGACGTAGTTCAGACCCCCGTGACCGATCAGCTTCGCGTCGAGGAAGACCCCCCAGGGCGCCAGCCGCCGCTCCTGCCAGGAGGCGGCGAATCGGTCGATGGTGGCGCGCGCCGCGGCGAGGAGAGCGCTTTCATCCTGCTTGCCCGGTGCAGGTGGCAGCCATTTCGCCACCTCGGGGTGAAAGCGCATGGCGGCGTAGTCTTCGGCGTCGTCGGGTAGCAATGGGCGCAAAGCGAGACGGTCGGTTCTGAGAATCGTCATGATGGCTGACTTTACACAACTTTACCGCTGCGCCACGCGGCCGATACGGCCGCCCTCCATATCGGTGGCACGGGGAACACCCCCCGAACCGAAGGAGACAGACATGACGACCCTTTCCCTCAAGACCGTGATGGCCGCCCTCCTCGCCGGCAGCCTCGCCGTCACCGCCGGCGCTCCGGCCTTTGCGCGTGGCGACGGCATGTCGTCCGATCCCGCCAAGTTTCAGGAGCGCATCGAGAAGCGCGTCGACAAGGCGCTGAACGGTACCGATGCCACGCAGGACCAGAAGAAGCAGATCACCGGCATCCTGCAGGCTGCCTTCAAGGACATGAAGTCCCTGCACGAGAAGCGCGCCGAAAACCGCAAGGCGATGCGCGCGGCGATGGAAGCCGCCACCATCGATCCGGCCAAGATCGAACAGATCCGCCAGGACCAGATGAAGGTGGCCGACGAAAGCTCCAAGCGCTTCACCAAGGCACTGATCGACGCCGGCAATGTGCTCAACGCCCAGCAGCGTCAGGCCTTCTTCAAGACCTGGGGCGATCATCACTGGGGCGACCATCGCGGCCACAAGAAGGGCTAACGCGCGATGATGACATCAGGGTCGCGCCGGCCCGATACTGAAGCGATGGCCGCGCGAATCCTGATGATCGACGACGACGACCGCCTCGCCGGGATGGTTCAGGACTATCTCGGCGGGGCGGGCTTTCGTGTGACGGTCGCCGGCACGGCGAGCAACGGCGAAGCGTTGCTGAAGCGCGAAGCCTTCGACGCATTGATCCTCGACCTGATGCTGCCCGATGCCGACGGCCTCGATTTCTGCCGCCGGCTGCGCCAGTCGAACGACGTACCGATCCTGATGCTGACGGCGCGCGGCGAGCCGATGGATCGCGTGGTCGGCCTCGAACTCGGCGCCGACGACTATCTCGCGAAGCCGTTCGAGCCGCGAGAGCTGCAGGCACGACTACGCGCCATCCTGCGTCGCAGGGGCACGACCGTGGCCGCGGATGTGCTGCGTTTCGGTCGACTCGAGATCGACAAGGGCTCGCGTGTCGTGAGGATCGACGGCGAGGAGCGGCCGATCACCTCGTATCAGTTCGCGCTTCTGCTGGCGTTGGCCGAACGCGCCGGCCGCGTTCTGTCGCGCGATGCGCTGATGGATCTGTTGAAGGGCGAGAAGCTCGAAGCCTTCGACCGTTCCGTCGACGTCCACATCTCGCGCATCCGCGCCGCCATCGAAGACGATCCCAAGAAGCCGCGCCGCATCCTGACGTTGCGCGGCACCGGCTATGTCTTCGCCAAGGACCAGGACCGTTAGTCCGTGCAGCGCCTCTATCTCCAGTTCTACGTCACCATCCTCGTCGTGCTGGCGGTGTTCGTGGGAGCGGCGGTGCTGCTGTGGCGCTTGGCCGACGACGACAATCGCACGCCGCAGTATCTCGATGTCGCCGCCGAGCTGACCGGCGCGCTGCTGCCCGACATCGCCGCGCCCAAGCAGGATCAGCAGCGCGCCATCGAGGTACTGCAGCGCAAGCTGCGCTTCGACATCGCCCTCTACGAACCCGATGGCGATATGATCGCGATGGCCGGCAAGCCGCCGCCGCGCTTCAATCCCATGCACGCGCGCACCGGCTGGCGGCGTGGCCCGGGCGGCCCCAACTTCACCTTACAGCTTCCCGACGGACGCTGGCTGGTCGCCCGCCAAGTCCGTGAACGGCCCAACCCGGCGCTCTGGATCGCCGCGGCGCTCGGCTTGGTAGCCATTGCTGTCGCAATCGCCGCCTATCCTGTCGTGCGTGGCCTGGGCCGCCGCCTCGAACGCCTCAAAGCGGGTGTCGAACAGTTGGGAGGCGGCGATCTTTCGGCGCGCGTGCGAGTGGAAGGCCGCGACGAAGTCGCCGCATTGGCAGCGAGCTTCAATCGGTCGGCCCAGCGTATCGAAGAGCTGGTGGCCGCCCATCGCCTGTTGCTCGCCAATGCCAGCCATGAATTGCGCACGCCGTTGGCGCGCATCGCCGTCGCAGCCTCTCTCCTGGGCGAGAATGCCGACGCCAAGACGCGCGATTCCCTGAAACAGGACGTCGCCGAACTCGATCAGCTCATCGAACAGATCCTGCTGGCGAGCCGTCTGGAGGCGCTGCCCAACTTGGAGCGGCGTGAATCCGTGGACCTGTTGGCGCTCGCGGCCGAAGAAGCCTCGCATTACGACCTCGAAGTCGAAGGGGAGCCGGTGACGGTGTCGGGCGATCGCCTGCTGCTGCGTCGGTTGATCCGTAATCTGGTCGAGAATGCCCTACGCTATGGTGGCAGCGGTCCGGTCACCGTCACCGTCACGCGAGAAGGCCACCGCGCCGTGCTCGATGTCTCCGACCATGGCCCCGGCGTGCCGGAAGCCGAGCGCCAGCGCATCTTCGAACCTTTCTATCGACTGGCCGGCGGGGCCGAGACGGGCCGCGGCAGCGGGCTGGGTCTTGCCCTGGTCCTCGACATTGCCCGCCGTCATGGCGGCGACGCCGTATGCCTCGCCGCAGAGGGTGGCGGCAGCCGCTTCAGGGTCGACCTGCCAGCAACTGGTGAGGAAGAATAAGAGTTTCCGTCGCGCTACACAGGACGTCCGGCCGTTGTCGTTGCAGGTGACCGAGTATTTTCATTGGCGAAGCCGCAGGTCGAAAGCGGCCTTCATGGCACCGCCGTCAAAGACGCCCTAAGATCGCCGGTGAACGATCGTTTACCGGAGGAGCGGCCCTATGGATTTCAACATTCCCGCCGATATCGCGGCGTACCTGACCGAACTCGACGCCTTCATCGAGCGCGAAATCCGGCCCCTGGAGCGCGAGAACGACAATATCCGCTTCTTCGACCATCGCCGCGAGCACGCGCGCACCGACTGGGACAATGACGGCCAGCCGCGCCACGAGTGGGAGGAGCTTCTGGCCGAGATGAAGCGCCGCGCCGACAAGGCAGGCCATCTGCGTTTCGGCTTGCCGAAGGCGCTGGGCGGCAAGGACGGCTCCAACCTCGCCATGGCGATCATCCGCGAGCATCTCGCGCACAAGGGGCTCGGCCTGCACAACGACCTGCAGAACGAGAGCTCGATCGTCG